>OIZE01000359.1_pt1 | contig 38880 bp, 36 predicted proteins | sample 1588421 | NCBI WGS metagenome assembly OIZE01 (sample SAMN03283251) | human gut metagenome | biome: human-associated habitat; material: feces | host: Homo sapiens | place: USA | collected 2013 | reverse complement strand
TGCTCAGGAACTTATAAATAAAGTTAAATCAAAGTGTTGCGGAATTAAGGTATATCGAGTAACCTCGAAGGGAATCAACAACTTGTAACCTTTTAATTATTCATAATATTAACAGGCTTATGATAAGATGTGAAGATTATTTTGCTTGCTCCAAGAAGCTATATTTTTATACAGTTTTGTCTTTTGAGCATGTAAATTTTCAAAAGCCTTACAAAATCTATCCCTCAAATCCTTATCACTAATTTGAAGTTGATACTTTTTTCTAAGTATTCCAGCCATTCTCGTTATCAAATCGTGACCATTAGTAAGTTGATCCAAATTAGGGTTTCTATTTTTACTTTGAAAAAATCGAAAAGCTTTAAAGGGAAACTTACTAATACCATTAGGAGATGGTTTAAAATATTGCAAAGCTACTGACTCAGATATTACCTGATTTGGCATACAATTAATCAAATCCAATCCCTCAAACTTGAAAGACAAGTGGCGATACACATTAAACCACTTTGCAAAAGATACATAAAACAATTCCTTTTGGGCTCGCTCTCTAATATCTATAGCCTTTACTTTTGGGAGCAAATCCTTAAAGACCTTGTAACGAACCTGCTTATTACCTGATATAAGTAATTCAGAATCATGATAATCTGTATAGAAGACATTACTATCAAAAGGAACATTACCATTCAATTGATTAAAATCACCATCAAGTATAGACAGGAATGGTTTATTGCCCTCCCTTTCTTGCTTAATTGTATCATGAACCACCTTAACATGCTCACAACCATTACAGTCCTTTATGTCGACTTTATTCATATCAAAGAATTTTCGATATATTGGCAAGTCATCTATTCCTTCCACCAATACAAGAAATTTGTTAATAGTTTGAGGAACTTTATGAGCCAACAAAATAGATCTAGCAATTCTCTTTTGACCTTTTTCAGTTTCTCTTAAACTCTTGAACTGTCCCATTTTCACAAAGATCATAAGTTAAATCCCATCGTCCATGAATAAACGTTGGCGAGTGTGTTGCAATTATCATCTGACATCCTGATAGTTGAGCAATTTTTTCATAGTCACTCAACAACTCATCCAACCATGCCATATGCAAGGAGTTTTCCGGTTCATCAATTAGCACAATATGCTGATTGTTCAATCCAAAGACTAATTTATAACATAAAACAAAAAGATTCTGTTCACCACTAGACAAGCTATGCAATGGAATCTCTTTATTTGTCGAATCAGCAATAACCTTCATTGTACTATCTTTAAACTCCAAATGTTTATATGCCAAGCCCTTAGATGTTATAAGCCCATCAAACAAAGAAAGCTTATCATAAAATGGTTTCAGTATATCTAATTTTCCATTTAAATCCGTAAGATACAGCTTCAATACTTCTTCATAATGAATACCTAATTTTTCCACTACAGCCAAATCACCCACCAGTCCATATTTCTTGTATTTAGTAATTTTAGCTAATACATCCTTATGTATTACGTCACGCTTTATATGTTTTATTTTGCTCTTTTCTGACAGATTTGACAAACGCTTAACAAACGTTCCATCAACCTTCATACTATATGCATTGTAAGCCTTCTGAGCCAAATTATAAAAACTTTCAATGTATTCTTTTATATCATCTACAGTCTTTATAGGAAAAGAATCTTTTGATTTTCGCAAGTAGCCAATCAATCTTTGCTCTTTAATAAACAGAAATTCCTTATCCCCAAGCAGATCTAAGGCCTTACAAAAATTATTACGAATATAAGAATCTACTATTATATTATACGGCACATCCATTCTTTCAACAATCTGCGAAAAGTCATAATCAGCCAAAGGATCAATTCCGTTGTACTTCAACAAATTAGATATGTATGTAACATCTAATTTTCCCGACTCTATCAAACCTTTACTATCATAGAATGAAATGGAAAGAAGTGCATTTACTAAAGTATTATCATTATCTCCCTTTGGGGATTGAATTTCTCTAGTAAACGTACATTTTATACCGTCAGATAAAATTAAATCGATTGAAGAAAATGGCAAAAAATAAAAATACCAGAATTTTCCAGAATAGAAATGGCTTACAATCTGCAAAATAGTTGTTTTACCAAAACCATTAGGACCTGTTATTATCTGAATATTGGGCTCATTCTCAAATTTTATATCATAAGAGTACAAATCATATAAATCTCTTACAATCAATTGTTTTATCATAATTACAAATATCAAAAAAAATGCAAAATCTATTATTTTCCAAACTCTTTAATTCTCTGTTCCTCTTTCAAAGAACAAACCAGCAGTTGTCCGAGCTTCTCGGCTACGATATAGCCATCCAAGCCCAGAACTACCACCTTGCTCTTATCGGCAGCATGAACTATGAAGTTCTTGCATTCATATAGGCGGATGCCCTTGCCTACCTAGGCATTGCCATCCTCAGCTGCATAACCAAGGTACGAACACATCCCCAACTACATTCTGCCCTTCTGAATCCCCACCTACTCCAGGCGGTCCCAGCCCGCATAAACATGGCGCAGGGCTTTGATGCCCCGCCAACCTTATAGCGTAGCGGTTCCGAGCACCGAGTAGGGCGGTTTCCCTCTTTTTCCCTGAGGGGAGAAGACCGAGATGAGAGGTGGAGCCTTCCTTAACGGTAAGGAAGGACGGGTAGGTTTTCGAACAAATAGCACCGAGTAGGGCGGTTTCATCCCTAATCCCTATGGTAGGGATTTAGGGCTTGGGTATAGGGTAAGGCCCCTAACCGAAGCGGTCGTAAAGACCATTGAACGGAGGAATTCGAACAGAAATATGATCTTAGGTAGGCGAAGCGCGATTAGCGTTGTTTATTAAGCTACTTTTCGCTTTTGGTGTGGAGCCTACCTTTCAAATGAAATAATTTTTAATTTTTTAATAATATGTCAATATTTAAAGACAAAACCCTCTTGATTACAGGAGGTACTGGTTCTTTCGGTAATGCCGTATTGAACAGATTCTTGAGAACTGATATCGGTGAAATCCGTATCTTTAGTCGTGATGAGAAGAAGCAGGATGATATGCGTCATGAGTATCAGGTTAAGTTCCCTGATGTGGCTCATAAGATCAAGTTCTTTATAGGTGATGTTCGTAACTTGCAGAGCTGCCGCAATGCTATGCCGGGTGTAGATTATATTTTCCATGCTGCAGCATTGAAGCAGGTTCCTTCTTGCGAGTTCTTCCCAATGGAGGCTGTAAAGACCAATGTTATTGGTACAGATAACGTATTGACAGCTGCAATAGAAGCTGGCGTTGGTGCAGTCATTTGTCTCTCTACAGATAAGGCTGCTTACCCAATCAATGCAATGGGTATCACCAAGGCTATTGAGGAGAAGATTGCTGTAGCTAAGAGCCGTTACTCTGGCAAGACCAAGATTTGTTGCACACGTTATGGTAACGTGATGTGTTCTCGTGGTTCTGTAATCCCTCTCTGGATTGAACAGATTCGTGGAGGCAATCCTATCACTTTGACAGAACCTAAGATGACTCGTTTCATCATGTCTTTGGAAGAGGCTGTTGACTTGGTACTCTTCGCATTCGAGAATGGACATAATGGCGATATCCTTGTTCAGAAGGCACCTGCTTGTACCATCCAGACTCAGGCAGAGGCCGTTTGTGAACTCTTCGGTGGTAAGAAGGAAGATATCAAGGTAATCGGTATCCGTCATGGTGAGAAGATGTACGAGACCCTGCTGACCAAGGAGGAGTGCGCTAAGGCTGTAGATATGGGTAACTTCTACCGTGTACCTGCTGACAACCGTGATTTGAACTATGATAAGTTCTTCCGTGAGGGTGATGCCAAGCGTGTTACCATCGAGGAATTCAACTCAGATAATACCTATCGCCTGAACTTGGAGGAAACCAAGGATAAGATTGCTTCTCTGGAGTATATCCAGCATGAGCTTTCTGGTGAGGGTAACTTCGTTCAGTAATTAAGATAACTTATGAAGATTCTTGTTACAGGTGCCAAAGGCTTTGTCGGAAAAAACCTTTGTGCAGCATTGAATAACATCAAGGATGGAAAAGACAAGACTCGCCCTTCATTGGTAATTGATGAAGTATATGAGTACGATCTCGATTCTACCTTAGAGGAGTTGGACTCCTGGTGTAAGGATTGTGATTTCGTATTCAATCTGGCTGGTGTCAATCGTCCAAAGGATAACTCCGAGTTTATGAAGGGTAACTTTGGTTTTGCCTCTACACTCCTTGATACATTAAAGAAGTATAAGAATACCTGTCCTGTCATGCTTTCCAGCTCTCAGCAGGCTTCTCTGACCGGACGCTTCGGCAACAGTGAGTATGGTAGAAGCAAGAAAGCAGGTGAGGACTTGTTCCTGGGTTATCAGAGTGAGACAGGTGCCAAGGTTCTGGTATATCGTTTCCCGAATCTTTTTGGTAAATGGTGTCGTCCGAACTATAATTCAGCTGTTGCAACATTCTGCAACAACATCGCCAACGATTTGCCAATTCAGGTAAACGATCCTTCTGTAGAACTGGAATTGCTTTATATTGATGACCTTGTAGCCGAGATGCTTGATGCATTGGAGGAGAAGGAACATCATTGCGAGTTCGAAGGTTTGGAAGTCGTTGCCGGACCTTTGGGCAAGTACTGCTATTGTCCAGTCACGCACAAGGCAACCCTGGGAGAAATCGTAGATTTGATTCATCTGTTTGCTAATCAACCAAACACTTTATTGATTCCGGAGATGCCAAATGGCAGTTTCGCCAAGAAACTCTATTCCACCTATCTCAGTTATCTTCCAAAGGAAAAGGCTATCTTTGATTTGAAGATGAATGTAGATCAGCGTGGTTCCTTTACCGAGTTGGTTCATACCTTGAACTGCGGACAGGTGAGTATCAATATCTCTAAGCCGGGTATTACCAAGGGGCAGCATTGGCACAACACCAAGTGGGAACAGTTTATCGTTGTTTCAGGTCATGGTTTGATTCAGCTCCGCAAGGAAGGTACAGATGAGGTGATCAACTATGAGGTGAGTGGCGATAAAATTCAGAGCGTTATCATGCTTCCTGGATATACACACAACATCATCAATCTTTCTGAAACAGAGGATCTGGTAACCGTGATGTATTGCAATGAAGTCTTTGATAGCAGCAAGCCTGATACATTTTTTGATCCAGTAGAAAAAGATTAATATGGAAAAGCAACCAAAATTTGATTATTCAGATATTAAGTGGCAGGAGAATGGCAAGTTGAAGCTTGTCATCGTAGTAGGTACTCGTCCAGAGATTATCCGTCTTGCTGCCGTTATCAACAAGTGCCGCAAGTACTTTGATGTAATTCTGGCACATACCGGGCAGAATTATGACTATAACCTCAATGGTATCTTCTTCAAGGATTTGAAGCTTGCAGAGCCAGAGGTATATATGGATGCCGTGGGTGATGACTTAGGAGCTACATGTGGTAACATCATCAATTGCTCTTATAAGCTCTTTGCCCAGACCAAGCCAGATGGAGTACTTGTGTTGGGCGATACCAATTCATGCCTGAGCGTGATTGGAGCCAAGCGTCTTCATATTCCTATCTTCCACATGGAAGCAGGTAACCGATGCAAGGACGAGTGTCTTCCAGAGGAGACCAACCGCCGAATCGTGGATATCATCAGTGATGTGAATATGGCATATTCAGAGCATGCCCGTCGTTATCTTGCTGACTGCGGTTTGCCAAAGGAGCGTACCTATGTAACTGGTTCTCCAATGGCAGAGGTTCTTCATCAGAATCTGGAAGAGATAGAGGCAAGCGATATTCATGAGCGTTTGGGCTTAAAGAAGGGTCATTATATCTTATTGAGTGCTCATCGTGAGGAGAACATTGATACAGAGAAGAACTTTACCTCCCTGTTTACTGCAATCAACAAGATGGCAGAGAAGTATGATATGCCTATTCTCTACAGTTGCCATCCACGTAGCCGTAACCGTCTAGCTTCATCTGGTTTCAAATTGGATGAGCGAGTAATCCAGCATGAGCCTCTCGGCTTTCACGATTACAACTGTCTTCAGATGAATGCCTTTGCGGTAGTATCTGATAGTGGAACTCTTCCAGAGGAGTCTTCTTTCTTCACTAGTGTAGGTCATCCATTCCCTGCTATCTGCATCCGCACTTCTACTGAGCGTCCGGAGGCTATTGACAAGGGTGATTTCATCATTGCAGGTATTGATGAGAAAAGCCTTCTTCAGGCAGTTGATACTGCAGTAGAACTCAACAAGGACGGCCAGCTTGGCATCCCAGTACCAGATTATGTTGAGGAGAATGTTTCTACCAAAGTAGTAAAGATTATCCAGAGTTATGTTGGTATAGTGAACAAGATGGTTTGGAGAAAATTCTAATGTGGAAAGTGCGTGCACAGGTGGGCATAAGCTGGAGTTCGATTCTCTCACGCACTTCAATTAATAATTTATATTATGAAGGGAATAGTATTAGCAGGTGGTAGCGGTACACGTTTGTATCCTATCACAAAAGGTATCAGTAAGCAGCTTATCCCTATCTTCGATAAGCCGATGATATATTATCCAATCTCGGTGTTGATGTTGGCAGGTATTCGTGAGATATTGATTATTTCAACGCCTTACGATTTACCAGGTTTCAAACGCCTCTTAGGTGATGGAAGTCAATTTGGAGTAAAGATTGAATATGCTGAACAGCCTTCTCCAGACGGTTTAGCGCAAGCATTTATAATTGGTGAAGAATTTATTGGAAAGGATTCTGCTTGTTTAGTACTTGGTGATAATATCTTCTATGGTGTAGGATTTAACAAGATGTTACACCAGGCCGTATTAGACGCAGAACAGAATAATAAGGCTACAGTTTTTGGATATCGAGTTGGTGATCCTGAGCGTTATGGTGTCGCAGAGTTTGATGAGCAAGGCAATTGCTTAAGTATCGAAGAAAAGCCTGTGCAACCAAAGAGTAAGTATGCTGTAGTAGGTCTCTATTTCTATCCTAATAAGGTAGTAGAAGTTGCTAAAAATATAAAACCTTCCGCTCGTGGAGAATTGGAAATTACTACAGTAAACCAGAAGTTCTTGAAAGCTAAGGAGTTAAAGGTACAGATAATGGCAAGAGGTTTCGCTTGGCTTGATACAGGAACCCATAATTCTCTTTCTGAAGCATCTACCTTTATCGAGGTCTTGGAAAAGCGTCAAGGGTTGAAGGTGGCATGTTTGGAAGGTATAGCATATCACCAAGGATGGATTACTGCAGAGCAGTTGAAAGAAAATGCACAGCCTATGTCAAAGAATGACTATGGCCGCTATTTACTTTCTATTCTTGAAGAAGATAAGGTATATTAAAAAAAGAATATTGAATATTAAACTAATGAAAGAGTTTAAAAATATAAAAATTTCTGTGGCCGGTACTGGCTACGTAGGACTTAGTATTGCAACGCTGTTGTCCCAGCACCATGAAGTAACTGCTGTAGATGTAATCCCAGAGAAGGTGGAGAAAATCAATAATAAGATTTCTCCTATCCAGGACGATTATATTGAGAAGTATTTGGCAGAGAAGCCATTGAAGTTGACCGCAACCCTTGATGGCAAGTTTGCTTATAAGGATGCTGACTTCGTGGTGATAGCTGCACCAACCAACTATGACCCAGTGAAGAACTACTTCGATACAACCCATGTCGAAGAAGTGATCGACCTGGTATTGGAAGTAAACCCAGATGCAGTGATGGTTATCAAGAGTACTATCCCAGTTGGTTATACACGCAACCTCTACTTGAAGTATGCCAAGAAGGGAGTGAAGAAGTTCAACCTCCTCTTCTCACCAGAGTTCCTTCGTGAGAGCAAGGCTCTCTATGATAACCTTTACCCAAGTCGTATTATTGTAGGTTATCCAAAGGTAATTGATCGTCCTGAGTTTATAGAAGAGAATGAGGCTATCAATAAGGTAACTAATGTCGATATGATGATGGAAGCAGCCAAGACATTTGCTACACTCTTGCAGGAAGGCGCCATCAAGGAGAATATTGACACACTCTTTATGGGTATGAAGGAAGCAGAAGCTGTTAAACTCTTTGCCAATACCTATCTGGCTTTGCGAGTAAGCTACTTCAACGAGCTTGATACCTATGCAGAGGTCAAGGGACTCGATACCAAGGCAATCATCGATGGCGTAGGTCTTGACCCACGAATCGGCACCCATTACAACAACCCAAGTTTCGGCTATGGTGGTTATTGCTTGCCAAAGGATACCAAGCAGCTTCTGGCAAATTATGCCGATGTTCCAGAGAACCTGATTGAAGCAATCGTAGAGAGTAACCGTACTCGTAAGGACTATATAGCTGATGCAGTTCTTCAGAAAGCTGGTTACTATAGCTATGCTGATGATAATAGCTATGATGCTAGTAAAGAGCACAACTGCGTGATTGGTGTTTATCGCCTGACTATGAAGTCAAACAGCGATAACTTCCGCCAGTCTGCCATCCAGGGAATTATGAAGCGTATCAAGGCAAAGGGTGCTGAGGTCATCATCTATGAGCCAACTTTGGAAGAGGGTAGCACCTTTTTTGGTAGTCGAGTAGAGAACAATCTCGAAGTCTTCAAGGCACAGAGCCATGCCATCATCGCCAATCGCTATGATGCTTGTCTTGATGATGTAAAGGATAAGGTATATACGCGAGATATTTTTAGACGCGATTAGCTTTGTTGTACTTCTCTGATGTTCTAAATAATTGATTTTCAAACTTAGAAGTAGATAGAAATAATTGATTTTTTAGTTAATCCAAACTGTTTTAATGCAGCTTTTATGAATTTGATAATTAACAATAAATATAATTAATATGATTCCGTTTAATAAACCTTACTGCTCAGGTCGTGAGCTGAAATATATTGAAGAAGTTTGTCACTCGACAACTATGTCTGGTAATGGTGATTTTACAAAAAAATGTCAGACTTATTTTGAGGAGAAATATGGATTTAAGAAGTCTCTTTTATGTACATCTGGTACAGATGCATTGGAGATGTGTGCAATGTTATGCAATCTTAAGCCTGGTGATGAGGTTATAGTTCCATCATATACGTTTGTTTCTACAGCACTAGCTTTTCTACGTGAAAAAGCGAAAGTGGTATTTGCAGACTCTAGTGCTGAATCCCCAAATATGGAGGCTGCACAGATAGAACCTCTTATTACTGAAAAAACGAAGGTTATTGCAGTTGTTCACTATGCAGGCGTAGCATGTGATATGGATGCTATAATGGCCTTGGCTGAGAAATATAATCTTCTTGTTGTTGAGGATGCTGCTCATTGTATTGATTCATATTATAAAGGGCGTCCATTGGGAAGTATTGGACATTTAGGTGCGTTTTCCTTCCACGAAACCAAGAATATAAGCAGTGGTGAGGGGGGAATGTGCGTTATCAATGACGAACGTTTCATTCATCGTGCCGAAATTATATGGGAGAAGGGTACCAATCGTGCCGAGTTCTATCGTGGAATGGTTAACAAATATGGATGGGTAGATATGGGATCTTCTTTTTTGCCGTCTGAGTTCAATGCTGCATATCTTTGGGCTCAGTTGGAGCAACTTGATGATATTCAGAATAAGCGTAAGCATATTTGGAATAGTTATTTTGAGGGCTTTAATGGCAAATTAGGCGATAAGGTGAAATTGCCTTTTATCCCAGAGTATGCTACTAATAATGCTCATATGTTTTATCTCCTTTGTCCAAGTTTAGAGTACCGAACAGCTCTGATGAAGTTCTTGAAAGAAAATGATGTGCAGACTACATTCCACTACTTACCATTGCATAGTAGTAAGTATTATGCAAGTAGACACGGAAATCGTGAATTGCCTAATTGTGATTTCTATGGTAATTGTCTTGTACGTTTACCTCTTTTTTATGAATTGTCCGATATGGAGATTAAGAAAATTGTTAAACTTGTTGTGGAGTTTTGCGCTAATAATTAATTATTTATTTATCAAAAGGCAAGATCATTATAGGTCTTTTGCCTTTTGATAAAATTAAAACTATTGAACATGAGACTACATATTCTCCCTGATGAAAAAATCATCAACCGAACAATTGTATATTTTGAAAAGGTTTGGCCTCTTCAGAATACATATCTTGTTTTGTTGCCAAAAGGTAAAAAAACTTGCAAGCATATAGATCCTTCTATTTCTAAAAATATTATAGTTGGGGATATAAATAGTCCCCAAGTTATAAACGTGAAGAATCAAATAACAGGATACGGAAGTATAATAGTACATTATTTGACATCAGAAGCAGCTTCTCTTATTAACCATATAGAGCATAACAATATTATGTGGATAGAATGGGGCGGAGATATGTATAATAGCTTTTTGATGAGAAAAGGTTTTACTTTGTATTCTGATTACAATCAATATTTAAAGTTCAAGTTTAAGTTTTGTCCTTATTGGCTTGCAAAAATTTTACTTAAAATTAAAAGGGAATATAGTTTTGCTATTCGATATAATGCTGTAAAAAAAATCAAATACTTTATACCTGATAGTATGTATGGAGAATATCCGTTATTCTTATCATATTATCCAGAGTTCAGACATTTAAAGTATAGAGATTTTTTTTATTATCCAATTCAGGATATAGTTGGAATAGACAATTTAGGTCGTAGAGCTATTGGAAATAGTATATTTATCGGTAATTCAGCTTCCGAAACTAATAATCATATTGATGCTTTAAAAAAAATACAAGAATGTCATATTATGAATGACGTTATTGTTCCACTAAGTTATGGAGGATGTAAAAAATATACAGAATTTGTGCTAGACTCTGGAAACAAAATTTTAGGAGATAAATTTAAACCTATTACACAGTTCTTACCTTTGCAAGAATATAATAAATATTTCTATAATGCTTCTTATTTTATCTATGCAAACTATAGACAAGAAGCTGTTGGTAATATTTTATTTGCTTTTTATATTGGAGGAAAAGTCTTCTTAAGAAAGAGTAATCCTTTGTACAATTTTTATAAGCAGTTAGGACTTGTTCTCTTTTCTTTTGAAGATATTTCAATAGATTCTTTTGAATCCCCGTTAACTGATAAAGAATATTTGAACAACAAAAGTATAATTGAACAAACTTATTCAAGTCAAAGATTGATAGAGTTAATTAAGAAATCATTTCCAGATGAATAATATTAAAGGGTTATTGATTAAAGGTGCTTTTTTTACAGGACTTGCAAAATATTCTGTTATGATAATAAATATTATCGTGACAGCAATATTGGCTCGTTTGCTCCCACCAGAAGATTTTGGAACTATTGCACTTACAGTTGTTGTTACGAGTTTTTTTGATATTCTTGCAAATGCAGGTATTGGACCTGCTATAATTCAAAACAAAGATATTAATGAAACAGATTTGCCGAATTTGTTCAGATTTTCGACGTATCTAGCTTTTGTCCTAGTGCTGTTATTTGGAGCATTAATATATCCTATCTCAATATTTTATGGTAAGGTTGAACTTGTTTCAATCTTGTTTTTAGTTACAATTCAGTTGTTTTTTAACACATTAAATGTTGTTCCATTAGCTTTACTGCTAAAAGAGAAGAAATTTCAAATTATAGCTAAAAATGCTGTTTGTTCTGCATGTATATGTGGCTTCTTTTCTGTTTTAGCAGCATTTAATGACTGGGGTATTTATTCTCTTTTGATAACTCCAATAGGCGTTTCTGTTATTACATTTGTGCTTACTGTAAGATATAATTTTCAAATTGTATGTTTTAAAACTTTAGCTGTTAGTAAAAAATCGATTAAAAAGATTTTGAATTTTTCGATTTACCAGTTTTTATTTAACTTTGTGAATTATTTTTCGCGCAATATGGATAAAATTCTTTTGGGTCGATATTTAGGATTTCAATCATTAGGATATTATGAAAAATCTTATAGGCTTATGACACTTCCGATTTCTACTTTAACGAATGTGTTTACGCCATCTTTACAGCCAGTATTATCCGATTTTCAAAATGATATAACAGTAATTCGTAATGTATACAATAGGATTTCTCAGTATCTCTTTTTTGTAGGAACTATTTTAACTCCATTTTTATGTTTTAGTGCAAAAGAGATTATTCTCATATTATTTGGAGAGCAATGGATGGCTGCGGTACCTGTATTTCAAGTATTATCTGTTTCTGTTCCTTTTCAAATGGTCGATTCTTTATCAGGAAGCATTCTTCAATCTGCAAATAAAATAAAATATCTGTTCAAAACAGGTATTTATTGTGCAATACTTAATTTAGTAATTCTTGTCCTTTCTTTAGTGATATTTGATGATATTGTTAAAATCTCGTCTTTTATTTCACTTGGATTTGTTTTAAACTTCGCAATCTCTATTTACTATATAAGCAGATATGCTATACTACAATCATTGAAAGATTATTTCTCGAAGAATATTAAATTCTTCTTGTCTATGTTATTATGTACATTGCTTATGATAGGCATTTCATTTTTGAATTTAAATATGTTATTCTCTTTGTCTGCTAAAATTTTAGTTGCAGTCTTATATGCTCTATTTAGTGGATTATATTTCCGACTGTTTTCTTTTAATCAATTAACATCATTGGTAAAAAAATGATATATTTAATTTTTGTCTTAATTTCGATTTACGGCATCGTAAAGTATGATTTTCCAATGTCATATAAAATATATGGTTCTAAGGCTGGCAAATCTAAATTTAGTCCTCGATTCTTGGGTAACCGTAAAATGCTAATATATGTTCTATTAGTATATATGGTGCTTTTTACAGGTTTCTCTTTTAAAGTCGGAACCGATATCGGAAGGTATATGTATGATTTTGATTATATTCAATGGTCAGAATTAGATTTAACAGAATTGTCTTTTTCTTACCGACAACCTTTCTGGATTTTAATACAGCTACTATCAAAAAGTGTTGTTAATAGTTTTGTTGTGTTTCGACTCCTTACCTCGCTAATAGTGACTGGTGTTATATTTTTTCTTTTTAAAAAAGAGACGCCATTTGTCTTTACAGCAATATTATTTTATTTTTTGATGATGTCGTTTGATATGAACTTTAATATTTTGCGTCAGTCGTTGGCTATAGCTTGCTTCGTGCCTTCTTGCATTTTTTTGAAGAAAAGAAAATGGCTAAAAGGACTCGGATTAATATTTGCATCTTTTCTTTTTCATAATAGTGCATTTGTCTTATTTATAGTGCCTCTACTGATGTTCATAAATGTAAAAGAGAAATTTAATATAGGATTTCTATTTCTTTCAATTTTTTGTCTTGGCCTTCTTTATTTGCCAAAAGACAATATTCTATTTACTATGTTGTTATATTCAAATGATGATTCTTTAAGTTCTTTGTCTGATATATATTTAAGTGATGAATATGGTTCTGCTGCTTTCTCACTTTTTAAAGTTCTGATTCATCTTACTATATTTTACTTTATTGCAAAAAAATATAATGAGTCTGGCGCATCTAATTTAGATTTAGTATTACTTTATTTATATATTGTGTGTTTTATTTCTTCTGCTAGTATTCCAATTGTTGGTAGAATTAAGTATTACTTTACTATATTTTATATTTTATCTGTTAGCAAAAGTGTTTTTTATTTTATAAACAAACAGTTGCGTAATATTATAATTAGTAGAAAAATTAGTATAAATGTTCAAAGATGCAAAATATTTGTATGGGTTATGATAATATGTGTCTTGCTATTTCAGCCTGTTACATACTATTTTACGTTTAATCCTAGATTGAACGCACCTAATATTATACAATATTATCCTTATTATTCGGTTTTCAATCCTCAAGTCTCCCCTGAAAGGAATAAATTAGTAGATTATTAATAAAATGATTTGTATACTTGCACCTTTTAATCCTTATTCAATAAAGGATTCTTTAAGTAAATCACAAGAGATTCCAAATATTAATCCTTCAGCAACCTCTATTAACAATTTGGTACAAGGATTAATAGCTTTAGAACATGTAGTATATGTTATAACATTAGACTTTTCGAGTTCACAAACTCGATTATTCAATGGTAAAAATATAACTGTAGTAACAATTGGGTGTCATTCTAAGTTTTTTTTAAAGAATTTGTTTCCTAATATTGAGAATATTGCCAGTTTAATAGCGACTGAGATTGGTAAAGTCAAAGATAAAATATCTATCCTCCATGCACATTGGTGTTATGAATATGCTTTGGCAGCAATGAAATATTCTTCCGACATTGTTACTGTAGTTACTGTTAGAGATTTTGCCCCTGTAATTTATGGTTCAATAAATCCTTTTGCATCTTTATACTCATTGTTTGCAAAATTTTATTGGTATTATAAGATGAAGGTATTTTATAAAGTATTGAGTAGTAAAAATATATTTTTTATTTCTAATAGTGAATATACAGAAAGAAAACTTAAAGAATATAATTTTAAATTGAATGTCAGAACAATTCCTAATTCAATAGAAGATTCTTTACTAGTACCACGAATACCTAATACCGCTGGTCGTAAGAATATAGTTTCAATAGCTGCATCATTAGATGATAATAGAAAAAATATTAAAACTTTAATAGATGCATTTATATTGTTTTCTAAAAAGCATAGTGGTTACAAGCTTGTTCTAATAGGAAACTATCATACGCATAGTGGAGTTTATGAGTATTGTAAAAAAAGAGGCTTACTGGGTGATGTTATTTTTAAAGGCCGATTGAATCGTTCTGATATTATAGAAATAATTGATAATAGTATTATGATGGTTCATCCTGCATTTGAAGAAACATTTGGAAACATATTGCTTGAATCTATGGCCAGAGGTGTTATTACTATAGGTGGTCGTTGTGCAGGTGCAGTTCCTTATGTTTTAGAAAAAGGCAATTCTGGTATCCTTTGTGATATCAGTTCAGCTTTACAAATTTGTAATGCAATGGAAAGTGTTATATGTGAAGTTGGTTGTATAACCATTTTGCAAAATAATGCGATTCGTTGGGTTGGCTGCAATTTTATTAATTCAGCCGTCGCCAAACAACATATTTTATTATATACAAATTTATTAAATAAATAGTATGGCTTATTCTTCTATTTTTGTAGGTTCAATTTATCCACCAGAAATGTTGGACAGTATTATTCGTGAAAACTCACATGTAGATTTCGCAGCGAATACTTTTCAAATGGGTATTGTCGAAGGGTTAACTCGATTCTACGATGATTTTCATATTATAACTTCCCCTGTTACCTCTAAATATCCAATTTCTAGAAAGTTGTGTTATGGGCATAAAAAACTCTCTTTAGAATTTTCAGGTAAATCTATTAATGTAGTATTTCCTGGTTTCATAAATTTGCCATTAATTAAGCTTGTAACAGAATTTCTACGTATAAAGCGTAATTTGAAGAATTTGTTAAAAGATGGAGATACTGTATATGTTTATGCACTTCATTCTCCATTTTTGTTGGCTGTATATACTTTAAGAAAACATATTTCAAAGGTTTGCGTAATTATACCAGATTTGCCAGATTATATGTCTCACAATAATGGCGTTTTTCGTCGTTTTATGAAGAGAATTAATAAGCTCATTATCAATAAGTGCTTGAGATCTTTTCAGTATGATGTGTTGTTTAGTAGGTATATGGAACCAGAACTTCCTTTGTCGGGAAAAAAATGGATTATAGTTGAGGGTATGTATCAAGCCTCAATATTACCAAAATATAAAAAAGAAGAAAGAAAAATTATATTGTATTCTGGTATCATTTCAAGTAAGTATGGTGTATTTGATTTAATCGAGGCATTCGGTCTTATTAATAGTGATGATTTTGTACTGTGGCTTTGTGGTAGTTGTAGTGAAGCAGAAAAAATTAAATTGAATTCTATTAAGGATTCTCGTATCAAGTATTTTGGTATGCTGCAAAAAGAAGAAGTGCGTTTGCTGCAAGTTCGAGCAACTTTGCTTGTAAATCCTCGTCATAGTAGTGAGGAATTTACAAAGTATTCTTTTCCCTCAAAGACGATGGAGTATTTAGCTTCAGGCACGTCAACTCTCATGTGTAAACTTCCAGCAATTCCAGAAGAATACTATGAACATTTGTATTTTTTTGATGATGAGAGCATAGAAGGTTATGCAAGGAAAATAGTAGAAATCTGCAGTATGGATCCGGAAATGCTAAGAGTTAGAGGAGAAAAAGCACGTGAGTTTATTTTGAAAGAAAAAAATTGTTATAGTCAAGCTAAACGTATTTTTGATATGGTTGAAAAAGTCGAATAGTTGTTATTTTACATTTAATCTGTTATTTGCCCATTATATAGAAATAATTGCGATTTCTTAGGGTATATTGACTGATTTTAATAGATTACATATAGTCTTGAATTAATATGAAAATACTTTTTTTAACGATGTCGTCGGGCTTTTATAATATTGAGTCGCGTGGCATCTATACAGATTTGATGCGTAAGTTTCGTACAGAAGGACATGAAGTGTATGTCGTTTATCCGAACGAGCGTCGGACAGGTAAACCAACAGAAGTTTTAAGTGATGGGAAGATTCATAGTCTAGGAGTTCGAACTTTGAATGTGACTAAGACGAATATTGTAGAGAAGGGTGTTGGTCAGTTGCTACTTGAAAGCCAGTTTAAAAATGCCCTAAAGAAATATTTCGGAAAAGTTAAGTTTGATATAATTCTCTATAGTACACCTCCTATTACCTTTAACAAGGTGATAAGCTATGCAAAAAAGGTTTCTGGTAATAAGGCTATGACCTATCTTTTGCTTAAGGACATCTTTCCACAGAATGCGGTTGATATGGGATTGCTCTCCAAAACAGGTATTAAGGGTATTCTCTATAAGATGTTCCGCCGTAAAGAAGAGGAACTATATCGTTTGTCTGACTATATTGGATGTATGAGTCCTGCGAATGTAAGCTATGTATTGAAGCACAATCCTAAGGTGAATGCCCAAAAGGTAGAGATTGCTCCTAATAGTGTAGAGTTGGTTCCGGAAGATTCGGTGATGGAGGTGAAGCCGTCTCTGATTCTTGAAAAATATGGCTTGCCTACTGATAAGCCTATATTTATATATGGTGGCAATCTAGGTATTCCTCAAGGTATTCCATTTCTTATGAAATGTTTAGAGGCTAATGCTGATCGAGAAGACTGTTACTTTGTTGTAGTAGGTTCTGGTACATTTTATAAGCGTTTGGTTGATTGGAAAATCTCACGTAAGCCCAAAGCTGTAACTATCATGAAAGGTTTACCTAAGGATGATTATGACCAGCTGGTACGTGCATGTCATGTGGGCTTGATATTCCTTGATTATAGATTTACGATTCCGAACTATCCTAGTCGTTTGCTTTCTTATCTTGAATATAAGATGCCAGTAATTGCTTGTACCGATCCAAACTGTGATACTGGTACTATTGCAGAAGATAATGGTTTTGGTTTATATGCTCCTAGTAATGATGTGAATGCATTTACGTTAGCTGTAGATAATATATTAAGAGCTGATATCAAATTGATGGGTGAAAAAGGCTATGAATTTCTTAAGAAGAATTATTTGGTAGAACACACTTATAATGCAATTGTAAAGCATGTAGTGGATAAATAATTTTAATATGATTGAGCTATGGTTATAGACAAAGAACTTTTGGATGAGCTTACAAGCCAGGCTAAGCAAAACCCTCGCTTGCGACAGGCTTATGATCTGCGTAATAGTATTGACGATAAAAGTCAACGAATGCTTAACGCTTTGGAACCTGGTACTGTATTGCCCATCCATCGTCATAGGACAACAAGCGAAGTTACAAGTGTGATAAGAGGGCGAGTGCGTCATAACATGTATGATGACAAAGGTAATCTTACGGAAACTTTTATAGCTTCAGCAGATGGCTTTCCGAATTTCTATGTTACTCCTATGGGAATGTGGCACAATACTGAATGTTTAGAGAGTGGAACTGTGATATTTGAGGCTAAAGATGGTGCTTATGCGCCTCTGAATGCCGAGGATATGATGAGTGAAAATTAGAATTTGAATATTGATAGTATTAAAACTACGTTTTGTATGTATAAACATTTTTTTAAGAGATTCTTTGATTTCTGGATTTCTCTAATAGCATTGATATGCATTAGCCCAATCTTGATAGTTGTAACTATCTGGTTGTATTTTGCAAATAAGGGTGCTGGAGCATTCTTCTTTCAGGAACGTCCAGGAAAAAATGGAAAGATTATTAAAGTAATCAAGTATAAGAGTATGACTGACGAAAGAGATGCTAATGGCAATCTGCTGCCTGACGCTGATCGTTTAACTAAAGTTGGAAAGTTTGTCCGTTCTACTTCTATCGATGAGTTGCCGCAGTTAATTAATGTACTGAAAGGAGATATGGCCTTAATTGGTCCTCGACCACTGTTGGTGAAATATCTTCCATATTATTCAGAAAGAGAGCAATTGCGCCATATGGTAAGACCAGGTATTACTGGCTGGGCTCAAGTTCATGGCCGCAATCATGTTTTATGGGAAGAGCGTTTTGAGTATGATGCATATTATGCAGAGCATCTTTCTTTTGCTTTAGATATTAAAATTATTTTTATGACTATTAAGAATGTCCTTCAGAGAAAAGATATTGAAGTTGCTCCAAACTTAATGGATTTCGATGAGTATCGAAGGCAACAAATGGAAGGAAAAGTCTTCCGTACAGTAGCTGATGCAACAATATAAAAAAATAACTTATTAATAATTATAATTTATGAATATTCTATTTACTTGTGCGGGAAGACGCACATATCTTTTGAAATATTTCAAGGAAAATATGGAAGCTGACGATAAGATAGTTGCTACAGATATGCAATTATCTGCTCCAGCATTACAAGTTGCGGATGTCAAAATCCAAGTTCCTGCTGTTTATGATCCTAAATATGTAGATGTTACTTTGGATATTTGTAAAGAGCAAAAGATTGATGCTTTGTTGTCTCTTAATGACTTGGAACTACCAATACTTGCTGAAAATAAGGCTCGTTTTGAAGAGATTGGTGTCAAGCTTATTGTAAGCGACCTTTCTGTTATCGACATTGCATTTGATAAATATAAGACTGCACAATGGGTGGAATCTTTGGGACTTAAGTCGCCTAAGACATTTGTTAGATTGTCAGATGCCAAGAAGGCATTGGAAACTGGCGAATTACATTTTCCATTGTTTATGAAACCTCGCTGGGGATCTGGCTCAATTGGATTGGAATCTATCGCCGATATGGAAGAATTGGATACCTACTATTATCTGTTGATGAAGAAGATCAAGAAGACTATCTTGGCTACAGCTTCTGTAGGTGATGAGTACATCATGATTCAGGAGAAATTGACCGGCAAGGAGTTCGGACTGGATATCATGAATGACTTGGAGGGTAACAATGTTGCTGTCAGTGTGAAGCAGAAACTTGCGATGCGAGCTGGCGAGACTGATAAGGCTATTACTTTGGATTTACCTGAAGTACGTGAAATTGGCAAGAAGATTGGCTCGGCATTGAAGCATATAGGTAATCTTGATGTTGATGTTATGCAGAATGAAAATGGCGAATACTGTGTCTTGGAGTTGAATCCTCGTTTTGGCGGTGGTTTCCCATTTAGTTACGAAGCTGGTGTAAATATGCCGAAGGCGATTATAGAATGGGTAAAGGGCAATAAGGTTGATGCTGCCATTCTACAGCCTAAATACGGCAAAATGTTTGCTAAGAACGACTATTTGATGGAAATCAAATAGGAGAATAAGGTAAACTCTGTAAATGTATGACCTGATATCGTTTAGTGGCTTTTCTTTTAGAATTGAATTCATAGAAAGGATATTAGTAGTCTTGTTTGCAGAAATATGAACATGCAGGAGAGGAAGATAGATTATTTATTATGCAGTATAAGGAGTTTATAAATCTGATTATCAATAGTAAATGTGCTAATGTTAAGCCTTTTTCAGGAAGGTTTAATGCTGCTGATTTTGAACTGTTAAAAGAAAAAGTTCAAAAAGATGGTAAACATGAAGACGATTTTGATGAATTGTATGAGGCTTTTGTCTGTGTCAGTAAAATGATGAATGCTGCATATAATAAACTCTATGCAGAACAAAGAGAAATCATATATGAAATGAAGACTCCTGCATTCGATATCATTTCTCATCTTGTAGCACTTGTCAATTGTAACTTTTGTGGTGTTTTTGCTTTCTTGAATGCGAAATTAGCAGAAAGAGCAAACAGCATACAACGCTTTTCTGTTCTTTCTGCTGCAAAAGTACAGTCTGTTGATATTGAGGTTGGTGAACTTCCTTTGGATGGAGCCTTGGAATTTCAGATAGACATGTTGTCTATGTTGATTAACTATGTTCGCTATTTTAGAACAGAAAAATATGATTCTCCTTCTTTAACGGGTAAGAAGTATTGGGATTCCTTGAAAAAACTTCTTTGGAATGCAAATGTATTGTGTGCTCTAAAAGATGATTATGATAACAGTGTTTTTACAGATGGTTTTATTCGATTGGACCAGGAAAATCAAAACATCACTTTTGATTATTTCAACCATGAAAATCTTAAGTTGCTTTTGGCTGGTTCTAATATTCTAAGCCAAAAGACATTACATGAAAGCAGAAAGAATAGCATGCCTGACTTTTTCGGAAACTTTTTCTTGAAAAAGCGTATTAGGAAAATGACGGTTACCAATGGCTTCATTAATTTAAAGTTTGAAAAAGGAAAAAATGAGATCCTTGAAGATAAAGCTCGTGAATTTAGTGCGGCAATTGTTAGTTATTATGATTATCTGAAGGATGAACCTCTTCCAGGGTTGTTAAATGCAACACTGCTGGAAGTTTTGAGTATATGGGTGATATTGCAAGGTCTGGCAGACTATATATTACATAATTTCCAGTATGATTTTGCACTTGATACAAAAGAAAGTTTTGGTAAAGTTCCTTGTAGAATATCTAAGAAGAATTTGCTCCATGATATCAATGTAATGTCCATTCTTTCTCGTGATAAGATAAGGAGAATTCTTGATGTGTTCGTTTCTACTCCTGATTCTTTTTGTGATATGTGGAATGCTCCATTATATGATTGTGGTGAATATTATACTTTTCCAATATTCTCTATTTCTCAAGGTATGAGTTATAATATTATTGATTGCATTATGATTAGAGGAGGACTTGACTTACAGAAAAGAGGACCGCTCTTCGAAAAATATGTTGCGGATGAAATAAAGAAAGAACATATGCATGGTTATATGCGGAATGTTTTTGGATCGAGAAAGTATGAGCGAAACAAGGGAGATTTTCAAGAGATTGATTGCATCGTTGAGTTAAGAGATATTGTTGTTGTCGCAGAGCTTAAATGCATTCAATATCCAATGACACCACAGAACCATCATGATTGTAGAAAACGATTACGACAGGGGTGTGAGCAGGCTTTGATAAAAACGAAGTATGTAAGAGATAATCCAAAACTATTCTATAGGGTTTCTGCTACTCTTCCTGATAAACGTATTATTCCTGTTGTTGTTACAAACTATCCGAATTTTACAGGTTTTTCTCATCAGGGTGTATATATAGTTGATTCGCATTCTTTCGTAAGCTATATGAATACTGGAAGAATTACTGTAAATCTGGCATCTAAAGATCATGGTAATCAAGTAGTAGGTCAATACTTTATATATCAAAATGAAGCAGAGTTCTCATCTAACTTCGAGGCTTTCCTACAACAGAATCCTATGGTCGAAATGTTGAAAAAGGACATTGTTATAAAGGAGATGGCAGGACCCAATATTGAAGGTTATAAAATGAGTGTAGTATATGCTACTCCAAATTTGCCTGAAACTATAGTCATAGGGAACGAAAAATAAATAGTGTTCATATCATGAGAAGAAAATGTTTAAATCAAGGTATCATTGAGCGTATAAGCAAAGAATTGGGAGATACGTATGATGGACTTACTGGTACAGAAATACAATGTTTTCTGAAGCTTAGTGATATACAGGATGTTAGCCCCGGTATTACAAAATGGAGACGTTTATATGATGCATTCGTTACTAGCCAAGAAGAATTAGGCTGTTCTAATAACATACTTATATTCATTGGAAAAGTAATGGAGCCTTCTCGTTATCCAAGCCAAGAGGCTTTTGAGAGCAAGCGAAAAGTTATTAATGAAGCTTTAGCCTACGTTGGTTATCATTTGAAGTCTGATGGTCAATTTAAGGAAGTGGAACAAGCTTCTACGATAAATGAAGCTCAACGAAGGGCTAATAGTTTATTGGAACAATTGAAAATACGAAATATTCATCCAGAAATCTTTAAGTATTGTACAGCGGAACTCTTGGATAGTAATTATTTCCATGCAGTTTTTGAAGCATGTAAAGGGTTATTTGCTAGAATAAGATTACTCTCATGCGTGAATACAGATGGAGTACAACTCGTTCAATACGTCTTTAATCATCCTGTTCTTGTAATTAATAAATATCATACACGTCAAGAAAAAGATGAACAAAAGGGTTTTGAAGCCATATTGGAGGGTATTTGTAATATGTTTAGGAACCCAGAAGCTCATCAGCCAAAAATAGAGTGGTCAATTGAAGAACAGGACGCTATAGAAATTTTATCTTTATTGTCTTATTGTCATAGAAGGTTAGATAAGGCTGAAAGATGGTGTGAATAATTTTATTCAAACATGGATGAAATTTATGAATGGCTGAATCCTCGGATTCCTGTGGGGTATGTGCTCATCTCCTTTCTTGTGCTTTCTGTTGCAATCGTGATAGGAATGCTGGTGATGAAAGGGGGTAGGGCGAAGAGGCTTGTGCTTGAGGCTTTGCTTGCGGAATATTACTTCCTGATGCTTTGCTCTACTGTGATTTGTAGAGCAAGTCATGGGGAAAGGCATATTGAATTGATTCCATTTTGGAACTATCTTGATATTTGGAATCGGGTGGATTATCCTGCTGACTTGATAGAAGTGTTGTTGAATATCGCACTCTTCGTGCCGATAGGATTGCTGCTTGGAGGACTTGGTTTTAAAACCAAGAAAATCCTCTTATCGGGAATCTGCTTATCGGGGATTATTGAGGTTTCACAATTCGCCTTTTGCAAAGGGCTTTGTGAAACGGATGATGTAATACATAATACCTTGGGATGTGTTATAGGTTACTTTGGCTATATTGGATTATTAAAAGCCAGAAGAATCTTTGAGATTAAAAGATATTAAAAACAATATACAAATGAAAGAAAGAAAGACTATTTATCTTTGTCTGGCTCACATGAGCGAGACTGGTGAGGAACAGAAATACGTGAAGGAGGCTTTTGATACCAACTGGGTGGTGCCTCTGGGGCCTAACGTGAATGGTTTTGAGGATGACCTCAAGGCTTTCGTTTCAAAAAACAGCGATGGCTCTGAGTTGTCTCGTGAGGTGGTAGCGCTGAGTGCTGGTACTGCTGCCGTTCACTTGGGTTTGCTGGCTTGCGGTGTTGGTCCTGGTGATGAGGTTTGTGTGCAGAGCTTTACTTTCTGTGCTTCTTCTCATCCTATTACATATCTCGGTGCTACTCCTGTTTTCATCGATTCTGAGCCTGATTCATGGAATATGGATCCGGAATTGCTGGAGAAGGCGATTATCGACCGTAAGGAGAAGACGGGAAAGTATCCTAAGGCGATTGTTCCTGTTGCACTCTATGGTATGCCTTATGATTGCGATAAGATCATGGCGATTTCAGAAAAGTACGGTATCCCTGTAGTGGAGGATGCTGCTGAGGGCTGCGGTTCCAGATGGAAGGGTCAGGTATTGGGTACATTCGGTAAGTTCGGCGTATTGTCATTCAATGGTAACAAGATGATTACTACTTCTGGTGGTGGTGCCTTGATTTGTCAGGATGCCGAAAGCAAGAACAATGTGATGTGGTATGCCACTCAGGCTCGTGATGCTTATCCTTACTATCAGCATACTGCTATCGGTTACAACTACCGTATGAGTAATGTCTGTGCAGGTATCGGTCGCGGTCAGATGACTGTTTTGGAGGATCACATCGCTCACCATAAGCATGTACAGGAGTTGTATAAGGAACTCTTGAAGGATGTTGAGGGGGTTACCTTGCATGAGGCTCCTAATGCTGACTATGATTCCAACTACTGGCTCTGCACCATTACACTTGATCCTAAGCTGAAGATTCAGGGTCAGGAGAATGCGTATAAGGAGGTAGTGAAGACTGCTGTTGGTGGAGCTGCTGGTGTGATTCACATGGTGGATACTCCTACAACTGATTGTCAGCCAAATGAGAATGTGGAGGCATTGCGTGTCTTCATGTTGAGCAAGAAGATTGAGGCAAGACCAGTTTGGAAGCCTATGCACAAGCAGCCAGTATATCAGGATGCTCCTGCATACGTGAATGGTGTAAGTGAGGCCATCTTCAAGGTAGGTGTCTGCTTACCTGCGGGTCCGATGGTAACGGATGATGATGTTCGTTACATTGTAGAAAGTATTAAAGAGGCGATTGTATAATCGCCTCTTTAATACTTTCTGAGTAAGGTGGAGTTTTCTACCTCTCCGTCTCTCCTGCAAGGAGAGCTCCACATTCTAACCAAGCCTTCCCTTCTTGAAAAGGGAAGGATGTAACCGCCCTCCGGTGCTCGGAACCGCTGCGTTATAAGGTTGGCGGGGCATCAAAGTCCTCGCCAGGTTTTGCGGGATGGGACCGCTTGGGGAAAGGTGGGGGGTAGGCTGGGTATTGCCTTGCTGTAAGGCATGGTAGCAACGGATGGTGATAGAACTGGGATTGTTAAGTGGTTACCTCATGGCTGGCTTGCTTTTCCCAGCCAAGTTTATCGCAGAAAGAATCTTCGGATAGTCTTGTAAGCCCAATGAATGGGCGCAAAGGTAATGAGAATTTTTCAAAGTGCTAAAGAATATAATAAGGGAATTGTATGGAAAAGAATAGTCAAACAAAATCAGTCTTCACGATTAGCGGTAGGCATAGATTTGTAGCTTGTGTCATTGTTGTAATACTTGTATCCTGTGCAGCATTTGCTTATCTTGCTTCTTGCTATAAGCAAGCACAAGATGATATTGTAGCTCTGCAAAAGAAGGATGCTTTGATGTTTGAGCAGGTCTTAAACAGCAGCAAGAATGTGAAGAGTAAGAGTTCTGAGAATATAGACCAGCTTCAAACTTTGTTGGATAAGCATCAAGAGCGTCGTAAGTATTCGGTGAATGCCGTATTGTGCGCCTAGATAAAGTTTTGTACCTTTGCACCGTTATTTTAAATTATTCAAATTATGGTACAAGGCAAGAAACAATTAAACGGTAAGCCAAAGTTCGCCGAGGTTGTAATCGGCGACAATGAGGCGAAGGAGATGCGTGGTTCAAGAAGCATGCCAAGGATACTGTTATTCCTGTTGAGATAGAGGGAGCACCTACAGATGAAGAGACAGATGATGTTGAAGCCCCACCTCAGCTAGCATCCAAGCCAAAAGCAAGGAAGTCGAAGAGTGGCATACTCATTACCATCCAAACGACGGATGCTTTGTTTGTCAAGAAGGGTGGGCTTGACTAAGCATTGAAGGATCGAGCCTTGGCTCCTGGTTGCAACGTAAACGTAGATGAGACATGGGAGCGATTCCAGACTCATTTCGGCCATCGTAAGACCTATATGTGGTGTTTGGTAAATCGAAAGGTCAACATCGTGATATTCTTCTATGAGGATACAGTAGACCAGTATGGCAATCAGAAGAGTGGTGGCCGTAACCGTGCTGTTTTGAAGGACTTCTTGGGTGATGCCAAGTTGAAGTCTCTTCAGAGTGATGGTTATATCTGCTACATGTATCTCGATGATGATTTGATAGACATAGAGCATCTGTGTTGTCTTGCCCACGTGCGGGCCAAGCTAGAGCGTGCGGAACGTATGGGTTGCAAAGAAGCTTCTTCACCTATGAGTAAGATTCGTAAACTTTATAAGCGTGAGGATTTGTATGTAGAGAAAGGTTATGATGCCGAAAAGATCAAGGAGATGCGCAATGATGAGTATACCCAAGGTATCGTAGACAAACTTCAGAATGAGATGTTCGACTTGATGGCGAACAAGATGGATGAGTTGCCTAAATTGATGCAGCAAGCACTGAACTATCTCCATAAGTTTTGGAAGCAAGTCTTTGCCTATCGAAACGATGGTGAATATTCCATAGATAACCTGGCTGCAGAACGTGCGATACGCCCCCAGACCATCCGCAAATAGGGGCGTTGTGACATTTTTGGACGCTTACGATGGCAAGGACGCTGAGCTCCCTCAGCATGCTGCCTAAAGTTGAAGAATAAAAAATCGAAACTTTTTTTAAAATCCAGGTACAGCTAACCCACTGATAAATAGTGGGCACGCTGTATTGGTGGTTTACAAAATAAGGAAATATGGAAAAAAATGATAAGGAACGACTTGATGTGATATGGAATAAAGGTCAAGTAGTTAAAGGCTACAATGAAAAATGTTATAGAAAGGATGCTTGTGGGGCATGGATGATTAGAGAAAAGTATGGAGATAGAACTTCCCCTTTTGGTTGGGAAATTGATCATATTTATCCTAAGTCAAAATTGTCAGAAAGCATAAGTGATGTTTCCTTGATAGATGATGTGAAAAATCTAAGACCTCTAAATTGGAAAAATAATGAATCTAAAGGTAATGATTATCCTTCTTATCAGGCTAAGATAACTTCTGATGGTAATAAAAATGTAGAAGGTGTATATGAATATACCGTCAATGAAGAAACACAAAAAATAATAGAACAACTTTTTAAAAGTAAGTTATGTTAAGTGATTTGAATACTATAGTACAATTCTTCTCTGCTCTTTATGTGACAATTGCTATAGATAATATGATGTTCAATCGCTTTTGGACTCCGGATGTCTTTGCTGTTGTGGAAAATGCCTTGAAAAAATTTGATTTCGCTTTGAGTACGCCAAAGCAGTAAGAACTTCTAAATGTAATAAAAAATAGGTCTGTTGAGATTGATACAAGCGCAAGAAGAGAAGGGGCTTTTTATCTTATGCTCTGTGTTTCTCTTTTGATATATTTTGCCTTTGAAGGATTGCTGTCAGAGACGAATCAATGTATATGTTGTTTTGTTATATTAATGGATATGGCAATGGTTTTTGGATTATATATTATAGGGGCTTTTGAATGGAAAAGATGGTGGGAAGTCTGGTTTAGGTACATATTTGCAGTGATAGCTGCATTTGTTTGGCTATATTTGACTTCTAACGCTTCTCTGAAAATTTTGAGCATGAACGACTTTGCCATTTCTAAAAATGTATCTATTACATTCTTGGCAAGAATATTGATAATTTTGGTGTTTCTTGTTCCCATAGTGATGCGTATTGTTATAAATTGGTTGTATTCGACGGTTTATGTCAAGTACTTGGATGTTCGGTTAACTGAAGAGTATGTTGCTTATCAAAATACGAAGAAAGCAATACGAAGCAAAAATAAGGACTTGTGTGATTTTAGATATGATGGAGTATATAAAGAAGTCTTCTTTTCTGCTGATAAATCACAAGATAATGTTGAGACAGTGCTAGTAAATAAGCTGTTGGATTACCTTTCTTTCGCATGTAAACCTGTTAGAGTATTAGAACTTTTGTGTTATAGATTTTCTGCTGATTATAGAAATGATAACAATAATGTTAGTAAAGGTAATGAGGAAGCTTCTTATGAATTACCAGAATGAGGTATGATATGTTGCATATTTATGTGTCTCGTGATTAGCAAACAGATAACTTCTAATTAATAAAATTATAACTAGATATGAAAATTCCATTTACAGCTTCGGCTAGAACAGCTATGCTCATAGGAGCAGAGAACTTTTCTAATCCCGAAGGAGCAATTATCGAATTGGTGAAGAATGCTTATGATGCTGATTCGCCAAGTTGTTACATCCTTTTTGATGGGGAAAATGAGCATTTTTCAGATATCTATATCATAGACTTTGGAGGTGGTATGGATATTCCGACTATTAATGATTGCTGGATGCAGATTGGTACTGACAACAAGCAGCAGAATATAGAAACAGCCAATGGACGTATCAAGTCTGGTGCGAAAGGCATTGGTAGGTTTGCGTTGAATAGGCTTGGAAGTAAAGCTATTATGTACACTCATAAAGATGGACAAGATGCTTTTTCTTGGAAGGTAAATTGGAATGACTTCAATGCACCAGGAAAGAGAATCAATGAAATTATGGCAGATTTGGAAGTTGTTCCATTAGCAACTATTCAAGAAAAAATGTCTTCAGTAGCTTCACACTTTTGCATCGAGTTGCCAGATTTTAAAACAGGCACTATTCTTAATATTAAGGGTTTGTCTGATGTTTGGGGAGTTGACTCACTTTGTCATTTGCAGGGAGCTCTTCAAGATTTGGTGCCACCTTTTAGTATGTCCAATTTCAAACTTTATTTGTATGCAATAGGTGTTGGTGAATTGGGTAGAATAGATCGTAATTTTTATGAAGATTATGATTATAAGGTTTCGGCTGCTTATATATGGAGATGTTCTGAATTTGACTATTGCTAGAAATGAATTAGACGTAAATATATTGACTGCAGAATATAAAGATGTATTTGAATTGGAAGAAATGCAGTCTAATAATTATAGTATGGCTAGTTTTGAACGTGGATATATTTCGAAACAGATGTCTCTTTTGGATTTGAATGTAGAGCATGTTAAACTTTTGGAGCAAAATATAGATAAAATAGGTAACTTTAAGTTTGACTTTTATTTCGTAAAAAGTTCCAAGTCTGACATTAGAACTGAAAATTCTGATGCAAAGTATCCGTACCGTCTATTCTCGCCTACACATAGGCGCTCTTGGTTGAAGAGAAATATTGGTGTAAAAATCTATCGAGATGGCTTTAGAGTACGACCTTATGGAGAAAACGGTGACGACTGGCTTCATTTGAGTGATCGTTATGCTAAGAACCCTGTTGGAGCAGGTCATCGAAAGGGTGGCTACCATATTAGACAAAACCAAATTGTGGGTGCTGTCGGAATCTCGCGTATTGATAATGTTTTTTTACAGGATAAGTCTGGTCGTGAAGGTCTTCAAGAGAATGAGGTCTTTGACGTATTCAAAGAAATTCTTTTGGGTATTATTAATCAGATGGAGATTGATAGAAATACGATTATGTATAGTTTGTCAAAATTGTATGATATCAAGCACCCAAAAGAAAAATCTAAAAAAGATGCTGATAAAGCGCAGAAGGATGGTTATGTAACAGTTGAGACTTTCAATGCGGTTAGTAATGGTTACACAGTATTGAAGGAGGAACTGGAGGAGAAAGAGGTTGAAATGCGTTTGCTTAGGAATTTGGCTAGTACGGGGTTGATAATAACATCATTCTCTCATGAATTGAAAAATTTCAAGACCATAGCAGAAACTCGTTCTGATACATTGATAGGGATGTTGAAAGGAATCATAAGCGAAGAGGATTTACTCAACAAGGGGTATGGACCATACGATAATCCATATAGATTTGCAAAAGAACTGAAAATTAAAGACCAGCAAATTAAAAGTTGGTTGGAATTTTCTATTAATTCGATTTCAAACTATAAGAAAGATAAGACATGGATACATCTTGATGAATATTTCAAAATGTTCTATAGTACATGGTTTGGTGTTACAAAAGAATTAAACATTAAACTCTCTTGTGATGAGGGATTCGTTCCCCAAATGTGTGTTTATGCTTCTGTTATGGACTTTGACACCATATTCAATAATTTAATCTCAAATTCAATCTATGCGATTAAAGAAAAGAAAGATATTGATAATCGAGAGATAAAAATTTCGGGAACTATAATAGATGATACTATATCAATTAAGTTTTTAGATACAGGAAAGGGATTAGACAAAAAATATAAAGATAATCCGTCTCTCATTTTTGATGCGTTTGAATCTTCTAAAGTGGATAAAAATGGTGTTAAAATTGGAACAGGATTAGGATTGTATATTGTAAAGTCTACTTTGGGCGAATATAAAAATAGTGAGATTCGCATTCTTCCTGTGAATGATGGGTTTTGTATTGAGATAAAAATTAAAAATGGTATTTAGATGGAAAGAAAAATAAGGTTAGGCTATTTAGATGAGGACTATCTACATAGAAGTTCCTTCTATCAGCATTTCAAAGATAATTTTGAGGTTATTACTTGGGATAATTTTGAAGAAATAAGAACATTGGAGCAATTAAGAAAGGAAATTGATGAACAGGAAATAGAGGTTCTGGCAGTAGATTATAAGTTGGCGGAAAATGGAGATGTATGCTATAATGGGGATGAAGTTGTACAAATGTTGTATAATAGCAAACGCTATTTTCCTGTATTTATGGTTACTTCTCATATAACGTCTGCTTTGGCAAAAATGGATAATGTGTTTCTGGTAAATGATAAAAGTAACTTTTTCAAGAATGAGAATTACCCAGATATCGTTCAAAAGATAGAAGGTGCAGTAGCGGCTTATCATAGAATTGTTGAACATAAATCGAATAGGGCACGTGATTTGGAGATGATGCAGATGTCTAATGAAGGGCTTACACCACAAGAAGAAAATGAGTTGCTTAATATTCATATGGAATTAAATGCAATAGATCCACAGCTGAATCCTATAAATCCAGATATGCTTCAGACCCAATCGTTGAGAAAATTGCAAGAGTTAGTAAAAAACTCAAGAGAATTATTGAAATCATTAAGTTAATATGAAATTTCGTGAAGTATGTCCTAAGCGTAGTTTGGACGTTGTTGAAAGAACCAACTATCGGGACTATCGTGATAGCCTCCGTGCCGATTTTAATAATCGATGTGGGTATTGTAATGATTTGGATGAACCAAGAAAAGAATATTTTGAGATAGATCACTTGGTTCCGCAAAAGATAATGGTGAAAAAGAAAAATAACGATTATCAGAATCTTGTTTATGCTTGCCATTCTTGCAATAATGCAAAAAGAAAGAAGTGGCCAAGTGGTGATGAAAATGTACCAATAGTTAGAGATGAGGGATGGATAGATCCATGTTCGGAAGAATATGACAAGCAATTTTCTAGAGATGATAAAGGAAATATAATTCCTCTTACTCCTATAGGAAAATGGATGTTTGATAATTTGAAATTATATAAACCTCAGCATAGTATATTGTGGAATTTAGAGCAAATTAAACTGATGAAAAAGAGATTAAATGAAAAGATTCCAGAGAATAAAGACAATGCGCCATTTTTATTCAAAATATTATCTTTATTCCAAAAGTATGATGAGGTTTTAGATAAGTTCTTTCAGTCATAATGTTACAACGAATATTTCCGTTTTTGAAACGTAATTTGCCCCAAGACCCTTTCTTGATTAACAGAATCTTCGTGTCTATATACCTTATATATAATAAGGTAGAGGCGTATAATCAGTTTATAGAAAGATATGTCATCTCTGAAACCGACAAAGATTATGAGGAGTTAGGAAAGGTACTTGCCTTTCTTGATAAGCAAAATGTTAAGATGATTAACTTGGAGGATATGATAAAGCTCTTTGAGTTTGTGATATCTCCATCGGATAGAATCGTGACGGGGGCTATTTATACGCCCAAGAAAATCAGAAAGTATATTCTTGACGCTTGTCTTCGTAAGGGCACGGACTTATCGCATATTCGTATTGCTGATATTGCATGTGGATGCGGAGGCTTTCTGATGGATGCGGCAAGGATGATTCATGAGGCTACAAAAATGCCTTATCGAGATATTTTCAAAAGATGTATTTATGGCATAGATATCCAGAATTATTCTATTGAAAGGTGTCAGATACTTTTAAATCTGTTGGCTTTGACAGAAGGTGAAATCGTGGATTTTGACTTCAATCTGTTGTGTGCTGATACGTTGGATTTCAAGTCGGATGAATGGAACTCTAATTTTGACCACTTTGATGTAATCGTGGGTAATCCGCCTTATGTCTGTGGTAGAAATATGGAGGATGATACCAGGTTGAAGACTAAATGGTATGAGGTATGTGATTCAGGTTCTACTGATTTATACATTCCTTTTTTCCAGATTGCTGTGGAGATGTTGAATGATGAGGGGAAGATAGGGTATATTACGATGAATTCTTTTCTGAAGAGTTTGAATGCTCGTAAGCTGAGGGCATTTTTCGTTGATAATCAGTTTGATATTCATATTGTTGATTTTCGGGGGTATCAAGTGTTTAAGGGTAAAAGTACTTATACCTGTTTGTTTTTCTTGGAAAAAGAAAAGAGCAAAGCTCTCCATTATAGTTGCGATGAGCAGGTGAAACTTGCCAAGCGAATGCATTATGAGGACATACCTTGGAATTTGCTGGATGCAGAGAAAGGATGGAACTTGAATCAAAATAAAGTGGCTAATAAAATAGAGTCTGTTGGCACACCTTTGTTTGAGTTTTGCCAAACTCGCCATGGTATTGCGACATTGAGTAATAAGACTTATATATTCTTGCCCAACAAGGAAGATGATAAGTATTATTATCTAGAAAAAGAAGACGTGAGCTATCCTATAGAGAAGACTCTCTGTAAAGACATAGTGAATTCTAATAAATTGAATTCAGAAAAGGCTCTTGTTGATCTTGTTCATAAGGCTATATTTCCTTATGTGATTGACAAGAGTGGTAAGGCTGTTTTGATTAAAGAGGAGGTTATACAAGCAAAATATCCTTGTGCGTATTCATATCTGCAATCTCAAAGGGAAACATTGGATAAACGAGATAAAGGAAAGGTTGGGGATTATCCAGCATGGTATGCTTATGGTCGGACGCAATCGTTGGTAATGCCTGCAATCAAGATGTTTTTCCCGAAAATTGCTAATAAGCCATTAAACTGCGTTATTGTAGAAAATTCAAACTTGCTGTTATACAATGGTATGGCGTTCGTGGGTGATGATATGCGAAAGATGAAGATTTTGCAGAAGGTGTTGGAGTCTGATATTTTTTGGAACTATGTTGTAGCTAACAGTAAGCCTTACACATCAGGATATTATTCGCTGAATGGTTCAAACATCAAAAACTTTGGTGTTCCTAAGTTTACTAAAGCAGAAGAGGAAGAACTTCTTAGATTGGAAGACAAAGGAGCCGTTAATCAATGGCTATCGTCTTTCTATGAGTAAATATAGGGCATATTATTTGAAATATGATGATTTCCAATGTAAATACAAAAGAATTAGTCATTTTATTTGGTGGTTTGATAAAAAAGTCGTAACTTTGGAAATTATTATTTGTAAATAATGACAAGTATGGCAAACGACAATAATAACATACAGATTACTGATGAGTCTCAGATAGTTCTCTATCAGCCAAATGAAAGAATCTCTCTTCAAGTGAAGATTGATGCAAGCCATGATACTGTATGGCTTACTCAGCAGCAAATAGCTGACCTTTTCGGTACAAAACGACCAGCTATAACAAAGCATTTGAGAAATATCTTCAACAGTGGGGAACTTGACCAGAATTCAGTTAGTTCCATTTTGGAACATACTGCGGCTGATGGTAAAACGTATAAAACACAGTTTTACAATCTAGATGCTATTATTTCTGTTGGTTATCGTGTAAATAGCATCAATGCTACAGCTTTTCGTAGATGGGCAACTCGTGTCCTCAAGAATTACTTGTTAAAAGATTATTCTGCAAATCAACAATTGTTGGCGATGCAGCGACAGTTTGATTCTCGATAGGAAGAGCATAGTCTGCGTATGACACGTATTGAAGATAAACAGGCAGCACAGCAGGAACAGCTTGATTTCTTTATTCGTACTTCAACCCCTCCTGCAGAAATGGTGTTCTTTGAGGGTGATTTCTATACTGCACGTGTGGCATTGGAAAATTTGGTTAGTTCGGCAAATCATCGTGTAATTGTTATTGATGCTTATGTATCAGCCTTGACTCTTGACTTTCTGAACATTAGAAAATCTGGAGTGGAAGCAATTATCTATACAGTAGGTGTCGGTCAGGGAATGCAACGATTGATGGAGGAGCATGACAGATTATTCCCTGATGCTCATATTGATATTAGAAAATGGAGTAAGGAGTCCCATGATCGTTGGCTTGTCATTGATGATACGCTTTATCATTGTGGTCATTCGTTAAATGCAAATGGTGGACACAAAATCTCGGCTATAACAAGAATGGGTATATCGCCAGAAGATATTCTTTCTGTTGTTGGCTAAAAAGTATTTTTTCATTTGTATAACAATTAATCATATACGCTATAAGGTTGGCGGGGCACCAAAGCCCTCGCCATGTTGTGCGGGATGGGACCGCCTGGGAATAGCAGTTTATAGTTTACAGTTAATAGTTTATAGTTTACGGTTGATTTCGTGGTTATTTGCTGATAACTTGCAGATTTCTTGTGATTTTCTTGGTGGTTTCGAAGAAAAAGAGTAATTTTGGCGGCAAGTTATATAAACTAAATAATAGGAGATAAGATTATGGCAATAGCTATTAAAACAATTCCAGTATTGACTGGTGATGTTGCAGAGCGCTTTATAGAGATTGCAGAGAGTAGTAGGAATACGGCCACAACAGTAATCCCTGAAGGTGCACAAGATGCAATCCGTCGTATGATGGAACGCTCAAAAAATGTAAAGATTAAACTTCCTCATTAATAGATTATGTAAAGACAACTTTTATTCCAAAGCCTTCTGCTAATAAGGTTCAACGAACTATACCAGGTCAAAAACATCTTCGTACTTATCCTGCCGTATTATTGGGAAGACTAGGGGTTAATAAGAAATATCAAGGACGAAATTTCTTAGTTGGGCAACAAGTTCAAGTATCTATATGCCACCGAAGAATTAGAAAGAGCAGAACAGCATTTTCCGGAAACTTCTCTGGTTTATACCAGACTTATGTTTTTGGATTTATTGCACACCCAGATTTTGGAATGTCCCATGGCTTAGATGATTGTTGATGGCATTTGTTTCATAATACGCTAGGTAGTGTGGTAGGATATGGAATAGGTATGCCACATCTCTCATCAATCCTTTCTCTTGCCCGAAGGGAGAAGATGTAACCGCCCTCCGGTGCTCGGAACCGCTACGCTCTAAGGTTGGCGGGGCATCAAAGCCCTCGCCATGTTTTGCGGGATGGGACCGCATGGGGAAAGCTGTTTACAGTTAATAGTTTACGGTTGATTTCGTGGTTATCTGCTGATAACTTGCAGATTTCTTGTGATTTTCTTGGTGGTTTCGAGAAAAAAGCGTAATTTTGACGGCAGGTTATATAAACTAAATAATAGGAGATAAGATTATGGCAATAGCAATTAGTGGTATCCCAATGCTGACAGGTGATGAGGCTTTAGCTTTCAGAGAAAGAGCTGAAGAAACTTTGAGGAAGCGTGGTAGCATAGATTTCTCAAAGCAACGTGCTGAGATGAAGGCTATTTTGGCAAAAGCAAAATTTTTAAGTTAGTATTATGGGATTTTTAGCAGACAAAACGGTGTTTTCACCATTGACAGAATATTAATTTAATAGAATTCGGTACCGCTGAAAGATATGGTCTATTCTATGAATAAAAAATTATAGGTGACCATTGGCTTTAAAATAATATATAACTAGACAATATGGCACAAGAAATAATTCCTGATAAGCAAAGTGTACTTACTTGCTTGAAGCAGAAAGTGTATTACGTTGATTTTTATCAGCGTGAATATGTATGGACCAAGAATACGGTGGAGGTCCTCTTGAACGATATCTTCTATGCCTTCGAAATCTCGTATAAAGAACATAAGGATGAGGAGATGTCGCAAGAGGTGCTGGAAAAGTATAACTGGTATTATCTCAATGTCTTTATCACCAATAAGGTGGAGGGTAAGGTGTTTATCGTTGATGGTCAACAGCGACTCTCTACACTTACATTGATTGCCACAAAGCTCTATCATATTACAAAAAATGATAATCTCAGGGATATCCTTCGTGATTGCATCTTTGCGAAAGATCAGTTTAAAGGCAATGTCTTTTGTATCGATAACGACAAGAGAAAAAATGTGATGCAATGTATCCTTGATGGTTCTGAGTATCAGGATGCTTATAAAAACAAGACTGAAGAGACTATCATAGAGAGATATGCCGATGTCAGTAAGTTCTTTGATGACAAACAGTTGGATGATGTTGAGTTGACTGCTTTCATCTATTACTTCCTTAACAGACTGGTTCTCGTAGAACTGTCTATCCAGAAGGATGATACGCCTATGGTCTTTGAGGTGATCAATGACCGTGGTGAGGCTTTAAAGCCTTTTGAGATTCTGAAAGGTAAGATGATTGGACTCCTTTCGAAAAGTGATACCAACAAGTATTCTGAGAAGTGGGATGCTGCATTGAATAGAATCAGCGGAAGAGAGGATAACTTTTTTGCTGATTATTTAAAGTCGCAGTTTGTGTTCAAGAAGAATGCCTCTCTGGAGAAGCAGATTATCAATTCCTACCACCGATATATCTTCGATTATAATGATATTGCTAATAAGCTTTCTTTCAGAAGAGCTGACAAGAAACATCATGAGAACATTAAACTGTTTATCAATAATGAGTTGGATTACTATACTTCTCTTTATGCTAAGATTTCGACTTGTGGTGATGAGTTTGTGCAGTATAATCTGAATATCAATGATATCTCTGGGCTTTATCAGCAGATTATGGCTGCCTGCGATGTCAATGATGAGCTAACGGACGAGAAGATTCATGCTATAGCTAAAGAGGCAGATAGACTCTGGGTGCTCTTTGTGCTGAATGGTATCTATGATAGCAACGATTTTCAGGATATTTCTTATCGATTGAATGAGAAACTGAAGGGGTTGGATATGGCTTCCTATCGTGAGGTATATGACGAAATCATCATGCAGAGTATTAGGGAAAAACGTAATGTTTCGGGAGAGGTTTCTTTGCTGGATTTCAATAGCTTCCTGAGAAAAAACTATACGAATACGAACCGCCGATTCCTGCGTTATCTGTTCTCTAGGGTTGAGAAGTTTATCTGTGAGCATACGAATCAGAATATGCAGAATGATATCTACTATATCTCTACTAAAACCGGTAATAAGACGGGATACCATATAGAGCATATCCTCTCTGAAAATGAAAAGAACAGGGGGTATTTTAAGGATGTAGAGGAGTTTGAGGATCAACGTAACCTGTTGGGGGGCTTGCTCTTGCTGAAGGGGTTGGATAATATCTCTTCTGGTAATGAAGAGTATTCAGATAAGCTGAAAACTTATAGCAATGGTTTGGTATGGGGACATTCGCTTTGCGAGGATTACTATCATGCCAACAAGGATTTTGATAAGTTTAACAAGGAGCTATCTGACAAGTGTAATGTTGGGTTCAAGGCTTATAGTGTCTTTGACCAGAATGCGTTGATGGAGCGAAGTAGATTGCTGTATGAAATCGTAAAAGTAATATGGGAGGTTTCGTAATTAATAATATCGGCGAATCGGTACTATCATATTAGAGATCACAATATTCATTGCATAGCCCAATCAATGGGCTATGCTAATGAGTTTACTTCCCAAAGCCGTTTCTATACGAGCAATGGTTTGAGTCGTGAAGTTATGTCTGCCTGTTAGCCATTTGGAGATTTCTGAGTCTCGCTTGTTGAGTAAGCGGGCAAAATCCTTTTGGGTGAGTCCTTTGGCTTTCAGGATCTCACTAATGCGCTCGGCAATACCAAAAGACAAATCGAACTCTGCCTTTTGCTCGGCTGGTATCGCAGCGAGGCAATCACGGAATAATTTGTTCTGTATCATAATGCTTAAATTTCAAAGGTTGCACTTTCTATGTCTGTTATCATGTTTTTTTCAATGGTAATGATTCCATTCTCTTGGGCTTTGAGCAGGACTTTGTCAAAAGTCTGTAAATCCATGACATATCCACTGAGTTTTTCATTCTCTTGGTATGTGCGTGATAACTTAACGCCACCATTTCCTAAGATAAGTATCTGATCGGATATTCTTAAGCAGTATAGGCGGAGTTTGCGGGAATCTATAGACAAAGCACTGACATGGTCGCTCATCCTCCCTTCGATGCGGAAGAATCTTTCTAATGCTCCCTTATCGATAATTTTGGATAAAGCCAATAATATGGCATTGAAGTCTTTATTGTATGTCGCATTGTCCTTAAACTCCATCAGGAATTTTTCAAATTCGCTTTCGGAGTTTCCATCGAAGCAGATAGAAAACATGCCTACGTTGTCATTCTGCTCTATTGTCTTTAATGTTACTTGTGTCATAATTATGATTCTTTAATATGCAATGCAAAAATAATACTTTTATTGATAGCTTGTTCACTTTTAAGTGAATAATTAAGAATAATTATCATAAATATACATTATGGAACTCAACAATACCCAACACAAATCATTCATGGAGAAATCACTCCTGTAAATCATCAACTATACCAATAATGAAACAGAAACAATGGGAGAAGCACCAATAATTTTACCAGTATTATCTGGATGCCAGAAATCCTGAGACTGACGAGATTATATCGACAGCGAGAGAAGACGGCAAGGCTTCGGGAGTGGAGTTGCCTGAAGAAATACCTTCACTGGCATTAGCTGATGGAGGGCTAAACTTCGTATTCTTGTTTCAAAATTAGGAAAATGATGCCGCCGTGCAAAGGTACAACATTTTTTTTGAGATATGCAATACGGCGTTGAGCGGATACTTACAAAGGTCTCGCCAGATTGTGCGGGATGGGACCGTCGGGGAATAGTAGGCTATAGTTTACAGTTAATAGTTTATTGTTTGCAGATTTTTGTGGTAATTTGCTGATGAGTTGCAGATTTCTTTCGATTTTCTTGGTGGTTTCGAGAAAAAAGTGTACTTTTGCGGTTAGATATTAATAAAATGAATTATTATGGCACAGGTAGCAACAATGAATCAAGC
>OIZE01000332.1_pt1 | contig 40942 bp, 34 predicted proteins | sample 1588421 | NCBI WGS metagenome assembly OIZE01 (sample SAMN03283251) | human gut metagenome | biome: human-associated habitat; material: feces | host: Homo sapiens | place: USA | collected 2013 | reverse complement strand
ACCAATGACACGGGGATTTTCAGTCCCCTGCTCTACCGACTGAGCTACAGAGGCGTTGGCGATCTGGATGGGATTCGAACCCACGACCTCTGCCGTGACAGGGCAGCGTTCTAACCAACTGAACTACCAGACCAATTTGGTGGGAGCTACAGGGCTCGAACCTGTGACCCTCTGCTTGTAAGGCAGATGCTCTCCCAGCTGAGCTAAGCTCCCACAGTAGTCCGTTTCAGGAACGTCTGCAAAAGAAAAATACTTGAGAAACCAATGTTTCTTTTTTCTGTGCTCTGTCCTGACGACTTATTTAGTATATCACACTTTTGCGAAAATGTCAAGTAAACATTTTATGAACTTTATTTCATTTTTGTGAATCGGTCATTCCCATCCATGCTTTTCCGGTTCTTTCCCGTTTCTTTTCACAATCTTCACTCTCGTGCGACAGCTTTATTATTATATCACATCTTTTCGACTTTGTCAACATATTTTCTTGCATAAATAATCAGTCTGATTTCGCCTGTAAATTGTGCAGATTCACTATTCCTGCAAGAAAACATCCCCAAACCAATCTCTCTTTCTTCCAGATTTCCCGTCACAGTTGACAAATTTGCACCGAAAAAGTGCTTGCTTTTTTTAAAAAAATGTGATATAATTTTTGTATCCAAGTTTCGGACTTCCGGAACAACCGAATGTTTTTTGTATTATTTTATATCATTAGAAAGAAGGTTCTCTTTATGGGTCTTGTAAGAGCAGCAGTTGGTGCCGTTGGCGGCACACTTTCCGATTCGTGGCTGGATTATATCCGGGCAGAAAATATGACACCTACCACCATTCTCACCAAGGGCGAACAGGTCGGTAAACATCGGCGTGGCAATGCAGACATCATTTCCAATGGTTCTCGCATTGAAGTTGGTGCAAATCAAATGATGTTCCTGACAGAGGGCGGCAAAATTGTCGATTACACTGCCGAACAGGGATACTATGAAGTATTCATGTCGCAGTCCCCTTCTCTTTTCAATGGGGAACTGAAGGCTTCCGTCAAGGAAACCTTTGAACGGTTTAAATTTGGCGGACAGCCGGGAAAATCTCAGCGTGCCTATTTCGTCAATCTCTCGGAAATCCGTGGCATTCGTTTCGGCACACGGAATGCCCTGCAATATTTCGACAACTTCTATAATGCAGAACTGTTCCTGCGTTGTCATGGTACCTATTCGATCAAAGTCACTGACCCGCTGAAATTCTACATGGAAAACAGCAGCATGTGCAACACCGGACGGGTGGACTTCAACGACATCAACGAACAGTTTAATGCAGAATTTTTGACCGCTTTGCAAACTGCCATCGGAAAGATGTCTGTGGATGGTGTTCGGATTTCCAGCCTGCCTTCTAAGAGTGCAGAACTGGCAAAGTATCTGAGCGATGCACTGGATGCAACTTGGAATGAACTGCGTGGCGTTGAAATTTGCTCGGTCGGCATTGCCAGCATCAGCTATGACGAAGAAAGCAAAAAACTCATCAATATGCGAAATCAAGGGGCAATGCTCTCAGATGCCACCATTCGGGAAGGCTATGTACAAGGGGCTGTTGCAGAAGGTTTGAAAGCTGCCGGCTCAAATACCGCTGGTGCTGCACAGGCATTCATGGGTATGGGCATGGGCATGCAGAGTGCTGGAAACTTCATGGCTGGAGCAAGTACTGCCAATTTGCAGCAAATGCAGATGCAACAGCAGATGCAGGCACAGCAGCAGCAACAACAGCAGCAAGCTGCTCCGGCAAACGGCTGGAAGTGCAGCTGCGGTGCAACCAACACCGGAAAATTCTGTACAGAATGCGGTCAGCCGAAACCAGCTCCAGCAGGTGCGTGGAAGTGTAGCTGCGGAGCAGAGAATACCGGAAAATTCTGCACGGAATGCGGCAAGCCAAGACCAGCAGACGGAAAATGGAAGTGCAGCTGCGGAGCAGAAAACACCGGAAAGTTCTGTACCGAATGCGGCAAGCCGAGAGGATAACCCAATTCCAATGAAGGAGGATTCCTTGTGAATACCGTACAATATAAATGCCCCAACTGTGGCGGCGAATTGGTTTTCAATCCGGAAAAGCAGCTGTTTTCCTGCCCGTACTGTGCCAGCGACTTTACAGAAGCAGAAATGGAAGCCCGCTATCACACCCAAAACGAAACAGCACAGAAAGAGGCAGATACAGACGCAAAAACCTTAAAAGATGAAAACGATGAAGCGGCATTTGAAGAACATACCCGTCTTTATGAATGCCCATCCTGCGGGGCACAGATTATTGCAGAAGAAACCACCTCTGCAACATTCTGCTACTACTGCCACAATCCGGTTGTACTTGCCGGACGGCTCAAGGGCAATTATAAGCCGGCATATGTGTTGCCGTTTGCTGTGCAGCGAGATGCCGCAGAAAAAGAATTTCGGGCATGGTGCAAGAAACGCTGGTTTCTGCCATCTGATTTTCGCTCCAAACAGCAGCTGGAAAAGATGAGCGGCGTATATGTGCCGTTCTGGCTTGCCAGCTGTCTGGCAGATACAAATATGTCTGGTATCGGGCAGGTTGTCAAGTCCTGGCGGGATGGAAAATATCAAGTAACTGAAACTACAGAATACACGGTTTCCCGTCAGGCAAAAATTCCCTTTGAACGTGTTCCGGCAGACGGTGCAGCAAAAATCGAAGATGCCCTGATGGATGCCATTGAGCCATTCCCTATGCAGGAAATGCGGCCGTTTTCTATGCAGTATCTGAGCGGCTTTTTAGCAGAAAAATACGATGTGGACTGGGAAAAGATCGTTCCCCGGATTCAATCAAGAGTCCAGACTGCCAGCGAACAAGTCATCAATGAAACCCTGACCCAATACACCAGCATCAAAAATAAACAGGTGCATGTCAATATGACCAACTTACAGCACGACTATGTATTGCTGCCCGTCTGGTTCATGTCCTATCAGCATGGCGGAAAAACCTATCACTTTGCCATGAACGGACAGACGAAAAAACTTTCTGGTACGCCACCGCTGAGTTGGGCAAAGTTACTCACGTTCTGTGCGGCTCTGATGGTTGTCATTGGGGTGCTGGGCGGTCTGATTGGAGGGAGTTTGTAATGCGATTTTCCATCATGCAACCCATTTTGACCGCTGCTGCTGTGGTTTGCAGCTTGTCTGCTGTCATACAGCCAGTATCTGTAAGTGCAGAGGATTCCGGTTTGCAGCTCAGTGAATGCTATGTTTACGATGAAGCGGGTGTTCTGACCAGCGAAGAAGCCATTGAACTGGATGAACTGGTTTATGAAACGGCAGTAGATCTACAGATGAACATTTGTGTCAGACTGGGTGCAAATAAACTCTCCAATGAAAGTGATGCAAGAGAATATGCCGTTGCCGACTACTTAGACCGATTTGGTGATGAAAAAGAAACAGATGGTATTGCTCTGTATCTGGATTTATACGGCTCATATATTGACGATACGGACTATGCACCGCACGACTTTATTGCTACACACGGGATTGCACAGCTTTATTTCACCAATGGCGGTGATGACCGTATTTCAGAAATTTTCAGCGAAATGAATCCGCACATGAAACGGGGCGAGGAAGACCCTTATACAGCGGTTCAGATTTTCTGTCAGGAATTAAAGTCCTACTATGAAGAGGGGATTCCAAAACACTATTACGTCTATGATAACGAATATGACCAATATCTGTATTTGGACGATGCAACGAATCAGGTTATTTGGTCGGACAGCAAGCCGGCATATGCAGCCCGAAAACAAACTCTGATCGCATTTGGCATCAGCTTTCTGGTAGGGCTGGTGGTTGCACTGGTTGCCATGGGCATTATTCATTCGCACTACCGCTTTAAATCGAAACCTTCTGCACGGATTTACATCCCATCCGGAAAGGTACAATATGGGGCAAGACAAGATCAGTTTCTCACCCGTCATGTTTCCCGTGTCAAGGTAGAATCGGAACATTCCAGTTCTGGCGGCCACAGCAGCAGCGGCAGCAGTTCCGGCGGATTTGGCGGCGGCGGAAACAGCCGATAAACGAGATTGTCTGCAAGCAACGAGCCGCAGGCAACTGCGGTCGAGCTGGCTCAGCTCGGCGAGGGGTGCAGGGGGCAAGCTGCCCCCTGCAAAGAGTGGGTAATAAGCAGCAATAGGAATCTAAGAGTAAATTGAAAGAATCACAATTGCCTTTTAAATCGAAAGGTTGTAATGAAAATACAAGGTTTCAGGGGCAATTGCGATTCCCTAGGCAAGCTGGGGATGTGCCCCAGCCTTGCCGAACCGGATTCGGATGGTATTCCTAGAAGTGAAGTTTCCAATCCCGAGCCGCAGGCAAACAAAAAGTTTTTTGATCCAACAATTTTTCAAAAATGTTGGCGAGATTTAGGGCGAGCAGCCCTGATCGCTGCCCGCAGGCAGCGAAATCCCCGTGCCATGCCTTTGGCACACGGAGCGGGTGGTGAGAAAAGCGACCGCTTTTCGAGGCGGGGCGAACAAGACCGCCCCGCCTTGTGAAACCGGAACAGAAAACAAGTATCTTGCAACTGTTCCAGTGAAACAGTTGCAACGGAAATAATGCTCTTAGGAAAACCAACTACATACGGTTCGGCAGAATCGCTTCGCTGTCTGCCTTTGTGCTGTTCGCCGGTGGTTATGTTGTCCGAATTATTTTTCAATCTTTCTTAGATTTTCGTTTTTCTGAATTTTTTCTGTTTCCAGAATGGCGAACAGCATTTACTAATTTCTCTTAGATTTTAATACCATCTAATCAATACCTTTGTTAAGGGGGACAGCTTGTCCCCCTTAACAATCCCTCTCCGCCGAGCTGAGCCAGCTCGACCGCAGTTGCCTGCGGCTCGTATCCGTTTTCTTTTCTGATTCTATCATTTTCATGATACAAAAAAGCCGTCCTGTACATAATTGCACAGGACGGCTTTTTGTGAAGTAGTATATTAGATGGTAATCGAGTTTGCAAAAAAGAATTCTTTACCAGCGTCCGCCCGGACGGTTATTTCCACCGCCACTGGAATTGGAAACACTGCTGCCACCGCTCAGCGTTCCGCCGGTTGCATAGCCATCAGCATTCATTGTGCCGCCGCTATAAGTACCGCCACTATAAAGGCCAACGCTGCTGACATCACTGCCACAATAGAACAACATCGCATTGCTCATATTCATATCAGATGGAACAGTCATAATGCTGGAAACATTGCCGGAAGCATCTGCTGCCGCAAAGGTTGCCCCTGCGGTTGCAGAAACTGTTCCGGAAAGATAAGTTGTGTTCGGCGACTCAAACATATCACTTGTACCGCAACCCCAAACAGTACCGCCGTTAATCTGGAAGCTATAGTTGCCATCGCCCTTGTCGAAGATGCCGTTGCCGCCAGTTGTTGGACCATAAACCAGAACCGTACCGCCATTGATAATCAAATCACCGTTGGAGTCCAAGCCGTCACCTTCTGCCCGAACAACCAGATAACCATCGTTGATAGTGAGCGTGCCAGTGGAGGAGCTCATGCCGCCTCCCCAGCCGCCACCGCCCCAGCCACCATTGTTGCCGGAGCTGTCGTTGCCGCCTGCGGCATTCAAGCCATCATCGGAAGCGTTGACATGAATATTACCGCCGTTGATCTGTAAATCTGCGGCTTCCAGACCTTCATAGGATTTCGTAATGGTTACCGTTCCTGCCTGAATGTCCAGCTTGTTATCGGCATGCATACCATCATCGCCAGTGGCTGCGGTCACTGTACCGCCTGTCATGGTAATGTTGGTTGCGTGTACGCTGTCATCTGTGGAATCAATTGTAATCGTACCGCCAGCAATTGTAATATTGCCCTCAATGGTATTATTGTTATCATCGGTGCAGCCAGCCTTCAAGCCCTTTGCACTGATGTCTGTCTGATCGGAGTTTCCATCTCCACCACCGCCTGGGAATCCGCCCCAACCGCCAGTATTGCTGTTAGAAGCCGGACAAGTGGTCTGAATATTGATGTCCCCACCATTGACAGTCAGCGTCTGTGCAGAATGGAATGCATCTGCATAAGCAGTTGCCTGAACCGTACCGCCGTTAATGGTCAAGTAACCCTTTCCGCTGGTGGTATCGGTGTCTTTTGTCTTAAAGGCATCGCCTGCAGTAGAAGTTGCAGTTACGTTCAGATTCTTGTAATCCGTTGCAGAGGCGTTGCCGATGGTAATGCTGTCATTGCCACGGATTGCATCGTCCTTTGCAGTAACGGTAATCGTTCCGTTATACAGTTTCAAGTCATTCTTGCAGACCAAACCATCTTCTGTATTGCCGTTGATGGTCAAGCTACCAGAGCCTTTCAACTTCATATCATCCCGAGAGAACACTGCACCGTTGACGGTATTGGTAACGCCATCGCTGTCTACATACGTATCGGTATGGCTTGTTCCGTCTGAAATCGTATTCACAGTTCCGCTGGAGCTGTTCAGTACCACTTCATCGCCAATTGCTTCTACATAAATCGGTGCTGCGGTTGCATTGCTGAGGGTTGCATTTTTCAGGCACAATTCCACAACGCCGTCTGCATACGTGGTTTTATCCACATTGACCACAATCCGAGCATTGCTGCTTTCCCCAGTAACGTCTACCGTTGCCGGCTGCGTCAGTGTTACAGTGCTGCCGTCTACGGTGATACCGCTGCTATTTGAGGAAGAAACATCCTTACCCGAAGTATTCAACAGCTGTACACCACTGTTGCTGTAAGAAATCGTTGCAACAGCAGTATCATCTGTCGGTGTGACAACCGTTCCAGTTGCTGCAACCTGATAAAATTCAGTTGCTGTTCCGCTCATCACAAATGTGCTTTCCTGTGCAGTACTGCCGGATGGCGTGTGTCCCTGTGCAGCACTATTTACCGCTGTGGTATAGCTGCCGGAAGCCGTCAAGCCGCTGCCACTGAGAAGGGCATAGCTGCACTTCTTATTCGTAGTCATTTCATAAACAGTGTTCCCATTCTGCTGTATGGTAATCGGCTGTTTCTTTGCCTGCTCTGCTGCGAAGTCCAGCATCATGACACCCTGCGTACAACCGCTGAGGTCAACCGTTGCCTGACTATCGGTGCTATTGGTAATCTGATAATCGGTTGCCGTTGCCAGCACATCACCGCCTGTGATGGTCAGCTTTCCGCCATCATCCAACCGGAATCCACGGTCACCGCCTGCAACGACTGTACCGCCAGAAATGTTGATATTGGTTGCAGCCTGTATTGCATCATTTCCAGCCTTTACGCTAACATTACCGGAAACAATGTTGACCAGTTCCTTTGTGGACTTCAAGCCATCTGCGGAAGCGTCAACGGTTACGGTTGCACCCTCTACGGTCAAGGTCTTTTTCGTCTTAATTGCATCTGCATCCGAAGTGCTGTCTACGTCTGTATCTACCTGAATTGTACCGCCGTTCAAGTTGATGTTCTTTGTTGCATACAAGCCAACATTCATCGAAGAAGTAACCTGCAACGTACCCGTACTATTTTTTGTCACGGTCAACTTGCCGTCCGCATAAATAACACCGCTGGTATCAACATTGGCTGCGGTTGCTGTATCGGTAAAGGTGTTTGTCCCGGTAACGGTCAACTTTGTCTTTACTGCCGACTGTGTATAGATACACGGTGCACCTGTGGAGGAAGTCATCGTTACATTGTTCAAAATCAATTCTACATCATCGGCATCCGCAGTGGTATCCGGAATATTGACCAGAATCTGTCCATCTGCCATGCTGCCATCTACGGTATACGAACCAGAAGCAGAGATGGTAACGGTCTTTCCGCTGACACTTGTCACGCCCTTTGTGTCATTTTCTACGGTAATACCGCTATCACTCAGATGAATTGCAATGGTATTGGTTACCGGATCGCTTTCCAGAACCGTCCGCTTGATCATTGCCAAGTCAATGACATTGCAAACGCCATCTGCATTGTAATCAGCATTTGCTCCAGCTTCTGCGGAGAGTGTCCGTTCCTGTAATAAATACTGCTGCATCGCAACCACGTCACTGAGGTTCACGCTGCCGTCTAAGTTCACATCGCCTGCCAGTGTGGAGGCTGCTGCTGCCGGCAATGCCGGAAGACTAGCTGCTAAAACTGTTGCACAGAACAGGCTGGCAACTGCTCCCCTGCCAAACCGTTTTTTTGCTTGTTTCATAGGTAATCGCTCCTTTTTTTCCGTTTACACGACCTGAATGGCTGTCTTTCTGTTTTTCATTGTAACGACTGTTTCTGAAAGTAAACTTAAAAATGAAACGACTCTTGAAAAAATGTGAAACTTGCACAAACAACATCCGCCTATTTTTCACAACCTGTCCAAATTTCAAAGTGATTTTCGCTGAAATGCAAAAAGCCGACCGATGCATCGTCTGCATCAGTCGGCTTTTGTTTTTGCAATTATTCTGCCCGTTTCCGGACAATTGTTCCCTTTGGCACTGCAACCGGACACGGAAATGCACATGCCATCATCGCATGATTGGCAACGGTGATTCGTTCGCCGGTTTCATCAAACAGGTTTCCATTCAGTGGAATAGAAATCGGTTGCTGTTCCGGTGCAAGCAGTTCCACAGTATCTTCTGCAAAGAACCGATTTCGCTGTGTCACATAGAGCATGCCATCCCGCCAGTCGTCTACAATCGCAATGACATCAAAGCTGCGGTCATAGCTGTTATCCGTATACCGCTGTCCAGCCTCTGGCTTTCCGAAGAAGAAGCCCGTGCAGTATCCACGGTGACTGACTTTGTACACTTCTTCCCGAATCCATTCCGGCAGGACAAAGCCCTCCGGCTGCTGCAAATAAGCATCCACGGCAGAACGATAGGCATTCGTTACGACTGCCACATAATACGAGGACTTCGCTCTGCCCTCTAATTTCAGGCTATCCACGCCAGCAGCCAACAACTCCGGAATGTGGTCAATCATGCAGAGGTCTTTTGCATTCATGATATACGTTCCCTCGTCATGCTCTTCCACTGGAAAATACTGTCCCGGACGAGTTTCCTCCATCAGACGATATTTCCAGCGGCATGGCTGGGCACAAGCTCCCTGATTCGCATCCCGTCCTGTCAGATAGGCGGACAGCAGGCAACGTCCTGAAAAAGATACACACATTGCCCCGTGGACAAATGCTTCCAATTCCAAATCTGCTGGGGTTTTCGCCCGAATCTCTGCGATTTCTTCGAGAGAAAGTTCTCGTGCCAGAACAACTCGTTTCACGCCCAAATCATAGAGTGCATTTGCGGTTTCATAGTTGACGATGCCCATTTGTGTGGACATGTGAATCTCCAAATCCGGCAATGCTTTCCGAATCAATGCCAGCAAACCCAAGTCGGCAACGATCACTGCATCAATACCCGTTTCTGCCATCTCTCGCAAATAGGGCAGGAACTGCGGTAAGTCTGCGTTGTGTGGCAGGGTGTTACAGGTCAGATAGACCTTGACACCCTTTGCATGGGCAAGCTGCACGGCTGCTGCAAGCTGTTCCGCCGTAAAATTCGCCGGTGCTGCCCGCATGGTGAATTGCTTTCCGCCCAAATAGATGGCATCCGCACCGTATTGCAGGGCAAACTGAAATCGTTCCCAGTCCCCTGCTGGTGCTAATACCTCTGGTTTTCTGATGTTCATGCTTCTTTTATTCCCCATTCTCTTCCGATTGTGTTTCTGTGGTCGTCAGCAAATTGCCATATTCATCCGTTGGCGGTTCGGTTGCAACGCTCGTTCCCACGCCAAAGACAACCTGCGTTTCTTCCTGGCTGTCTTTCGTGGTCACTGCTGGCTGGCGAGTCCGTTCTACCTTTTCCATAATTGTTTCATGTTCCTGCAAGGTACGGCTGAAATAGGTTTCCTTTGTATCCAAGTTGGAATAGAAGTAATAATAATCCGTTTCTGCTGGATACAGGGCTGCCCGAATCGCATCCATGCCCGGATTGCAGATTGCCCCCGGCGGTAAGCCGTTCGACTGATAGGTATCATACGCTGCATACAATTCCGGATCTGCCTTTTTGATGTTCGGCTTGATGACTTCTTCCACATAGTTGGTGGTTGGGTCAGACTGTAATTTCGGGTATTCGTTCGGATGGTTCAACCGATTCCAGAATACAGAAGAAATCTTCGTCATCTGATCCACCGTTCCGGCTTCTGCCTGAATCATGGATGCCAGCGTCAAGGTCTGATCCAAAGACAGATTCAGTTCGTCCATTCGTTCATAGTATTCCGGTGTAATCTTACTGTTGAAGTTCTCCAGAATCTTCTGGCACACCAAGTCTACATCCATATCTTCATAGAAAATATAGGTGTCCGGGAACAAATAGCCTTCCATCGGATAGAACTTTTCATTGACAAAGCTCGGCAGGTGGGATTCATACGTATAGCCGTATTTTGCATTCTTGTTGAAAAATTCCAAGAATTCTTCTGCCTTGCAAACGCCCGTGCTCTCCAGCATATCAGCTGCTTCTCGCAGGTTGATGCCCTCCGGAAATGCAATCTGTACCGTTCCGGCTTCATTCATTGCCGGAGATGCCAATTCTTCAAAAATAGTTTCATACGCCATATCCGGACGGAGTTCATGTTCGCCAGCGGTGAATTGTCCATCTTTATCACTTCTTCCTGCAAAGAACGTAAACACTTTCGGATGGCTGATGATGCCAGCTTCTTTCAGAATGTCGGCAATTTCACTTGTGTTCGAGCCGGACGGAATGTCTACAATACGAGTTTTTGTATCATTGTTGATGCCCAGCAAGTCCCGACCAAATGTCATGGTCAGAGCGGAAACAACAACGGAAATCGCAATGACTGCAAACGTAATAATCAATGCGGACAGTACTCTGCCCTTCCGCCGTTTTTTCTTTTTCTTCTTTTTCTTCTGCTGCTGTGGCGGAACAGGTGCTGGCTCTTGCTGGCTGATGCCGTCTAAATCTTCATAGAGCTGTGCCGTTTCCGCAGCAGAATATGTCTTTACCGGAGCAGCATGTTTTCCGCCTGTGTTGGTCTGAAATGCCTGTGTGCTGCCAATATTCCAGTCGGGTTCTGGCAGGTCGGCATCCCGTGGGTCAATCGGTGGTGCTGCTGGCTCTGGAGTGGGTGTAGGTGCTGCGTGGGAAATCGGTGCACTGTTTTCCGCAGCGTGAGAAACCACCGGAACGGGTTCTTCTTCCGCTGCATGAGAAACGGGCGGACGCTGCGGTGGTTTTGCAGCCGGACGGTTCGGACTGGTATCATCGAGAATCTCCCGCAAAAGAGCATCTCGTTCCTGCGAGTCGGTCTTATGTTCCTGATCCATACAATTCCTCCTCTGTTTGTTCTGTGATTAAATATTGCACAGGGCAGTCGGTTTCTTCTCTCGGTAAAGTTTCTGCAACGTGCATCGACGGGCAATAACCGACCCGAATCAACTGCGGATGCTGCTGCAAAAATCGGTCATAATAACCGCCGCCATAGCCCAGACGATACCCTGCCCGGTCAAATGCCAGCCCCGGAACAAGACAAACGCAGCCTGTTTCCGGCAGCGATTTGAGGGTCGGACAAGCTGCATCCGGCTCTAAAATGCCGTATGCACCCCGATGCAGCTGCTGGGAATTCGTTACCTGACAAAACACCATCTGCCGTTCCGGCAGGCATTTCGGCAATCCTACAATCTTTTCATCCTGTAATGCCTGTGATAAAATCCATTCAGTTTCCGGTTCTGCAATGGTTGCTGCATAGAGCAACAGCACGTTGCTGTTCCGATAGCAGGCAGATGCACAGAACCGCTCCTGCATGGCAAGGTCAAGCCGTTGTTTCTCCTGAGCCGTGCGTTCCTTGCGAAGCGTGCGGTAATACTGGCGAAGTTGTTCTTTTTTTGTCTGTTGTTCAGGCATATACAATTCCCTTCCGAATCTCTGCACTTTTTTCTGCACCGCAGAGAGCTGCAACCAATGCCAAACCAAAATCAATGGCAACACCTGCACCTCTGGCGGTGATGATATTTCCATCCTGTACAACGCCTTCTGTCCCAACTTCTGCACCCGTCAAAGCCGATTCAAAGCCCGGATAGCAGACAGCATGCTTGCCGTTCAACAGTCCCCGATGTCCCAAAATGGACGGAGCTGCACAGATGGCAGTCAAATAGCGGTTCTGCTCTGCACAATAGGTGATGGCAGCTTGTACCTGTTCGGAAGCTTCTTCGTTCAATGTGCCCGGCATTCCGCCCGGCAGCACAATCATTTCCAGATGGTCATTCAGCTGGATTTCATCCTGTGTGATGTCTGCTGTTACTGGTACACCGTGGGAACTGGTGACAACTTTTCCCGTTACGCCAACGGTTACCACTTCTTTTTTTGCACGGCGAAGCATATCAATCGGTGCGATTGCTTCCGTTTCTTCAAATCCATCTGCTAAAAATACATAAATCATAAAAATGTTCCTTTCTATTTCAGCTTCACTTTAAAAGTGAAAAGCCATCATAAGTAGCAAATGCCAATTGATATAATGCAATCTGTAAATCCGGATGCATTTGCTGCAATTCTTCCAATACCGTATCTTTCTGTACCGTCAAATTTCTATTTTGTCTTACAATTTTTTCAATTGTTTTTGGCAACTGCATACACATTTCAAAAAAAGCGGTTGTTTCGCCCGTCACAATGGCATAGAACTGATCCATAGAAACCCGACGGATGTGTGCATGTTCACAATGTATTTTGTTGACACTGCAACCCCATGGAATATTCCGAGAACAAGGAGCAATTGCTTCTACCAAAAAACAAAAATCATTTGGTGTTTGCATAATCTGGTTTTGCATTTGGATATACGTTTTTTGTGAAGATGCCGCATTCATGGTATTATGTTTATTTTTCATTTCCACATAAATTTTTGTTCCATCCTTCTGTGTAACAATTACATCCCATCCTTCTCGTGGAACAACACAGTTTGGAAAATACCGAAAAATATTTTGGTGAAAATATCCAATTACATTAGTAGCAGTCTTATCCCGTTGCCGACTGATTTCATCTTCAATTAACTGCTGCATGCTTTTTTGGAAAACAGCACGATCGAAGGTCAGCTTGATCGGATCAATGAGATTGCTGTTAAACTTTTTTAAGTTGACCGCACAAAAGGTTTTCTGATATTGCAAAATGGTGTCTTGCACATGCTTTTCAAAATCAGCCCCATTTAAAAAGTCTGAAAAAACATTCATTCTGCAAGCTCCTTTAGTGTTTCTTGAATCGATCGCCCGATTTCTTTTGCCAGATTGCAGGGAACTGCATTTCCAATCTGTTTATATTTTTCAGAAAGCGTTCCGCAAAATTTCCAACTTTCTGGGAATGTCTGAATTCGTGCATTTTCCCGATAACTAAACGGACGGACTTCCAATGGATGGCATCGTTCTGTTTGCTTCATTCCAGGATTGGTCAGAACCGTCAAAGAAGGTTCATCCAAACTCATTCTCCGCAAAATACCAGTTCTTCCACCTGCCATATTCCAACAAGTTTTCATATAAGCTTTTGCGATTTCGGGGTCAATATCTCTCCAATATCCGCCCGGCGGTACTAAAGAAAAAACAGCCTTTTTTGTCTCAGAATAGCGAGCACATTCTTCTGCACTTGGACAAGTATCTAATACAATATCCCTTAAAACAGGCTTGTATGCTTGTTCTTTCGGAAACTGAAATGTACATTTTTCCGCTAAATCTTTCCGGATTCCAATTGTAATGAGTCGTTCTCGTTTTTGTGGAACACCATAATTCCAAGCATTCATTACACGATGCTGTGTAATATATCCTGTATCTTCAAAAATTTGTAAAATAGTCTGATAGGTTCGTCCTTTATCATGTGTCAATAATCCTCTTACATTTTCAAACAGAAACATCTTCGGCTGCATTTTTTTTAAAAACGTTGCGTAATGATAAAACATCGTCCCCCGCACGTCTTCCAACCCCAGTCGCTTTCCGGCATAACTAAAAGACTGACAAGGAGCACCTCCAGAAAGCAAATCCAATTCTCCAATTGGAATATGAAACAACTGACACAGATCTTGTTTTGCTACTTGTTCCACATCCGCACACAGAACATTCCAATTCGGACGATTTGTCTTTAATGTTTTCGCTGCGGACGGATCAATTTCAATTAATCCAATATGAGCAAAACCAGCTTGTTCCAAACCCAATGCTAACCCACCAGCTCCTGCAAATAATTCAATTGACTGCAACATGCATGGTTCCCTCCTTTTTTGTATCAATGACCAAATCGCCTTTCTCCAGCAAATACACCGGATAATAGGACGCTTTCGCCTGCCGTAAACCGGCAATGCCCAAATCTTCCTCCCGATTGATATAGCGATAATCCTTTGCAAACTGTGCTGTAAATGCCTGTGTCAAAGCGGTATATGAACCCTGATAGGCAATGTCTGCCTTTTCGATGTGTGTCACAAAGGTATCTCGGTTCAGCGGTTCGCCAATCGAAAAACCAACTAGTGTTCCATCTACTCGCAGTACCCCACCGCAAAGCCCCAGCGTGTCCCAATGCGTAAAAAAGGTATGAATCGCAAACTGTTCCACAATGCTGGAACGGTCATCGTATCCCTTTTTTTCATTGTATAGGGCAGCACTGAATGCAATGCAAGCATCTTGATCTGCTGCTGTCAGCGGTGCAAACGTCCAGTTGTACCGCTCCTGAAATTGATGCAAGTGATTGCGTTTCTTGTGGTAGCGTTTGCCTTTTAACGTAATCAAATCTTCTGTTCGATAGATATAATCATACGCCGCTGGGTCAGGCTGCCAGACCGCATCCGGAAACCGCTGCTGCAAAAACGCTGCCATTTCTCGGGTCACGCCTGTAAACCGCAACGGTTCGCCGTTCGGGCAGAGCGTTTCCACCAACTCCCGCAGCAGGGCATCCCAATCACCGCTTCCGCTCGGAACGGTGACATCCGGAATCCCGTCCGGCGTATCAAATGCCGCAATGATATAAAAGCCCTGAAACGAAGCAATTCTCGAATCGCTTCCCCGATACCACGCAAGGTTATTGGCAAAGCTGTATTCACAGCCCTGATACTGGGACTGCTGCAAGGCTTTTTGAATCCATTCCCGGTCAGAAATGGAAATCGTGCGAAACGTCAGCATGTTTTTTTATAACCCCCAACTGGTCTGTACATGGCGGAACAGTTCCTGATGAATGGTTTCTACGGGCAGCGGTTCGCCGTTCTGGCTGCACGGCAGCACTTTCCAGCCCAGCTTCTCCGCTGCGTAATAAGCCGCCTGCTGGCACTGCAACTGAAAGGCAATGTCTGCTTCGTGCAAATCTTTCTTTCCGGCATCGCCGCCGTAGCGTTTGGAGAGCAATGCTTGCTGTACCGATACCGGCATATCCAAATAAATCACAGTATCCGGTTCTGGCAGCTCCAGACGCCCATATTCATATTCTGCCAGCCACTGCAAATAGTCGTCCCATTCACTCTTTGGCAGCTTACCCATCTGATAGATGGCGTTGGAAGTGGTATAACGACTCGCTAAAATACAAGTTCCGTTGTGATATGCCTGCTCCCAGTGCAAATGATAATTTGCATAGCGGTCAACCGCATAAAAACTGGATGCTGCATAGGCATTCACGCCATCCGGCGTATTGGAAAGTTCGCCGTTTAAATACATCTTCACCAAGGCAGCCGAAGGGCTGTCATAATCCGGAAAGCTCACTGCCTGAATCGAAACGCCCTGCTTTTGCAGTGCCGTTTGCAGCAATTCAAACTGTGTGGACTTTCCGCTGCCGTCCAATCCATCTAAGACCAATAATTTTCCGTTTGGCATCCGCTCACCTCGTTTCTGCGGTGGACGGTGCAGCGTGCAATGCTGCAAACCGTTCCCGAACGGCTGCCATCTGTCCACAGGTCATCTTTCCCTCTGGACATCCGCCCTGACAGCAAGCCGGACCTGCATGACGGAACAATGCCGGAGCTGCTTCGCAGCAAAGCTTCAGCATCTGCGTTGCCAAATCCCGAATTTCCCACTGTGCCCGATTGCAGCAGCGTAACTGGAAAAAGTGCCGCAGGCTGCGAACATTCATCGTCACCATCATTTTTGTTTCACAGGCGTTCGGCAGAACATAACGAGCATCTTCAATTGCTTTCTTTTCTGCCTTGGAACGAGCTGCCTTTTCGGTACAGCCCTCCGCCAAAAACTGCGGATAATAGGTTGCCTGTAAGCGGTCTGCCAATGCATTGTAAGCCTGCACAGTCTGTTCCATCGTCTGATGATACAGGGCAGCTGCTGCTTCATCGGCTGCAATTGCCGGCGGTGTCACATAGGTGAACTGATTCTTCCGCACATAGCGTTGACTCTGTACGGAAAATGAGGCAATCCGGTGACGGGTAATCTGTGCCAGCAGCGAACGAGAAACGCCAGCAATGCCAAATGTAAAGGTAACATGTTCCACGGGGCTTTCATGTCCCATGGTTTCCAGCATGCCAACAAACTTTTCTGCCTGTTCCGCAGAAAGCCCGTCCATCAAGTCCTCTACGGTCGTATCGGAATAACATAATTTTGCAGCGGCTGCAATGATTTGCTCCGGCTGCGGGGTGTGTGAAATTAATGTGACCGTCAAAACGGTACACCTCCCTAAAAACATTCAAAATTGTTTTCATTATAGCATAGTTCTGCGGTTTCGTCAAATCAAAAAGCCATTGTCAAACTGTCGGCGAACTTCTTCACATTTTCCGCCCTGTTTGCATAGAATAAGAAGAAAAAGGAGGCGACTGTAATGGAAGAACGCTGGCCGATTCCCATTCCGCTGCATCGCCTGCGAGCTGGAACAACTTGCACCTTATACGCCCTGCACACCGCACCTGCAATGAAGCGGCGGCTGCAAGACCTCGGTCTTGTCCCCGGAACAAACATCCAATGCCTGCGGAATCCGAAACGCTGCCCGATGCTGCTGCAGGTTCGGGGCACTTGGATTGCCCTGCGGCAGCAGGATGCCCGATTGATTCTGGTGCAAATTACGATTTCCACGTAATGCTACAACCAATGACAAAAAGGACTGCCGCCGGCTCGCAGCGGTCTTTTTTTGCGAAACGGGCTGCAAATTCAAAAATGTGCTGCCAAATTTCGCATGGAATCTCTGCCTTTTTGTGAAAAAGAGATGAAAAGCACCCCCGTTTTTCTTGCATTTCTAAAGACAACGTGTTATAATGATTCATATCAAACCAAAAAGGGAGGCACTTTATTATGTGCGGAATCGTAGGTTATGTAGGCAGCCGGAACTGTACGGATGTCCTCATCAACGGATTGACCAAACTGGAATACCGTGGCTATGACTCAGCCGGTATTGCTGTTTTTTCAGAATCAGGCAATATTCAGGTCGCAAAATCAAAGGGCAGATTAGCAGACCTCATTCATAAAATGGAACAGGAAGGCAGACCAGAGGGACACGCTGGCATTGGACATACTCGCTGGGCAACCCATGGCGAACCATCTGACATCAACTCTCATCCGCATACAGGCGGCAGAGTGACCATCGTTCATAATGGTATCATTGAAAACTACAAAGAGCTGAAAGAATATCTGTCTGCAAAGGGCGTGACATTTGCCAGCGATACGGATACAGAAGTCGTTGCAAGACTGCTGGATTACAACTACAACGGCAGCCCGATTGAAACCATCTCCAACACCATTCGGGACTTGGAAGGTTCTTATGCTCTGGGCATTATTTTTGCCGACCATCCGGATGTGGTCTATGCCACTCGAAAAGAAAGCCCGCTGATCGTCGGCTTGGGCAAGGAGGAAAGCTTTATCGCTTCCGATGTTCCGGCAATCCTCCGCTATACACGGGACTATTACCTGCTCGAACAGGAAGAAATCGCTGTTCTAGACCACAGTGGTGTCAAAGTATATGATGCCTATGGCGTGGAAGTACAGAAAGAACGGAAAACGGCGGACTGGGATATGGATGCAGCAGAAAAGGGCGGCTATGCTCACTTCATGCTGAAAGAAATCCACGAACAGCCCACTGCAATCAAAACAACGATTACTCCTCGGATTCGGAACGGTCTGCCGAACTTGGAAGAATGCAACATCACACCGGAGGCTCTGAAACAGTATCACCGGATTTTTGTTGTTGCCTGCGGAACTGCCATGCACGCTGGTGTTGTTGGGCAGTATGTCATTGAAAAACTGGCACGGATTCCCGTTACTGTTGACATTGCTTCCGAATTCCGGTATCGGGACCCGATTCTCAGTGCAGAGGATTTGGTGATTATCATTTCCCAGTCCGGCGAAACTGCCGACAGCTTGGCAGCGATGCGGCTGGCAAAAAATCGGGGAGCAAAAACCCTCGCCATTGTCAACGCAAAGGGCAGCTCGATTGCACGGGAAGCCGATATGCTGATTTACACACATGCAGGCCCGGAAATTGCCGTTGCATCGACCAAGGCTTACATGGTTCAGATTGCTGTCATGTATCTGCTGGCATTTGAATTTGCTCTGGCAGCTGGCACAATTGATGAAACCGAATGCCGGAAACTCGTTGCAGAATTGCAGCAGACACCGGAGTACATTTCAGAAATCCTCAAGAACAAGGAACAGACCCAGTTCATCGCCTCTTCGCTGATTACCGCAGACAGCCTGCTCTACATTGGCAGAGGTTTGGATTACGCTTTGAGTATGGAAGGCTCGCTGAAGCTGAAAGAAATCTCCTACATTCACTCGGAATCCTATGCCGCTGGCGAACTGAAACATGGCACGATCTCCTTGATTTCGGATGGTATGCCAGTCATTGCCGTTGCAACCCAGAAGGCATTGTTTGAAAAGACCATCAGCAACATCAAGGAAGTCAAGGCAAGAGGTGCAAAGGTGGTTCTGGTTTGTCGGGATACCTACCAGCCGGATATGGATGTGGCTGACCTCAAGTTCGGACTGCCGGACTTTGACGACCTGCTGATGCCAATGCTCGCAGTCGTTCCGCTGCAATTGATTGCATACTACACATCGGTTCTGCGTGGAAACGATGTTGATAAGCCGAGAAATCTGGCGAAGTCGGTCACGGTTGAATAAACAATATCTGCATCTTATGGAGCAGGCGGTTTCCGCTGCCTGCTCCGCATTTTATGCATGATTTTGATTCTGGGGAAATCTGCACCGTTCTTGAAAAAGAGGATTTACAGCTAAAATTTTTTGAAAGACAGGAGGCGTCCGTTTCATCCGGACGAAACATACCTATGAAACATCCATTTTTTTCGCTTCTTTCCGCTTCCCTATTGCTGGGCAGTCTGGCAGTTGGCACAGTTGTTTCTGCCATTCCGGCAGCAGCAGACGGAACGAGCGGCGACTATACCTATGAAGTTGATGAGGAAACTTTAAAGGGCTATATCACGGGTTACACCGGAAAAGACAAGGAAATCACCATTCCAGAAGAATTGGACGGCACGGTCATTGCCGGTATTTCCGCCGATACTTTTTATAACTGCGACACTTTGGAGAAAATCACCATTCCGGCATCCATTACAGAAATCGGAGAAAGTGCCTTTTACGACTGCGACAACCTGAAAGAATTTGCAGTTGCAGACGACAGTGAAACTTATTATGCAAAGGACGGTGTTCTGTTCCGCACAAAAGATGATTGCCTGATGGCATATCCGCCAGCCGCAACCGCCACCAGCTACACCGTACCGGACGGCTGCAAAGAGCTTTATTATGCTGCATTCGGCAAGTGCAACAACCTCGAAGAAATCACCCTGCCGGACAGCCTGCTCTATATTGACGACTGGGTATTTGCCTATGACAACATCGACCACATCGCCATTCCAGATAGCGTGGTAGAAATCTGTGACTATGCCTTTGCTTACTGCGAAAATATCACAGAATGGACGCTGCCATCCAGCTTGACCTATATCGGAAATGCAACCTTTGCAGGCTGCACGGGCATGACAGAAGTCGTTCTGCCAAACAACCTGACCACCATTGGACAGGCTGCCTTTACTGGAACAGGGCTGAAAGAAATTACCATCCCCTCCAGCGTGGAAGAAATCGGATACAGTGCATTTGGCTATGAAACCGATATGACAACGGCTGTCAAGAACTTCGTCATCTATGGGCAGTCCGGTTCTGCTGCACAGCGGTATGCCTCCGATAGTGATGATACATACGGCTATAAGAACAGTTTCTCCTTTGTCACCGTACAGGATGCCAGCAAGGTGCGGGGCGGACGGGATTCTGAAAATCTCTCCGACTCAGAAGAAATCAGCGGTACAACAGAAGCAGCTGCTTCGACCGATTCCGAAAGCAAAAAGTCTGGTTTTAACAGCAAGTATTTGCTGCTGGGAATCAGCGGTCTGGTACTGGTCATCGGGGCAATTCTGGTGATTTTGGGACTGCGTTCTGGCAAGAAAACCGAACCGGATTCCACAGAATCCGATTCTGATTCTGAATCCAATTCCAATTCCGATTCTGATGCAACACCATCCGAAGAAGATTCCACCGAAAAACAGGACGAACAAACGGAGGATGCAGAATGAGAACACGATGGAAACGGACTGCCTGCGGCATCCTCAGCGGCATGCTGCTGCTCTCTGGACTTGCCGTTCCAGCTTGGGCGGAGGATGGTACTGACCCCGTTACCAACGAAGACGATTGGGTCGTGGATAATATTACACTGGACATGCAGGACGATGGAACGGCTTGGGTGACAAACTGCTTTCAGTCTGCCACATCGGTCGATGTTCCGGCAGAAGTGGACGGCGTAACCATCAGCGGCATTCAAGAGGGTGCATTCTCGCAGTGCTTTCTGCTGGAGTCGCTGACGCTGCCGGATACCATCACCACCATTCAGGACAGTGCCTTTTATGGCTGCTCGGTTCTGAAAAAGTTGGAGATTCCGGATTCTGTCACCTCTATGGGCAAAGGCACAATGGAAGCCTGCATTGCTCTGACCGATGTTAAGCTTCCAAGCACACTGAACACCCTGCCAACCAGTACATTCTATGGCTGCACGGCATTGGAAACCGTTTCATTTCCGGAAGCCATGAACACCATCGGCTCAGAAGCGTTTTATCAGTGTACTGCATTCAAAGACGTTGACCTCTCCCAGATTGCAACCATTGAAACGTATGCCTTTGAGGGCTGCTCTGCTCTGACTGACATCACCATTCCGGAAACCTGCACAACTTTAGGGGATTTCGTCTTTGACGGCTGCTCTGCCCTGAAAGAAATTCAAGTTGCAGACAGTAACCCGAACTATCAGGATATAGACGGCGTTCTGTTCAGCAAGGATGGTTCAACTTTAATCAAGTATCCAGATGATAGCGATTTGGTAGACTATGTTGTTCCGGATGGCTGCACCCGTCTGGAGGACTGGAGCTTTACCGGTGCAAAGTCCCTCAAGAGCATTGACATCCAGAACATTCAGGAACTGGGCGAAGATGTATTTTTCTACTGCCAGTCCTTAACGGACATCACCATTCCGGACAGCATCACGGAAATTCCAAACAATACTTTTACCTACTGCACAGAACTGACTTCTATCACGTTGCCAAAACAGCTGACCAGCATCGGCGACTTTGCCTTTTATACTTGTGTTCGGCTGGAGAATATCACCATTCCAGATACTGTTACCAAAATCGGCAAGCAGGCATTCTATAACTGTTTGGAACTGCACGAACTGACCTTGCCGAGCGGTATCAAAGAACTGGGCGATGGAGCATTTGGACTCTATGCAGAATCGGATGATACTTCCCCATCTGTTGTAAAGGATTTCTCCGTGACCTACGGAAAAAACAGCAAGATTAAAAAATATGTTTCTCAGTACAAGATTCCAGCAACGGAAACTGCCGGCTCAAATAGCTGGGTTGTTCCGGTCTGCATCGGCGGCGGTGTTGTCGTGGTTGCTGCAATTGTGGTGATTCTTGTTGTACGAAAGAAGAGAAAGGGCGGTGCCGCATGAAACAATGGAAACAATCCGTTCTGGGATGCATGACAGCAGGTCTGCTGATGATGACCAGTTTTCCGGTCTTTGCCGCAGACAGCAGCAGCGACCCCAGCGGAAAATCACAGTCTGTCACAGAGGGCAGCACATTCGATGATGGCACGCTGACCTATACGATTCTGAAAAATATGCAGGTGTCTGTCACAGGATGCATTACAACTGCTACCAACATCAGTATTATGCCGAAAATTGACGGCTATACTGTCGTTTCCATCGGTGACCAAGCATTTGCTGGCTGTTCTGCCCTGCAATCTGTCACCATGCCAAACGGCATTACAGAAATCGGCGATGGTGCATTTCAATCCTGCACATCGCTGCAAAGTGTTACGCTCTCAAATAGCATTACAGAAATTCCAGACGGGGCGTTTTTAAGCTGCTCCGCTCTGACGGACATTCAACTCGGTGACCAGATCACCAAAATCGGACGAATGGCATTTGCATATTGCTCATCTCTGACTGACATGGAAATCCCAGACAGCGTTACCGAATTCGGCGAACAGACATTTATGGGATGCTCGTCACTGGAATCCATCACCCTGCCGGAAACACTGGAAACGCTGTCCGCTTATATGTTCCAGAACTGTTCCGCATTGGAATCGTTCTCCATTCCGGATACCATGACCGATTTGGGCTATTTGGCATTTGTCGGCTGCCGGAATCTCAAAACCATTGAAATTTCCGCCAACCACCCAACCTATCAATTACAGGACGACGTTTTGTACAGCAAGGATGGCACAGAATTGTTCCTCTATCCGGCTGGCAAAACAGGAACTTCCTTCACTGTTCCGGATGGTGTGAAAACGATTTCGGATGGTGCATTTTTCGCCGCACCACTGCAATCGGTAACCCTGCCAGAGGGGCTGGAATGGATTGGTTCGGGAGCGTTTGACTACTGCACCAGTCTGACCAATATCACCATTCCAGAAAGCGTCACTGTCATTCAAGACCATGCGTTTTCCGACTGTGAATCGCTCTCCAGCGTCTTATTTGCAGGCGATGAAGAGGCAACCGACAATGCCCTGCAAATCGGCAGCTATGCATTTTTCTGCTGTGAACAGTTGATGGATGTGACCCTGCCAAAGCGAGTCACGCAAATCGGAGATTTTGCATTTGGTGTGACCGAACAGCAGAAAGTCAATGCAGACGGCAGCACCTCTGATGAAACGGAAAACATCGCCGTCAGTGGATTCCTGCTGACCGGCTATGAAGGAGCAGCTGCGAAATATGTCAGCAGCAGCCGGAGCAATGGCATTCGCATCAACTTCAAGTCCCTGCAAATCCCGTGGGTGAAGATTGTCAGCATTTCGCTGGGCTGCACCGCTGGATTGGTTTTGATTTTCCTGTTGGTTCGGATGATCAAGAAAAAGCGGCTGTCTGCTGCCGAAAAAGAGGCGTTGGAAGCTGCGGAACAGGAACGCAAGATTCCGCTTTCTCAGCGAGAACCTGACCCAGAGCCGGAAGAACCGGAAGAACCGGATTATGTCAGCATTCTGGAAGATATGTCCCATTCTCAGATGACCCATCAGTTTGGACATGGTACTCTGCCGCAAGAATCTGATGCCGATTCCAATGCAGAATCTTCTGAAACCACTTCTAAATCTACCAAGTAACAAAAAATAGCGTACAGGTTCAAGTCCTGCACGCTATTTTTTTGCTCTCTCATAATGTAAATGCCTGTGGCAAAAAGTCACGCAGCAAATGCACACCGTCTGTCAGCAGAATCGGGAAATCTCCATCACAAAATTCTGCCAACACCTGCAAACACGCTCCACAGGGAACGCAAGGCGTTTCTCGTGCTTCTTCTGCTGTCTTTCCGCCGACAATCGCAATCGAACGAAACGACCGCTGCCCAGCGGCAATTGCTTGCAATACGGCATTTCGTTCTGCACAAATCGTCATGGAATAAGATGCGTTTTCCACATTGCAGCCCAGAAACATTCTGCCGTCTGTTCCCTGTAGGGCTGCCCCTACAGAAAAACCGGAATACGGTGCATATGCCCGTTCCCGTGCCTCTAATGCATAATCCGTCATGGTTTTCATGTTGTCTGTTCCTCTCTATCTTCAGTCGGTCGAACGCTGTTCCACCAACTCCTTTGCACGCCTGCAATTCGCAAGCATCTGATAACAACAATCTCGTATCAAAAATAATGTATGGTCTACTGGCAGACGGGAGAACTGTTCTCGCTGTTCTGCTGTGCAGCACTGCTGCATTTGCGATTCAACCTCATCGCCTAAGCCCAAAATCGTTCCAAACAGCAGGCAGGATTCCCAGCTGGAAACTGGCCAATCTCTGCCGTGTTGCAGTGGCTGCTTCTGTTTTAAAAACTGTTTCCATCCGGCAATCTGCACGACTTCTTCCTGCAACGCCGAAGAGAGCGAAATTTTCATCTGCTTTTTGTGAAACAGTCGCTGCGATGTTTCCACCCGTTCAATCTGAATCGAACCGTTCTGCTCCAATTCTGCCGAAACCAAGTCGTTTAATTCTAAATACCATTCATACAGAGAGCGGCTGCCCGTTCTGCCGTTCCGGAGAAAACCGCTGTGTTCCCAACACTTGCTCCACTGGAGCAGTTGTTTTCCGGTTGCGGTTCGTTTCTCCCCAACCAGTGCACAAAGTGCATCCCACAGGGCTTGTTCACAGGGCGTTGCTCCTGCCTGCAATTCTTCAAAGTGCAGCGAAAATGACCTGCCGGAAAGCCGCTGCCAAGTGACTGCTCCGGTCTGCATCCAATGCGTCAGATAGGAACAGAGAATACCAGCATCTTCCTGCTCTGAAATAATTCCCGTCTGTACCCCCAGAAAATAAAACTTTGCCGGATTTGTCCGACAGGGAATGTGTTCACAAATCGGTGCGGCTGCAATGGCTGCATCCAAGTTCTGAAAGACATTTTTCCGAGCCTTTGCCCGTTCTTCCTGCTCCTTTCGTTTTCCATTGACAATCAATCGAAAACAAAAGAACATAATTACCGCTGCAATCAACAGTGTAGACATTGGCGGCAAGGATAACTGCCCATTTTCCCAGAATCGTGTCAATGCAAGTGTGATTTCATTCATATGCAAAAACCCCTTTTTTATTTTTATTGTAAAGGGTTTCTGAAACGACGTGCAAGCATCATTCTGAAAAAAATAGGTTAAAAGTTCGGGTCACTGCGAACAGCACTGCTTGTTAGATGAAAAATCCCCCGTTGACTGGCAAAACCTGCCCTGTAATAAACGCTGCTCGTTCCGATGCCAGGAAAAGCACAGCATCTGCAACCTCTTCTGGCTTTCCAATCCGCTGCAACGGCGTTTCTTCGGCAAGTTCCTGTCGGTCTTCTTCGGATAAATGGGCGTTCATCTCGGTATCAATGACACCCGGTGAAACGGCATTGACCCGAATCCCAGACAGAGCAACTTCTTTTGCCAATGCCTTTGTAAAGGCAATGATGCCACCCTTCGTCACGGAATAATCCACTTCGCAGGATGCTCCAGTCTGTCCCCACACAGAAGTAATATTGATAATGTTTCCAGTATGCTGCTGTAACATGGTCGGCAAAATCGCACGGGTCATATCTACTGTTCCAAATAAGTTGACCCGATACAAGGCTGTGCAATCCTCCTCTGAAACACACTGGAATACATCCACAACCGATATCGCTGCATTGTTCACCAGCGTATCAATCGTACCGATTTGCTCGGCAATGGCTTTCCCGGCTTTTAACGCCCCAAAATCTTCCCGAAAATCAGCAAAAATCGGATGAATGCCATACTGCTGTTCCAACGCCTGTGCAGCTTCTTTCGACTTGCAATACGTAATATAAACCGTATCCCCTTGTTCTGCAAATTTCTTTGCAATCGCAGCTCCGATGCCACGAGAGCCTCCTGTTACTAATATATTTGCCATTTATCTGAATCTCCTTTCTTAAATCAAATATCTTTATTATACCATAATAAAAATCGAAAATGCAACCAATTCTCAAAAAAAGAAAGCATTCCAATCTCTGCCCATTTCACAAGGCAAAAATGGAATGCTTTTGCTTTATTTTCTGATGAAAAATGGAAATTTTTAGAAAATCCGTTTCTCTCACTCTGTTTCTGCTAATACAAAATCAATGTTGCCGGAAGAAATATCCGTCTTGGTGCAACGCACTGAGATCGTATCTCCCAACTGGTAAACCCGGTCGCCATTTTCCTGTACCAGCCGGACATTGTGGTCATTTGTCCATACGGTTTCTTCGCCCAAATCCCGAATGGAAATCATCCCTTCAACGGTATTCGGCAGCATGACATAGATTCCGAAATCCGTCACGCCAGTAATCAATCCACGCATGGTTTCGCCCAGATGCTGCCGCATATATTCCGCAAAATAACATGCCTCGCAATCTCTTGAAACCCGAATGGTCAACAGTTCCCGTTGACTGGACTGTTCTGCTGCTTTCGCTGCAAACTTCGTGAACCGCTTCTGAACCGCTTCCGCAGAATGCGTGCTGCACCATTCTGACAGAATCCGATGAATTGCCAAGTCTGGATACCGCCGAATTGGAGAAGTGAAGTGAGCATAATCACTCAGTGCCAGCCCGAAATGTCCAATCGGTTCGGTTTCATAGGCTGCCTTTGCCATCGACCGCAGCACCATTCCATGAATGACCGGAGCGGCAGGTGTTCCGGCTGCCTTTTCGAGAATTTCAGCTAAGTTTCTCGGCTGTACATTGGTCAATACCGGAACTTCTGCCCCCATTCGCAACAAGCCATCCTGCAAGGCTTCAATTTTTTCGGAAGAAGGGGCATCGTGTACCCGATAGACAAACGGCAGAGCATGTTCCTTTGCCACACGGGCAGCGGATTCATTTGCCAGCAACATCATTTCTTCAATGATGCATTCGCTCTTGCCACGGGTGCGAGGCTGAACATCAACACAAATGCCATCTGCATTCAGGAGAATCTTGCTCTCTGGCGTTTCAATTTCCGGAGCACCCCGCTGTTTTCTCAGGCAAAGCCGCTTGTCACAGAGTTCGTTCAGCAGCGGCAGCATATTCAGTACTTCTGCATATTTTTCCTGCAATGCAGCATCGGCAGTGCCATCCAGCAAAGCGTTGATTTCTTTATAAACGCCCTTGACCTTGGAACGAATGATACTCTTCCGGAACGTATAAGAACGAAGTACCCCTTGATTGTCCAGTTCCATGATGGCGGAAAAAGCAAGCCGGTCTTCCTGCGGATTCAGAGAACAAATGCCGTTGGAAAGTGCTTTCGGCAGCATCGGAATCACTTGGTCGGCATAGTACAGACTTGTCCCCCGTTCCAGTGCTTCTTTGTCGAGTGCCGAATGCGGCTTGACATAGTGGGAAACATCGGCAATATGCACGCCGAGCCGATAACCATTCGGAATTCGTTCCACGGAAACAGCATCGTCCAAATCCTTGGATTCTGCACTATCAATTGTAAAAATGCAGGCATCCCGCAAATCTAACCGATTCTGGTAAGCTTCTTTCGGAATTGGCTGGCTGGCAAGAGCAGCTGCTTCTTTTTCCACTTCTTCCGGAAAAATCGGAGAAATATTCTCCAGTGTCAATTGTGCCTGTGCACAGACTGCTGCACAGTCTGCATTTCCGAAGGAATAGATAACTTTCGCCTTGTGTTCAGCATGGCGAGTGCCACGGGAAACAATCTCCGCCAAAACTTTATCGTGTTCCTGATAAGATACCTCCCGATTCGGCAACAGCCGGATGGGGGTTTTGCTCATGGTATCCGGCAGCAGGAACGGCTTTCCATCCTCATACACAATGATACCTGTCAGACGAGCAGATGCCTGCTCTAAAATATCCAGTACTTCGCCCTCTGGCTTTCCGCTCCGAGAGGGAATACTCCGCATCAAAACCCGGTCTTGCGGCAATGCTCCGAGCAGGAACTTTCCCGGAATGAACCAGTCGCTTTCTGCTTCCGGGTCATCTGGACGGACAAAGCCAAAGGTACGGCTCAACCGGACAACCGTTCCAGTCTTGCAGTGCAGCGACGCACACCAATAATATTTCCGGCGTTGTTTATAAATCAAGCCTGCTTTTCGCAGGGATTCCAAAGCCTCCTGAAACAGGGCAGAACCGTTTTTCTTCGTGCGGCATTTTGCAGCCAGCAAGGTTTCCTCCAGACCATGAATGCCGGCATCTGCTAAAAACAGCTTACATTTGGTCTGATATGCTTCTAAAATTTCTGCTGCATCCCGTTTTGGCGGTGCAGATGGTGTTTTTCCCATAATGTTGGTTCTCCTTTATTTTATCAATTATCAAATAATCATTACAAATCCGCATACTGTATCTTTGCAGTACCGCTGCGGTGTTCCATTTCTACTTTCTCATGGATGGGTAAAAAAATACCTGTCATCCGGTTAACGAGCCGGATGACAGGACGTGTCGTTGTTATTTTGTAATCAACGGCATGACAATGTCAATGAAAAGAATGAGGACAAAGAACAACACCGTTAAGATGGTGGTTAACTTATGCAGTCTTGCTTCCTTTGTACGGCCTCTGTTCTTATCATAGAAGGAATCGTTGCTTGCGCCTGTCAAGGCAGCCGTTGCGTTCTGTGGCTTTTGTTCCTGCATCATGCAGATGATGATGGTAACCAAGCTGATGAGCAGCAGAACCGCACCGATCACGATTTCTAATGTTCCCATGACCAAACCTCCCGTCTTTGATGATCTCTGTTATTATAACATATCTTTTTTGAAAATGCAAGACCTAATTTTCGGCGTTTGCAGAAATCACAGGGCATGAAACTTCTTTGAAAAGCGTCCTGTTGTATGCAGGGAATTGGTGAAAATGATGTTCCTAGGGAAACCATCCGAATCCGGTTCGGCAAGGCTGGGGCACATCCCCATGCAGTTTCATTTGCTTCGCAAACGTGGGCTGCTCGCCCACACCTCGGCAGCATTTTTGAAAAACTGCTGCACTGAAAAACTTTTTATTTGCCTGTGGCTCGTATTTTATACCTTAAAAGGGAAAATCACTGTAATGACATCTTGCATTTTGTGGAAATCTATGATATACTAGTAACAAGTAGCAAACAATGTGATTTCAGATGAATTTTTTAGAAAAAAGAGGGTGTTTTTTTGTATAACAGCCTTTGGCAATTCCTGCTGTTAAATTTACTGCTGCCCTGCTGGATTGTAACAGAAGCAGTCGAATGTCTGGCAGCTTGGATTTATCCAAAACGAAACTGCAAGGATTTGCTTCTGGTGTTTCTGGTGAATCTGGCAACCAATCCAGCAGCGGTATTCCTCAACTTTCTATTACCGTTTCGGATGACACATCCAGTGCTTTGGATATTGTTCCTCGAGGGCTTAATTTGGTTGGTAGAGGCGTTGATTTATCGACGTTGTCTGACGCAGAAACGTAATCCATTTTTATTTTCGTTTGTGCTGAATGCAGCTTCTTATGGAATCGGATTGTTTGTATAATGTGGGTTTATGATATGAGAGGAGATTGATGAAACATGAAACGAATGGGAAAAGTAATTGGGAGCGGCTTATTCTCGCTGCTGCTGTTGCTGGGACTGGTATTGCCGATGCAGATTACCGTTCCTGTTTTGCAGCCAATGACGGTTGCAGCAAACGACTTGACTGGACATTTGCCTGCAACAGGGGAAGTAAAGGGAGATGGCGTTTTTGGCTATACGACGAATTATGTTTGTTATGGTGGACCAATAGAAGAACAGCATGCTGTGCAAAATGGATGGCATATCACCTTGAAAAATGCACATTATTCCCATGGAGTACAGTGGTTTGAGTGTTGGGATACAGATGATGGCGACTATTATGGATGGATTGACTGGAAATATATTACCGTTTATTCCAGCACCATCAAAGATGAGCCCTCCTCCGGCAGTTCTCCAGTTACGATTACGAGTATTTCCCCTCGAAAAGGACAAGTTGCCGGAAACGGTGTTTATGGCTATGCTTCCAGTTATGCCTGCTATTCAGACGGGGCACAGGCAACACAGCACAAAGTCGAAAATACCTGGCACATCACCGCAAAGAACACCTGTTATTCCCATGGCGTGACTTGGTATGAATGCTGGGATACGGATGATGGGGATTATTATGGCTGGATTGATGCCAACTATCTTTCTTTTTACGATACAACACCTGCTCCGGCACAGACACAAGCTCCAAAACAGACTGTAATTGTAGAAAAGACCGTTCTGGTAACAGAGCCACCAAAGGAAACCGTTGTCGTAGAAAAAACCATTCTGGTAACAGAACCGCCAACAGAAACCATGATTGTAGAAAATACGGTGCTGGTGACAGAAACCAAAGAACGAACCACCACAAAGGCAGCTGCTGCAATCAAGCTGGACGGTCAGTCTAAGAACCATTCTTCTTCCTCTTCATCGGAAGATTCAAATCTCTCATTGATTTTAATTGGAGCAGGCATTCTCTTGTTGGCTGGTGTTTCCATTGGTCTAATCGTTTTGTTTGTCAAGAAGTCCAAGGAAAAGCCAACTGGCAGCGTACAGATGCCGCAATTCCACAATCCATGGGAGGACAGCAATTCTCCGATGAATCCTTACGCCGGGCAGGATTCTATTTCAAGCAACAATCAGCAAATGGGCGGTTTGGTTTGCCCGAACTGCGGAGCAGTTTGCAACGACCCGAACGGAAAATTCTGTGAACGGTGTGGCTCACCATTGGAATAATATTGAACTATAAACCCTGCAATCTTTTCCAACAAAAAACAGCTGTCAACTCAAATTGACAGCTGTTTTTTTTATGCTACGAATTTCTGTTTTACTTATTCCAACGGCGGCAATGTACCCGTTTGCAGCTGATAATATCGTCCCTTTTGTGCCATCAACTGTGCGTGGTTGCCTCGCTCAATCACACAGCCATGGTCTAGAACCAAAATTACATCTGCATTCTGAATGGTAGAAAGCCGATGGGCAATGACGAAAACAGTTCTGCCTTTCATCAGGGCATCCATACCAGCCTGTACAATTCGCTCGGTTCGGGTGTCAATCGAAGAAGTTGCTTCATCCAAAATCATAACTGGTGGGTCTGCAACCGCAGCTCTTGCAATCGAAAGCAGCTGCCGCTGTCCCTGCGACAAGCCAGAGCCATCTCCTTCCAGAACGGTTTCATAGCCATCCGGCAACAGCATAATAAAGTCATGGGCATTTGCTCGCTTTGCAGCGGCAATGCATTCTTCATCGGTTGCATCCAAGCGACCATATCGAATATTATCCATAACCGTTCCGGTGAACAGATTGACATCCTGCAAGACCATTCCCATCGAACGCCGCAAATCTGCTTTACAGATTTTATTGATGTTGATGTTGTCGTACCGCACCTTTCCATCTGCAATATCATAGAACCGGTTAATCAGATTGGTAATGGTGGTTTTTCCAGCACCCGTTGCCCCAACAAAGGCAATCTTCTGCCCCGGCTTTGCGTACAAGCTAACATCATGCAGGACAATCTTTTCCGGCACATAGCCAAAATCCACATGTTCCATCTGCACATCGCCTTGCAGCTGCGTATAAGTCACAGTTCCATCCTGATGCGGATGCTCCCATGCCCACAGATGCGTGCGGTGGTCGGCTTTGCGAAGGTTACCATCTGCATCCCGTTCCGCATTGACCAGATGCACATAGCCTTCATCCTGCTCTGGCTGTTCATCTAACATATGGAAAATACGTCCTGCACCAGCCAATGCCATGACAATTGCACTTGCCTGCTGGGAAATCTGCCCGATTGGCTGCGTAAAGCTTTTACTCAGCTGCAAGAATGCAGCGATTGCACCCAATGTCAGACCGCCCACACCGTGCAGGGCAAGTACCCCGCCCAAAATCGCAATACACACATATTGCAGGTTGCCGAGGTTGTTTGTAATCGGCATCAGGATATTGGCGAAACTGTTCGCTTTCGTTGCATTCTCAAACAAACCCTCATTCTTCTCATCAAAAACAGCAGCTGCCTGCGGTTCGTGGCAAAATACTTTTACGACTTTCTGCCCGTGAATCATTTCTTCCACATAGCCGTTTACATCGCCCAACGATGCCTGCTGTGCTACGAAATATTTTCCACTCTTTCCGCCAACATGCTTGACAATCACCATCATAAAAATCAAAAAGGCAATGACAAACAGCGTGAGCCAAACACTCGTTACCAACATCGCAACAAACACAGCCACAATCGTAATCGTGGAAGAGATGAACTGCGGCAAACTCTGTGCCATCATCTGCCGGAGCGTATCAGTATCGTTGGTATACAGGCTCATAATATCGCCCGTTGCATTCTGGTCAAAATAGCGAACAGGCAGTTTCTGCATATGGGTAAACATATCATCCCGAATCTTTTTCAGAACGCCCTGCGAAACTGGCACCATCAGCCGGATGTATAAAAGCGTACAAATTGCACCGCCAGCAAAAATCACTGCCATTTTCAGAATCATCGACAGCAGTCCGCTGTAATCCGCATGCGATTCCAACAGCAATGGTGCGATGTAATCATTAATCAGCGTCTTTAAAAAGGTGGCACTGATGGTACTTGCCAACGCACTGAAAATGATACACAAAAAGACAACTGCCAATCGCAGGCGATAGGGTTTCAAATACCGTAGCAGCCGTTTCAATACAACCATTGGGTTTTCTGCCGTTCCAGTCGGTGCGGCTGTTTTGAATTTGCTCATTCTGTTACACCGCCTTTCTTCGTCTGTTCTTCGTAAATTTCCTGATAAATTGCATTTGTTTGCAATAATTCCTCATGTGTTCCCATACCGTTGATGACGCCGCCATCCAGCACCAAAATTAAATCCGAATCCTGCAAGGAGGAAATCCGCTGTGCAATGATAAACTTGGTGGTTTCCGGCAAATAGGTTTTCAGGGCTGTCCGAATACCAGCATCTGTTTTCGTATCCACAGCACTGGTGGAATCATCCAGAATCAAAATCTTTGGCTTTTTCAGCAAGGCTCTGGCAATGCAAAGCCGCTGCTTCTGTCCGCCAGAAACATTTGCACCGCCCTGTTCAAGATAGGTATCATAACCTTTCGGGAATGTTGCAATAAATTCATCGGCATTCGCCAGCCGACAGGCTTCCTGCAATTCTGCATCCGTTGCCTGTTCATTGCCCCAGCGTAAATTCTCTTTAATCGTACCGGAGAACAGCACGTTCTTTTGCAGCACCATTGCCACGGCATTCCGGAGCGTATCCAAATCATAATCCTTGACATCTACACCGCCTACTTTGACCGTTCCGGCAGTCGTATCATACAACCGAGGAATCAGCTGCACCAGCGAACTCTTCGAGCTGCCTGTACCACCCAAAATTCCAACAGTCATACCAGACGGAATGTGCAGGTCAATGTCTTTCAGGCAACACTTATCCATCCGCTTGGAATAGCTGAACGAAACGTGCGAGAAGTCCACACTGCCATCCGCAACCTTCAAAACCGGATGTTCCGGATTGGTCAAGTCGCTCTGTTCGTCTAACACTTCAACAATTCGCTCTGCCGATGCACGGGATATGACAACCATGACAAAAATCATGGACAGCATCATCAATGCCCCCAAAATCTGTAATGCATAGGTCATCAGACTCATCAGTTCGCCTGTGGTCAAATCGCTGCCGCCAGAGCCAACAATGATTCTTGCCCCAAACCATGACAGCAACAGCATACAGCTATAAACAGCAACCTGCATACCCGGCATGGAAAATGACAGTCTGCCTTCTGCCTTGCAGAAGTCTGCATAAATTTTCTGCGAAATCTTCGCAAACTTGCTGATTTCGTGATCTTCTCGTACAAATGCCTTTACCACTCGAACACCATGCACATTTTCTTGCACGACATTGTTCAGCTTGTCGTAGGTGCGGAATACCCGTTCAAAAATCGGGTGCACACTGCTCATCAGGAAAAAGACAAATGCCCCCAAAATCGGAATCGCAATCAGAAAAATAATCGACAGCTTCGGGCTAATCCGAATCGCCATTGCCAGCGAGAAAATCAACATTGCCGGCGACCGCAAAGCAACTCGCACAATCATTTGATACGCATTCTGTAAGTTGGTCACGTCTGTGGTCAGACGGGTCACCAGACTGGACGCAGAAAAGCGGTCAATGTTAAAGAAGGAAAAGCCCTGTACCACATGGAATAAGTCATGCCGGATATTCTTGGCAAACCCAGCAGATGCCTTTGCTGCAAAGTGTCCGGCAAGAATGCCAAACAACAGCGACAAAATACAGCAAACTGCTAAAATTCCGCCTGTTTTTAAAATTGCCACCTGATTTGCCCCGTCAATACCGTCATCAATCAGTTTTGCCATCAGCAGCGGAATGATCACTTCCATAATAACTTCTAGGACAACAAACAGCGGCGACAACAGTGAAGCCCCTTTATACTGCCGGACACAGCCAGCCAGTCGTTTTAACATGTTGAATTCCCTCCTTTGGATTCATAATCGGTCAGATTTTTACACATCACCTGCAAGGTTTTTTGAAACTGCTCCAAATCTTCCATGGAAATCCCTGCTGTCAACACCGATTCAAAAAACTGACACTCTTTCTCGACATCGTTGTGCAGAGAAATCGCTTTTTCTGTCAGGACAATGCGTTTCAGCCGAGCATCTTCCGGCACAGACTCCCGTACAATCAGTCCGTTTTTCTCCATGCGGTTTAAGGTTGCTGTCACCGTGGAACGGCGGATGCAAAGCCGCTTTTCAATGTCCCGTTGGTACACCGGTTCGGTTTGGTCATAGAGAAAATGAATCAGCCAGCCATGTACACCGGTCAACTGTTCCTGCTCCCGAATCCCACGAGAACGGTTGCAGTATCGAGTCATCAGCGTGCAAAGCTGATGCAGTGACGGAAACAGCCGGAACGGCGATTCCGGCGGAACTTGTTTCTTCATCTGAAACCCCTTCTTTCTGGTTGAGATTGTTCATCGTTGAACTGTTCGATGTTAAACAATATCATAACACATTGCATCTGCATTGTCAAGAAATATCCGGCGATTGCAAGCGAAAATCTCCGCCTGAAACATCCGGATTTTTTGTGAAACCTGCTCACGTTTCTAAAATTCCAATTCTTGGAAAATTGCATTCCTTTCAAATGTTCTGTATAGTTTTTTCTTCTATTTTTCTATTTTTTTATCCAAACTGCTTGACAATTGTGAAAAGAAGTGATACCATAAAAACATATGCGTATCACGTTCTTATCACAAATTTCATGAAGGAGGATTTCACATGCAACATCGCAAACGGACAGCCCTCATCGCAGGTCTGTTCACCATCACCTGTCTGGCACAGATTTCCATGAATACCATGAGCGGAATCTCTGCGGACGCAGCTGGCAGCTATGATATGGCGGTTACCGTCAATCTGGCTGGAGAAAAGAAAGCCATCAGCCCACACATTTATGGGGTCAATGATTCTGGTGACGGCAGCAATCTGAAAAATGTTACTGTTGACACCGTTCGGCAGGGCGGTAACCGTCTGACTGGCTACAACTGGGAAACCAACTACTCCAACGCTGGTACAGACTGGCACAACAGCTCTGATACCAACATCGGTGACGACACAGACGGCAGCGGCTACGCTGGCAGAAAACTGTCTGCAACCTGCCAGAAAAACAACATTCCTTACAAGATGACAACCCTGCAAATGGCAGGTTATGTTTCTGCGGACAAAGCCGGAACGGTTCTGGATTCAGAAGCAGCTCCATCCTCCCGCTGGAAGGAAGTCAAATTCAAGAAAGACACTGCTCTGACACTCGAACCGGATGTTACAGACGATTATGTTTACATGGATGAATATGTGAACTATCTGGTCAAGACCCTGGGCGACTCCACCACTTCTACGGGTATTCAGGCTTACAGCTTGGACAATGAACCAGTCCTGTGGAACGATACCCACCCACTGTTACACAGCAAGGAAGTCAGCAGCAGCGAATTGATTTCCAAATCCATTGAACTTGCAAATGTTGTAAAAGAAATTGACCCGAATGCGGATGTCTTTGGGCCTGCATTCTGGGGCATGCTGCCTTGTATCACGGGCAGCAACGGTGCAAGCGATAAAAACAACAACACTTACACCGATCCGGATTATGACGCTGTTAAGGGCAATTATACCTGGTTCATGGATTACTATCTGGAACAGATGGCAAATGCAGAAAAACAGTATGGTAAACGGCTGCTGGATGTGGTAGACGTGCATTTCTATTCTCAGGATTGCAGCACAGATGCTTCCAGAGTACAGGCTGCAAGAAGTTTGTATGATGCTTCCTATGTAGAAAACAGCTGGCTGCAACCATATTTCGGACAGTACTTCCCATTCCTGCCGAAATTACAGGAATCCATTGACAAGTATTATCCGGGCACGAAAATTGCCATCTCCGAATACAACTTCGCAGACCTGAGCAATGAAAAAGAATCCGGTAAGCTCTCCAGTGCTGCCATTGCAGAAGCGGACGCTCTCGGCTGCTTTGCAGACAACAATGTTTACTTTGCAACTTACTGGGGTACTTTGTCCGAATGCCCATATGCAGCTTCTGCCATCAACCTCTACACCAACTACGATGGAGAAGGTGCTTCCTTTGGTGATACACTGGTAGAATCTTCGACCAGCGATATTTCCCTTGCTTATTCCTATGCTTCCATTGACGGCAGCGATGATTCCACAGTAAAAACCGTGCTCTCCAATAAGAGTGCTGACCAGACAGAAGATGCTGTCATCACACTGGACGGTACAACAAAGGATTACCAGAGTGCTGTTGTTTATGCCATCACACCGAAAGATGACCAGATTCGCATCATTGATGTTCAGAACGACATCAGCGGCAATCAGGTTAAGGTTGAACTTCCGCCAATGTCCGTTGCACAGGTCGTGGTATCTGACCAGAAAACAGACAAGGAAGTTTATGTAAAACCGGAAGAACCAGATATCAAAACTATCACTTACAAGTATGAAGACTTGGAACTGTCCGGCAACGGTTTCCCGAAGATTCCGCTGACCGACCTGGAACACCTGAAAAAAGTCATCATCAACACCACGGTTACTTGCAGCACCAACGCTGACTGGTACGGCGGCGGCGGTGCGTTGACCTTCAACGACCTGCTGCTCGAAGATGGTACAAAAGCATGGGCTTCTAAATCCTATATGTTCAGTGCTGGTACAAATGACAACACCATTTTGATGGATGGCAAATATACTGTTGACAAGGAAGAAGTTTCCGGTACACCAACACAGGATTATGCCGAATTGCAGGGTTGCTGGTGGAAGTCCTCCACAAATAGCGAATCCGGCGATGATGTTTCTGTCACCTTCAATTCTGTATCACTGGTTTATGAATACGAAAAAGACCCGGATACAACAACCACCACCACTACTACGACTACCACAACAGAAACAGAAACAACCACAACCCTTACCGAAACAACACCAGCAGAAACCACTGCACCAGAGGAAACAACTACTTCTACAGAACCAACTACTTCAGAAATCATAGAAACAACCACCGCAGAAACCACCACAATGGATGACACTGATATTTCTTGCGGTGATATTAACACAGATGGCGTTGTAGATTTGAGAGATGCAATTTACTTGAACAAATATCTCGCAAAACTCGTTGCACTGACAGACATCCAATTAAAGAATGCCGATGTTTATGCAGATGGCAATATTAGCGAAGCCGACACCACACACCTGATGCGGTTTGTACTGAATATGATTACAGACCTTCCAGTACCGCCAGAAGCATAACGCCATAAAAAGAACCCTCCATGAAAAACACCCGACCGGATGGTACAAACGTACTTATCCGGTCGGGTGTTTTGTTATTATGATTCTGCCCACTCAAAATGGTTCCCAGCTGCCAGTTCAAAATGATACTTGACAATTCCTAAATCCACTTCTGTATAAAATCCCCAGCCTGCTTCTGCTCGAACCGTATGGTCATTCACTAGGGTAAACAGAAATTTTTGCTGATTGACAGCAGTTGGTGCAAGTAATGCTGCCTGCACACCCTTTTCAAACCAATGCGGCATTTCATCCTTGATTCGTATCACGGATTCCAATGGCTTTGAACGATGCGGAACGCCGTCCTCTGCTCCGTATCCGATAGCAATCACTAAACAGCACTTTTCGCCGTCTTCCAATTGAAAAGCAGCTTTTCGTTTCCGATAGGATGCACCGACCCAGCATGTCCGCAGCCCAAGCGTCTGGGCGAAGAGCACTAGTTTTTCGCCGTAATATCCGCATTGTTCCGGCAGCTGGTCACTCTTTTTTCCGACCAGTGCAATATAATTTCGTACATTTTTAAAATGCCCATAGTGAGCAAGCAGTCCATCAAATGCCTGCGGTTCATCTAATATCAACTGCATATGCAAGCCGCTTTCCTGATTGCATTGCTTGAGAAATGTTTGCAGCTGTGATTTTACGGGGTCGGTGATGGGTTGGGTCGTATAGGAACGAACGGAATGCCGTTCTACCATTGCTGTAAAAAAATCCATGGAATACCTCCTTTGAAAGATTCCTGTTCGGTTGTTGTTATTATAGCATAGTTTCGGAGAAATAGCGAGTGGAAACGAAAAATTTTTCAGAATTGGTTGTAAGTAATGAGCCGCAGGTAAATAAAAAGTTTTTCGGTGCAGCAGTTTTTCAAAAATGCTGCCGAGGTGTGGGCGAGCAGCCCACATTTGCGAAGCAAATCGAACTGCACAATGAAATGAAACAAAAATCTAAGAGAAAATCGCAAGAATTGCAATTGCCTTTAAAATCAGAAGGTTGTAATAAGAGTCAAGGTTTCAGGGGCAATTGCGATTCCCAAGGCAAGCTGGGGATGTGCCCCAGCCTTGCCGAACCGCATTCGGGTGGTATTCCTAAGAACAATGTTTTGCATGAAACAATGAAAGAATGACTCCTAGAGAAAACAATCTTCAGCGTCCGGCAAAAGGGGGTTTCACCCCTGCTTTTGCCTGCCAGCGTGCTGCAATTGCCCCGTTGCCTTGTCCGAATTTGTAACTTGTTTCTTACAAATCATAAAATTGCGAATTTGACAGTTTCAAAAAATGCAATTGCAGCAGGGAAAACAGATTGCAAAATTGAATTTGCTTCGCAAATGTGGGCTACTCGCCCACACCTCGGCAGCATTTTTGTAAAACTGCTGCACCGAAAAACTTTTCGGTTGCCTGCGGCTTGTATCTTGTAACCAATCTCAATTTCTGCTTTATTCTGTTTCTTCTGGTTGATGCAAGGTTACTTCCCCTGACTGCAATGCAATCGTTTCTCCACTGTCCAGTTGCATCAGCAATGCTCCATCCTCTGCAATGCCTGTTACAACACCCTCTCGTTGCTGTGTTCCCTGCCATGCAGTCACTCGCTGCCCTGTCAAGCAGGAACGTCTTCGATATTCTTCCAGAAAACCATGTTCCGGCAGCGTTTCCAGCAATCTTTCAAACCGGTTCAACACCTCTGCCAACAATTCCGCACGCCGCACATGTGCACAGCCGCTCTCCTCCAACGAAGAAACGATTGCATGCAGTTCCGGCGGCAAGGTGACAGCCGTCTGCCGGATATTGATGCCGATGCCAACAACCATATAATCCATTCTGCCATCTTCACAGTTCCATGCTGCTTCTGTCAGAATCCCACAGAGTTTCTTCCCCTGATAGAAAATATCATTTACCCACTTAATCTGTACGGGCAGCTGATACAAGGCTTCAATCGCCTGTGCAACGGCAACTGCTGCACAACAAGTCACCTGCTGTGCCATCGGCATCATCAACCCTTTTCGCAGAAGAATCGAGAAATACAGCCCTGTATTGACCGGAGAACAAAACGGTCGACCCATCCGTCCCCGTCCGGCAGACTGCCCGTCCGCTGCAACTACCGTTCCATGCACTGCATAAGCAGCTGCAAGCTCCTTACAAGTGGTATTTGTAGAATTGATCGTGGTGTGTGTATATAAAACTCGCCCCAGATACTGCGTTTTCAAGTGTGGCTGCACGGCAGCAACGGTGAGCAAATCGGCATCCGCTGGAATACAGTAACCCTTTTTTGGATGCGATTGAATCGGTACATTCGATTCTGTTCGGAGTGTCTGAACGGCTTTCCAAACAGCTGCACGGCTGATTCCGAGTTCCTGTGCAAGGGTTTCACCGGAACAATATGTACCGGCATACTGAATTAACAGTTCATAAAGTGCATCTTTTCGTTTCATTAAAAGTTCCTCCTGATTGGTTCGGTAGTTTCAGACCGCACCCTTTTTCCCGTTCTGCATACCATAACAACAGAAAGGAGGGCTTTTTATGCTGCAAATTTTATTACCTGCCTGGACGGTCTGTCTGGATTTATTTTTTACGGCAATCGCTTACGGCATCAGCGGCATTCGGATTCCTGTTCGAGCCGCCTGTATCCTCAGCGGAACGGGTGCTGGTTGTTTCTTGGCAGCAATGGAGCTGGCAAAGTGGTCGGGGTTGTTTCTGCCTGCATCGTTCTGCAAACTGGCTGGCGTGGTGTTACTGGCAGCTATGGGGGGAGCAATGCTATTAAAAAGCTTTGTTGAACCTGCGGATTCCTCCGAAAAATCTGCCAACTTCCGGACAGTTTATTTCGATGCCGCTTGTGCAGATGCGGATCATTCTCGCAGTCTGTCGGCTCGGGAAGCGTTTCTGCTGGCAGCTGCACTTTCTGTCGATTCGCTGGCGGTTGGGGTTGGAATTGGCTGGCAAGATAGCATGCCAGTTGCCATTGCTGGGGCAACGCTGCTCTTTGGAATTTTGGGCGTTCTCTGCGGAACAAAAATCGGTGTTCGGCTACATCGTAGGCAAAAACGGGATCATAGCTGGCTCAGCGGAGCGTGTCTGCTGTTGTTGGCAGTGCTGCAAGCAGTGCAATAACATTTGTTTCACGTGAAACATTACATGACATAAAAGCAAAATAGAAATGGACTGCAATATCCAAGCCGCAGGCAAACAAAAAGTTTTTCGGTGCAGCAGTTTTTCAAAAATGCTGCCG
>OIZE01000328.1_pt1 | contig 41622 bp, 35 predicted proteins | sample 1588421 | NCBI WGS metagenome assembly OIZE01 (sample SAMN03283251) | human gut metagenome | biome: human-associated habitat; material: feces | host: Homo sapiens | place: USA | collected 2013 | reverse complement strand
CCTATTGACTTTTTCCTTACAGTTGTGCTATATATAAGATTAGTTAGTTTTAATTGAATAACATATTCAATTAAAAAATCTTTGTCGCACCAGAATGCACTCTGAGCTTAGTCAGAGTGCATTTTGGTTTCTTTTTATTGTTTTATAAACTTTTATAGAATCTTTTATTTTTCTAAAACTACTATTTTTGTTTTTATCTATATAAATCGTCTTTATCTCATTTTCTATTATTTCTATTTTATTTTCAGCAAAGTACAGTAACACATTGGTTTCGTATTCATATCTTTCGCCAGGAATCTTTATTAAATCTTTCAGATATTTTATAGGTATTGCTCTTAGTCCAGTCTGCGTATCTTTAAAGTTTATTTTTGTTTTTTTACATATTTTTTTGTTTATAATAGCATTTCCTATTTTGCTACACATCGGCGCTTTCTTAAAATTTCTGATTCCTAATATCACTTTATCCTTGTTTTTCTCGGATATTTTCCACATTTTCTCAACATCCTCTACATCATGTTGGCCGTCTGAATCAACTGTTATAACCACATTTGCTGTTTCTTCATTATTGACACAGTATTTAAAAGCTGTTTTTAGTGCTTCCCCTTTTCCTTTGTTTTTATTGTGTTTTAGAATTATAGCTTTATCTTTTATTTCTTCAAACGGTTTATAATTTTTACTTCCATCATCCACTACTATGATGTTTTTAAAGTTTTTCTGTATTAATTTATCTATTACATTTTTCAAATTTTCATCTGGATTAAATGCTGGAATTATTATTAAAACATTATCTTTCATTCTATGATATTTCCTTTTTATTATCTGTATTTATCTATTGTTATGGTACCAGTCTAACTGTTTTATTATTTTTCACTACTTTATATAGAGTGTCTCTTTCTATTTCTTCATCTTCAAAGCATGCTTTTATATTGTCTATGGTGTCTTGATTAGTTCTATACACAAACACATAATCATATCTTTCTATTACTTTTTCAAACTTCTCTGCCGATTCGTAATTTCCTGATACCATATTTTTTATTCTAATAGGCATCATTACATATTCATTCATAGCTCTTAAGTATTCCATATTTGCTTTGTCCCCAGCCATATACAAAATCTTATCATCCGCTGTTAGTTTGTCTTTGTAATTTTCTATTTTTGTGTATATGTCTCTATTTGTGTTAGAAGTTCTTATGTAGTTTTTTCCTCTTACATACTGGATATGAATATTATCCAACGGCATTAATGCTATGATTATGCTTGCAATTACTATAAACTCAATACTAAGCTTTGTTTTTATATCAAATAGAGCAAATGCGTTAAAGCATAAGGTAGCAAGAAGAATTGTAGAAGTGTATCTGTCAAAGCATGTCAGCATTGAACCTTCCATCTTTTCAAATATAGTCATATATGTTATTGCTAACGATATTAGATATATTGGTATGCTAATTAGCATTGCTATTGCATAATAGTTGAAGCTTTTGTTTTTTATCTTTTTTATAGAATATATCTGTAAGCCAATTAAAAGTACTGTTACCGAAAATACTGTTAGTTTTTTTGCTGTTATATCTTGTCTCATGAATACTGCGGTAACAAAGTTCTTTAATATTTCTGAGCTGCTTTTTTGATTTTCCTGAGTTTCTACATATTTTGAAAAATTCCATCTTTTCTCTGCATTATTTACTTTTATATACCACATTGATGTTATTACAGCTGTTATTATACATACTACAATTAGGCTCTTTATGTCAGATTTAAATTTTGTTTTGTCCTTTTTTCTGTTTATGATTATTTTCATCAATATTATTATTAATGATAGAACTGCCAGTCCTAACCCAGATGTTTTGGTTAAGCATAGCATTATCTCGCCAGATAATATTTTTAATGCTTTGAATATTGTGCTATCATCTTCGTATGCAGAGTATATTGTATACGCAAACATTATTCCAAGTATTCCATCAACCAATACATTTAAAAAGAAATTCTTATATAATATCATTGGCATAAATACAATAAGTGGAATTGCTGTTAATATTTTTAATGATGACTTATTCCATTTTATATTTTTTGTTATTGGTATTATTATTGACAAATATAAGACATTTTGAGCAATTATAACAGTGTCTTCTCTATATACTTTTTGTACCGCTAGGAATAAGTATTGGAATATCGCTGTAAATGGCGGATATTCATTAAATCTTACTATTGTTTCTGGGTTTGTTCCATATGTATTATAGATAAACATGTTTTTTATTATCACTGCCCAGTGGTTGAATTCGTCATAATCTTCAAATATTCTACCTTTGTTTATTATAACGTTTACTATAAATAATGCAGTATATATTAGTAGTCCTGGTGTTAAAATTCTACCAAGAATTTCTTTTATTCCGTTTTTATCTTTTTTTAGAATCGTTATTAATATAAATATCAGTTGTATTATTGTTAGTATTTGTACTAATATTGCACCTATTTTTAGATTGTCTAATAGTCCTGCTAAGAATATTATTAATATTATGCATACCGTTGATATTGGCATTGTTTCTTCTATTCTTTTTTTGAATGTTATTGTCAGTGTTGTTGCAAATGTTATTAATATTGAAAATATTATACAGTAGCTCATTCGTGTTCTCCTTTGTTTTTTTATATATTATACTATTCTCTGATTTTTTTCAATATCTTTATATAATAAAAGCCAATAACATGTTTGTTATCAGCTTTTAACTCTTATTTAGCGTAGTTGACTGTTACAGTATATCCAGCTTGACGCACTATCTAAATTTATTTCTTCATTTGTTTTAGCTTGACTATATTCTCTCCTTGCGTCTTTTGATTTTACAATGATTCTAAGATTTTTTTATTAAATATGTTATTCAATTTAAAAATTTATTTGATTAATATTCATTACTCATAAAAGAGTTTGAAAGTATTTTTCTTGTTTTTATAGCTTTATACTTTTATAAAATAAAAGCTTTATTTTTTTCTTGAAACATCATTTTGCTTTGATGCTTCAAGATTTTTTTGTATATTTTTTTCTTTTTTTATTATACTAATTCTATGTGGAAGAAAATTTTGTTAGGTATTTTTGTAGGTTTTATAAGCGGTATGTTTGCTTCTGGTGGCGGACTTTTGCTTATTCCTGCATATGTTTATTTATTTAAATCAACAGAAAAGGAGGCTCGAGCCACTGCCATTTTTTGTATTTTGCCAATGGTTATAACTACTGCTATTTTTTATGGAAGTAGTAATCTTATTGATTGGCGAATCGGTTTTCTGTGTGCTTTAGGTGGTATCATTGGAAGTTTTATTGGCTCTAAACTTTTGAATAAATTAAATTCAAAATATCTAAAAATTATTTTTATTGTTTTTCTTCTTTATTCTGGAATAAAGATAGCATTTTTTTAGGAGAATATTATGTCCGAAGTTTTGATTGGTATTGCTTCCGGAATCTGTACTGGTTTAGGTCTACGGTGGCGGTTCAGTTTTGATTTTGTTTTTAACTTTATTTTTTAGTTTTGATCAACACATTGCTCAAGCTACTAATTTAGTTTGTTTTATTCCATCTGCTATTGTGAGTATTATTTATAATTCTAGAAAAAAGAACATTAATTTTAAGAATGCCATTGTAATTGTTATTTTTGGTATTATTGGCGCAGTTATAGGCGCTCTTGTTTCTAAAAACATGCCGGTTTTCAATTTAAGAAAGTGGTTCGGTTGTTTTTTAATTGTTATTTGCTTATATGAGATTTATTCTTATTATATCTTGTATATTAAAAATAAAAAGTAGGAATACTATTGTAAAAGGAGGTAATTTGGATGAAGTTTTTTGAAGGTGTTTTGGTTGGTAGTTTACTTACAGTTGGTGCTACTTGGATGTATAATGGTGGCATGCAAAAAAATGATGCTCGCAAGATGATGAAAAAAGGAAAACAATTTGCGAAAAAGTTAGGCTTAATATAATGCAAATAGAGAACATAGACAAGTATGTTCTCTATTTTTCTATTTAACAGATATAAGACTTATATTTTTAATATTGGTCTTATTTTTCTTCTTCTCTTGAATCGCATGGACGGTCACATGGATGACATGGCTTTGGTGGCATTGGCTTGCAGTCAATCTCTACACCCTTTAAGCATTCTCCTTTATGATGGCATTCTGTGCATATTTTAGCATGTTTTACTTTGTTTACCCAAATTTCAACTTCGTATACTCTGTTGTCACATAAAGGTCCAAATACGAATTCACCATTTTCGTCTGTGAAAGTATGGGATACAGGTTTTCTGATGTCTTTTCCCATTTTACATTCAACTTCGATTAGTTTTACAACTGCATCGCAAACTGGATCTTTGTAGCAATCTTTTACTATTCCATAGATCACGTTTCTGTTATCTTCTGGGAGTGTTATGTCAAGATCATATTGTTTGCCTCTTTCGATAACACCATTAATTTTGACAACTGGACAATTAGTTTTTTCAAAATCCATAATAAATTCTTCCTTTCTTTTTTTAGCAATCCTGCTTTATATATATTATGTACGTTTATTTTATTTGTGAATTTCTTCAAAAAGTATTGTATTTTTTTTCTTTTTATGTTATTATAGTATATAGTCGATTTTAGCTAAATCAATAGGAGGTGCAGTAACATGGCAAAATGCGCAATTTGTGATAAAGGTGTATCACACGGAAATAAAATTAGTATCGCTCGTTCTCATGTTAGTAGAAGAGCTGCTAGAACTTGGAAACCAAATTTAAGAAGTGTAAAAGCTATTGTAAACGGAGAAGCAAAAAACATTCAAGTATGTTCAAAATGCTTACGTTCTGGAAAAGTTACAAGAGCATAATTAGTGTAAAATAAAAATAGGGATAACCCTATTTTATTTTTTTTGCTATTTTATGTATTATTTTTCGTCTTTTATTCCAAATACTAATTTAATGAATCCTCTTAAAAATTTTGGTACTTTCTTAACCACTATTTTCATACAATCATATCCTTTCTTTTATTTTTTACAAAATAGCCAAGCTATTCCTAATATAAACAGTGCACACCCTATTAAAAATAGCCACCCTGTAACAGGAAGTAATAATACTAATAATATTCCGGTTCCTATTCCTACAAGACAAAGTCCGATTGTCTTTTTTAAAGCTTCAAACATATTTTACCTCCTTTTCTTATAATATCTTATTAATAATTTTACATAAGTGTGAGCAATAATTTAATATTGTATATTTATTTTGTAAAGTTTTTATTATATAATATTGTTGAAAGGATTTTACTATGAAGAAAAATGATGTATTAGATATGATTAAAATTTTAAAGCAAATGTATCCTGACGCAAAGTGTAGTTTGGATTTTTCTACTCCTTTTGAGCTTTTGGTGGCCGTGGTTTTGTCTGCTCAGTGCACGGATAATAGAGTAAATTTGACTACTCCCACCTTATTTGCAAAGTATTCTACCCCAAATGATTTTGCTGATATGGATATTCATGTATTGGAAGACTATATTCATCCTTGTGGCTTTTACAAGAATAAAGCCAAAAATATTAAAGCAACTGCTCAAATTTTGGTAGAAAAATATAATGGGGTTGTTCCTGACAATATGGAAGAGCTAATTTCTTTGCCCGGCGTTGGCAGAAAAAGTGCTAATGTTATTATGCTTGAAGCTTTCGGCAAACCTCAGGGCATTGCAGTTGATACTCATTGTAAGCGTATTTCTAATAGGCTTGGTCTTTCTAAAGAAAGTGACCCTCTTAAAATTGAGATGGATTTATTGAAAATTATTCCATCAGAGTATTATAAATATATTAATCATCTTTTTATGTGGCATGGACGAAATACTTGTACCTCTCAAAGTCCAAAGTGCGAATCATGTCCTCTAAAAAGTTATTGTAAATATCATTGACATTTTGGAATTTTGAATATATTATTATGATGTATAAATTTTAAAGAAGGGAGAATTTTTATGAAAGGATTAAAATCAAAAGTTTTTATTTTATTGCTTCTTGTAATGCTTTGCATTGCTACTTCAGTTTTTGCAGTAAACGATGATGAAGATGGTATAGTTCCTATATCTCTTGATGATGAGATTATGCCTATTACCGACGTTCCAGCAACAGCAGTAGTAGAACATGATGTATTTATTACAGAGGATTCTGTGAATCTTGATTACAATGTAGATGGAAATGTTTTTATAATGGGTAAAGATGTTTCTATTAGCGGATCTATTGATGGTAATGTTTTTGTTCTTGCAAATAATCTTACTATTGATACAGACGCCCACATCTACTGCGACTTATTTGTTTGCGCTAATAACGTTACAATAAGTGGAAATGTATTTAATATGTATTCTGTATCAAGTAAATTGACAGTTGATTCTGATGCATATGTTACCAGAGACATTACAGCAACAACTTCTTCATTTAGCTTAGCTGGTTCAGTTGGAAGAAATGTTAATATTTCTTTCTCAGACGCTTCAGTATCTACTGACGCTATCGTAGGCGGAGATTTCAACTATTCTGCATCTGCAAGCAGTGCTATTCCAGAATCTGTTGTTACTGGTTCAATTAACTTTACAAAAGTTGAAACTTCTAATGATGAAAGTTTTGTACTTAAAAAGAACTATGCTTTAGATGCTTTAAAAGTATTATTAGTATCTTTAGTTGTAATTTTAATTGTTGTATTAGCAACTCCTAAGTTTGTTGATACAGAAGAAGCTATACTTACTAAAAAGTTTGCTCCTGCATTAGGTTATGGAGCATTAGCAATAATTGCTATTCCTCTTGCTTGTATTATACTTTTCTGCACAATTATAGGTATATTACCTTCAATCATAGTATTGTTAGCATATATATTATTTATTGCTAAACTTACTTATGCATTTGTTGCAATTCCTTTAGGAAGAATAATTTGCAAGAAAATAAACAAGAACTCAAAAGGTATGAATATCTTATTTGATTGTATTTTAGTTCTTGCTTTCTGGGCAGTAAGTTTGATTCCTTTTGTTGGCGGATTAGTAACTTTAATCATAAATTTACTAGCATTCGGAATTATAACATATGCAATATTTTTTAGTAAGAAATTAAATGAAACAACTACCGTTGAAGTAAAAAAAGATGATTCTGAAAAATAAAATTAAACTGTTGGTTTTACTTATACCAACAGTTATTTTTTTATGCCATTTTTAAATTTCTAATTGTTTCTTTATAATCTTTTGAGTTGATTATTGCACTTCCTGATACTAATATTTCTGCTCCCGCTTCTACTAGTTCAGTTGCGTTTTCCACATTTATTCCACCATCGGCTTCTATTTCAAAGTCCAAATTGTTTTGTTCTCTAAAAGTCTTTGCCTCTTCTATTTTTGCTATTGTTTCTGGAATTAGTTTTTGTCCACCTTCTCCTGGTTCTACTGTCATTATTAAAACTAAGTGAACATATGGTAGAAATTCTTTTATTTCTTCTAACTTTGTATTTGGTTTAATTGAAATTCCTACTCTTCTTCCCTTTTCTTTTATGTATTTTATTATTTCAGATACCTCTTCTTTGTTCTTACAAGCTTCATAATGGAATGTTATTATATTAGGATTAAATATTAAATAACTGTCTACGTAATTTTTTATATCTTTTACCATTAAATGAACATCTAATGGTACTTTGGTTACGTGATCTAAGTATTCTGCATATTCTAACATAATGTCGTGTGTATTATTTTTTACAAACTCTCCATCCATTACATCTATATGAAAATAATTTGTCTTTGCCTCTTCTAGTTTATATATTGTATCTATGATATTTTCTTTTTTTACACTTAATATTGATGTTGATACATCTACCATTTGTGTTCCTCCTTGTCTTTTAATTCTTCATATATTTTAATATAATTTTCATATCTTTGTCTGTCTATTTTGTTCTCTTCTATCAGATCTTTTACTCCACATTCGTCTTCTTTTATGTGGCTACATCCAATGTATCTGCAATTTTCTATTCCATTCTTAAATTCCACAAAGTATTTGTCTAATTCTTTATATGGAATTTCATATACATCAAAAGTTGAAAATCCAGGAGTATCTGCTATATATGTATCTTTGTTTAATTCATATAGCTTTATATGTGTTGTTGTGTTCTTGCCTCTTTTATTTTTCTGGCTTATTTCTCCTTCTTCTGTTATATTTTCATTAAATAAATCATTTATTAATGTTGATTTTCCTACTCCTGAGTTTCCAGAGAAAGCACTTATATTGTCTTTTAGTTCTTGTTCTAACTCCTGTATTCCTATCTTTTCTTTTGCATTTGTTTTTATTACCTTGTAACCTATATCTCTATAAGTTTGGCTTATTTTATTAAATTCTTCTTTTTCATCTAAGTCAATTTTGTTTAATACTATTATAGGTTCTATATGTAAGTATTCAGCAAAAGCTAATTGCTTGTCTAGCATTAGTAAATCAGGCTTTGGATGTTTGCTTGATATTACAAATATTATTTTTGTTATGTTTGCAAGTTTTGGTCTTTTTATATATGTTTTTCTTGTTTTTATTTCTTCTATTACTGCTGTATTTTTTTGTTCTTCTAATATAGATATTTCCACCATATCTCCCACTACTGGTGAAGTATTCTCGTTCTTGAACTTTCCTCTTGCTGTTGTTATATATTCTTTTTCATTCACTTTTACTTTATATAAATTTGCTTTGTTTTCTATTATTAATCCTTGCATATTTTCTCCTATTTTTATTTTTTACTTTTTTATTATAACATTTTTTTAATACAAAAAGCAACTCATATTAAGTTATGAGTTGCTTTTTAAGTTTTATTATTCAAATGTGCATGTTGTTGTAACATTCATATTAATTTCTTTTGTTCCTTTTAATATGTCATCTACATAAATTTTTATTGTTACATTTCCTTTTGCACTAAATCTTGCACTGATGTTTGTTGTGGTCTTTGGCTTATTTTCATTATATATTGGATCGTTTCCAACTACTATTCTTACTTGACCATTTTCTATAATTTCTTTTCCTTCATCATCTTTTGATGGTGTGTATTTTAGAAGTGATTTTAGATTAACATTCACTGTTCCATCTTTCATCTCTGCTAGTTTATTTACGGTTATAGTAATTTCTGTTCCTTCATCAATGTTTTCGCCAGCTTTTATACTTTGTCTTAGAACTTCTCCATTATTTTTTGTACTGTCTTCTTCATATTCTATGTTTACTTTTAGATTTTTTGCTTCTAATGCTGATTTTGCTTCGTTTTCATTTTTTCCAACTACTCCTGGTACTACAACTTGTGGTATTCCAGAACCAATGCTTACATGTATTTTAACTACATCTCCTGCATTTGCAGTTGAATTTGCTTCTGTCTCTTGACTTATTACAATTCCTTCTTTTACGTCTTTGTTTACTTCTTCTACTTTTTCAGCTTTTAGTTTAGCATCTTCTAATTTTTTAACTGCATCGTCATATGTGTCACCAATTACTTTTGGTACTATTGTTGTTTCAGTTCCTTTGCTTACTTTAACTGATACTTTATTTTTTTGTTTTATTTTATATCCTTCGCTGTAACTTGGTGTTTGCTCATATATTTTTCCAGTTTCATAGTCTTTGTTATAATCTTCACTTATTTTTACATATTCTAGTTTTAATTTTGCTAGTTCTGCTTTTGCTTCATCCTCTGTTTTTCCTACTAAATTAGGTATTTGAACGTCTTTAGGATTTGTCGCATTCATTATTGCAGATGTTATTCCTATACTTCCAAAAAATAGAACAAGTATTATTGCTATTATGATTAAAGGTCTTGCAGCAGGATGTTTTTTGCAAAATTCTGCTAGTTTTCCTTGTTTTTTCTTTTTTGTGTTTGAAGCAGATGAATTTCTAAGCATATCGTCTGTGATAACTCCCATTCTTCTTGTAAGTCCGTCATTTGCTTCTTCCTCAACAAATTCTCCATCTGGATCTTTTAAAGCCATTGATAAATCCCTAAGCATTGCTGTTGCTGTTTGATATCTTGCCATTGGTTCCTTTTCCATTGCTTTTAAAATTATATCATTTACAGCTTTTGGTATATTCTCATTTATTTCCATTGGTGGAACTGGCGCTTCTTGCATATGTTTTAGAGCCACTGATACTGATGTGTCACTATCAAATGGGACTCTTCCTGTAAGCATCTCGTACATTACTACTCCTAATGAGTATATGTCTGATTTTGCATCTGTGTATCCACCTTTTGCTTGCTCTGGTGAGAAATAATGTACTGATCCTATTGTTGTTCCAAATGCTGTTATTGTAGAGTTTGATACAGCTTTTGCGATTCCAAAGTCTGTTACTTTTGCAACTCCATCTTCTGTTATTATTATATTATGTGGTTTTATGTCTCTATGAACTATGTTATTTTTGTGTGCTGTTTCTAGCGCTGAAGCTATTTGCATTGCTATATTTACAGACCATTTCCAAGGAAGTGCTCCTTCTTCTGTTATAATCTGTTTTAGTGTCTTTCCTCTTACAAGTTCCATTACTATATAATAAATATTGTCTTCGTTTCCTACGTCATATATTGATACTATGTTAGGGTGTGACAAACTTGCTGCTGCTTGTGCTTCTGAGTTGAATCTTTTAACAAATTCTTCATCTGTTGTAAATTCGTCTTTTAATACTTTTACAGCAACATTTCTATTTAGCACTTTGTCTTTTGCAACATATACTGTTGCCATTCCCCCTACACCGGTTTTATTAATTATTTCATACCTATTTGCTATTGTTCTTCCTATTATATTCATAATCTTTCTCCCCACTTATAATATTATAACAACTGTAATGTTGTCATATCCACCATTATCATTTGCTTTTTTTATTAATTTGTCTACTGCTTCTTCTGGATTTTCATTGATAATCTTTAAGATTTCGTCTTCTTTTACCATATTTGTCAATCCATCAGAAGTCATTAATATTATGTCTTTTTCTTCGAAATTTTCTACATATATGTTAGGTACAACATCTCCCATGCATCCTAGTGCTTTTGTTATCATATTCTTTTTAGGATGGTTGAATGCTTCTTCTTTTGTTATTGTTCCATCTTCTATTAGCGTCTGCACATAACTGTCATCTCTTGTAATTTTTTGCATTTCGTTGTGCTTGATTTTATATACTCTACTATCTCCAATATGACCAATATATACCTTATTATTATATATTAGACAAACATCTAAAGTAGTACCCATTCCGTCTAATTCTTTTTGTTTTTTTGCTTTGTCATATACTACTCTATTTGCATATTCTATTGCTTGTCTAATTGTTTCTTCTATATCGTCTTTTGAAAAATGTTTTTGTATATATTCTTTTACAGCTTGGGTTGCTGTTTTGCTCGCTACTTCGCCCGCATTATAGCCTCCCATTCCATCTGCTAATATGGCTAACTGTATTTCATCTTTCATATCTGATATATAGAAAAAGTCTTCGTTTATTTTTCGCTCTTTTCCTATATCTGTTTTTGCAAATATTTGCATATTTTTCCTCCTATTATCTTCTTAAAAAACTTTAATAAGATTCAACTACTGATTCTCATTATTTTCATTTTTAGGATTCAAATTTTTTCTTCTTAATTGTCCACAAGCAGCTTCTATATCTGAACCAAGTTCTCTTCTAATAGTTGCTACAATTCCGTGGTCATTTAGATAATCTCTAAATTTTATTATATTTTCATTTGAGCTTTTGGTAAATTTCCCATTCTCTATTTTGTTGATTGGTATTAAATTAACATGGCATAACATTCCTTTTAGTAGGTTTGCAAGTTCTTTTGCATCTTGCATATTGTCATTGTTATCCTTAGCTAACGCATATTCAAATGATATTCTTTTATTTGTCATTGCAATATAATCTTTGCAAGCTTTAATTAATTCTTCTACACTGTATCTATTATTTACTGGCATCATGCTTGAACGTTTTTCGTTATTGCTTGCGTGTAATGATACTGATAGTGTACATTGTATATTTTCTTTTGCTAAATCATATATTCTTGGAACTAGTCCGCTTGTAGATACGCTTATATGTCTAGCACCTATTCCCAATCCTTTTGGATTGTTTAATATTCTTATTGCTTTGATTACATTGTCATAGTTGTCCAATGGTTCTCCAATTCCCATGAACACTATGTTTGAAATTTTTTCACCAGTATCTTGCTCTATTGCTAAAATTTGCTCTACAATCTCCCCTGCCGTAAGGTTTCTTACAAATGGGATTCCTGTTGATGCACAGAATTTGCATCCCATTTTGCAACCCACTTGTGATGAAACACACACTGATTTTCCATAATGGTATTCCATTAATACAGATTCTATAATATTTCCATCTAAAATGTCAAATAAATATTTTTTTGTTCCATCTGACGATTCCAATTTTTTTAATATATTGTAATTACAGATTGTATAATTATTTTTTAGTTTTTCTCTTAGTTCCAAAGAAAGATTTGTCATTTCATCAAAGCTTTTTACTTTTTCTTGGTATAACCATTTAAAAATCTGCTCTGCTCTAAATCCTTTTTCTCCTATTGATATAAGCTCTTGTTTCAAATCTTCTAGGTCATAATCTTTTATATTTTTCATGCTATCTCTTTCTATTTTACTTTTAGTCTTATTTCTTCTAATCTCTTCTGATATGCATCTATTAAGTCTGCTTCATATTTAAGCTTTGGTTCTTTTATTCCTAGCATCTCTAAGATTTTTTTAGTTAGTAGAGGATTTAATACTAGAACCGGTCCTAATAAGTATGTTCCTATTAAGTTGTTTACTCTTATTCCTTCTAGTTTGCTCTCTTTGTTAATTCCTATTCCTTTTTCTACTTTTGCAAAATAGTTTTCTTGATTGTCTGTATATATCATTGTAAATTGTGATTTATATCCTATTACTTTTATATCTTCAAAATCTCCTATAAATGCACTATTATGTCTGTGCATCATATCTCTTTTTGCATATAAATCTAGTAAACCTAGAGCTTCTATTTTGCTTCCATCTTCATTTTCTATGTATTTTCCAAATACTTCTACTGCATTTCCAACTAGCAATAATACTACTTTTTTATCTATTAATTCTTTTATTCTTTCCTTGTATGGCTCTAATTTTTTTATAGCTAATTCTTGAATACTTTCAGGCATTGGAGCCATGTATATCATATTAACATCTTCTGAAACAAATCTTGGTGTATCTGTTAAAGCTGTTTTTATACATTCTACTTCATCAATGCATTTTTCTAGATATTTTATATTAAACATATCTCCATATAAATTACATACTTCAGGGAATAATACTTCTATTTTTATCATCTATTTTCCCTCCTTTATTCTGTTTCTTATGTTTTGTTGTAATGTTGCTAGCTTGTCCAAAGAGTCCAAATCAAATAATACATATATGTCTTTGTTTTTGTCTAATGATAAATATTTATAAGTTTCTGTCTCTTCTCTGTCACATACTATTTTTTCTTCTGGTATTCCTGCTAGCAAGCATCTAATTCTGTAGTCCTGTGAACGTATTCCACCTATTATTATTTTGTCTATGTTCTCGTCTTTTAAAAATTCAAAGTCTGTGTCATATATCCAAGTAATATTTTCTGGCCAGTCTTCTCCGTCATGGATGTTTTCTATCATCATAATTATATCTTTTTTGTTTGGTTCTCTTCTCACATAATCAAATACTCCAGATGTTGCAACCGGATTTCCTCCCTTAGTCATATAACTAATTATTTTGTATCCATCTACTTCTTCATCTTCGTATCTTGATTTTGTTATTTTTATATTTTTAAGTAATTCTTGTACTTTTTCGTCTGAAAATCCGTACTCTCTTAAAAATGTGATTACTGCAAGTTCATTATATATGTTGAATATACTATTATTGTTTAGTAGTTTGTATTCTTCTTCGTGTCCTTTTCTATCCACTATTGCCTCATTTGCTTCGTAATCTATTTTTGTAATGTGATAATCTGCTTGTTTTGACTTGAAGTCACAGTTTGGGCAATAACCATTTCCAATATGATTATTTCTTACATAATTATATTTCATCTTAGTATGACATTTAGGGCATACTGCTATATCGTTTATTATGTTTGGACATTCCTCATAGTCTGAGTCCAATTTATCTATTCCATAATAAACTTTCTCGTTTTCTGCTCCTAAACTACTGCTTATTAAGTCATCTGCATTTAATATTAACTTTGTTTCTTTTGGCAAATTAGAATTTATAATATTAAATATAAATTCTGGATGTGCATTTCTTCTTAATGAATCTCTAATTAAATTTGTGCATATTAAGTAATTTGGTTTTATGTAAGGATAAACTTTTGGTGAACTTCTTTCATCTACTTCGAATATTGCCATATCTCCCTTTACTTTTTGTCCTAATGTTACTCCTTGTACCAAGCTGCTTGCAATTCCCGCGTTTACATTAGATCCAGCCTTGTTGTTTATAACTTTATAACCACAATTTTCTAAACAATCTAGTAGTAAGTTTGCTACTGTTGTTTTTCCATTTGTACCAGTTATTGCTATAACTATTTTTGGTTTTTCCACCATTCCCAAAAAATCCGGGCATAATGACAATGCTACTTTTCCTGGAAAATACGATGCTTTTCTTCCTAGTATTTTTAATGCTAAATTTGCGCATTTTGCTACTGTTAGCGCAAAATAAAATCTAAAAGTTCTCTTCATTTTTATCCTCACTTTTTCTAATATAGTTTATCATACAACATTATTAAGCATTTTTTTACATCATTTAATTCTTTATAAAATGCTTGTGATCTCATGTCATTTATTTCTTGGAATTCTTGTAATTTGTTTATTTTTTCTTCACATTTTTGACATGTTGTTTTAATTTCTTTTTGTTCATTTATTACTTTTTCTAATTTCTGGTTTATTTCTTCTATTGCTGTTGCAAGTGTTGCTTCTCCTTCTATTTTCATAAGTCCACCTGCTTTCTTCTATTTATCTATTTTTATATGAACATCTTTTAGTTGTTGTTCATCAACTTTGCTTGGTGCATTCATCATAACATCTCTTGCCTTTTTGTTTTTAGGGAATGCAATTATTTCTCTTATATTTTGTGTATCTGCAATTAACATTACCATTCTGTCCAATCCTGGTGCAGCTCCTGCATGTGGTGGAGTTCCATATTTGAACGCTTTGTATAATGCTCCAAATCTTTCTTTTACAGTTTCTTCTGAATATCCTGCAATTTCAAACGCTTTTACCATTAATTTTGGATCGTGATTTCTAACTGCTCCTGATGCCATTTCATAACCATTGCATACTAAATCATATTGATATGCTAATATGTCTAATGGTTCTTTATTTTCTAGTGCTTCTAAGCCGCCCTGTGGCATCGAAAATGGGTTATGATTGAAGTCTATTTTGCCTTCATCCTCATTGTATTCATACATTGGGAAGTCTACTATAAAGCAAAATCTGTATACGTTCTTTTCTAGTAAGTCTAATCTCTTTCCTAATTCTATTCTTACTTGTCCAGCTATTTTTTGTGCTTTTTCTAATTTGTCTGCTACAAAGAATATGCTGTCTCCTTGTTTTGCTCCTAGTTTTTCTTCTAATCCTTTTAGTACATCTTCTGTAATGAATTTTGCTATTCCACCTTGTACAGTGTCGCCTTCTTCTATTTTTGTCCAAGCTAAGCCTTTTGCTTTTTGCTCTTGAACTGCAAATTCTGTCATGTTGTCAAAGAATCTCCTTCCTTGACTTGCTCCATTTGGAACAACTATTGCTTTTACAGTGTTTCCTTTAAATGCATTGAATTCAGTATTTTTAAATATTTCTGTTGCATCTTGAATTATTAAAGGATTTCTTAAATCTGGTTTATCTATTCCGTATTTTTCCATTGCTTCCCTATAAGGAATTCTTATGAATGGTCCTTCGTCTACTTGCCAATTTGTATGTTCTTTAAAGACTGCTGGAATTACTTGTTCTATAACTCCTAAAACGTCTTCTTGTGTAGCAAATGCCATTTCGAAATCTAATTGATAGAATTCTCCTGGTGCTCTATCTGCTCTTGGATCTTCATCTCTAAAGCATGGTGCAATTTGATAATATTTATCAAATCCTGATATCATTAATAATTGTTTAAATTGTTGTGGTGCTTGTGGTAGAGCATAAAACTCTCCTGGATGTAGTCTGCTTGGTACTAAGAAATCTCTTGCTCCTTCTGGTGAAGAGTTTGCAAGTATTGGAGTTTGTATTTCTGAAAATCCTAATTCGTCCATTTTTGCTCTTAAACTTTTGATTATTTTGCTACGTAGCAAAATATTTTTATGAATTGTATCATTTCTTAAATCCAAGAATCTGTATTCTAATCTTAAATCTTCTCTTACAGAAGAAATATCTGCTTTTTCAGAGTTTACTTCAAAAGGAAGTGTTGATTCACATTCTCCAAGTAATGTGATTTTTTTAGCATCTATTTCAATATCTCCTGTTGACATTTTAGGGTTCTTATTTGAACGTTCAACAACAAAACCATCCACAGATATTACACTTTCTGTGCATAATTTTGCCATTTGCTCTTTTAATTCTTCGCTAGATATAACTACTTGGGTTATTCCATATTGATCTCTTAAATCAACAAAAGTCATTCCACCTAAGTTTCTTATTTTTTGTATCCAGCCGGCAAGTCTCACTTCTTGCCCTACATTTTTAATTGTTAATTCGCCACAATTATTGGTCCTATATTTATTAGTCATTTTCATCAAGTCCTTCTTTGTATAATTTTATATAAAAACTCTTTTATATTTTACTACTAATTTACTTAAAAGTCTATATTTTTGAGCTATTTTTCTTGATTTTTCCATATAATAAATGTATAATCTTTATATATTACTGATAGGAGGACAAATTATGGAGAAAACAACAATTAAAGATTTATATCGCGACAGCGAAAAATATATAGGTCAAGAAGTCGAAATTTCTGGTTGGGTTAGAACAGTTAGAGATTCTAAAACTTTTGGATTTATAGAATTGAACGATGGTTCTTTTTTGAATAATTTGCAAATAGTTTTTACAGATAAATTATCAAACTTCACAGACGTTTGTAAAGTTACAATTAGTTCTACTTTAATAGTAAAAGGAACTATTGTTAAGACTGAAAATGCTAAGCAACCTTTTGAAATGCAAGCAAATTCAGTTGAAATATTTAACCTTGCAGATAGTTCTTATCCTCTTCAAAAGAAAAGACACTCTTTTGAATATCTAAGAACTGTTGCACATTTACGTCCAAGAACTAACACTTTCAGTGCAGTTTTTAGAGTTAGAAGTGTTGCAGCTTTTGCAATACACGAATATTTTCAAAAGAATGGATATGTTTATTTAAACAGCCCAATTATCACTTGTGCAGATTGCGAAGGTTCTGCTGAAATGTTTAAATTAACAACACTTGATTTAGATAAGCCTCTTCCTCAAAAAGATGGTCATACTGATTTTTCACAAGATATATTTGGTAAAAAAGCTTATATAACAGGTTCTGGACAATTACATGGCGAAACTTTCTCACAAGCTTTCGGAAAAATCTACACATTTGGTCCAACATTAAGATCTGAAAATTCTAACACAAAAACTCACACAAATGAGTTTTGGATGATGGAGCCAGAAATATCTTTCTGTGATTTAGAAGAATTGATGAATATTGAAGAAGATTTCTTAAAGTATGTTGTAAAGGCAGTTTTAGAAAGATGTCCTGAAGAAATGGAATTCTTTGATAAATTTGTAGAAAACGGATTAATCGAAAAACTAAAAAGAGTTATTTCTTCTAATTTCACTAGAATAGACCACAAAGAAGCTATCGACATTTTGAAAAAAGCTGATAGAAAGTGGGAATTCCAGCCAGAATATGGAGAGGATTTAGCCAAAGAACACGAAAAATATATTACAGAATACTTTAATGGTCCTGTTTTTGTAAAGAACTGGCCAAAGGATATAAAATCATACTATATGAAATTGAATCCAGATGGAAAGACTGTTGCCGCAGTTGATCTTGAAGTTCCTGGTGCTGGTGAAATTATGGGTGGTTCTCAAAGAGAAGAAGACTATGATAAATTAGTTGCCCGTATGAATGAAATGCATATAAATACAGATGAATTATACTGGTATTTAGATCTTCGTAGATATGGTTCTGTTATCCATTCAGGATTCGGATTAGGCTTTGAAAGATTGCTTATGTACCTAACTGGTATGGAAAATATTAGAGATGTTATTCCTTACCCAAGAACACCAAATAATTGTGATTTTTAATCGTTTATTATAATCTAAATAGAAATAGCCCAAAAGTATGTTTATACTCTTGGGCTATTTTTATTTACTTATTTTTTGTCTTACATATTCATATAGCATTATTCCTGTTGCAACAGAAGCATTTAAACTCTCTGTTTTTCCTAGCATAGGAATCTTTACTTTTTTGTCAGCTATCTCTTGAACTTCTTTTGTAACTCCATTTGCTTCATTTCCAATTACAATTACTTTTTTATTGTATTTTACATCATATACACTTTCATCTGTATCAAGTGAAGTTACTATTATCTCAAATTTATTCTTTTTTATTTCTTTTAGTGTTTTGACCAAATCGTCAGTTTCTATTACACCTACTCTAAAAATTGCTCCCATTGTTGACCTTACAACTTTTGGGTTGTAGCAATCAGCTGTATTTTTTGTAACTATTATTTGTTTTAAATTAACACTACCAGCCGTTCTTAAGATGGTTCCTAAATTTCCTGGATCTTGTATTCCATCTAGCACAAGTATAATATCTTGGTCATATTTTATTCTTGTATTAGGATTTGGCTTTTCCACTACTGCTAGTATTCCTTGTGGTGCAATCACATCTGTTAAAAAGTTAAATACTTTTTTGCTTACATATATACAGTCATATTTTGCAATCTCATATAATAATTTTTGTTCTATATCTCCTGCTTCTAAGCACTCTTCACAAATGACAATTCTTTTGATGTGTGCCTTTTCTTCTATTGCTTCTTCTATTATTTTGATTCCTTCAATTACGTATAATCCCGCTTCATCTCTATATTTTTTGTCTTTTAACTTTTTTATGTTTTTTACTATTTCATTATCTTTACTAGTAATAACCTGCATTGCGCTTCCTCCCCATTTTTATTTTCTACAAAACTTAGAAAATTATTACACTTTTTCTTCTACAATAATTGATTGTAACAAACCTTTAATTTTTTGAACGACTCTCTCTTCACTCATTTCGCCAATTTTTAATGTGATATATGGTTCTACTCCCGGAGAGAATCTTATATCAATTCCGTATTTTTTTACTAGATTATTTACAATTTCTTCATTAATTTTGATATTGTCTTTGTCTAGTATTACCATTATGCTTCTTTCTTTTTGAACAACTTTGATAGCACAGGCTTTACGAGCTAGTATCTTGATTCTTGCCACTTCTATTAGATTCTCTACTTCTTTTGGCATACTTCCATATCTATCAATTATTTCATCAATAACATCTTCAATATCTTTTTCGTTTTTACACAATGCTATATCTTGATAGATTTCTATTTTTTGAGCACTATCCTCTATGTATTTTTCTGGTATGTAGCTTGACAAATTAATGTCGATTTGTATGTCTTTCTCTTCTTTAACAGGAACTCCTTGCATTTCTTTAATAACTTCATCTAGTAACCTGCAATATGTATCATATCCTACTTGTTCCATATGTCCTGATTGTATTTCTCCAAGTAGGCTTCCAGCTCCTCTTATCTCCAAATCTCTCATCGCAATTTTAAAACCAGAACCGAATTCTGTAAATTCTTTAATTGCTTTTAATCTCTTATCTGCTACTTCTGTTAATAATTTATCTTTTCTATAAGTTATGTATGCATATCCTTGTCTGTCAGCACGTCCGACTCTTCCCCTTATTTGATAAAGTTGTGCCAAACCAAGTCTATCAGCGTTCTCCACAATTATAGTATTTGCATTTGGTATGTCAATTCCAGACTCTAGTATTGTTGTACAAACTAGTACATCTATTTTATGATTTATAAAGTCCTGCATTATGCTTTCAATTTGGCTTCCTGTCATTTTTCCGTGTGCAAATTCAACTTTTGCTTCTGGAACTAATTTTGATATTTCATTGGCTTTTTTAATGATATTCTCTACATTGTTAAATAGGTAGAATACTTGACCTTTTCTTTCTAGCTCTTTTGTAATAGCCTCTTTTATTATTTCATCATCATATTCTAACACATAAGTTTGTACAGGTTTTCTGTTTTGTGGTGGTTCATATATAACAGACATATCTCTTATTCCAACAATCGACATATGCAATGTTCTTGGAATTGGAGTTGCTGTCATTGTTAGAACATCAATATTCTCTTTGAGTTTTTTGATTTTTTCTTTATCTTTTACTCCAAATCTGTGTTCCTCGTCTATAATTAATAATCCTAAATCTTTAAACTCAACATCTTGGCTCAATATCCTATGTGTTCCTATTACAATATCCACTTCTCCCAGTTTAAGTCTTCTAATAACTTCTTCTTGTTCTTTTTTCGTTCTAAATCTATTTAGTAATTCCACATTTATCGCAAAATCTTCCATTCTAGATTTAAATTCTTCATATTGTTGATTTGCCAGTATTGTTGTTGGTACTAAATATGCCACTTGCTTTTGATCCATCACTGCCTTAAATGCTGCACGAATCGCAACTTCCGTTTTACCATATCCAACATCTCCGCAAAGAAGTCTGTCCATTGGTTTATTTGATTCCATATCTTTTTTTACTTCTGATATACATCTTAATTGATCGTTTGTTTCTGTATATTTAAAACTATCCTCAAACTGTTTTTGCCAAGGCGTATCTTTTGAAAACATAAAGCCTTTTGCTTTCTGTCTTCTAGCATAAAGTTCTATTAAATCTCTTGCAACTTCTTTTAAATTTGACTTTACCTTTAATTTTGTGTGTTCCCACTCTTTACTTCCTAATTTGTTTAGCTTTGGTTGAGCTTCTCCACCACCAACAAATTTTCTAATGTTGTCAAGCATATCTGTTGGTACATATAAAACATCATCATTTTTATATTTTATTTTGATGTAATCCTTTGTAACTCCATCTGCTGTTGTTATAGTATTTACACCTATGTAGATTCCTATTCCTTGACTTCTATGTACTACATAATCGCCAGCTCTTAGGTCCGCAAATACTACTTTTTCTCCTTGTTTAAAACTATCTGTTGCTCTTTTTCTTTTTTGCTCTGAACTGATAAAATCTTCGCCAGTTACTACCAACATATTTAAGTCATAATTTTCAAATCCTGCTGATAGACTACCATTAGATATAATTACTTTTTTGTTTTCTAATTCTTCTTGGATCGAGTTTGTATATATTTGCTCCTTTGTATCATCCAGTTTTTCAAAGTATTTATATTTTATATCTTCTTGTGCAAGTAATGTTTCTATTTTCTTAGCACCAGCTTCATTTCCAGCCAATACAAATACTTTTTTCTTTGCTTCTAATGCCTTCTTTATTTCAGCAGTTAATATGTTTAACTCGCTCTTAAAGAAGTGCATATCTCTATATTTAAAATTGTATACATTTCTAGAGAATTTAGTGTTTTTCTTATTCTCTAGTAAATCTGTTTCGTATAAATAAATTGTCTGTCTATCTGTATTTTCTAGATTGTATTTCTCTATGTTCTTTATTGAATCCGGAACAGTTCTTCCTTTTTCTTGTAGTGCCTCCGCAAGTTGAAAATTGTCTTTAACAATATTGTCCTGTCTTGTATTAATTTTGTCTATATCATCTAATAGCAACAAATAATCATTTTGTATATAGTCTAAAAAGCAAGCTTGTTCATCATAAAAGCTATTAAAATATTTATCTATTTTGTTTATATAGTTTCCAGCTTTTATCTCTTCTATATCTTCAGATACATCTTCTTGTCTATTCTGCTCTATTTGTTTGCATATATCTTCTATATTTTTAGTTAAAATCAATTCGTGCGAAGGATATATTTTAGCATTTTCTAGCATTTTGTTTGAACGTTGTGATGTTATGCTAAAGCTTCTGATTGAATCTACTTCATCTCCCCAGAACTCTATTCTTATTCCTTGAGTTTTAGTAGTTCCTATATCAATTATTCCGCCTCTTACACAAAATTGACCTTTTCCGTCTACGATTTCAGCTCTTTCATATCCTAGGTTTGATAATGTATGTTTTAATTCTTCTAAATCAAAAGTCTTTCCAGTTTTAAATTCCAATACATTTTTGTATATTTCTTCTTTTGAAATCATTTTTTGCATTATAGCTTCTACTGTTGTTACAATAATTAACTTATTTTCTGCAACATCAGATTTCTTTTTTTCTGTTTGGTCAAAGATTTTATTTAATGTTTCTATTCTTTCATAAGGCAAATCTTTGCTTTCCGCTTCATAGTCATATGGTGCAATTTCTCTTTTAGGAAAAAATATTACATTATTAGTAAAATATTTTAAATCTTGTATTATTCTTCTAGCTTGTATCTCATTATATGTTATTATACATATATTTTTGTTTGAGTATTGTTTGGTTGCTTCTATTAATTGTATTTTTCCCACGCTAGATAAGCCCGATACTACTATCGGACTTATTTTATTTTTTACACATTCATTGTACTCTAAAAATTTAGGTAACTTCTCAATTTCTTTTATTAGGATGTTCATATTTTCCTCACATTACTATGATACTACAAAAAGCCTTAAAAATCAATAGATATTATGTAGCTTGCTTTTTTGCTAGTTTTGTGGTATACTTAATGTATATCTTACGGTAAAACCGTATACATTAGGAGGACTTAAAATCATGTCTGGCGCAATCACAATTACTCAAAAAATCAAGTATTCATTAGGTTTTGCGACACCCCTCAACAAGCAGGTTACGCTTATGCGAGTCTTTTTTCCCGAGACGGGTGAAGAAGATTCTACTAAATGTCAAGCTATTTCCACCTTTGTGCGGAGGCACATTTCCAGAGATCTAAACATCCCCATCTCTAGCTTTTCCACATTTCATTGTAAGAAGAGCTGTGAGGGAAATTCTGAGGCAAGCTTTGTTGTACAGATTTTCTTTAGGAGACCCATGTTGGATGATGACACAATTAATGATATGATTTCACTTTTTACCGAAGTGCAGTCTCGCAATTAATTGCAGAGTCCTTCACGAAGAACAATCACTTTGATTGTTCTTCGTTTTTTATTTTATCTATAATCTTAGTTATATTTGCTATAAAATAATCAATGTCCTCTTTTGTATTTCCTTCTCCTAATGTTAGTCGTATACTTCCTTCTAAATAACTTCTTTCTAATCCTATTGCAAGTAATACATGTGACGGCAAACTACTTCCAGACGAGCAGGCCGATCCTCCTGATGCACATATTCCTATCTTATCTAACTCTAACAAAATCTGGCTAGAATCACATCCTTTAAAGGACACATTTATATTTCCTGGCAACCTTTCTTCTAAGTCTCCATTTATTTTTATATCTTTCACATTATCTTTTAGTTGCTTTATGCAATACTCTCGTAATTTTAAAAGTTTCGCATTATATCTTTCTATATTAAAATTTGCCATTTCAATAGCTTTGCCAAGTCCCACTATTTCAGCAACATTTTCTGTTCCTGCCCTTTTGTCTTTTTCCTGATGTCCCCCATCCTGTATTTTATCAAAATTTACTCCGTCTTTTACGTATAATGCGCCGATTCCTTTTGGCCCATAAAATTTATGCGCCGACATTGATAACATATCTATATTCATTTTTTGAACATCTATCTTTATATTTCCTATTGCTTGCACAGCATCAGTATGAAATACAATATTTTTTTGATGTGCAATTTGTCCTATCTCTTTTATTCTCTGTATCGTTCCAATCTCGTTATTTGCGGTCATTATACTTATTAATATTGTGCTTTTCTTAATTGCTTTCTTTAATTCGTTTATATTTATAAATCCTTTTTCATCCACGTTTAGATATGTCACTTCAAATCCAGCTTTTTCTAATGTTTTGCACGTATTCAAAACTGCGTGGTGCTCTATCTTTGAAGTTATTATATGATTTCCTTTGCATCTATTTGCATACGCAAATCCTTTTATCGCCAGATTATCACTCTCGCTTCCACATGATGTAAAATATATTTCCTCGCTTTTACAATTCAACGCTGTTGCCACCTGTCGTCTAGCCTGTTCTATTGCTCTTTTTGAGTTTCTTCCTAAAGAATATAAGGCTGACGGGTTTCCGTAATTGATTTCAAAATATGGTATCATTGCATTTAATACTTCTCTTTTTACCGGAGTGGTAGCAGAATGGTCAAAATATATAGTTTTCACATTGATTCACACTCTTTCCATTTTATTGTTATTATATTATATGTTCGAAGTATTTAAATGATAATACAGGATTGATTTTCTTATCAATCCTGTATTAGTTTTTCCAATATTTTATTTGCTGCATTTCTTCCGCTTCTTGCTGCCCAAGCGACAGTAGCTCTTTCCCCTGCTACATCTCCTCCTGCATAAACATTTGGAATTGAAGTTTGCATATCTTCATTTACTAAAATATATCCTTTTTCATCTTGTTTAAATTCGGAAACTATTTCTTTGTCCGGTCTTGCGCCAGTTGCAAATAGTACATAGTCAATATCTAATACAAAATTACTTCCTTCTATATTTTTAGGAGATTGATTTCTACTTTCTGATTCTGTTTTTATACATTCTATTTTAGAAACATTTTCTTTATCATCTGACAATATTTTTACAATATTAGTCTTAAATAAGAATTCAACATTATCTTCTTTAGCATCTTTTATCTCTTCCTTACTAGCTGGCATTTGATCTTCTGGCCTTCTATATATTACAACAACTTTGTCTGCTCCTAGTTTCTTCATCGTTCTTGCTGTATCAATGGCAACATTTCCTCCACCTATCACGGCTACATTTTTTCCTTTATAAGAACTATGCCTTTTATTTTCCAGAAAAGCATTTGCACTATATACACCTTTGAATTCTGCTCCTTCTATTCTTGAGCTTTGACCAACATTTGCTCCTATTGCTACAAATATTGCATCGTATTCCTTTTGCAAATCTTCTAATTTAATATTCTCACCTAGCTCAAAGTTTGTTTTTGCTTCAATACCCAATGCAAGTATTTTATTTATTGTTTCTTCAACTATTGTTGGCTCTAATCTAAAATCAGGAATTCCATACGATAGTATTCCACCCAGCTTTTCATTCTTTTCATATATTGTAACTTGTACCCCTTTTCTTGCTAAAAATGCTGCACAAGTTAGCCCTGCTGGTCCTCCACCTATAATTGCTACTTTTTTACTTGTTAATCTTTCCTCTACTTCTTTTGGAATCGGCCATCCTTCCTTTAAGCTCATATCACCTATCATTGATTCCATTTTTCCTATAGATACGGGCTCACCTTTTATACCTCTTACACAACTGCCTTGACATTGCTGACTATGCGGGCATATTCTTCCACAAATTGCTGGAAGTACTGTTGTACTAGATAGTTTTTCAAAAGCTTTTTTTATATCATTTTCATGTATAAATGTTGGTATATCATTTTGAAGTGGACATCCTTTTTCTTTGCAAGGTTTTGTAATACAATTTAAACAATAGTTCCTTATTTCTTCATATTCGTTCATATTAGCTTTCTCCTATATTTTCAACTTTTCCTCATCTGCTTTTTGTTTTACTTGCTTTAAATCTTTCCAAAACTCTATTTTCTTTGTTTCATCTCTTAGTAGAGCTGCTGGATGCCAAGTAGGCATATACATTATACCTTTCTTTTCTATCCATTTTCCTCTTGAAGCAGTTATTCCATATTCTTCCCCTACTATATTTTTTAGAGCTGTACTTCCTAAAAGCACTATAATTTTAGGTTTTACTAGTACTACTTGATTTCTTAGATAATTTAAACAAGCCTTTGCTTCATCTGCCTCTGGAACTCTATTTTGTGGAGGTCTACATTTTACTATATTTGCTATGTATACTTCATCTCTATTTATTTCTAATGCTTGGAAAGCCTTGTTCATAAGTTGACCAGCCTTACCAACAAATGGTTCTCCAAGCCTGTCCTCGTCTGCTCCAGGGCCCTCTCCTATAAGCATTACATCTGCATCTTTATTTCCTACTCCGAATACTATATTCGTTCTGTTTGTACATAATTTACATTTCTTGCAATTCTTTATTGATTCCTCTAATTCTTCCCAATTGTCATACATTCTTTAATCCTCTTTTACACATTTTTCCAATAATCTTATTTTTACCTTCTCTTTCGTATCTATCTCTGCTTTAACTCCTATCGGAATTATAGACTTTTTATCTATATGTCCAAAATTATCAGATTTAATAATTGGTATTTTTACATCACCTATGGCATTCTTTATTATTTCTTCTAATGATATATTTGTTGGATGTTCATAATTTCCAATCCATAATCCTGCTATATCTTCAAATACTCCATTTTGTTTTAAGTAATAAATACAGCTATTTACTATTCTAGGAGTTGACTCAAATCCTAACTCCTCTAAAAATAGTATTTTTCCTTTTAAATTCACTTTGTATTTGCCACATATTAGTTTCATAAACGTAAATAAATTTCCACCTATTAATTCGCCCTGAGCTTGTCCTTCTTTTATTGTAATATATTCAGCATCATCTAAATTATTAACTCCCTCACAGAATACTTTAATAAACTGATTATAAGCATAATCGCTGTCCCAAGAAGTCAAAGATTTAAAAGTTGGTCCGTGATAAGTTACAAGCCCTGTTTTACTATTAATTACATTCAATATACTTGTGTTATCACTAAATCCACACAAAATTTTAGGATTTTGTTTTATTGTTTCATAATCGATATAATCTAATGTTGTATTTGAATCTTCTCCACCTTTTACACACATTATTGCTTTTACTTCTTTATCATTAAACATTTCGTTTATGTCTTTTGCTCTGTTTTGTGAATTGGTTATAACTTCATTTTCTCCAAATACATATTTCCCAAATTTAACATTCAGCCCAGCCTTCTTCATCAGTGAAATAGAAGCATTTATATATTCTAAATCATCCTGCTTGATACAGTTTGATGGTGCTATCACTCCTATTGTGTCGCCTTTTTTTAATTTATTTGGTAACATTCTATTCTCCATTCATTCCTAGTATTGTAATATTTCTGCCTGATCTTTCTTTGTCAACTCTATATGAATGCATAATCTGTGAGTTGCACACTGTACAGATTTTACTCTCTATAATATTTTCCGGTAACAGTCCAGAATTTTCTAGCAATAGTCTATTTATCAATGTTGTGTCAATTTTGTATTTTTCCAAGCTTTCTTTTTTTATTATATCATCATTTCTTCCTAAATACGAAAATGTTTTTTCAAATATATCTTTTACATCTTCTTTAACTTCAAAATGACACTTTCCTATGCAAGGTCCTATACAAGCAATTATATCTTTTGGATTAGACTGATAATCTCTAACCATCTGCTCTACAGCTTTTTTTCCTATTTTTTGGACTGTTCCTCTCCATCCAGAATGAATGTTGGCAATTACTTTTTTGACTGGGTCATATAGTAAAATAGGAGTACAGTCTGCAAAACTTAATGTTAAGTCTATATTTGGTTTATTGGTAATAAATCCGTCTACATCAGTGTATTTTACATCTGTTCTATCCACATTTTCTATACAATCTGTGTGTGACTGATGTGGTCTTATTAAGTTTTCTCTTTCTATTTCCAATGCTTTGCATATCTTGTTATAATTTTCTTCAAGTTCTTGATTTGTTAATGTTTTCTTGTTATAGTTCAAAGGTCTTAGCGTATAACAATTTATTAGATTGTCAAATTCAAGTAATCTTCTAAATTGCAAATATTCTATTCCATCTTTTTTTATATGTAAAACATTCTCATTAGATAAATCCATTTTAATCTCCTATTCGATTTTTTATTTCTTCTAACACCGCTTCCCTATTCAATTTTCCTACATAGTTGTAATTATTGCATTGTCCTTCATCAAATCTGCATATAGACTTATAACTACAATATTCACATGGGGTCTTTTTATCTTTAGTATTGTAATATGGTTTTATATCTATATTACCACTCAATATCTCTTGTGAAATTTGCTTTATTATTTTATCTGTATATTTTTGTAAATTTTCAAATTGTTCTTTCGTTATAGCACTTGTATCTCTACTACTTAGCTCTCCATCCTTCTTTATTCCAGCTGGTATTATAGAGCTTGTTCCCTGTTCTTCTATTTTGGTATCCATCTTTTTGATGATATTCACATCAGCAAGTATAAGTCCTTTCATCTTGAACTTCTGCTTTATTTGATTTTCTATTTCTTCATCTGTCATATTTCTATCAGCACTTGTTGATGGCTCTATTAAATTAAAGTACAACACTCCTGCTGGTATAAAATCCTCTTCTTTGCAAGTTTCATTTAAATAAGTAAGTAGCTGTAGTTGCAAGCCTGACATTACTTTATTTAAGTCTATGTTTTTTACAGAAGATTTATAATCAATTATTCTTACATAAGTTCCGTCAGGATTTTTTAAGATGTCTACTCTATCTATTTTTCCTTCTATTTCCACTCTTTTTCCACTTTCAGTTGTTACTACTATTGGCTTTCTGCCATTTTTTCCAAATTCCAACTCGTGACCAAATACTTGAAATTCACTTTGCCTAATACTTTGAACAATATATTTAACAGACATTGTTATAACTTCTTTTAACCTTCTTGTTAGTGCTCTATATTTAGCTGTTGCTGTAAATTTGTAGTTTCTATTTGTCTTTAATTTGTTGTCTATTATTGCTGATATTATATTCTCAAGCTCTTCGTTTTCTATATCTTTTATACTTATGTTTCTATCTTCTATTTCTTGAAAGAATCTATCTATAACATCATGCATAAATGATCCTGTGTCCATAGCTTCCACACTAAATGTTTCTTTGTCATTTAATTTCAAACCATATTTTAAATAATATGAAAATGGACAACCGCTATACTGTTCCAACTTTGATACACTTGTTTTTAAAGTATCTCCATATAATTTCTTTACATTTTCTTCATTTATTTTTTCTGTTACAGCTTTATAATTTAACCCCTTTATAGCAGACTCAAGTTTGTCTTTCCATTCTGGACTTTCCATATAAATATTATAAATATTAAACCATTTTTTATCTATCTCTTTACCATCTCTAAATTCTCTTAAGTTTGTAATCAATTCTTCAAATGTTGTTTTCTTTGTTAATATTACAGACTCTCTATTTATAATATCACTTTCTTCTTTCAGGTTTGTAAACATTTTCTTTATTCTTGATATTAACATTGAAGGTCTTAATGAGCTTCCTTCCATATCAGAAGAAGAATATGACAAATACATCTTTTCTTCTGCAGTTGTAAAAGCTTTGTATATATTGAAATTATCTTCGTATATTCTTTCTATTGTTCCTTTTGCAAGTTCAACTCCATTTGCCTTAATTACATTTCTGTCGTCATCATTTAAAAAGCCTTCAGCTTTATTTATAGAAGGAAACATTCCGTCATTTAATCCGATTATAAAAATAGCTCTAATCTTATGACTTCTAGATCTATCTACATCTCCTACTGTAACTTCATCTTGTCCCATTGGAATTGTTCCCAGTTTGCTTTCAGAAAGTCCTGTTTTTAATATTTGCATATAGCTATCGAAGGTAATTTTTTCTTCTTCAAAAACAAGTACCATTTCATCTAAAACTTGCATAACCGTTTTCCAACTTGTTTCATATTCAGATGCTACATTTACTTCTCCAATATCATTTAAAGCCTTTATCTTGTATTCCAACTTTTTGTTAATCCTATTATCTAATAAAAATTTATATAATTCCTCTGAAATTTGTTTGGCTGTTTTCTCTCCTGCTAAATTGCTTTTTAGCTTTATTAATGGATTTACTATCTCTCTTCTAATTTCATTTATATGATTTATTTTATCTGTTCCTACTTGATCTTCATCATGGAAATACCAGTCATCCTTGTACCATCTGCTACCTTTTATATCCCACTTTAAGGCATAATTCTCAATTAAACATATGTCTTCAAATGGTATATCAGTAAATCCTGCTTTCACATAATTAAACACACTATCATATGACCAATTCTTTGCAAATATATCTAATATAGCTAATAAATACTTAACCAAAATATTTTGGCTTAGTGATCTTTTTTCATCTATGTACACAGGAATATTATATTCATTAAAAATAGCTTTACACAAATTAGAATATGTTTCTATATTCTTTGTAATTACTGCAATATCTCTGTATCTGTAATTTTCCTGTCTTACAAGTTTTGTAATTTGCTTTGCCACTTCTTCTATTTCTGAATATTGATTATTTGCTAAAAACAACCTCAAATTTTCTACAACTTTTTCATCTTTCTTGTAAGGAATACTATATAGATTTTCTTCAATGTGCTTTAATTCTTCTGATTTGAATCTATAAATATTTTCTAGCTTAATCGGATCTTCTACTGTTATTTTGCTGTCTTTGGCAAGGTTTAATATTTTTTCTATTGTTTCTTTGTTTGTATAAAAAATATCTTTACTCGCATCTTTATCTCTTATTAATGAATCGCTTGTAATTGCTATCGTCACCTTGTTGGCCATTTTCATAAGCTTTTCAATTATTGAATATTCCTGCTTTGTAAATCCTACAAATTCATCTATGTATATCTCTGTATTCTTAAAAATATCACATAAATCTAGCTGTTGCTCTAAAAGTGAAAGTGAATCATTTTCATCTATGTAATTATTTTTTATTTTATCTTCAAATTTACTATATACTGTATAAATATCTTCTAATTTACTACTTAAATATTTGTCATTATCTCCAATTTGCTCTTTTAAGTTTGCTAAATTTTCTAACGTTACTCCATGTTTCTTTAGCTCTGTAAGTTGAGTAAGTACCATATCAATATTATTATTTGACTTGTTCAAAAATTTCAAATTATTGTTTTTGCTTGCTAATATGCTATAAACTAGCATAGACTTTCCGCAATTTGATAATATAGTTTTCTTGCTTCCGCCTACTTCATTAGAAACTCTATGAGCCATACGAGCAAAAGTCAAGACCTCTGCATCAATGACTGCAGATTTATTTTGTTTGGCAACTGTTTTCAAAAGCTCTCTTTCTGCTGTAAAAGAAAACTGTTCAGGTGTTATTATATATTTTTTTCTACCATTGTTTAAATGGTTTCCTATCTCTTCAAAAATGTAGCTAGTCTTACCGCTACCGCTTCTACCATAAATTATTTGTAGACTCATATTTAACTTTCTCTTTTCCAATAAAATAAATATTGTTGGGCAATTCCTTCTAGTGCTCCAAACTTATCTCTTGCAATTTCTTGTATTTGCTTTTTATTAACCTTTGTTTCATCTTCATTGTGTATGTACAAATCATTCATAACTCTTCTAACCCATACATCAACTGGGAACACAGCAAATCTCTTCAATGTTGAAAACAGCATTATACAATCTGCTACTTTTGGACCTACTCCTGTTAATGTTAATAATTGTTTTCTTACCTCATTTGTTGATTCTTGTTTTAAATTCTCTAGGTTAATCTTTCCTTCTTTTATTTTCTTAGTAGTTTCATATACATACCTATCTCTAAATCCCAATCCCAAATCTTTTAGATCTTTCACACTTGCTTGTGATAATTCGTCTATTGTAGGAAATGTATAATAAGATGTTCCTCTAAATTTAATCTCTTGTCCGTATTTTGCAGACATTCTTTCTATTATTCCTTTTATTCTTGGGATATTGTTGTTTGCTGATATTATAAAAGATATTATCATCTCCCATAAATCTTGATTTAGTATTCTTATTCCTTTTCCATATTTTATGCTTTCTTTCATATTATCATCGATTAATGAAAGTGTTTCTTTTATCTCTTCATAATTTCTATCCAAATCAAAATAGTTTTTACAAATATCTTCTATGTTTCCATTGCATATTCCAGTAATTACAATGTCTTTTTCTTCTTTAACATTTAGTACATTATGTCCAAATATTCCTGTATAACTTCCATCTGGTTCTTCATTCCATCTAAAACATTGTCCACAGTCAAATATGTCTTTTGCTTTAAAAGATTTACAATTTTTTATTATATATTTTTGTTCCATATTTTTCCCTTTTTACTATCTTTTTGCTACTCTATGATATCATTATCTAGCAGTTTTTTCAAGGTAAATAGTTAATTTTAAAATTCTTTAAACAGTATATTTATTCCAAAATAAAAAAACACACAAATATATATTTAGTATTTGTATGTTTTCTTTTTTTATCTTTATTTAGCATAGTTTATAGTTAAACTACCAGATGTTGTGTTCCATTCTTTATCCCATCCCGTTGGCATTTTTCCTTCTTTGAATGGTACATTTACTGTTATTGATGGAATTCCGTAAAAGAGTTGAGTTCCCACACTTTTTACAATGTTCGGTATTGTTATATTAGTCAGGCTATTGCATGCGGCAAAAACAGTATTTCCAATTTTTATCACACTATTAGGTATTACCACTTTGTTTAATGCTTGACTTCCTACAAATGAAAAATCTCCTATCTCTTGAATTCCGTCTGAAATTATTATTTCACTTATTGTTCCTTGGTTATGATAATATCCGAAAGTAGTATTTCCAGAGCATATTGAGTCTGCCCAAAAGGTATTATGGCCATCTCCTATTTTTTCTATTTTCTTTACTGGTTTTCCTTTAATATAATTTGGTATTATAACTGTCGTATCATTTCCCTTATAGCAATTCAATGTAAGTGTTCCATCATCTTCTTCTGTGTATTCCCAATCATCTATATTTTCAGGTTCAACTATTTCAGTACCATTTGTGACTTCATCAATCCAGCCCGATGCTTTATTTAAGTCCTCCTGTTCATTTTCTTTTGCTTGTCCATACTTGTTCCTTGCTTCTTTGGATTTTTGTATTATTCCATTGTTATCTAGTACCAAGCTGATACTCACTCCTGCTAATATCAAAAGTACTACTATTGTTACAACTAGTGCAATTAGGGTTATACCCTTTTTGTTTTTTAACATGATTTTTTCCTCCTACGTTTTTTTGATTTTTTAGTTTCATTTGTCCATATTTATTGTTCTCTTTTTTTGTGATTTTATTATAAAACATTTTGTTCTATTTTTCAATCACTATTTTTTTTTTATTAAATATGTTATTCAATTAAAACTAGCTATTTCTATATATAGCACAACTGTAAGGAAAAAGTCAATAGGCTAAAACAAAGAATTATAAAACTATGGAATAGTGAAAAACGAGAAAATCTTAGAAGGCAAACGGATTGCGCTTTTAAGATTTTTAATTGAATAACATATTCAATTAAAAAGATTATTTAGTTTCATTTGTTAAAAACAAAGGCATTTGAAAGTATTTTTCTCTTTCAAACGCCTCTGTTTTTTATTATACTCTTTATAGTTTACTACACTACTCAAACTACTTTGAGTACGCAATTTAGTCGAAATTTATTCTGCTTTTATTACTATTTCATCATCTTTTGCTGTTGCTATTGCTTTCTTTCCTGGTTTTATTATTCCGTCTAAGATTGCTTCTGCAATTTTATCTTCTAACATATTTTGTATAGATCTTCTTAATGGTCTTGCACCATAGTTGTTGTCTACACCTTTCTTAGCAATTAACTCTTTTGCTGAGTCATCAATTTCTACTTTATAGTTTTGAAGTTCTAATCTCTTTTGAACTTGTTTTAACATTATCTCCATTATTTTGTTTATATCTTCGTTGTTTAGTTTATGGAATACAATGATGTCATCAATACGGTTTATGAATTCTGGTCTAAATTGTTTCTTTAATTCTGCTAAAACTTCCTTTTTAATATTCTCATATTCTTGTTTCTCATTTTCTGCACTCTTGTCATTAGCAAATCCTAATTTGTTCTTGTCTGTTATTAGTTTTGCTCCAACGTTTGATGTCATTATTATAATTGTGTTTTTAAAGTTTACAGTTCTTCCTTGTGAGTCTGTTAGTCTTCCATCTTCTAGTATTTGTAATAACATATTCATTACATCAGGATGAGCTTTTTCCATTTCATCAAATAGTATTACCGAATATGGTTTTCTTCTTACTTTTTCTGTAAGTTGACCACCTTCATCATATCCAACATATCCTGGAGGCGAACCTATTAATTTTGCAACAGAATGTGATTCCATAAATTCTGACATATCAATTCTTATCATTGCATCTTCATTTCCAAACATTGCTTCTGCTAATGCTTTTGCAAGTTCTGTCTTACCAACACCAGTTGGTCCTAAGAATAAGAATGAACCTGTTGGTCTGTTTGGATCTGTTAGTCCCACTCTACCTCTTCTTATAGCTTTTGCTACTGCAGACACCGCTTCGTTTTGACCTATTACTCTCTTATGAAGATTCTCTTCTAAGTGTCTTAGTTTATCACTTTCTGTTTCTGTAATCTTGTATGCAGGAATCCCTGTCCATCTTGCAATAACTTCTGCTATGTTTTCTTTATTTAGTGTAATTACGTTTTTAGTATTGCCATCCTTCCATTTTGCCTGTTCTTCTTCTAATTTTTCTTTTTTAGTTCTTTGTTTATCTCTTAATTTTGCTGCTTTTTCAAAATTTTGAGTAGCTATCGCTTCTTCTTTTTCTTTGTTGACTTTTTCTATTTCTTCTTCTAATTTTCTTATTGAGTCTGGCTTTGTATATGATTGCATTTTTACCTTTGAAGCCGCTTCATCAATTAGATCTATCGCCTTATCTGGTAAGTATCTGTCATTTACATATCTTATTGATAAATCAACTGCTGCTTTTATGGCATCATCTGTTATTTTTACATTATGATGAGCCTCATATTTATCTCTTAATCCTTCTAGTATTTTTATTGCATCTTCCTCAGATGGTTCTTCTACTGTTACAGGACTAAATCTTCTTTCTAGTGCTGCATCTTTTTCTATATATTTTCTGTATTCGTTTGTTGTTGTTGCTCCTATTACTTGAATTTCACCTCTTGCCAAAAGTGGTTTTAAAATATTTGCTGCATCAACTGCGCCCTCTGCAGAACCAGCTCCAACTATTGTATGGATTTCATCTATGAATAAGATTACATCTCCTGCTTTTCTTACTTCATCTAGTGATTTTTTAATTCTTTCTTCAAAATCTCCTCTATACTTTGCACCAGCTACCATACTTGATATGTCAACACTTACCACTCTTTTATTCTTTAATGTCTCTGGTACATCTCCTGCAACTATTTTCTCAGCTAATCCTTCTGCGATAGCAGTTTTTCCAACTCCTGGTTCACCAATTAAACAAGGATTATTCTTTGTTCTTCTTGATAATATTTGGATTACTCTATCTATTTCTGTACTTCTTCCTATTACTGGATCTAGCTTTCCTTCTGTTGCTCTTTTTGTTAAATCACTTCCATATTGATTTAATGTTGGTGTAGAATTGAAGCTTCCTCTATTTGATTCTCTTTTTGCTCCTTGTTCTTTGCTATCAGCTTCATTTATTGTTTTGACAATTTCGTTGTATAATTTTTGAGGATTTACATTTAAATCCATCATTATTCTTACAGCTACACTGTCGCCCTCTCTCATTATACCAACTAATAAATGTTCTGTTCCTATATATTGACTATTCAATCTTCTTGCTTCCATAAATGCGTTTTCTATTACTCTCTTTGTTCTTGGAGTAAATCCTATTGCATCTATATCTGTAATAGAAGCTTCTTCATTTATTCCTATAAGGTCCTCAATTTCTTTAAGCACTTCCGCACTAGTAATCCCTTGGTTTGCTAGTACTTTGCTTGCGACACCATTTGCTTCTTCTACTAAGCCGTATAAAAGATGTTCTGTGCCTATATAATTGTGTCCTAATTTTGCTGCAATTTCATTTGCTATTTCTAATGCAATTTCTGCACTGTTTGTAAATTTGTATTTCATAATAATTCACTTCCTTCTTTGTATATTTTGACAAATTTACTCGTTTATAATCTGTCTAATTACCTCTGTTCTCTTTGCATCTCTTTCTTTTTTAGACATTTCTTTTCCTAGATATTTCTGTAGATTATATGGTTTTGTGTATAAATATAATTTTTTTATTTTGAAATCATTTAACTCTGCAATTACTCCCATATCTGTTCCTAGTTTCACATCTGATAGTAGGTTTAAACATTCATTGCTGCTCAATAATCTTGCATTTGATAATACACCAAATGCTCTATAGACTTTATCAGCAAATCCAATTTCGTTTTTACCTAGATATTTTCTAGCAACTCTTTCTTGCTCTATGATTTTTTCTACTATTGTTTTCATATTTTTTACTATTTCTTGCTCTGTTACTCCTAGAGTTTGGTTGTTAAATATTTGATACATATCTCCTACATTTTGATTTTCATCTCCATATATTCCTGTTATGCTCATTGCAAAACTATTTACTGCGTGAAATACCTTGTTTAAGTTTCCTGTCTTTGCTAAGCCTGGAAGATGCATTGTTACTGATACTCTTGCTCCTGTTCCAACATTTATTGGACAGGCTGTTAAGTATCCATATTTTTCACTATATGCATATGGTAATAGCTTTTCCATTTTTTGATCTAATTCAACTGCCAAATTCATAAGCTCTTCTAAAGCTATTCCCTCTCCAAAAACTTGAAGTAATAAATGGTCTTCGCTATTTATCATTATGCAGATGTTTTCTTCTTTGTTTATCGCGATTGCTGTGTTCTCACCTTTTTCTATAAAATCTGGTGTGATTAATTTTTTCTCTACTAATGATATTTTAGTTATTTCATCCATATCTTTTAGTTTTAATAATTGAAGTCCATAGCCTAATGAAGGGATGATTTCTTCAACCTTGTCTAAGATTTGCTTTTTTTCGTCTTCACTGCATTTGTTTTCAAATTTAAATCCTTTTAAATTTCTTGCTAGTCTAACTCTTGTACTAACAACCACATCTGAATCTTTTCCATTTTGTAAATACCAGTTTGACATATTATTACTTCCTTTCATTTAGTTTTTTGATCTCATCTCTTAATTTTGCTGCATCTTCATATCTCTCTTCTTTTATTGCTTGATTTAATTCTTGTGTTAATTTTTCTGTTTCGCTCATTTTCTTCTCTGGTTTTTTATTTTCACCTATGTTAGAAAGTTTCTCATCTATATTTAGAGGTTTTCTTCCTATATGTTTTGTTCCTCCTTGTATATTTCTTAATACACTTTCTAGTCTATCCCCGAACATATCATAATCAGAAGGACATCCTAAAAGTCCAGTTTTTATAAAATCATCATATAATTCTCCACAGTTATTGCACTGACTGTGTTTTTCTCTTACGAAACTTGGTAAAAGTTGCTCATCTGTGAAGAAATCATCTAAGAAATTAGAAAAATGTATTGGCATATTAATTTTGAAATTATCAATTCCTAATTTAGATGCACAGTCCTCGCATAGCACCATTTCCTTTTTTACTCCATTAACAATTTGTGTATATTTTACATTTGCTTCATTCTTTCCACAATTTTGACATAACATAATAATTACCTCCTTTTATGTTTAGTCTTCAACTAAATTTACTAACATATTTTTAAATATGTTTGCTCTTAGTCGATCTCTATCTTTTGGGTCAATGTTTAAAACATTGTCACTTGTTGCGACCTTTAAAAGTTTTGCCTCATTTGGTGTTATCATTTTATATGATAGAAAATTGCTAATAAAAATGCTTACTTCTTGTGCTGTTATAGAATTTCCCATACTTGATATTATATGCATAAAATAATTGCTTTTTGTGATGTTTACTTTTGTAATTGTAATATGTCCTCCACCACCACGTTTACTTTCTACATAATACCCTTGTGTTGGTTTAAACCTTGTCGATATTACATAGTTTATTTGTGATGGTACACAATTAAATTTTTCTGCTAAGTCATTTCTTTGTATTTCTATTTTATTCTCTTCTTCAAAAAGTTCTTTTATAAATTCCTCTATCATATCTGACATTCTCATTTCAGTCGCCTCTTTTCTTTTTGACTTTGACTTTCTTTGACCTATATAAATATTATAGCACGTTTTTTTATGTTGTCAATATCTTTTTTTAAAAATTTTGAAATTTTTTCATAGGTCAATTAAAAATTTCACCCAAGAGGTAAGCGTTCCTCTTGGGCGAATTCATTTTAGTCTTTTTTTATTAGTTCTTTTAAATCTTCTCTTGCGAATGTATATTTCTTATTGCAGAAATTGCATACAATCTCTATCTTTTCTTCTTCATTTATTATTTTCTCTAATTCTTCTTTTCCTATTGCTATAAGACCTTTCTCACATTTTTCTTTTGAGCAATTACACTGATATTCTGGATTAACCTCTGATAGTATTTGTAGATTTCCGTCTCCTGTTACTGCTTTTGCTATTTCTTCCAATGTTTTGTTTTCGTCTAACATTTTGCTTATTGGTTCTATGTTTTTTACCTGTTCTTCAATTTTTGTGATTATTTCATCTGTTGCATCTGGCATTAACGAAAGTTTATATCCTCCCGCTTCTTTTACTCCATTTTTATCAACTAATACACCCAGTGCAATAACACTTGGAGTTTGTTCTGATGTTGCAAAGTAATTAGTAAAATCTTCTGCAATCTCTCCACTAACAATTGGAGTCATTCCTACATATGGTTTGCCAATTCCTAAATCTTTAATTATATACAGCATTCCATATTTTCCAACAGCTTTTCCTACATTTAACTTTCCGTTTTCTTCGTTTAATGGTAAATCTAATTTTGAGTTTTCTACATATCCTTTAACATTACCATTACATTCTCCGACTGCTGTTACCATTCCTATTGGTCCATCACCTTTTATTTGATTTGTTATAGATCCTTTTTCCTCTTTAGTTTCGTAGCCCATTATACTTGTTATTGTAAGTAATCTTCCTAGAGTAGCAGTTGCCGTTGGGCTTAAATCGTGTAATTTTCTTGCTTCTTCTACTAAATTTGTTGATGAAATACATTTTATACTTACTTTTCCATCATATGCTAAACAATCTATTATTCTATCCTTCATTTTATTGCTCCTTTTTTATAAATTTTGCCACAAAAAATCCTTCCATTTCTTTTGATGGTAGTATTCTTTTTGCTTTGCTAATTTCTTTATTTGAATCTGTATTAAATGCTGGCATCATCTGTTTTACTTCTAATTTTACTTCTTCCTGCTTTATTTCCAAATTATCTAATGCCCATTCTATTATATTTTCATTTTCTTGTCTATTTAAAGTACAAGTTGAATATACTAATGTTCCTCCTGGCTTTAGTGCTTCATATGCACTTTTAAATAATTTTTTCTGTACTTTCACTAGTTCATTTACTGTTTTTTCTGACCATTGTTTATAACTTTGAACATTATAAATTGTAAATCTTCCTTCTCCGCTACAAGGTGCATCTAACAATACTTTATCAAATTGTTCTTTGTAGTTTTCTCCTATCTTCTCTCCTCTGCCATTTACAACTTCTACAATATTTGCTCCTTGCATTTCCACATTGTATTTTAGTCTTTCACATCTTAGCCTGTCTAATTCATTTGCTAAAATGTAGCCTTTACCATTCATAAGAGCTGCCATTTCTGTTGTTTTTCCTCCAGGAGCCGCAGTTAAGTCTAATACTTTTTCGCCTGTTTTTGGTGAGAGTACTAATGGTGGAATCATACTGGGAAGACTTTGCAAATATATTTTTCCTTCTTTGTAGATATCTAGCTTTTGCAAATCTTTTTCGTTTGCATTTTTTATTATTAGTGCATCGTTATACCATAGCACTCTTTCGAATTTTATATTGATTTCTTTAAAATATCTCATTAAATCCTGTATATTGTATTTTAAGGTATTTACTCTTAGTGTTGTAAATCTTTTTTCCGCTATTCCTCTAAAGACATTATCTACAATTCCCGGCGAAAACATTTCATATAATTCTTCTACAAATTTTTGTGGTAGTCTATTTTTTATTTCTGTTATTGATGCCATTCAGTTTTCCTTTCTTTTTATATGATATATTATATCATATAATTCTCTATATTTAAAGCTTCTCTAGTATACAAAGATAGAATAATCGTGTCTTCGAGCATAGAAAAAGCGCCACGCTAGTGACGCCTTCTCTTAGCTTTTATTATGTCTGCTTAATAATTATTCTCACACTGGTGCTCACGCTCTAGAGCCCAGTATTACTTTATTATTAAAGTTGGACGAGAACCGTAGGAGGTTGTAGTCGCCGCTGTCCGGAATGCTGTCGTTGCGTTCAGAAGCTGGAAGGTCAGAGCCATAGCGGTTGTAATTACCAGCCCTGCTAGCTCGATTGTAGGAGTCGTACGCCTCTTGAGTCCACTCACTGCAGTTTCCAGCTAGGTCGTATATATTATTTGCCATTGTAAATGTTGTTTTGCCTGTATTTAACTTTGCAGGTGTTCCATTTGCTTTTATCTCAGTTGTTCCATCATCTGCTTTTACTGATGTTCCTCTATAATTTCCCCATGAACTCGAGTTTCTATTTACTTCATAAATTGTCTTTGCTCCTGAACTTATTAGCCAGTTCATCGTTACATCCCACTGGCATCCCCATATCATTCTTGTTTCTACTTTATCACTTGCATTTAATTCTTTACATTTTTTATATAAATTATACCAATTTGTGTTTGTTAATGTTTCTTTATCTTTTTGCACTCCTGCTTCTGATAACTCATATCTTCCTATATAAAAGCCTCCATATTTACTAATACTTGCTATCATTTCATTATAATCAGCAACAAATGTCTCTGCCATTTCTTCCTTACTTTCAAATCCTAATATTGCTTTATAATATTCTTCTTCTGCATCATAAATTGCTCCATTACTTCCAACTACTAGGTCCGGCTCACGATAATATGGATCTGCTGTTATTCCTGGGGTAGTTCTTGACATTGTTTCTCTATTAACAGCTGTTCCTATTGTTATTGTTTTTGAATATAGTTTCGTTTTTACTGCTGTTTCTCCTGTTGTTCCAAATAGTGTTTTTTCATCGCTTGATTCTTCATACATTGTTGCTAGTGTTTCCTTGTCTACTGGTACCCACACCCATTCGTTATCTTTCTCATCTTTTATTACTAGTCCGTGGTCTACTGAATCTTGTGTTGGAGCAGAGTTTCCATCTCCCCATGTAGATGTAGCTGTATCTATTGGTATATAGTTTTTTGGTATTGTTGGATTGTTCGAATTTCCTTCTTCTCCGTTTATTGTTCCATTTTTGCTTGCCTTTGTATTCACATTTATTTTTGCTACTTTCCCTGTTGCTTCGTCTATCATATCTGATAAATTAGACAAATCTTCTTGCTCATTTGCCTTTGCTTGTCCATATTCTCTTCTTGCATCTTTTGATTTCTTGATTATTCCGTTTTCATCTAGCAATAAGCTTATGCTTACTCCCGCTAATATCAGAAGCACTACTATTGTTACAACCATAGCTATTAGCGTGATTCCGTTTTTTGTTTTTAAACATTTTTCTCATTTTTACTTTTCCCCTTTCATTCGTTTCTTTTAAATTTTTTAATGTTTCTTTTGGCATTTCGTTCCCCTTT
>OIZE01000325.1_pt1 | contig 41756 bp, 43 predicted proteins | sample 1588421 | NCBI WGS metagenome assembly OIZE01 (sample SAMN03283251) | human gut metagenome | biome: human-associated habitat; material: feces | host: Homo sapiens | place: USA | collected 2013 | reverse complement strand
AAAAAGAAAAGTAGGCAAAAGAAAAAAGAGATTGCCGTTCGGCAGGGAAAGCATGGAATCATCTTTTTCATCTGGTTTCTTTTTGCTGAAAAAGGAAAAGTAGGCAAAAGAAAAAAAGGGATTGCCGTTCAGCAACCATCTGAACTCTTACAATTGAATGATTTTGCAAAGCGACTTTTGATGATACAATCAAAAGTCACTTTGTGTTTTTGCACACGAAACGGAAAGAAACATGGAATCGGAGGTGTTCAGCATGGCAATTCACTATCAGAAACTGACGGAAACTGAACTGCCAACATTTATTGATATGCGGATTCAGCAGCTGCGGGAAGAAGGAGCAACCGAAGATATTGACTTAAAGCCAGCCCTTTTTGATTATTATCATCAACATCTGGCAGATGGAACATTTGTTTCGTGGCTCGCCTTAGATGGTGCAACGATTATCGGAACAAGTGGAATGTCTTTTGTCGAAAAACCGCCCTATTTTGGATGCCCAAGCGGAAAAATCGGGCTGCTTTCCAGTATGTTTACTCATCCGAACTATCGCCGACAGGGCATTGCCAAAAAGTTGTTGTCCCTAGTGGTTGCAGAGGCGAAAGCATACGGCTGCGGAACGGTGCAGATTACAGCATCTGATATGGGTGTGTTGCTGTATACCGATTTTGGCTTTCAGAAAAATAAGAATTTTATGCAGCTGAAATTGACCGATTAAACCCCTAGAAAGGATGTTTCATGCAATACATCGTAAAACATTTTTCAGAACTGACCACAGAAGAATTACTGGAGATTTACAAGTTGCGAGTTTCTGTTTTTGTGGTAGAACAGAAGTGCCCCTATCAGGAAGTGGACGACGCTGACCGAGATTCCTATCACATCTGGTTTCAAGATGAAGACGGCATACAGGCATATGCACGGGTGATGGATGGCGGTGTGACATTTGCAGAACCATCCATTGGCAGAATCATTGCGAAGAAACGGCGGTGCGGACTGGGTAGTAAAATCGTTTCCAACGGCATTCAGCTTGCACAGGAGCGGTTTCATGCAAAACAAATCAAGATTGCTGCTCAGACTTATGCCATTCCATTTTATGAACAGGCAGGATTTCGGGTGATTTCAGAACCGTTTTTAGATGTAGGCGTTCCGCATGTGCTGATGTTGTGGGAACAGCCGAAAGAATCATCCATCAACAGGGGGAACGTGTCGTGAAACAATACATTGTAGATGCCTTTACAGACCGGATTTTTTCCGGAAATCCAGCAGCTGTTTTGTTTGCAGTTTCGGAAATCTTCATGGAAACAGAAGCAAAAACCAAGTGAAAAACCAACTGAGAGAGGAGGGAATACCATGCAGCCTTTAGCCGAACAGCTTCGTCCGACTTGTCTGGAAGAAGTGGTTGGGCAGCAGCATTTGCTTGCACCGAATCGACCGCTTCGCCGGATTATTGAGAGCGGAAAGATTCCGAATATGATTTTTTATGGGCCTTCCGGCGTTGGAAAAACCACGGTTGCCCGTATGATTGCCAACAGTACCTCGATGTCGCTGCACAAGTTAAATGGAACGACTGCCTCCACAGCAGATTTACGGGAAGTTGCTGCGGAAGTCGGAACGCTTTCCGGTATGCATGGCATTTTGCTGTATCTGGACGAGATTCAGTATCTCAACAAGAAACAGCAGCAAAGTCTATTGGAATACATCGAAAGCGGGGACATTACACTTATTGCATCGACCACAGAAAACCCCTATTTTGCGGTTTATAATGCATTGATCAGTCGGTCAACGGTTTTTGAATTCAAAGCCGTTCCGCCGGAGGAACTGCAAAAAGCAGTGGAACGGGCATTTTCCAAGGTGCAGAAAAATTTTCCTGTACCGATTACAATTGCAGAGGGCGTTTGTGCACATATTGCCGGAGGATGCGGTGGCGATGTCCGCAAGGCGATGAATACGGTAGAACTCTGTGTGCTGTCAGCAGAAAAGACCGAATCCGGTCTATCTGTATCGCTGGAACTGGCACAGGAATTGACGCAACGCAGCAATATGCGATATGACCGAGAGAATGACCAGCACTATGATTTATTATCCGCCCTGCAAAAGTCCATTCGTGGTTCGGATGAAAATGCAGCACTGCATTATGCAGCCCGATTGCTGGCAGCAGGAGATTTGCTTTCGATTTGTCGGCGGCTGTTGGTGATTGCCTCAGAGGATATCGGGCTTGCCTATCCGCAGGCAATTGTGATTACAAAAGCATGCGTGGATAGTGCTTTGCAGCTGGGCTTGCCGGAGGCACAAATTCCGCTGGCGGAGGCGGTGGTATTGTTGGCGACTGCTCCGAAGTCGAACAGTGCCTATCTTGCCATGCATCGGGCAATGGAGGACGTAGAAAAACATGGGGCACTGGATTTCCCACGGCATTTGCAGAACTGTCATTTTGATGGAGCAGGGGCAGCCGTAAAGGGGCAGCATTATTTATATCCGCATGATTACCCGAATCATTATGTTCCGCAGCAGTACTTGCCGGATGAAATCCGGGATGCAGTCTATTATGAATTTGGAACAAATAAGCAGGAGCAGGCAGCTGCCCTCTACCGGAAGAAATTACTGGAACAGGCAAACAAAAAGTAAACATCAAAATCAACAGAAAGAAGGATTTTTTAAAATGGCATTACCGAAAGACCTTTACATTTTATTGAGTTATCTGAACACCCAGTTGCGGGACAAATACGCTTCTCTTGCAGCGTTGTGTGATGATTTGGAGGAAGATCAGGCTGCTTTAGAAGCAATCATGCAAACGGTGCAGTATCATTATGATGTAAATTGTAACCAATTTATTCACAATTCTTAAAACCGTGTTCGTTCCTGAAAATGTTAAAAGAAAATAGTTGACAACCAATCTGGAAACGGATATAATAAAAACAATGATTTTCTTGTCAGAATTTGTACGAAAGACATAATAAATCGTACATTTTCACAAAAATATGAAAAAACAAGAAGGGAACGATTGCAATTGAACGAAACACAGAAGAAAAAGAATTCATCTTACGGCAGCCATCCGCCAGCCAATGCTCTTTCCAGAGAGCAGCTGCAACAGCGAATGCAGGCAGCGTTGCAGAACGGGCAAGGGACAACTCGGAAACGGCCGCCAAGACCTTATACAGAGGATGAAGCAGAATCCGTATCGGAACAGACCAAAACGAGAAAACCACCTCGCAGAAGAACATTTCCGGCAGAACACCTGAACCACGATGCAGTGGACATGGATGCGGATATGGGTTCGGAAGCGTATGATGTAGAAGTGGAAGAAGAACGTCCTCGCCCAGTGAAGCGGATGCCTCGACCAAAGCCAGAGCCAGCAGAAGCAGTTGCAAAAGGCGGAAATGGCAGGAAGATTGCTCTGTTGGTATGCTTGATAGTCGTGATTGCATTGCTAGCTGTGTATTTGGTTGGATTTTTCTCCTATCAAAATCGCATACTCCCAAATACCCGTGTGAATGGCATTAATGTGAGCGGAATGACAGCAGCAGAAGCGGAACAAAATATCCTCAGTCAGGCGAATGCAAAGGGCATTACCTTTGTGAAAAAAGATGGGGAAGAAGTGCCGTTTTCCGGCGACCAGTTTGGTTCAACTGTTTCGCTCACCAGCAATACGGTTTTGACGAATGCTGCTCAGAGCGGACACGGTGCATGGTTTACAAGTTATTTCCATCCAACCGATTTGACCGTTTCAGTTGTCAATTCCTATTCGGAAGAAGACCTTGCCAATTTAATCAAGAATTATACTTGGGGAACGGTTGCACCGACCGATGCAAAAATTGAAAAAGGCGATGATGATACCTATCAGATTGTTCCGGAAGAAGATGGCGATATGGTGGATACCGACACCCTCGCAGCGTATACACTGGAACAGATGAAAGATGGGAACAATACCATTTCTTTGACCGATGCGGATTGTTACTTACAGCCGGAAATCACTTCGGATGATTTGCAGGATAAGCTTGCAGAATATAACCGTTTTTCAGATTTGACCATTACTTATGATTTTGATGACCGGCAGGAAGTTCTAGAACCAGACACGATTTCCGAATGGATTACTGTGGATGAAAATGATGATTCCGTAGACGTTGACCGGGATGCCGTCACCAATTGGGTAAATGAAAATCTGGTGAAGTATGACACCTATGGTTCAGACTATATGCGGACATTCCACTCCACCTTACAGGGTACGTTAGAGATTCCGGGCGGACAGTATGGAATTTACGGCTGGTTGACGGATGTGGAGGCAACGGTTGACAAGTTGGTTGAATATATTCAGAATGGCGAAAGCGTGACTGTAGAACCGGAATACGCTCGAACTGGATATTGTCGGGCAACAGATGACATCGGTGATTCTTACGCAGAAGTAGACATTACGAACCAGAAAGTGTTTGTCTATAAAGATGGCGAACTGGTGATCGAATCTGACTGTGTAACGGGTATGGCAAACGACCCATCCAGAGAAACACCGCCAGGTGTTTATAAAGTCTGGTCGATGGATCGTAACCGGATTTTAGGAACGATAGAAACCTATGGTTATGCACAGCCAGTAGACTACTGGATTTATTTCACTGAAATTGATATCGGTTTCCACGACTTGGCACGAAGTGCTTACGGCGGAGAGATCTATAAGACGAATGGTTCTCACGGCTGCGTCAACTTGCCGTTGGATGTAGCAGCAGAGATGTATGACACGGTAGAAATTGGCTATCCAGTCATTGTGATTGCATAACCAGTACTTGCAAACAGAAAAACAAAATTCGATATTGGAACGAAAAGCAGTCTGTACAAATTGTGCAGGCTGCTTTGTTTTTTGCACACGCTCTATTGCTAATCTCGCTGTTATGGCTTTACCTTTTGCAAGATGGCATAAAAAAGCACCTGCCGGAGCAAGTGCAAATTCTGTATGTTTTCTATGATTACATTTTTTCTTTTGTTTCCTTGACCAATTGACTTAAAGTGATTTTAGCAAGTTCATTTTCCATTGCCGTTTGAATGTTATCCAGTTTGCTGTCCAATACAGCGTGAACATTTCTGCCTACCGGACAATTTGCATTTGGATTTTCATGAAAATGAAAAAGAGATTCTTCTTTTTCGACTGCTTTAAATACATCCAGCATGGTGATTTCATCGGGGGATTTCGCCAATGATGCACCGCCAACGCCTGCTTTGATTTCAACAATTCCAGCCGATGAAAGCAATCCTAATATGTTTCTGACAATGACAGGATTCACGTTGATACTTCCGGCAAGGAAGTTTGAAGTAACCTTATAGTCGTCTTTAAAAATCTCTATGCATAATAAAATATGGGTTGCGATGGTCAATCGAGATGAAAATTGCATATATGTTCCTCCAGCGTAGTTGATACTTTTATTGTAGCACAATTTGGTTGTAATGTCAACTGTTACAATAAAGCAAGTGAAAAATTGTGCAACCATACAAAATATCGTTGTAACTCTTGACATTACAACAAGAACGTGTTAGAATGTAGTTGTAATCAAACAAGTTACAACATTAAAATTTTCGGAGGTAACAATAATGCGTAATTTTACAAAGGTACATATTGCACAGGATGCAAGAACAGAACTTCATGATTCACTTTCTCTGACAGGTGCTGAAATCAGCGTGAACAATCTCCCAGCAGGGGTTGGTGTTCCGTTTGTTCATTCTCACAAGAAGAATGAAGAAATCTACATCATTCTTTCCGGTCAGGGTAAGGCTGTCATTGATGGAGAAACGGTTGAATTGCACGCAGGAGATTTTATCAGAGTTGCTCCGGCAGCAAAAAGACAGTTCTTTGCAGGGGATGATTCTGCAATCAGTTTTGTATGTATTCAGGTTCAGGAGAACTCTCTTGAGGGATACACAGCAGCAGATGCTGTAATTGCGGAATAAACGGGAAACGTATCCATATCACTTTTCGTCAGCAAACAGCTCGGTCATGGAAAGACTGAGCTGTTTGTTTTTGTTTAAAGTGGGCAGCGATGGGGCATAGTAGGAATAGTGTTTTTATTTCTTGCCATGCAGGGAGGTCGATTTTGTATGCAGTCCATTCGTCGCCGGATTACCATGCTATGCCTGACCATGTTGATGCTGGCAGCAGCCATTGCGGTTCGGCTTGCCTATCTCATCAGTGTGCCCAATTATCAGGAAACTGCCCGTCAGCAGGGCACTTATACCATCCGCACCCCGATCACTTATGCCAACCTGTACGATGCCAACTTTCAGAAACTGGTGAATGATACGGTGCAGCAAATTGCTGTCATCAATCCAACGACAGAAGCAGTCACTGCGATTCTACCCTATGTGCAGGACAAAGAAGCCTTCTATGAAAATCTGCAATACGGCACGCCGTTTTCCTGTGTTGTCACCACGAACCATGTGGACTGTGCAGATATTCAGATTTTTTCTGTTCCGATCCGAACAACAGAGCCACAGCTTGCCCAACACTTGATTGGCTATACCCGAGATGGGGAGGGCGTTACAGGCTTAGAGGCGGATTATAATGCCTTGCTGCACAGCGTCTCTTCGCAGTCATCGGTTACATTTACCGTGAACGGCAGCGGCGGTGTTCTTGCTGGCGAGCAAACGCTTATCCATACCGGACAAAGCATTTCACTGGGTGTCGTGACAACACTGCACAAAGAGGTGCAGCAGATTTGTGAAACAGTTGGGAAATCCTGTGGTTTGAAGAAAGGCTGTATTGTGGTTTTGGATGCACAGAACGGGGAAATTCTTGCTCTGTGCAGTTTCCCATCCTATACAGTTTCAACACTGGGGGAAGCGTTGGAGTCGCCAGACAGTCCGCTCATCAATCGTGCCTTATATGCCTATCCAGTCGGTTCGATTTTCAAGTTAGTGCCGGCAGCGTGTGCCCTGTCACAAAACCTCAGCCAGTTTTCCTATACCTGTACGGGCAGCATTTCCATCTACGACCAAGTATTTCACTGCCACGACCGCAACGGGCATGGAAAGCAGGATTTGCAGGCAGCCATGATTCATTCTTGTAACCCCTACTTCATTGCCCTCAGCCAAAAGCTTTCTGCTGCAACCCTGTTTCAGACGGCAGAAAAACTCGGCTACGGGACAGAAATTCCCTTGACAGATAGCATGTCTGCGGATGGTGGCATTTTGCCCACGTTACAGGACTTGAAAATCTCCGCCGAAAAAGCAAACTTCTGTTTTGGGCAGGGCATGTTGACCGCATCACCGTTGCAGGTTGCCCGCATGACGTGTGCGATTGCCAATGGCGGAACACTGCCGCAGCCTCGTCTGATTCGTGGCATTACGAAAGATGGTGTTTCCCTTGTGACGAAAACAGAAACAACCGCCACTCCGGCATTCTCCCCGAATACTGCAACCGCTTTACAGGAATTGATGATTGCAGCTGCTTACGGCAGCGATACGTTTCAGGGTGTTCCGGATGGGATTACCGTTGGAGCAAAAACCTCCACAGCACAAACAGGGCGATATGATGAAAACGGGGTGGAATACTGCCACGGCTGGATCACAGGCTTTTTCCCAGCGGCCAAGCCACGCTATGTGGTGACGGTACTGGCAGAGGACGGCGGATATGGTAACGATGCAGCAGCCCCCATCTTTCGGGAGGTCATTGAACAGATTGTGCAGCAGAAAGCCTTGCCGCTATCTGGGACAGCTCTGTCATAAAGCATTCACAAAAACAGAATGGATTCCGCTTGCATCTGTCCACATTTTGTGATATACTAAAAATAACTATGGGGAACCATAAATTTCTGAGAAAGAAGATTGTAAGTATGACAAAAGTAGATATTTTTTCTGGTTTTCTCGGTGCTGGTAAAACCACACTCATCAAGAAGCTGATTGCAGAAGCATACGCTGGCGAACAGCTGGTTTTAATTGAAAATGAATTTGGTGAGATCGGAATTGACGGCGGTTTCTTGCAGGATGCTGGCGTGAATATCACAGAAATGAACTCCGGCTGCATTTGCTGTAGCCTGGTTGGCGATTTCGGCAATGCTCTGCAAAAGGTGCTGGATCAGTATCATCCAGACCGGATTCTAATTGAACCGTCTGGCGTTGGCAAGCTGAGCGATGTCATCCGTGCTGTCCAGAATCTGCACAATGCAGAAATTCATCTGGAAAGCTTCACAACGGTTGTCGATGCAAAGAAGTGCAAGATGTATCAGAAGAACTTCGGCGAATTCTTCAACAATCAGATTGAACATGCAAGCTGCCTGATTCTGAGCCATACCGCTGGTCTGGCAGAATCCAAGCTGGAAGATTGCGTACAGCGTCTGCGTGCCTTGAACACCACTGCTCCAATCGTAACAACAGACTGGGAACAGCTGAGCGGAGAACAGCTGCTGGCTGCGATGAATCAGACCGAAACTCTGGATTCTGCTCTGAAGAACCTGCTCGAAGAAACCGAGCACGAACATGAGCATGACCATGAACACGAACACTATCATCATGACCACGACCATGATGAATCCTGTGGCTGCCACGATCACGATCATCACCATGACCATGATGAACATGACCACCACCATGACCACGACCATGAACATGACCACGGCGAATCCTGCACTTGCGGTTGTCATGACCATGACCACGATCACGAACATCACCATCACCACCATGCAGATGAAGTATTCACCAGCTGGGGCATGGAAACGGCAAAGACGTATACCGCAGAAGAAATTCAGACGGCACTGGAACAGCTCGAAGATGCAGAAAAGTATGGTATGATTCTGCGTGCAAAGGGCATTGTTGCCGGAGCAGATGGTAAGTGGATTCACTTTGACTATGTACCGGGTACACCGGACGTTCGGACAGGCAGTGCTTCCACCACCGGCAGACTCTGCGTCATTGGTTCTCACATTCAGGAAGATGCACTGGCTGCACTGTTCCGCACCTGCTAAGCAAAGGAGGCACATACATGCCAGCAAGAAAACAGCCGGAGGATGTTCCGGTTTATCTGTTTACTGGTTTTCTGGAAGGCGGTAAGACCAAATTCATTCAGGAAACCATGGAAGACCCTCGGTTCAATAAGGGCGAACGCACATTGCTGCTGCTCTGCGAAGAGGGCGAAGAAGAGTACGATATTTCCACCTATCCGGCAAAGAATGTTTATCAGGAAGTCATTGAAGACGAATCTGAACTGAATCCGGAACACCTGACCGAACTGCTGGAAAAACATCAGGCAGAACGGGTCGTTCTGGAATACAACGGAATGTGGCAGCTGAAGTTCTTGTTTGAACACATTCCGGACAACTGGACAGTTTATCAGGAAATGTGTTTTGTCGATGCCACAACCTTTATGAACTACAACGCCAATATGCGGAGTTTGGTTGTAGATAAGCTGAACACCTGTGAACTGGTGGTATTCAACCGCTTTACCAAGGATATGGACAAGATGGAATTTCATAAGATTGTTCGGGCAGTCAGCCGGAGAACGGACATTGCCTATGAATATACCGATGGGAAAGTAGAATATGACCAAATCGAAGACCCGCTGCCGTTTGACATCAATGCACCAGTGATTCAGATTGATGACCGGGACTATGCAATCTGGTATCGGGATTTGATGGAAGACATGAACAAATACGAGGGCAAAACCGTCAAGTTCCGTGGAATTGTTGCAGTAGACAAGAAGTTCCCGAAGGGAACATTTGCCGTTGGTCGTCATGTTATGACCTGCTGCGTGGAAGATATTACCTATCAATGTGTAGTTGCAGAGTGGAGCAATGCATTTGCCCTGAGCAATCGCCAGTGGGTGAATGTTACAGCTTCGATTCATGTGACCCGGCATAAGCTGTATCGTGGAAAAGGTCCTGTGCTGACTGTCAAGGAAATTGCAGTGACTTCCAAGCCGGAGCAGGAAGTAGCCACTTTCTATTGATGCAGAATCCATCAAAAACAAAATGATATTTCCGAACAGAAAGGATTTTTTGAGATGCTGCAACCAATTGATTCGCAGCGGTATCTTCGGCAAATGACATTATCTGGTTTCGGGGAAGCTGGACAGGCTGCTTTGCAGGCAGCCCGTGTGCTGCTCATTGGTGTGGGCGGACTGGGCTGTCCGGCAGCTCTCTATCTGGCTGCTGCCGGTGTAGGAACAATTGGGCTGATGGACGGCGATACGGTCAGCCTGTTGAACCTGCACCGGCAGATTCTTTATACCGATTCTGAAATTGGTATGCCGAAAGTGACCTGTGCAGCCAATGCCCTGCACCGCTGCAACTCCAGCGTGACCATACAGACCTATCCGGTGATGGCAGACGCAGACAACCTGCCGGAGCTTGTCCGGCAATATGATATTGTTCTAGACTGTACCGACCACTTGCCGACCAAGTTTCTCATCAATGATGTTTGCGTTGCAGAACGGGTTGCCTATGTTCACGGTGGGATTCTTGCCTATCAGGGGCAGATTTTTACCTATGTGCCCGAGGAAACGTGTCCGTGTTATCGCTGCCTTTTTGAAGCACCGCCGGAAGAAGGTGCTGTTCCGACTTGTAAAGAAGTGGGTGTTTTAGGAGCGGTTGCCGGTGTCATTGGCAACTTGCAAGCACTGGAGGCGATTCGCTACCTGACCCATATTGGAGAACTGTTGACTGGCAGGCTGTTGAGTTTTGACTTTGCAACAATGAAAACCAGAACGGTTTCTTTCCCCAAAAATCCACATTGTATCGGTTGCGGTACAACGGAAAGGAGTTGAAACAAGTTTGTCTTATCGTGCTGTTTTGTGGGATTTGGATGGAACATTGACAGATTCTCAAGAGGGGATTTTCCGCTGCACGCAATATGCCTTGAAAGCCTGCGGCATAGAAGAATCCGACCCACAAAAATTGATTCGGTTTATTGGCCCGCCATTGGCATATTCATTTGCTACGTTTTATCAGATGCAAGAACCAATGGTTTCCTTTGCCGTTGAGAAATACCGGGAACGCTATGGAACAGTTGGCTGGAAAGAGAATCGGCTCTATCCAGGGATTACAGATTGTCTGAAAGCGTTGAAAGCAGCAGGCTATCAAGTTGCGATGGCAACGGCAAAGCCGGAATTTTATGCGAAAAAGATTGTTGCATTTTTTGAACTGACGCCGTATTTTGATGCAGTTATAGGCAGTTCCATGGAACATTCCGATGCATCTAAAGCGTATCTGATGCAACGAGCTATGCAACAATTGCACATTCCAGAAGCACAGAAAGAACAGGTCGTTATGATTGGCGACCGTAAATTTGATGCAGAGGGTGCAGCTGCCTGCGGACTGCCGTTTATTGGTGTTCATTATGGATATGCACCAGCTGGGGAATTGGAATCATATCCATCGGTCTATCTGGCAGATACGGTTTCGGATTTGAAAACATTTTTGCTGGAACACGCTGCAAGTTAATATACAAGCAATCACCGCACAACAAACGCTGTGCGGTGATTTTCATTTGCAGATAGTATTTTCTTAAACCGTTCCGATTTTATTGATGGTGAGTGTTGCACGATTTAAGATGACATCCGTTCCATCTGAAAGAATTTGGAGGACTTCAGGTGCAGCGGTTACGGTAAATGGAATGTTCCACGCAAGTGTATTGCTCTGTTCTGCGGTCGTCATAGTGGTGCTGCTTGTTTCAAGAATGGTTGTTCCCTGTTCAAGAGAAAGGGAAATTGTCAACGGCAGGGTAGCAGTTCCGGTTGGAGAAACTTCCGCTGTAAAAGCAGCCTGATAAATGCCGGGAGTTTCCACTGTAATTTGATTGCTGCCAGCAGTATGCGTCAAATCTGTTCCAGATTGAAGCAGATTAACCGCAAAGGAAACGGGTGTATTTTCAGTCAATGCCTGCTCTGTGGTATCTTGTACCGCCAGAACACTTGGTCTTGATTCAGCAGCAGAAGCCCCAGTCGCCCCGGCAGGAATGACGAAGTTCAACACGGCGTTGCTTTCCGTTCCGGCGTTGGTAACGCTCGCATTTGTTCCCGGTGCACCTGTGGTAGTCGTGCCGACTTGGACAGTGGCAGCCGTGCCATCTGCACCATTTGCCCCATCTGCTCCATTCGCTCCCGTTGCTCCGGCAGGAATGACGAAGTTCAACACAGCATTGCTTTCCGTTCCGGTGTTGGTAACGCTCGCATTTGTTCCCGGTGCACCTGTGGTGGTCGTTCCGACTTGCATGGTGGCAGCAGTTCCGGCAACTCCGGCTGCTCCTGTCGCTCCGGCAGGAATGACGAAGTTCAACACAGCGTTATTTTCCGTTCCGGTGTTGGTAACGCTTGCATTCGTCCCCGGTGCACCTGTGGTAGTTGTTCCAACTTGAACAGTGGCAGCCGTGCCATCCACACCAGTTGCACCATTTGCTCCCGTTGCCCCTGTTGCCCCGGCAGGAATGACGAAGTTCAACACGGCGTTGCTTTCCGTTCCGGTGTTGGTGACGCTCGCATTTGTTCCCGGTGCACCTGTAGTGGTCGTGCCGACTTGGACAGTGGCAGCCGTGCCATCCGCACCAGTTGCCCCCGTCGCCCCGGCAGGAATGACGAAGTTCAACACAGCATTGCTTTCCGTTCCGGTGTTGGTAACGCTCGCATTTGTTCCCGGTGCACCTGTGGTGGTCGTTCCGACTTGCACGGTGGCAGCAGTTCCGGCAACTCCGGCTGCTCCTGTCGCTCCGGCAGGAATGACAAAGTTCAACACAGCGTTGCTTTCCGTTCCGGTATTGGTGACGCTGGCATTTGTTCCCGGTGCACCTGTAGTGGTTGTGCCAACTTGAACAGTGGCAGCCATACCAGTTGCACCGGTTGCCCCCGTTGCACCAACCGCTCCCGTTACACCCGGCGGTCCTTGAAAACAACACGTTGGCATTGGCGGCGGCGGTGGACAGCAGCCACAGTTCGGATTTTTAGAATCATAACATGCCATAAAGTGTTCCCCCTTTTTGCTTTTCTAGCAATTCTTTCTGTTTAAGATAAGGTTTAGCTTCCTCTGTTTTCCCCAACGCCAACAGGCATTGGCAGAGGGCAGTCAGCGGCAGTTCTTCCAGATAAATTGGTTGGCAAAATCCCGCTTGCGGATGTTTTCCGCATTCCAGTGCCAGTTGAAACCAGAAAACGGCTGCTTCTAATTGTTGATGGGCAGACAGATATTCTCCAATTCGATAACAAGCATCTGCCCGTGGTGTGGCATACTGAAAACTTTGGAATACACTTTGCAGGGCATCTTCCGGCTGTTGAAGTTGCTGATAACAATCTGCCCGACACAGACAGGCGGTTGCACAGTCTACCGACCAGCCACCGCCATCTGCTAAAAATTTAGAAAATGCCGAAATGGCAGCTTGATAGGCAGCGTGTTCCATTAACTCCCGTGCATAGTAATATTGTTCCCGTGGAGAAAACGGAATGCCAGCAGCAATTTGTTTTTGATAGATTTGCAAGTTTCGGTTTGCATCTCGAGGCTTTTGTTTTTTGTGCCAAATGGGAATTTCTTCTCGCTGGACTGTCCCCCGAATCGGAATGACTTCGTGCACCGCCCCTTCCCATTGATAGTTTGCAGTTCGCCGCATTAATCGTTCTCGTTCAAAGGTGAAAAGCGGTTGATTTTGTGCGTCCAACGCTGCATAATAGGGCATTACAATCATGTCTGCCTGAAAGTATGGTTTTCGCTCTAAAAATCGCTGTTGACTTTCCGGAGGCAATACATCATCTGCATCCATCCAGAATAAATAGTCCCCCGTGCCTTTAGAAAATGCAAAATTTCGGGCAGCAGAAAAATCATCCTGCCACGGGAACTCATAGAGGTGTGGTGTAAAAGTGGCTGCAATCGTCTTTGTTTCATCAATAGAGCCAGTATCTACAATGATGATTTCGTCGACCAGATGGGCAACAGACTGCAAACAGCGTTCTAAAACGGCTGCTTCATCTCGTACAATCATGCATAAGCTAATCGTTGGCATAAAAATCCCCCTCTGTGTATTCCTACGGATATACTATGCAGGAATCCCAGAGGGGGTGAACCGATTCAATTTTTATCCAATAAAGAATATTGACCAGCAATAATATCCGTCAGGAGCAAGATAAACGCCCACAGATGCTTCGGTGTAGTCTGCCCCCAAAATATTTGCACGATGTCCTGGTGAATTCATCCAGCCCGTCACAACAGATTCCGGAGTTGGGAATCCCATGGCAATATTTTCACCGGCACACATAAAGAAAATATCCATGCTATCCAAAACCGTAAACGCAGAATCTCCATTTGGACGGGTATGGGAGAAGGTGTCTGCAATTTCCTTTGCTCGAACAGAAGATGCTTCATAGAGTTTGTCGCTGGTGGTGAGGTTGGAAAGACCGTTGGCAGCTCGCTGTTCGTTGATGAGCTGTAATGTTTCTTGCGAACGTGTCCAAGCATCTTGTTCGACTTGGGACATCTTTAAAATGTTCCAGCTTACTGAAATACCAGCTGCTTGTTTGGCGTAATATTGCAGCACCATAACAGCATCTTGTACAGAAATCATACCATCGTCATCGACATCCGCCGTGATTTTCAGGTCGCTTGGTACGTCTGTAGGGATACCAGCAGAGATTTTTGCATAGGTTTCCAAAATCCAACATGCATCTTGTACAGTAATTGAACCATCGCCATCGACATCCCCCAATTCTGATGCCGATGCAGAAAATACACTGCCATTCCAAAGCAAAACCCCTGAAAGAATGGACAAGATGCAAGCCAAAATTCGCAGCGAAATGGTGTGAAATACCGTTGCTTTTCGTTTCATGTTTCATCCTCCTGTTCCCGAAATTGTATGAATATCCTATAATGATTCTACCACAGCGATATTTTTTTGTCAACCTGCTGAATGTGTACAATTGAAAACGAACTGCAACAGAGTTATTTCAGAAAAATGATGCGGCCATCAGGCGAAGAAGTTTCAAAAAGATTTTGGAAACGATGGACTTTAATGGGAAATAAAAACAGCAGCTTGTTTTTTCTACAAGCTGCTGAATATTACTTTTGGAAATACAAAGACAGAAAGATTCTTGCTGGATGTCCCTGATATTTTGGCATCGGCGGTGGAGCTTCATAGTGTGGTTTTGTTTCCACGGTGCACAGGAAAACAAACAGATACCAAATCCAATAAGTCAAGAATAACAAGGATAACACAAAACCGCAAATACAGAGAATCAGTCCGGCAGTGACCAGACCATTCCGGAAGAGTTTCTCCCGCTTTCGTGCCTTGATGACAAAAACAATTCCAAGAATGCTGCAAATCGTGGAGAGAATCGGAACGCAGGCAAGGGCAGAGGAAATAATGCCCAGAATCAAAGATGCGATAGCGTATCCGCTGCTATGCGTATAGGGAATCACAGATTTTTCGGAAATGGTTAGATTGTTCGGTAAAGCAGCATCTGAATCCTGTTGTGTATGCATAGCGAAACCTCCTATCTATGGAATGTTCAATGAAATCATGCGTGTATATCACCATCATAACAAAAAAGAAGTGGTTTGTCAAGCATTTTTCCCAGCGGAAAAACAGCAAATTTTGGGCAATCGCTCCATGAAATGCTGCACAACAGACCGTTGTCCGCAGAACATTGGCAATCGTTTGCAGCAGTGAAACAATTTCTGGAAATCAATGGCATAGCATACAAAAAAATAGACCTGCATTTGTGATAGTTGATGTAATTTCTTTACAGCATATTGCTTTTTTTCGGGTTTTCTTGTATAATAAGAAAAAAATAAGGGAGTGTGGAGATGAAGAAATGGCAGATTCAGCAGCCGGATGAAGCGGCTGCAAAGAATATACAGGCGAACAGTGACCTTTCGCTTTTTTGTGCAGAATTGTTGACGGTACGAGGCTATCGAACGATTGAAGAAACGGCATCGCAGTTTTCCTGTCCGGCACTCTCTGACCCGTTCTTGATACGGGATATGCAGGCGGCAGCCGATTGTTTAAATGCAGCGATTGACAGCGGTGAAAAAATTTGTGTCTATGGAGATTATGACTGTGACGGCGTGATGGCGACCGTCATTCTCTATTCTTATCTCATGGAGCTGGGTGCAGATGTGGTCTATTATATTCCGGAGCGGTCGGAAGGATATGGTATGAATCTGAACGCACTGGAAACACTGAAAGCACAGGGCGTTTCGCTGATTGTCACGGTGGACAACGGAATTGCAGCGTTAGAGGAAGCGGACTGGATTGCAGAGCAGGGCATGCGGTTGGTGATTACTGACCACCACCAGCCCTACAGTACACTGCCAGCAGCGGTTGCTGTAGTAGACCCCCATCGTGTGGATTGCCCGTCCCCGTTCTCGCTGTTCTGTGGAGCAGGATTGGCATTGAAACTCGTTGCAGCGATGGACGGTGGCGATATGACCTTTGCATTGGAACAGTTCGGCGACTTGGCAGCGATTGCAACGGTTGCCGATGTGGTTTCTCTGACAGGAGAAAATCGCTTTCTGGTACAGCAGGGGCTGCGGTTGCTTGCCAATACCGAACGTCCGGGCTTGCTGGCATTGCTGGAACTGACTGGGATGCAGGGAAAGACGCTGACGGCAACCAATCTTGCCTTTACGCTTGCCCCACGCATCAATGCCGCTGGGCGGTTCGGTTCGCCGAAGCTGGCAGTATCGCTGCTGCTGGCGGAAACGATGGAAGAAGCCATGCCGCTTGCGAAGCAGCTGGAGCAGTGCAACCGCCAGCGAAAGGAAGCCGAGGCTGACATTTTGCAGGAGATCCAGGAACAAATTCAAGAGCATCCGGAACTGGTACAGCAGCGAGTATTGCTGTTCAGCGGAAACGGCTGGCATCATGGCGTGATTGGGATTGTAGCGGCTCGATTAGAGGAGCAGTTCGGGAAACCGGTCATGGTTCTTACGATTGAGGGCGAACAGGCGAGAGGTTCAGCACGGGCATTCGGTGATTTTTCCGTGTTTGCGTGTCTGGATGCTTGCCGCAGCCACCTGACGAAATACGGCGGACATCCGGGAGCAGGTGGATTTTCGCTTTCCGCTGCAGAAATTCCGGCGTTTTTCGCAGCCGTACAGCAGTATGCAGCAGAGCAGTTTCCGCATATGCCGCAGATGACTTTGCAGGCAGACCGGTTGCTGTTGCCGCAGGAGCTTACCATAGAGAATATTGCAAGTCTTTCGGTTTTAGAACCATATGGCGAGGGCAATCCAGCTCCGGTTTTTGCGATTTGTCACGCTGTATTAGAAGCAATTCAGCCGCTTTCCGGCGGCTTGCACAGCAAGTTAAAGCTGCGGTATGGCAGTCTGTATTTGGATGTGCTGTTGTTTCGGGTTTCACCGGATGCTGTAGGCTTACCGCTGCAAAGCATGTGTGATTTTCTGGTAACAGCAGAGTGCAAGACGTTTCAAGGCAGACCGCAACTCTCGTTAATTGTAAAAGATTACCGCAGAAGTGGCATTTCACAGGCAAAGTATTTTGCAGCCCGGGAGGCATACGAAACGGTTTGCCGGAAAGAGCCATTGCCGGATGCTTATTATGCAGCGATGACCCCGACACGCTCGGAGTTGGTGCAGGTTTATCGGCATTTGCCGGAAACACCATTGGCAATGGATACGTTATTTATTCAGCTGCAATCGCAGTATAACTATGGAAAGCTGCGGCTGATTCTGGATATTTTTGCAGAATTAAAGCTGATACAAATGGATGTTTGGAAGGAAACGGTTCAGCGGCTGCCAGTTACAGGAACGGTGCAGCTGGAACAGTCTGCGATTCTCGCAGAGATACAGGAAAAAACGGGGAGGGTTTCTTATGATAAATGATCAAAGTGTTTTACAGGGGATTCCGGACAACGTCACGATTTCGGATTTAAGCAAATACATCGTACGGACGAACCGCAACTATGATTTGCCCATTATTGTATCGGCTTATGAGTTTGCGTTTCAGGCACACGGTGACCAGAAGCGTTCTTCCGGAGAACCATATATCGTACATCCGCTTTCAGTCGCCTGGATTCTGGTATCTCTGGGAATGGACACCGAATGTGTCTGTGCCGGATTGCTGCATGATGTTGTAGAAGATACCGGACATACACTGGATGACATTTGCAAGCTGTTTGGACAGAATATTGCCCAGCTGGTAGACGGTGTGACAAAGCTGGTTCAGATGAAGCAGATGGTTCTGAACAAGGAAGAACAGCAGATGGAAAGCGTTCGGAAAATGCTGTTTGCGATGTCGAAAGATATCCGAATCATTATCATCAAGCTGGCAGACCGCCTGCACAATATGCGGACGCTGCACTTTTTACCGCCGGAAAAGCGAAGCCGAATTTCCAAGGAAACGCTCAATGTCTATGCACCGATGGCAGACCAGTTGGGCATCTGGAAAATCAAAGAAGAGCTTTCCGACCGTGCGATTATGTTTCTTGACCCTTGCGGCTGCTATGAGATTGAAAAAGAGTTACAGCTGAAAGATGAAGACGCAAAAAACTTTATTGAAAAGATTCAGCAGGAGTTGCGGAAAGGATTGGAAAAAAGTACCGTCATTAAAAATCCGCCGGAAGTGACGGGACGAGTAAAGAGCCTGTATAGCATCTATCGAAAAGTATATGCTGCGATTCGCAAAGAAGATATGCATGAAATCTCAGAAGTGTATGACAAATATGCGGCTCGGATTATCGTGGATACCGTGGAAGAATGTTATGTTGCCATGAGCGTGGTCGGGATGCTTTATCAGCCGTTGCCGAATCGGACGAAAGACTATATTGCCATGCCAAAGCCGAACGGCTACCGTTCCATTCACATGACGGTCTATGCCTATGGGCTGCCGTTTGAAGTACAGATTCGGACGCATGCGATGCATCAGGCAGCCGAATATGGAATTGTTGCCCACTGGAAATATAAGCAGGGAGAAACCAGCGGAAATATGGATCAGTGGACGAACTGGGCAAGAAAGCTGATTGAAGAACAGCAGAATTCCGATGACATGGAAGAATTTGTTCGCAATCTGAAAAACGATGCCCGGCAGGATGTTGGAATTCTGACACCAAAGGGCAAGCCGATTTTCTTGCCAAAGGGTTCTACACCGATTGATTTCGCTTACCGGATTCATACCGAAGTCGGAAACCGCATGATTGGGGCAAAGGTCAACGGAAAACTTGTGCCGCTAGATCAGCCGTTGCAGATTGGACAGATTTGTGAAATTGAATGCTCGAAAGATCCGAACAAAGGACCGAATCGGGATTGGCTGAATATCGTAAAGACAACAGAAGCTCGTTCTAAAATTCGTTCCTGGCTGAAAAAAGAATGTCGGGAAGAGAACATTCAGACCGGTAGAAAGACACTGGAAAACGAACTGCGGCGGAATCACATTCGCATGGAGAATGACGAGAAACTGACCGAACTGCTGCACGATGAAATGATTCGCTATAAGTGCGAAACACTGAATGACTTTCTTGCCTCTGTGGGATATTGCGGCATCAATGTTTCCAACTTGATTCCAAGACTCAAAGACCGCTATGACAAGCTGTATAAAAAGCAGGAAGAAGAAAAGCCGTTATCCGCAGAAAATATGCCGGTTTACGTTCAGAAAAAAGAAGATGATTCTTATGTCATTGTTGACCAGATCGACAACCTGCCGAATCATTGTGCAAACTGTTGTCATCCGGTGCCGGGCGATGAGATTGTGACTTTCACCACAAGAGGATATGGGCTTGCCATTCATCGGGCAGACTGCCCGAATTATCTGCGGGATTTGAAATCCGGTGACCCGGAACGCATTGGCAGGTGGAACAAGGCAAAGTGGACGGAAACGGCTGCGGCTGCCCCAGTTGTTGCGAGTCTGGATGTTCTAGCACCTGACCGTATCGGGCTATTGCTGGATGTCACGAAGACTGTGGTAGATTCTCGTATGCTGATTGTGCATTCGCAATCATATAACCTCAAGAATGGCAATGCAATCTGTGAAATTACCGTAAAATTCAATGGGAATGACCAGCTGCAACAGCTGATGAATAAGCTGAAGCGGATTCCGGGCGTGATTTCCGTAGAACGTACCAAGAAAGGATAAGAACCATGGCGAAGATTACCCGTATTATGGTTGCACCGCTGGCGGTGAATTGTTATATCATTGCAACCGAACAGCACAACGCCGTTGCGATTGATGCAGGTGGCAGTGTGCCGAAGATTTTGCAATTTTTGCAGGACAATGGTTTGACATTGCAGAAAATTCTGCTGACGCATGGACACTATGACCACATCGGCGGTGTTGCGGAATTGCAGGCAGCAACTGGGGCAGAAGTTTATATCCACGAAGCAGATGCACCGATGTTGTCAGACAGCAATTTGAATTTAGAAAAGTGGATTACCGGAGAAACCGAAACCACACCGATTTCCGAATATCATGCAATTCATGATGGAGATACGATTGAGCAGGATGAATGCGTTTTCCATGTCCTGCATACACCGGGACACACCAAAGGCGGTGTCTGCTATCAGTTAGACCGAACACTCTTTACTGGAGATACCCTGTTCCGCTGCTCTCGTGGCAGAACCGATTTTCCGGGCGGCAGTGATGCGGAACTATATGCTTCCTTGCAGCGGCTGAAACAGCTGGAGGGAGATTATGACGTTTTACCGGGACACAACGAAACCTCAACCCTTTCTTTTGAACGGGAACACAATCCAAATTTAAGGTGATGAAATGAAGGAAACCACACAAACCAATCTGCCCACATTTCCAGTGGAATTATATGGGCATTCGCTGAAATATGAAATTGAATGTATGCTGAAAATTTTTCTTCCGGCGACCAAGTTTGTTTTTTCCTATGAAACTGCCTCCCTGCTCCGTTCTGCGGAGCAGGGTGCATTTTTGCAGCTGAAACAGGGAAAACAGTACACATGGTTTTTCTGCGTGCTGCGGTATCAGGGAAAATACCGCCGCTGTGCAGCAAAGCTGCCGAAGTGTACGCCGGAAGAAAACAAACAGACCTGTGAATATCAGTTCAGCCGGATGCTGTTCACGCTGTTGCAGGAGATAACGGGAATCGAAGTGCCGTGGGGCTTGCTGACGGGGATTCGTCCTGTCCGAAAGGCATTTTCCATGATGGAAGAAAGCGGCGAATCGTTGGATGCAGTCATGGAGCAGCTGCGAACGGTCTATCTGGTATCGCCAGAAAAAATCTCCCTGCTGCGGAAAACAGCAGAAGTACAGCTGCCCTTGCTCCGGCAGACCCCGAAACGGTCGGTTGGCTTTTATATTTCGATTCCGTTTTGTCCAACTCGATGCAGCTATTGTTCCTTTGTATCCCATTCCATTGCACAGGCAAAGCACCTGATGCCGGAATACATTCGCCTGCTCTGTCGGGAACTGGAAATCTGGGGGGACATCATTCAGAAATTGCAAGTCACCGTGGATACGATTTATTTTGGCGGTGGTACGCCAACTTCCATTTCTGCGGAAGCGTTGGAACAGCTCTTTCAAACAGTCGTGCGAGTTTTTGACCTTTCTAAGGTACGGGAGTTTTGCGTAGAGGCAGGCAGACCGGACACCATTACACGGGAGAAACTGGAAGTCTTAAAACGCTATGGGGTTGACCGGATTTCTGTCAACCCACAGACGATGGAAGATGCTGTTTTGCAGCAAATCGGCAGAAAACATACTTCTGCACAAATTGCAGAGGCATTTCAGTTGGCACGAGAAATTGGCTTTACCAACATCAACATGGACTTGATTGCAGGGCTGCCGCACGATACTCCAGAGGGCTTTCATCGGACACTGGAAAAAGTACTGGCATTGAATCCGGATAGCATCACCGTGCATACATTGACCTTGAAACGAGCCGCAACGCTGTTTTCTGATCGTCAGGCACAGATCGGCAATCCGGTGCGGGAGATGGTACGGGATAGCATTGCCTTGCTGCCAGAACACGGCTACCAGCCTTATTATATGTATCGGCAGAAGAACACCATTGACAATCAAGAGAATGTTGGCTATGCACGGGCGGGGAAAGAATCCTATTATAACATGCTGATTATGGACGAGTCACAGTCGATTTTTGGAGCAGGCTGTGCAGCATCTACGAAGATTGTAGAGCCGGACTGCGGACGGATTACTCGGATTCATAACTATAAATTCCCGTATGAATATATCCGGCAGTTTGACCAGCTGATGGAGAAAAAACAGCAAGTGTTAGAGATTTATCAGCGAATGGAAGCAGCGGAACAGAACTAAACGAAACCGATTGCACAAACTGCGGTCGAGCTGGCTCAGCTCGGCGGAGAGGGTGATTTCCCACAGTGTGGGGAAATGTCCCGAAGGGACAAAAGGGCAGGGCATCCTTTGAAAACAGGGGGGACAAGCTGTCCTCCCTTAACAGAGGGATTGATTAGAGATATTGAAATCTAAGAGGAATATGTGAAAATGCTGTTCGCTATTCTGGAAGCATAAAAAATTCCTGTGAATTTTAATCTAAGAATGATTGAAAGAAAATTCGGAAAACGCAACCACCAGCGAACAGCAACAAAGGCAGACAGCGAAGCGATTCTGCCGAATCAGATTCCATTGTTTTCCCTAGGAATAACATTGTAAAAAATGGAGTAGAGATGCAATCATTTTTCCAAAGTATGACAGACACAAGGAGGAAGTCATCATGGCAATTGCCATTAGAGCCTATCAGCCGAAGGATGTTCCGGCTTTGGTAGAAATTTGGAACGAAGTTGTGGAGCAGGGCGTTGCATTTCCGCAAAAAGCACCGCTCACCAACCAAATTGGAGCGGACTTTTTTGCAAAGCAATCATGCACCGCAGCGGCTTATGATATGGAAACTGAAGAAATTGTAGGCATGTATATCCTGCACCCGAACAATGTTGGACGGTGCGGACATATTTGCAATGCCAGCTATGCGGTAAAGACCACTTGCAGAGGGCAGAAAATCGGAGAACAGCTGGTGCGGCACTGTCTGCATCAAGCTCGGCAGATGGGATTCCGCATTTTGCAGTTCAATGCCGTTGTAAAGGAAAATCATGCAGCAAGAAAGCTGTATGAAAAGCTGGGATTTGTCACGATTGGAACGGTTGCAGAGGGCTTTCAGAAGAAAGATGGAACGTATTCCGATATTGTCTTGTATTATTTCCCACTGCAAAACGAACCGACCGCAGAAGCGTAAATCATCCATAATATGGAAATCTCTGAGTTGCATTTTAGAAAAAAATATGGTATGATAGTAGAAAGAAATAGACAGAGGTGGACGTATTTTGAAACGGGTTTATTTTATTTTTAATTTACATTCTGGAAAAGCTGCATTGAACAACCAGATTCCGAAACTATTAGACCAATTCACAGCTGCCGGTTATGAAGTGACGGTACATCCTACTCAGCGGCAGGGGGATGGCATCGTTTCCGCAAAGTATGCCTGTGAACATGAATTTGATTTGCTGGTCTGTGCCGGCGGAGATGGAACATTGAATGAAACCATTCAAGGCTGCATGAATAGTGAAAATCCGCTGCCAGTGGGGTATATTCCAGCAGGGTCTACGAATGATTTTGCAAGAGGCTTACAGATTCCAACTACACCGGAAAAAGCTGTACAGTGCATTTTAGACGGCAATACGCTTTGCTGCGACATTGGAAAATTCAACAAGCATTATTTTACCTATGTAGCAGCCTTCGGAGCATTGACAGAAATTTCTTACCAGACACCGCAGAATTATAAAAATGTATTGGGACATGCTGCTTATTTGCTGAATGGTATTGCTCATTTGCCGACCATTAAAGCACGAAAGATGCGGATTGAATATGATGGAACAATACTGGAAAACGATTATCTCTATGGCATGGTGACAAATGCAACTTCTGTTGCAAAGCTGTTGTCCTTGTCTGATGTAGAATGGGATGATGGGCTGTTTGAAGTCACCTTGATTCGAAAGCCGACTGATTTGGTGCAGTTCCACCAGTTGATTTTATCGCTGGCAAATTTTCAGCTGGGAGCAGAACGGCAGTATTTTGATTATTTTCGGGCATCACATGTGACCATTACCAATTTGGATGAAGAAGAAGTTGCGTGGACGATTGACGGAGAGTATGGCGGAAATCAGCGAGTCAATGAAATCTCCAACTGTCAGAAAGCATTGAATATTTTTGTGCCCAAACAAAAATAAATAATGGTTTAAAATCAGTCCATATTTCATATTTCTCTCTATTTTTCACAAAAAATACTTGACTTTTTTTCGATTTTCGTGTATAATAAAAACATCATTTTTTCAGGAAAGGGGTTATGGACAGATGGCAGATCCGACATTACAAAATGGGATGACACCGGGCGGAACGGATAAAAATGGTATGGCAGTTGCCTCCTTGGTGCTGGGTATCATTGCAGTTTGCTGTTGCTGTGTTTCTGGGCTGAGTTTGGTGTTGGGAATTTTGGCAATTGTGTTTTCTATTTTGAGCCGGAAAAATCCAGCAAAGAGTGGATTGGGAACAGCTGGTTTGGTTTTGGGAATCATTGCATCTGTTTTGGCAATTATTTCAATTATCGTTGCACAAACCGATTGGTATCAGACAACGGTGACACAACAGTTGATTGACACATTTGGCGACCAGTATGCAGATATGCTGAACTAAACAAGAACAGAATGAAAAAGGGGACTGTTTTACTTTACGGAAAGCAGTCCTTTTCTATTTCTCAGCAGAAAGGAGTGGAGATCATTTGCAGCAACAAATCAAACAGAAAAGATGGCACGCAGCAGAGAAATGGATCTGGCTGTTTTTACCGATTGGTTTCCTGATGGGGGGGCTTTTGGGGCGGCACTTGATTTTTGATTTCGTACAACTATATTTTCCACCCTGCGTTTTTTATACCGTGACGCATTTTTATTGCCCTGGCTGCGGAAATACACGAACCGTGTTGGCGTTGCTGCACGGGCATCCTTTGCAGGCACTGCACAATAATGCAGCGTTTTGTTATCTGTTGGTGGTATTGCTGCTGTTGTATCTGCAAAAAGTGCTGCGTTGCTTTGGAAAGTCCGTGCAGTTATTGCCGAAAGGAAATTGGTTTCCGATTGTTTCCGTTTGCATTTGCATGGCATATTGTTTGATTCGGAATTTTGTGCCTTGGATGCAGCCACTGCCGGTATAAATGAAAATGAATCTGAAAGGAAGAAAGAACGATGCTCTATACACCATTAACGAAAAAAGCATTAAAACTTGCTTACGCTGCCCATGCGGGGCAAGTGGACAAAGCCGGAATGCCCTATATTTTTCACCCCTATGAAGTGGCGTTACAAGTACAGACGGAAGAAGAGGTCTGTGCAGCACTGCTGCATGATGTCGTGGAAGATACCGATTGGACGATGGAAGATTTACGGGCAGCTGGATTTCCGGAAACAGTCTTGGAAGCAGTACAACTGCTGACGCATGACTCCGCCGTTCCATATTTGGATTATGTGCGGGCATTGTGTGGAAATCCGATTGCAGTGGCAGTGAAACGGGCAGATTTGCATCATAACAGTGAACGAACACGATTTGATGCAGATAGTCCGGACATCGAAAAACGCTTGCAGAAATATGCAGCAGCAAAGGCAATATTGGACAAAGTAGAAAAGAAGAAATGTAATAGTGTTTAAAACAATGGACATACAGGATGCATAGAATAGGAAATGGTGCTGCTATTTACTTGACAGTTATTGCTGTGGCATTTGCATGGATAGTGGTAGAAATGGAAAGAATCAATATCAGAGAAATCAAAAAAGGAATGAAAAAGCCGTCAATCTCGAAAGGAAAAAGAGAATGACGGCTTTTTTGTAACAAATTCATGGATGTTTTTTGATAAAAAACAATTTGGTTTCTCGCAATTATGTTACAATCTTAACAGCTTCAATGTTGAAAAAAATGTGCAGATATGATAAAATGAAAAGAGAAATAGACAAAGAAAGGGGTTGTGTTGGATGAAAAAGTGGAAAAAGTTCGTTTTTGGATTGCTGTTCGGGATGATGATTTGTTTTCTGTTACCGAAACCAGTTTTGCAGACCGATGCAGCTGCTCCTTTTGATGTGAATGAATTTGTAGACATTGCTTCTGCAAACATCAATGCGATGCGGATGAAAAATGGTCTAGAGCCATTGCAGACCGCACCACTTTTGCAGAAAATGTGTCAAGAGCGTGCAGATGAATTGACAAAATCGTATGCCCATAGCCGTGTAAATGGAGATGCATGGTATACGATTCTGACAGATTATGGAATTGATACGAACTGTTTTGCAGGAGAAAATATTGCTGCTGGATATGATACACCAGAAGGGGTTGTCAATGGTTGGATGAATTCTGCCGGACATCGAAAAAATATTCTGAATACCAATTACGAATATTTTGCGGTAGGGGTTTCCTATTATGAAGACGACCCAGAGTATTATTTTTACTATTGGGATTTGATTTTACTTTCTTCTGATACGGGTTTTGAAGATTCCTATACACCGCTTGCGACTTTTATGCCAGCTACAACAGAAGAAACAGAACAAACAACAACGACAACCTTACAGACCACAACAATAACTATGACAACAATTCCGGAAACTTCTACAACACTGGCATATGATTATAATTATGGGGATTGTAATACAGATGGCGTTGTAGATTTGAGAGATGCAATTTTCTTGGGAAAATATCTGTCAGGGCTGGTTGCAATGACAAGAATCCAATTAGTCAATGCGAATTGCAATCAAATAGACGAAACAGAAATTGTGGATGAAAAAGATGTGCAGAGTATTATGAGATTTATCTTGTTAAAATTAGATACACTGCCAGAAACAGAACCATAAATAATAAGATGCGGTATTTGAAAGAAATGATTGTGTTTCTTTCAAATGCCGCTTTTTTGTTTGAAAATTTCGGGGGAGTAGAAATACTGTTGAATGTGGAGCATGATACAGACGGATGATGAAATTTGTCTTGTTAAAATTGAATCCGCTGCTAGAAACAGAATCGTATATACAGAATGAAATAGTAGAAAGAAATAATTATATTTTGTTCATGTGCTGCAATCTTTTTGTTTGACAGTTTCCAGAAAACATGGTATCATAGTAAGAAAGAAATTTGCGTGAAAAATGGAGGAACTGCTTTGAAATCTAATGCCAATCGAGAATCTGTGCTTCAGAAGAATCAGAGTTATGCAACAGAAATTACCGATTTAACAGTAGAGGGAAATGGTGTCTGTCATATTCAGGGAATGACGGTTTTTGTTCCGCATACTGCTCCGGGCGACCAAGTGCGTGTGAAAATTGTAAAGGTCTGTAAGCAATATGCATTTGGAATCATCGAAGAGATGGAAATGCCGGCAAGTTGTCGAATAGAATCAGATTGCCCTTATCCGGCATGTGGTGGATGTACTTTCCGGCATATTTCCTATGCAGCAGAATTGCAGTGGAAAGAAAAACTGGTGCAGGATGCGTTTCATCGAATTGGAAAGCTGCATCCGGAATTTTTGCCGATTGTTGGTGGAGAACAGCGTTCGCATTATCGGAATAAGGCACAATATCCGGTTGCTGTCGGAGCAGATGGAAAGCCAGTCTGTGGTTTTTATGCGAAACGCAGCCATCGGGTAATTCCGGTACGAGATTGTCAGTTGCAGCCAGTGCTGTTTCAGCAGGTTTTGGATGTGATTTTGCAATATGCAGCGGAAAAATCCATTTCTGTTTATCAGGAGGAAACTGGAACAGGCATCTTGCGGCATGTTTATTTGCGGCAGGGTTGGCATACCGGAGAGCTGATGGTTTGTTTGGTTGTGAGAAAGCCTATTGAGCGGCAATTGAAGGGCTTAATCGAACGGCTGACAACTGCTTTTCCGCAGGTGAAAAGCATTGTGATGAATTGCAATCCGGCTCGCACCAATGTAATTTTAGGGGAAAAGAATGTTTTGCTGTGGGGATCGGAAACGATTACGGATATTCTTTGCGGCAACCGAATTTCTCTTTCTCCGCATGCTTTCTATCAGGTGAATACCGAACAGGCAGAGCGATTGTATGGGATTGCAAAGGAGTTTGCAGCGTTGCAAGGAACAGAACGACTGTTGGATTTATATTGCGGAGCAGGAACGATTGGGCTTTCCATGGCAGATGCGGCAGCGTCTGTGTTGGGGGTAGAGATTGTACCGCAGGCGGTGGAAAATGCAAAGGAAAATGCTCGGCAGAGTGGAATTTTGAATGCAGAATTTTTGTGTGGAGATGCTGGAACAGTCGCACAAAAGTTGGAGCAGGAACAGCTAAAGCCGGATGTGATTGTGGTAGATCCACCGAGAAAGGGATGTGACCAAAATGCGTTGGATGCCATGGCAAAGATGCAGCCGGAACGGATTGTTATGATTTCCTGTCATCCAGCAACGGCGGCAAGAGATTGTGCGGTGTTACAGGAAATGGGGTATGCAGTGCAGAAGGTGCAGCCGGTGGATTTGTTTCCAGGAACGGGACACGTTGAGTGCGTGGTATTGATGTCAAGAGTGAACCCAGAGAAATAAGAAAAGTGTTGATTTTTAAGGCTTATTCAAGTGCTATCGTTAAATGGTATCAATAGCAGGGAATAAGCCTTTATTTTTTGTACTGAAATTCGCTTCGTGGGAACATATCCACGGATTAGGGTCGACAAAACACTATGAATATTGCAAAAAGTGAACCCTTTTTGCAATCAAAAGGGTTCATTTTATAACGATAGAGGGTTATGGGCGTTAGAAGGTTATACAGACTTATCATCAAACTTGTACACTTTAAAGCAGCTCGTTAAGCAGGTTCATGTATTTCACTTTTGGTTGAATGTTTGATGTTAAGATTGTTGTTAATATCAAGTAGACAAATTAAACGAAATCTGTTTGAAATTTATATAATTACTCGTTTTTTGTATAATTGTCTTGAAATTTGCGATAATATGTGCTATACTATGAGTAAAACAACGTACTTTTGAAACTATTTTAGTAGATTGCTTAACAAATATACGAAAATCAAAGTAGGAGAAATGTTCTATGATTAGAATAGCAATTGTAGACGACATCATTGAAATTTGTTCTTCTTTAGAGAGAATTTTGCTTCATTATGCAGAGAAAATTGATGAAAAAATTGAAGTTGAACCATACACGAGCAGTGAAACATTTTTTTCTGCCTTGGATAATAATGAAACTTTTGATTTAATATATCTTGATATAGAGATTGACAATAGGACAGGTATAGATATAGCAAATCATATCCGTTCTGTTATGGATGACGAACTTCAACAAATCGTTTACATTTCAGGAAAACCTGAATATAGTATAAAGTTGCATGAAACGCATCCATTGGACTTTATTATAAAACCGATTAAACAAGAATCTGTTGAAAAAATAATGAATCGCTATATGAAAATATCCGGAAGATTCACAGATAATTTTACTTACAATATCGGAACAGACAGGTATAAAATTAAAATGAAAGAAATCTTGTATTTCAATGTTAGTAATCATACAACTGAAATGCATACAAAAAATAATGTAATTTCAATTTATGGAACACTAAAGGCATTAGAAAAAGAATTGAAGAGGTATGGATTTCTGAGAATCCATAGAAAAATTTTAGTTAATTCATTGCACATAAAGGAGTATCATTATGAAAATGTCACTCTTTATAATGGTGAATCCCTTGAAATAGGAAAAACATATCACAATGATGTTACATCTTTTAAATTAGAATCTTTCAGAGAGGATTGAATATGACTGCATCTGTATATACAATGTTTCAGATAATATCTGACTTTTTTGGAATGTTTTATATTGCAAGGTTTATGAATGCTTTTATTCATTCTGATAACAAAAGAAAAAGCAACTTATATTGCCTGCTGTATTTAACATATCCGACACTGACTATTTTCTCTTTATTTTTAGGGAACCTTCCCGGGTTAAATGTTTTCATAAATATTATTTCCTTATTTATAATTTCATTCAGATATAAATGCTCACTTGAAAAGAGAATTATTTCAGTAGGTTTGATATTTTTTATCATGTTAATAACGGATATAATCTGTGCTGTGCTTGGCAATACTTTAAATGCTTCATTGATAGCAGAGACACCTTATAAAAGTATAACAAGTCTTGTAATATGTAATTTAATCATTTATATGATTTCCATATTATTTGAAAAAGCAGAAATTTCTAAAAAAGACGTAAAGATTCCATACTACATATGGGGCTGCTTTACTGCGGTTCCATTACTTTCAATTGTATCTGTTTTAATTACCATACAGATAAACACAGCAAAAACAATACACATCACTGCATTATTTTTAATTTTGCTGTCTATCAATGTTATTTCTTTTTTTGTTTATGACAGCATTATTGAAATATATGAAGAAAGAATCAGCAATATTTCATTGAAAGAAGAAAAAGAATACTACAGAAAACAGTGCATATATATGCAGGAATCTGAAAAAGAACTGTTTGCTTTTCGACACGATATTTCAAACCAGCTGGATTTAATAAAGAAAATGTCACATAACACGAATAGCGATCAAATAAATGAAAGTGTTGCTTATCTGGAAGATAAACTGAAATCTGCTGAAATGTTTTCAAATACGCATAACATCATAATCGATTCTATATTAAATATGAAATATACTGAAATTAAAAATTGCGGGATATCTGTCAATTGCAAATGCCGAGTTCCGTGTAAATTGAATATTGAGCCAATGGATTTAATGGTCATTATTGGAAACCTGCTTGATAATGCAATTTGTGCAGCTGAAAAAGTTAATGATAATAAATATATTGGAATTCAAATTATATTTGAAAGTGGCATGATTTATATAAAAGTTGAAAATACATATATCGGAAAGCTGAATATAGATGATGAGAGGTTTTTAACAACGAAATCCAACAAAGCAATGCATGGCTTTGGATTGTCAAATGTCAAAAAAACAGTAAAAAAATATCATGGGAGTACAAAATTTAACTACACAGCTAATCTCTTTACATCAGAAGTTATATTATATTTAGAATAGCAAAATAGCCAAAATCGCAAGTTTGATTTTGGCTATTTTGCTGATTGTTTTCCTTTTACGTCGCTGAAATTTCCATTCACGTCGATTGATCGTTTTTAAGTGCTTATTTGTGGTATAATGAAACGGAATTGTATTTAATCTTATATCATGAATGTTAAAAACAGAAAGGTGTTATTTATGAGAAAGAAATTTTTAGCATTTTCACTGTCTTTGGTAATGGCAATGTCTGTGGGCATATATATGCCAAAAGTTTTGGCATTAGAAAAACAGGCCAGTAATGAAGTAGTCGATATGGAAGCAGATACTAAAATGCCGATTGTTAAGGACGCTACCGGTACGATAACAGAAGAAATGAAAACTCGACTGATTGCAAAATTTGAACAGAAGTATCCTAATACCGATCTCAGTGAATTTATTGTGGAATACGCTTCCGATGATAGTTTCGCTTATGATAATGTAAATAGTGACTATCTGTTTAAGGTTTATTATAAAGATATATGGGTTTATGATAGCTTTGAATCGAATTCAAGAGTATTTCTTGGAATAAGAAACGATGAGGATTATGAAGCGGTTTTTAAATCAGAATTTGTCGAATCCTGCAAAGAGTTATCTTTCGATAATCTTATTAGTGAAGAATCAGCAAAGCAGACTCTCAAAGATATGCATAAGCTTACGGACGACGATACCTGTAATGTTCAGCTTGTGATATATAATTATCTTACAACTGGAATGATTGGTTCAGATAAATCTGTTCTCGCTTACAAAATCAATCTTACAGGCAATCATCCGGATATGGAATATATTATTGATGCTCATTCCGGTGAAATACTAAAAGGCGAAAGTTCTACAGTTCCATTTGAGGGTGAAAAGTACAGGATAGATGATGTTACTTATATAAAGTACAACGATTATGTGGAACTTTTATCTTGCGATATGATGGCAACAAAAGTTAATATTCCGAAGGAAATTGATGGAATTCCCGTAAGAAAAATTGCCTCAGGTGCATTTAATAATTGTGTTTTACTGACACAATTGATTATACCGGATTCCGTTGAAGAAATTGGTAATAATGCTTTTTATGGCTGTTCTTCTCTGAAGGAGATAAAACTACCTGCTAAAATAAAAACTATTGATATAAGTATGTTTACGCAATGCATAAATATTTTAGAGGTATTTATACCTAATGAAGTGGTAACTGTAAAATCAGGTGCTTTTAATTTGTGTAAAAATTTAAAGACTGTATATATTCCAAAGAGTGTAGTTGAAATTGAAAAAGATGTATTTGATGGATGTGATTCTTTGGCAACCATTTTTTATGAAGGCTCAAAAACTGAATGGGATGAATTGGTTTCAAGATGTGGCTTGGATTTGAATGTTAATGTAATATATAATTCATATAGCCAAGAGGAAACATTGCTTGGAGATATTAATAATGATGGTTTATTTAATATAGCAGATATTGTTATGCTCCAGAAATGGCTTTTAGGTGTTTCTGATGTTACACTTCCAAATTGGAAAGCTGCTGATTTTTGTGAAGACGGAAAGCTTAATGTACTTGACCTTTGTATGATGAAACGCAAATTGGTTGAAAATATGCAGTCGAATCCTGAAGTTATTGACGAATTTACTCCTTGTACAGCAACCTTGGAGGATGATTTTATGGATTGGAAGGTTCATGTTATTATTAAGCATCAATATAGTGTATCAAATCATATATGGACGATTTCTGATTTTTTTAATGTAGATAATATTAAAAATGTTAAGCAGTATGAATTAAATGCCCCGTATCGACAAATGATTGAGATTTCATTAAACGAAAAATCTAAAGAAAATGTTTTAAAGTTAATTCATGATATTGAAGCATTGAATATTGTGGAAATCAAAGAGATTAAACCTGTTTTTTATTATACAGGAGATGTGTGATTGTATATGCAGTTAGCAAGTGTAATATTATTAATCCCAAAAATACTTCAGTACTTGATAATTTTGGCGATGATAGATTAACAGTGATAACTTATACTAATGATGGAAGAAACAGACAAGTTGTTATTGGAAAACTAAAATAAGTTTTAATAGTAGAAAGTCCTATTAATTCTTAAAGTAATTCGATAATCTTAATTGTATAAATTAATGGATGTGAAAAGAATCTGCAAATAATAAAATTCCCGACAAGTCGACATTTAAATGCTGATTTATCGGGATTTGTTTTTAAGTTTTTTACAGCCTTCATTTTTCATATTTTACTTTTGTACAGATAAAATTAAGATCTTTAAAATTTCAGGCAATTTCATTATTCTGTAATCTTCCCATTTCTCACATAGTCATCAATTTCTGAGATTTTAAATTTATACTGTTTTCCTGCTTTGTAGTAGGGAATCTTATTTGCCTTTATCCATGCACGAATGGTATCCTTACTCACGCTGAGATGATTCGCAATGTCATCTAAATTGACCCATTTCTCTACCACATTATTTTCGCCGTTCATCATGTACCTCCAACTTATAATTGAAATCCTAATTCACGTAATTCTGCTATCAGATCCACTTTCTTTATACACCAGTGCGTTCTGTTGAACTCATTGAAAGATGAATTGCCTCGTATATCTAAGTCAAATAAAGATTCATTCAGTCGCTGCTGTGGCAGAAGATAAATAATATGCGGATATATCTTCACTGCTTCGTGGCGAACTTTTAACTGACGGATATAGCCCAATCCAAGAACCTGGTCTTCATCTGTATGCCCATAACTGATATTTTCATTTGCAAAGATAGATGGAAAAGTAAGTACTCTTTTTTGTGTTTCTGATGATGAAATTGGAAATTCTTTTACTAATTCATCACCCATATACTCTTTCAAGGAACGGTCAATGCTTAATGTGAAAGGCTGTGTGTTATAAAGATCTATCTCATCTCTAATGATCAGATTATAATATTCGTTATTAAGAGAGAGCGTTGCAGGTTTTGGAGCTTGTGTTATAAGCTGAGGTGGTGTATTAAGCGTTTGCAATGTGACATTCAAATTATCAACATGATTTGCAAATACATTTTTTTCACCCGTTTGCTGAATTGTTTGAGTATCCGGATGAAGGCTTAAAGTTACAGGCTGATTGGGTTGTATGTCATTTGACATCGCAGAACCTCCTTTTTAGTTTCATAGATTCAATGTATCAACGTGGTCGATGTGTACATTTTTCTCACCGTACTGATTTACAATAGTTGCATGATTGATATATTGTGTTGTTGCTTTTTGATTTTTATCTTCAAAGATATTGTCTTCAGCAGCTTTTGGGATGGATTCTACGAAAATCTCCTGTGTAATACAATCACTTACTGTTCCTGCATACTTTCCGCGATTTGGATACCACTGCTGATATGTTGCCGCACCTCTTTCATTACAATCAGAGCGATGCATAATAATAAAGTGCCAGATTCCCAGAAGAAAAGGTTCTATCACAAAAGATTCCGTTTCAATCAATTTTTCTTTGGTAACAAAAGCACCATTTTCAAATATGTAAAAAGGAGTATCGGATTCAATGGTGTAGTCACTTTTAATCATACCAAGCAAACAACGTGTAAGCTGGATATACTTATCAGGGTCTGTAAATTCTTGTACAAACTCAGACATCAATATCAAAGCAGATGAATCAGAACTTTTTACATCTTTATCAAATGACCATTTCATATCCGCATCAGAAAAAGATGTAAAAGCTTCCAGTGAGTTGGTGCAGGTTTTGAATTGACTGGTATAAGTCTTTAAACTGGAACAGTTCATAAAATCCTTCATTTGATAAACTGAAATAAGCCTCCTGAACGTTTCTTGTTCAGAGAGGCTTTCTTTGTATCCTTTTGTATGCTCTGTAGAGGTTGTAAGAACAGGTCTTGCTCTTAGCAGTTGTGTAAAAAATGTACCGCCACAGAGATAGGGAATTGATTCACTTGCCATAGATTGCCTCTGATTTTCAAATATTAACTCGATTAACGGAAAATGCTATTGCAATTAACCGGATTAACGATATTCTTTTTATTAGATGAAGTAAAAATCCACATCAAATCATATTAAAACTTATTATATCAGAAATACACACACTTTACCAGTGGTAAGACGTAAATTTTGTATGAACAGCTAAAAGAAGTCGCTTTGGAGCGTTAGTATTTGGCTGAAGTACACATACATCGTTGATATTATTTCTGATAATTCAATGGAGAACAACATCTCCGAAAAATTCATACTGTGCCTGATTACGTATAGGGCAATGTCTGGATACATAAAAAGCTTTTTTCAAAAAGCTGAAATGTGTACCCTTTCTTCCTTATACCTTTTTTCAGGCAAAAGGATAGTCAGGTTGCACGAACCTGACTTTTTTGTATCTGCGTTGCCCTTGCTGTCACAGGCAGAAAGGACAACCTATGAAAAATCATATCAAACGCAACTACAATGGAGAAGAAATTAAATCCGGAGAGATTCTTGTGCCAATTATGTACAGCGATTTTGCTGAATCTTACTGTACGAATCAGGAATGTGTTAAAACTATTTCTGTAGGTGGCAGACAATTTAAGGTTATGTATGTCGCTGTTCCCAAAGAAATCGCTAAATACGCACGAAACTCATTCAATTTAGCTGTAAATGAACAATTGGGTCACTACACAGTAAGAAATTCTGTATCCGTCAATAAATTGGAAGATGCCTATGAACTTGAAATGGAAGCTTCACCTTCACCGGAAGATGAAATGATGGAAAAAGAAGAAAAGCGTGAAATTACAAAACTTATCACAGATTTGATTCATCAGTTAATTGAACAATCTCCAAAGCACGGTTTTGCTGCCTTGCTTCTTATCAATAATATTAAGGGGAAGGAGTTTCATGAAAAAATGCATCTTGGACATGATGCAGCAAATACAGTTCGCAAACAAGCAGAGGACTTTTTAAGGTGTGGTCTTGTTAATATTGATATCAATGGTATTCACTCTAAGAAGTCGAAGAATACGGCCTATTATCGTGAAGAGGCCTATCGTTTGCTTGATGCTCTGTTAAAAATGTACAATGCTTAAAAAAGCAGCAGTTCTGACTATGCAAGTGGTCAGTTCTGCTGCTTTTTTTAATCTTTCTTATAAAATTCACATTCATATCCGTCAGCACGGAGAATCAGACATTTTGCCCATTTTGGCGTTCTTGCCATTTGCTGACAAACTTCTTCAAGGGACATATCCTTTGATGCTTCGATAATCATTTCATCGTGTACATGAGCAACAATGAAGCAGTGGGAGAGTGTCTGCATGGAATACATCAGCAGATCTCTTGCAATTCCCTGAACGATGTTTTCTACAAATTTCGGTCCATAGCTTTCAAGCCTGTCCCATTTCTTCTGAGCGTTAATGCCCATATATGTAACAGATTCACCGCCAAACTGATTCTCTCCAATGCGTGGCTTTGCGTAAGCAAGCCGTCTGCCGCTTGGAAGTTCAATAAACAGAAAACCTGCCTCATACGAGAATTTTAATCCGTGTGTTTCTGTTGACGTTTTTTCTTTGATCGCCTTTTTTACAGCCTTATCTACCGCCCACCAAAGTTCTGTAATATGCGGTGAAGCTTCACGCCAGTCGGTTACGATTTGCTTTAGTTCCGCATCAGACAAGCCGAGAGAATCCGCTCCCATAGCCTTCATAGCACCGACTGATCCGCCGTAACCGCAGGAAAGTTCTGCTACTTTGCCTTTCTGCCTTAAATGTCCGTTTTCACCATGCTTTACAACAGGCACACCGAACATCTTTGATGCTGATGCACAATAAATGTCCTCATCGTTTGCAAAAGCCCGCATTCGCCAATCTTCACCTGCAAGCCACGCAATCACCCTTGCTTCAATGGCAGAAAAGTCTGCAACGATAAATTTCATACCTTGTCTTGGGATAAAAGCGGTACGAATTAGCTGTGATAATGTATCAGGCACATCATCATACAGCATCTGAACATCTTCAAAAGAACCGTACTTTACGAGCTCACGTACTTCTGATAAATCCGGCAAGTGATTCTGAGGAAGATTTTGCAATTGCACATTTCTACCAGCCCAACGCCCCGTTCTTGATGCCCCATAAAAGCTGAACATCCCTCTTGCACGATTATCGCTGCAAGCTGTATTTTTCATAGCAGTATACTTTTTCACTGAAGATTTAGACAACTGCAAACGCATCTGAAGCACTGATTTTACCGGTTCTTTTGCAGTTTTGATAAGTTCCTGTACCTGCGTTTTGCCGAGTGAATCCGACTTGTAACCCTGTGTTTCAAGCCAGCCAAGCAACTGATACACAGAGTTCGGATTCTCCACACCTGTGAGCCTTTTCATTTCAGTCGTCAGTTCTTCTTTTGCCTCTGCATCAAGGCTAATTGCCTTATCAGCAAGCTGCATATCTACGAGAATGCCTCTGTCGTTGATTTCCTGGTCAAGATAAAATTCCTGCCAGATAAAATTGGGAACAGAGAAACGTGACAGCTTTCTGTCGATTTCCAGTTCAGCTTCTACATCACGCTTGTTGTAGGCTTTAAAAATCTCCCATTTATCGGGATAATCTTTCGGATTATGAAACTGCGGAACACCGTCAATTGTGTCGTATGGCACACAAAAGAATTTGATGAGAGCCTTACCCTCTGTCATTTTCTGCTGTTCAATGCCCAAAACCTTTCCGACTTCTGCAAGTGATGACGGCAGTCCGAGTGTTCTTGCATGAATGCCAGCTTTCGGGATTTAAGAAATCTCCGACAGTATCTATGTCAATGCTGTAACTCTGGAAATACTGCGGATAGTTCTTACGAAGATATTTTGAAAGACAAATCCTCTCAAAATTACAATTAAATGCTCTTTTAACCACACTTTCATCTGCAAGAGCAGCGAGAACATTTTCCGGAATTTCTTCGCCGTTTGCTGTATCAACCACCTGAACAGGCTGTCCGTCTATGGAGTATGCAAACAGCAGAATATCGAAATATGGTGTATCTGTATAGGCATAGACACCGCATTTTGATATGTCCTTATCGGATCTTGTTTCAATATCGATTGTTATCATAAAATGCTCCTTTCTTTTTCGGATTTTGCTTGACACCATATTTGGTGTCGTGGTATAATATTCTTAGTAAGGAGGAATCCTAATGTCTAAGTTCGATAAATTGCTGGAACACATCACATCATTGTCAAAAGATATGCGTTTCGATGAACTGCGAAAAGTCCTTGAAAGTTATGGTTATACAATGCATTCACCCAAAGGCGGAAGCAGTCATTACACATTCAGAAAGCCCGGCAAAATGCCAATTACAATCCCGAAACACGAGCCAATTAAAAAAGTATACGTCCAGATGGTCAAAGAAGTGATTGAGAACGGAGAGGAGTGACCGCTATGAAAACGCTTGATGAGTATATGAAATTGCCGTATCGAATGGAAATTATTCCTGATACAGAAGAGGGCGGATACGTCGTATCTTTTCCTGAACTGCCCGGCTGTCTTACTTGTGCTGATACATTGGAACAGGCTGCTGTAAATGGGGAAGGGGCAAAAAAAGAATGGCTTATCACTGCTATGGAAGAGGAAATTGAAATTCCTGAACCTGTCAGTCTTGACGACTATTCAGGACAGTTCAAACTTCGCATTCCAAAATCTCTTCACCACGCTTTAGCAGCTCATGCAAAAGAAGAGGGCATCAGTATGAATCAGTATTGTGTTTATTTGCTGACAAAAAATGATACCCTCTCACACGCCTGAGTTTTTATCCCGTCAGAAATGGCGGGATTTTTTGTTAGATAAAGAACAATCTGAAAGTTTCTTTGCCTTTCGGTGTAATGAAAGTCTGTGTATCCGTAAAACCTGTTTTGGTATTTGTAAATTCTTTCAGTTCAAAAAGTCCATCTTCCACATAAGGCATATACGGTTTTAGTTTGCTTTTACGGTCACGATAGACATACTTGTGGTCAAGTAGAAACTGAATAAATTCTTTCTGCCCGATATGGAGTTCTTTTGCGGTATCACGGAAATTGGTAAGTAATCTTCTATCGACCAGTTCATCAAAATATTCCGCCTTTGGCTGCATAATCTGATTGTTAACAGTAAGCTGAGAAACAGAAAGCTGCAAGGCCTTAACACGTTCATTTGCAATAGACAATGCTCTCTGCATCACCATTTCAGGGCTGTTCCAGGCTTCTTCGATAGAGATGAAGTATTGACGGAATTTTCTGCCTATGTCGGTACGCTGAATCATACAGAGTTCTTTTGCCATTGGAATTGTAAGCATATGGTCAGTTGAAGGTCTGCCACCACTACTTTTACTCAAAAATGAGTAAAAGTCTTTATCTTCAGTAAATCCATATTCACACATACGAGCAAACCAGTCATTGTATCTTGTTGTAATATCAAGTGCCTTATGAAGTTCACGTCCTGAAACAACAGGCTTTTCAGGGTTATCATAGTTTACCTTAATCAGTTCATTCATTTTAAATCATCCTTTCAATATCCCACCCAAGCATAAAGCCTAACTGCCCACCCAGCTATTTTAGTTTTTAGTCAAGAAAATCATCATCATCTGCGAAATCTTCTTCCGCACTGCTGTGCCCTCCGAGCGGATCACCGTCACGGAGCTTCTGGACATTCTGCAAACCGCAGGCAATGCCTCGTGAAGTCTTGGTATTGAATGCGTAAAACGTGATGCTTGCTCTGCCGTAAATGCCGCTGTATACTTCGCTGTGTGTCAGAATCGGCTGACGGTCAGCGTCAACAATACCCGGTGCAATGATAGAATTTGCATTGATGAAATAGCTGTTTGCATAAGCTTCATCGTCCGGTCTGTCAATGTCGCCATCTCTCAAAGGCGTTTTGATGGAATTGAGAGACGGAACAGACTTGCCGTTGCTGAGTTTGCTTTTGCCCTCATCATAAGCTGCCTGAATAGCCGCTTTTACCTTTTCAATTGTCTTGGTGTCAGACTTCGGAATGATGAGAGAAACGCTGTATTTCGGCTTGCTCTTTTCGTCCATTGCCTTAGCTTCCCAGAGATTTGCATAACTGAATCTGCATTCTCCTGTTACTACCTTTGTCGGGTTTACAAATTTCTTTGCCATAGTTTAATCCTCCTGAAAATCATTTTCTGCCGAACTCCATTCCTTTCGCTTATCCGATTCAGGAACAAGAGTCGGTTTTCCCTGCGGTTTACATACATATTTGCTGAGAAGTTCGTCAAACTTCTTCTTGCCTCCCAGCATCTTGGTCATTTCCGTAATACCAAGAATTTTTGGTTCACTGTACGGGTCTTTTCCTGCCGCTTTTACAGCAGAAACCACCGCTTTTTCATCGGTATATTTACGGTTTGACCTGCCCTCAACGACCTTATAGCTATTCCACTTTCTGCCTTTTAAGGCTTCGGAAAGAGCATATTCTTTGACATCTGCTGCCCACGCTGTAAGTGCATCAGCACGTTCAAGGATCATTTCAATTTCAGAATCCTCCAGCATATCCGGCGGTGCAAAGTCATATTTTGCAATTGCCAGATTGTATTCTGCACGTTTTCGGCAAGTAGTTTTTACCTTGCAAAATCTGCAATGTTCTCCTGCACAGAATTCTCCCTCGCCTTTGGCGGCAAGTTCTGCTTTCGGTTTGAGTTCATTTTCCGCCCAGTTCATTAAATCCGATACAGGCATTGAAAACTCACTGATATTTTCGATTCTTGGCTGAAAGATCACCATTTGGATTTCGATGATGTCATACAGAATGCTGAACATTTCCAAAGCACCAAGTGCGTAGAGCATCATCTGCGGATTATGTTCTGCCTCAACTGCAACGCCTTTTCCGTATTTGAAATCGATGACAGTTAAGACATCATCAGCAACGATGATACAGTCACCTGTGCCGAATCCACCGGGAACATAGTGGCTGAAATCCAGTCGTTGTTCCACCATAACAATAGGCGATGCACATTGCGACATCTGTTCAGCGACATACTGAGCATAGCTGTCGGTGCAGTCCTCCATTTCCTGATCATAATAGTCAAGATTTTCTGTGGGGTTGTCCGTCCTGATGCTAAGCAGCTGATTTACTTTGAATTCTGCGAGTTCGTGAGCACAAGTGCCTTCACGGGCATATTCTGTTGTTACGTCAGGGATTTCAGCATTCAGTTTTGCAGACGGCGGACAATTCAGCCAGCGTTTACTTGCCGAGGCAGAAAGAACAGCATGGGTTCTGTTTTCATGTGCCAATTGCCTCAGCCTCCTTTAAAAGTGCAGGAAGTTCTGCGTCATCAACAGCTGAGAGCCTTTCAGCACCATGCTTCTGAAGCAGTTCTCTGACCTTATCAGAAAATCCAAGGCGTGTCAGTTCTGCAAGCTTCGCTCTGACTTTCGAACGGTCAACAGGCTTTTCAGGCTCTTCAGTCTGTTTTGGCGTTTCAGATGAAGTGCCGATTTCTTCATAAGCGTTAAGGTCACCAATCACTTTTGATGCAGTAAGCGCATCGGCATAAGCCTGAAGACTGTCACCAAGACTGCGGACATCTGAGATGATGTCCAGAAGAAGTTTGATTTGACTCATTGCGTTTTACCTCTCTTTCCATGTTTTTGGCTAATCTTTCTGATACCACACTTATTGCAAATAAAAGTGCGATAAGTTCTTTTTGCTTGTCCATCTTTTCACCTCCCTTCACTATACATAGGACAGTAAGAGCTTGTGTTCATAGCAAAAAAGTGGTATAATAGGAGATATGAAAAAAGAATATCAAGCAACAAATTACGAAAGTGATTTGACAGACAAACAATGGGAAGCAATCAAAGA
>OIZE01000324.1_pt1 | contig 41847 bp, 39 predicted proteins | sample 1588421 | NCBI WGS metagenome assembly OIZE01 (sample SAMN03283251) | human gut metagenome | biome: human-associated habitat; material: feces | host: Homo sapiens | place: USA | collected 2013 | reverse complement strand
CATGAAGATGGAAAGACCACCGGACACCACCAGCAGAATGGGCATCAGCAAAAGCATGGAGAAATAATCCGTTATTTTGCGGTACATGCTGCGCGCCTTTTTCACCTGCCAGATGCGGTTGAAGGTGATTTCCATATTGTTGATTAGATTCAGGACTGTCCACAGCAACATAATCAGACCCACTCCGATGAATATTCCACTCTTGGTCTGAGACAAATACGAATTCACGAATTGCAGGATGACTTCCGTGGTTTCCGTAGGACCGCCGAAACCGTTGACAATCTGGCTTTCCATCAGATTATCGAATCCGAAACCGCGGGCTATGGCAAACAAAATGGCAAGAATAGGCACGATGGCAAGCAGCGTACTGTAAGTCAGCGCCGAGGCTTTGTTTACTATCCGGTCTTTGGTGAAGCGGTTGATGCAAAGATAAATCGTCTTGATGATATTGTATACGGAAAAGGTCGTTCGCGTGACTTCATCTTCCGTAATACGCCAGATGTCGTAGGTGAGGAATTTCCAAAGGGCAGCAATACGCTTGTTCATGCTATTATCTCGATTATCCATTGTCAATAAAAAAGCAGTCAGTCTGTAAGCCGGGTTCTGTATTTGACAGTCATCTATCTACGCGCCGCGTTGCCGCGGTACTCCAGCCACCCCGGGAGCGGTCGGGCCAACCTATTGCTCCCATACCGGTGTTGCTCCGGATAGAGTTTACAGCATCGGACACTCTCGAGCCGACGGGTGCGCTCTTACCGCACCTTTCCATCCTTACCTGAGATACTTGCATACCTCGGGCGGTCTATTTCTGTTGCACTTTTCCTCAGATCGCTCTGGGCGGGCGTTACCCGTTATCCTTGCCCTGTGGAGCCCGGACTTTCCTCACAGCGGGCCTTTCGGCCTCGCCGCGCGACTGTCTGTCATACTCGCACAACTATTTTAGCCCATGGCGCGGGGCTTGTCAACGGAAAATGCATTGCTATTTTGGCGTTCCTGCGCTATACTATATATTGAATTTGTATGTGCAGACGAAAGGATGAACGTCTATGACGATACAGGAATATCTATCCTCCCTGCGGGGAAAAACAGCGGCAGTGCTCGGCATCGGCGTGAGCAACACGCCGCTCATCGAGCTTTTGTGCCGAAACGGTGTGCAGGTCATCGCCTGCGACAAAAAGAGCCGCGAGGACTTAGGCGAGCGCGCGAAGCAGCTTGAAGCGCTGGGCGCGCACTTGCAGCTTGGCGAAGGCTACCTCGATGATCTGCGCGCGGACGTCGTTTTCCGCACGCCGGGCATGCGGCCGGACGTTCCGGCGCTGCTCGAGGTGAAAGCGCGCGGCAGCGTTGTGACGTCGGAAATGGAGATCTTTTTCGAGGTCTGCCCATGTACGATCATCGGCGTGACGGGCAGCGACGGCAAGACCACCACGACGAGCATCATCGCCGAAATGCTGCGCGCGGCGGGGAAGACCGTGTATCTCGGCGGCAACATCGGCCACCCGCTGCTGTGCGACGCGGAGAAGATGCAGCCTGAGGACTTCGCGGTCGTAGAGCTCTCGTCGTTCCAGCTGCTTGATATGAAGCGCTCGCCGCACATCGCGGTGATGACGAACCTTGCGCCGAACCATCTGGATGTGCACAAGGATATGGACGAGTACATCGCGGCGAAGGAGAATATCTATCTCCATCAGCACGAGGGCGACATCGCCATTTTCAACGAAGACAACGACATCACGCGCTCTCTTTCGGAAAAGGTATCCGCGCGGATGCGGCTCTTCAGCCGCCGCGAAGAGGTCGCGGACGGCGCGTTCCTTCGCGGAGATACCATCGTCCTGCGCCATGACGGATGCGAGGAAGCGGTCATGCAGATCTCTGACATCCGTCTGCCGGGGATGCACAATGTCGAAAACTACCTCGCCGCCGTGACGACGCTCGACGGTTTGGTGCCCTACGAGGTCATGCGCGAGACTGCGCGTACCTTTGTCGGCGTCGAGCACCGCATCGAGCCGGTGCGGACGATCCGCGGCGTGCAGTGGTACAACGATTCCATCGCGTCGAGCCCGACGCGTACCATCGCGGGGCTCAACGCGTTCAACGAAAAGGTCATTCTGCTCGCGGGCGGATATGACAAGCATATTCCCTTTGCACCCCTTGCACCCGAGGTGGTAAAGCACGTCAAGCTGCTTATTTTGTGCGGCGCGACAGCGGACGCCATCGAAAAGGCCGTGCGCGAGTGCCCGGACTATCACGGCAGCCCCGAGATCGTGCGCTGCGAGAGTCTGGAGGACTGCGTGAAGACCGCCTACGAGCGCGCAGTGTGCGGCGACATCGTGACGCTCTCGCCCGCGTGCGCGGCGTTCGACCAGTTCGCGAACTTCATGGAGCGCGGCAAGGCGTTCAAAAAGCTCGTCATGGGGCTTGGCGAATAGGGAAAAGCCCGCGCGGCATAGGCTTCACTGGAATCGGGGTGAGGCTCTGTGCCGAAATGGAGACACAGAAGACTTTCAGGAAAGAAGCGGGCGTTGCTGCTTGTGCTGTTTTTGCTCGCGGCGCTGCTGGCGCTCGCCATCGTGGCAATGACGCACCTAAAACCCGTGCTCACGTCGCTCGCAACGGCGCGCGTGTCAAATACGGTCAACGGCATCGTGACCGCCGCCGTGAACGAGACGATCTACAGCGGCGGCGTGGACTACGACCAGCTCATCTCCTTTGAAAAGGACAACGAGGGAAAGATCACGGCGGTCAAGAGCAACATGGCGGAGTTCAACCGTTTGCAGTCCGCCATCATCGACGAGGTGCTCGAAAAGCTCTCCGAGGTGACGACCAAGGAGCTTTCCGTGCCGGTCGGCACACTGCTCGGCTCGCCGTTTTTGGCGGGGCGCGGGCCGCTGATCCGCGTGCGGATGCAGTCGGTCGGCTCGTCGAGCGCGCATTTTGAAAATGCGTTCACGTCGGCGGGTATCAACCAGACGAAGCACCAAATTTATCTTGTGGTGGACGTCTACGTCAGCATTCTCCTGCCGGGCTTTTCCACAACGACAAAATTCAGCAACACCTATTCCGTGGCGGAGACCGTTATCGTCGGCTCCGTGCCGGACAATTACACCTATTTCAGCAATGGCGAGGACATGGAGCAGAACGCGGAAGATTACATCATGAACAACGGCTGACTGCCTTTTGCGCACCGCCGGAGAGAGGGAACGCACTATGGACAAAAATATCCGGATCGACGAGATCGTAACACGGCTGAATGCCGCCTCCGACGCTTACTACGGCGGGCAGGAGGAGCAGATGACGAACTACGAGTGGGACGCTCTGTTTGACGAGCTGACCGCTCTGGAAAAAGAGACCGGCTATGTCCGGCCCGACAGTCCCACGCAGGTGACGAGCCATTCCGGAAACGAAATGGACGGCGAGGGGGAGAAGGAAGCGCACGAGTACCCCGCGCTCTCGCTCGCCAAGACGAAAAAGGCCGAGGAATTGCAGGACTGGGCGGGCGAGCGCGACATTTGGCTCTCGTGGAAGCTCGACGGCTCGACGCTTGTGGCGACGTATGACGGCGGCGCGCTCACGCGCGTTTTGACGCGCGGCAACGGCACCGTCGGCACGAACATCACGTATATGGCCTCCGCCATCCGCGGTATTCCCGCGAAAATCAGCGACAAGGGCCACCTCGTCGTGCGCGGCGAGGCGACCATCTCCTATGCAGATTTCGAGGCCATCAACGACACGCTCGAGGACGCGGACGACCGCTACGCAAACCCCCGCAACCTCGCCGCCGGCACGCTGGCGCTCGACAAGACGAATCTCGACAAGGTGAAAGAGCGCAACGTGACGTTCAACGCCTTTACGCTCGTCCACACGGATGAAGTGATCCGCTCCTGGGGCGCGCGGATGGACTATCTTGACCAAATGGGCTTTACAACTGTCGAGCGCGAGCGCACGAGCGCGAAGGACCTGCCCGACGCCATCGCGCGCTGGACGAAAAAGGTCGACTCCGGCGAGATGGGCATTCCCGTGGACGGCCTTGTCATCACCTACGACGACACGGACTACGCCGCGACCGGCAGCGTGACGGGTCATCACGCCACGCGCGCGGGTCTTGCCTACAAGTGGGCGGACGTTTCCGCCGACACGGTGCTCGATCACATCGAATGGTCGTGCGCGGCCTCGACCATCACGCCGGTCGCGGTCTTTGACCCTGTGCAGCTCGAGGGCACGACTGTCACGCGCGCAAGCCTCTGCAACGTCAGCGAGCTCGAGCGCCTCGGCATCGGCAAGGACCGCAAGACCGAGCTTCGCATCATCAAGGCCAACAAGATCATCCCGAAGTGCATCGCGGTCGTCAGGGCCGAGGGCAGCTATGAAGTCCCGACGGCCTGTCCCGTCTGCGGCGCGGCGACCGAGGTGCGTATCAGTCCCATCAGCGGCGTGAAGACGCTGCGCTGCACCGATCCGAACTGTCCCGCCAAGCACTTGAAGCGCTTTGTCCGCTTTGCGAGCAAGGGCGGGCTTGATATCGACGGCCTCTCCGTGCAAACGCTGCACGAGTTCGTCAACCGCGGCTATCTGCGCGATTTTGCCGACCTCTATCATCTGGACGCGCACGCGGACGAGATCGTAAAGCTCGAAGGCTTTGGTGAAAAGTCCTGCGCGAACCTGTTGGCGGCCATCGAAAAGAGCCGCAAAGTCGACCCAATCCACCTGATCTTCGCCCTCTGCATCCCAAACATCGGCGCGGACGCGGGCAAGAAGCTCATCGCAGCGCTCGGCACGAAGGGCTTTTTATCACGCATCGAGAGCGGCGAGGGCTTCGAGGACGTGGACGGTATTGGCGTCGAGCGTTCAAACGCGCTCCTGAACTGGTTTGCTGACGATGAAAACAAAAACCTCTTCGACCGCCTGATGGCAGAGCTCACACTGGAGGACGTCGCCCCCAAGCAGGAGGCCGACGGAACCTGCAAAGGTCTGAGCTTCGTCATCACGGGCGATGTGCACCTCTTCAAAAACCGCAGCGCGTTCAAAGCCTACGTCGAACAGCAAGGCGGCGCCGTGACCGGCAGCGTCTCGGGGAAGACAACGTACCTCGTCAGCAACGACGGGGAATCGAATTCGTCGAAGACGAAAAGGGCAAAGGAACTGGGGGTTCCTATTCTTTCCGAGGAAGAATTTGTCTCTCGGTTCGGAGGTCCCGAATCTGCTGACTCTGCGGAAGTGCAAATCGGCATTGATACACTGCTGTGATCTGCTGCTGCACCGTGCAGCGGCGGTTTTCCGCACTGTGCGGAAACGGGCAACTAAAGGGGGATACTCTCTTTCAAAAGAGAGTATCCCCCTTTAAATCCTCCGAGAGAAATTTTACATTGGCAGTTTGTAGCTCGAAGAGCTACACGCGCTGCGCAATCAGGTGCGGTGTACATGGCTTTGCCATGAATCCCTACCGCCTCGTTACCACTCTCAACCGCGCCTTACTACCGTGAGGCGCGAGTGACGTTTACTCGGCGGCAGACTGTGTGCCAAATGCGGCATTGCTGGCGCTCGCCGCATTGATGGGACTGGCGATAGACGGGAATTACTGCGCACTTCTACAAGATCAGCAGAGCGGCAGCGGATAATAGAAGCAGAGACAAATCGTCTTGCAATGCTGACGCGGCAACACCGCGCGCAGGCATTACATTCCGGAGGCAAAAGACTTGTGCAAGCCCGAGATTGCCAATCAAAACCCTTTCTCTTGGGGGGTGTAAGGGGGGCTATTCTCTTTCCGAGGAAAGAGAATAGCCCCCCTTTGTCGCGTCCCCACACTGTGTGGGGAACATTCCTTCCGCATGAAGTGCGAAAAACTCACATCATATCCTTGATATGATTCAGCCGATCCAGCGCAGCGTACAGCGTCTCATCCTTCTTCGCGAAGTGCAGACGCACAATATTGTTGATCGGTTCATTGAAGAACGAGCTGCCCGGCACGGCGCCGACGCCGGCTTTTCTCGCCAGCTGCTCGCAGAAGTCGACGTCGCTCTGGCCCTTCTTGAGGTACGGGGAGATGTCGGCCAGCACGAAGTACGTGCCCTCGGGATCGGTGAAGGGGATGCCGATGTCGCGCATGCCCTCGGTGAAGATCTTCTTCATGTGCGCGTAGTGCGCGCCGAACTCGTCATAGTAGCTCAGCGGCATGTTGAGGCCGACGACGGCGGCCTCCATCAGAGGCGACGGGCAGCCGACGGCGTTGAAGTCGTGGTACTGGCGGATGCGCGCCATGATGTTCTCCGGCGCGATGGCATAGCCGAGTCTCCAGCCGGTGACGGAGTAGGTCTTGGAGAGCGATGAGCAGGAGACCGTGCGCTCCCACATGCCGGGGATGCTGTTCATGTAGACGTGCTTGCGGCCGTCGTAGATGATGTGCTCATACACCTCGTCCATGATGGCGTAAACGTCGTAGCGGATGCAGAGGTCGGCGATGGTCTTGAGCTCTTCCTCGGTGAAGACCTTGCCGCTCGGGTTCGAGGGATTGCAGATGATGATGGCCTTCGCACCGCCGCGGAACGCATCTTCGAGCACGTTCGGGTCAAAGGAGAACGTCGGCGGATTCAGAGGGACAAAGACCGGCTCGCAGTCGGCCATGATGACCTGTGCGCGGTAGTTTTCGAAGAACGGGGAGAACATCACGACGCGGTCGCCCGGATTCGTCAGGGCGAAGAGCGTGTCGACCATCGCTTCGGTCGAGCCGATGGTCGCGACGATCTCGGTCTCGGGGTCGATGGTGCGGCCCATGAAGTGACCGCATTTGCGCGCGATGGCCTGGCGGAAATTCGGCGCACCCATCGTGATGGGGTACTGATGGGGGCCTTCGTGGCTCACGACCTCGAGGCGGTCCATCATCTCCTTGGGCGGGTCAAAATCGGGGAAGCCCTGCGCTAAGTTGATCGCGCCGCATTCGTTGGAGATACGCGTCATTCTGCGAATGACGGAGTCGGTAAAGTGCTGATTTCTTCTGCTCATTTCCTGCATGGGTGTGCCGTCCTTTCCGTTGCGGTCAGTGCGGAACACGCTCGCAGAGCCGCGATCAAGTGAAGTTGTTCTTAATATTACATAAAGATGAGAGAATGTCAAGTATTACAAAGGACAACGTGACGAAGTTCGACGCTTTGTCACGATAAAGCAGGAACGCGGCGGCCGCTTTTGTATAGAATGGAGCAGGCGAACGCCGGGAGAGGAGGGGAAAAGCATGTATTCGAATCCGCCGCCGCGCCCGCCGGGACCGCCGCTGTTCGGCCCGTGGCACTGCGTGGGTGTTTGCGCGCTGGCGCTGGGGCTCGGTATTTTCATCGCGGCTGTTTTTCCGGTGGGGGCGCTGATGTTTCTGGTCGCGTTTCTTCTCATCTTTTGCGGCATCGGCTGCCTGCGCAGATTCTAACATCGGTTGAAAAGAGTATGAATATTGGGAGGGAAAAGCATGAAAATTGTCGTTTGGAAATCACCCAAGGTCCTCTCGTCGCTGCTGCGGCGCGTATTTGGCGTCAGGGAGGAAGCATAACGCGCGTCCATAGTGCATAGAGTGCAGTAACCACTTAGCCGAAGGAGAGGGACTGCAATGGAACTGGAATTGAAAAAGGAGCAGTTTGCCTGTTATCAGGCGTTACCGCAGCTCAGCGAGAACCGCGAGGAGACAACGGAGACCATCGTGCCGGACTATCTGCCGGACATCGCCCGCATCGTGGATGCGAGCGGGTGCCTTTTCCTGCGCAGCCGTGAGATCGCAGACGGAAAAGCGCAGGTGTCGGGCACGGTCCGCATGACGCTTTTGTACGTGGCCGAGGACGCGCAGGGGATGAAGTCGTTTGAATATACGCTGCCGCTCGACGAGACGATCGAGGGGCGCGCGCTGAGCGGCAGCGCGGACAGCTGCCTCGACGGCCGGCTCTGCTCGTGCGAAGTGCGCATGCTCAATCCGCGCAAGGTGTTCACGCGCGTAAACGTGGAGCTGACGCTTACGCCCTACGTGCCCGCGTCGCTGAGCGTGTGCAGCGGCGTGAAGGAGCAGGAAGCCTACAAGATCGAAACGCTGTGCGAGAAAAAGGACATCGGTATTATCCGCGCCATTCGGGAAAAGGACTTCACATTTTCCGATGAAGTGCTGCTTTCGGGCACGAAGGAGCCCATTCAGGAGCTTTTACGCACAAAGTGCGCGCTGCGCGTGACTGACTGCAAGTCGATCGGCAACAAGATCGTGCTCAAGGGCGTCGCGCGGCTGGATGCCATCTACTTGGATGAGAGCGGGAATCTTGCGTCGATGAGCAGTGAATTGCCGTTTTCGCAGATCCTAGACGGCCTTGCCGAAGAGGAGGGCGAGACGACGGTGCGCGCGTCGCTGCGCCTGACAGGCGCGGAGATCCATGTCGGCAGCGAGAGCGAGCCGGACAACAACCGTGCCATCTCGCTGCGGCTCTACATCAGCGCGTTCACAGCGGTGCGCGAGGTGAAAAGCGTTTGCTGTGTGGCGGACCTTTACAGCACGGCCTACGACCTGACCGCGAAGACGGAGACGGTCGAGCTGTGCGACAGCGCGGCGCTGGTGCTGCGCGAGCAGCTCGTGCGCGAAAAGATCGAGACCGGGGCCGAGGTGCAGACGGTGCTGGCGACGGACGTGATCTTCAGCAGCGCGGGCGTGAGCGGCGGAGGAGAGAGCGCGTCGCTGCGCGCGACGGCGAATCTGCGCGTGCTGTATCTCGACGAAAACGCCGTGCCGCTGCTCTCCGAGCGGCGGAGCGAGGTGCTGCTCGAGACCGACCTTCCGGGCAGCGGACAGGCGCGGGTGCAGGACATGTACGCGGGCGAGATCGCCGCGTCCGTCGGCGTGGACGGCGTGGAGCTGCGCTTCCCCGTAACGTTTGCCGTCAGCGTGGCGGAAACGCCGCGTTATCCTTGTCTTCAGTCGCTTGAGGCCGAGGAGTGCGGAAAAAAGGACGAGAACGTCCCCTCGCTCGTGCTCCGCGCGATGAAGCAGGGCGAGCGGCTGTGGGATATTGCCAAGCTGTACCGCACGACGGTCGAGGCCATCCTCGCGGCCAACGAGCTCAAGGAGGAATCCGCCGCGGTGATCGGAAAGCTGCTGCTGATCCCGCGCAGGCGCTGAGGAACGGAGGAAGAGGGTATGAGCATGAATACGGAGATCTATCAGGATATTTCGACCCGCACGGCGGGGGACATCTACATCGGCGTCGTCGGCCCCGTGCGCGCGGGCAAGTCGACGTTCATCAAGCGCTTCATGGAGACGCAGGTCATCCCGAATATCGACAATGTCTACCGCCGCGAGCGGGCGAAGGATGAGCTGCCGCAGAGCGGCAGCGGCCGCATGGTGATGACGGCGGAGCCGAAGTTCGTGCCGGAAGAGGCGGTGGACATCGCGCTTGACGAGGGAAGCAGCTGCTCGGTTCGGCTCATCGATTGCGTGGGCTATATGATCCCCGGCGCGACGGGGCAGATGGAGGGCGAGAGCCCCCGCATGGTCTCGACACCGTGGCTCGATCACGAGGTGACGATGAGTGAGGCGGCGGAGCTTGGCACAACGCGCGTCATCCGCGAGCATTCGACCATCGGCATCGTTGTGACGACCGACGGCAGTATCACCGATATCCCGCGCGAGGACTACATAGAGGCCGAGGGCCGCGTCATCCGCGAATTACAGGAGATCGGCAAGCCCTTCCTCGTCCTGCTCAACGCGACAGAGCCGGAAAGCGATCGCGTGCAGGCAATGGCAAGGGATATCGCTTCACGCTATGGCGTGACATGTCTGCCCGTCAACTGCCTGACGCTCGACGACAACGCAGTGGGAATGATTCTCAAGGCCATCCTTTACGAGTTCCCGCTCTGCGAGCTGGACCTCTTCATCCCGCCGTGGGTCGAGGCACTTGCCGACGATCACCCGATCAAAAGCGGCCTCTATCAGGCCATCCGCGAGAATACGGGAACACTTCACTGCATCCGCGAGGTGCAGGGCGCGATCAGCGCCATCGGCGGCTGCGAGAGCGTCAGCAGCGCGCGCATCACGTCCATTCAGCTCGGCACGGGCGTCGCCGCGGCGGAATTGCAGCTCCCGCGCGCACTGTTCTACCGGACGCTGAGCGAGCAGTCGGGCTTCGATGTGAAGGATGACGGCGATCTGCTGAGCCTTCTCACTGAGCTTTCGTCGGTCAAAGCGGAGTACGACAAGGTGGCGCAGGCGGTGTCCGATGCGCGCGAGAGAGGCTACGGTATCGTTGTGCCGACGGTCGACGAGCTGAACTTGGAGGAGCCGGAGATCATGAAGCAGGGTGGGCGTTACGGTGTGAGGCTCAAGGCGAGCGCGCCGAGCCTGCATATCATCCGCGCCGACATCGAAACGACGGTTTCGCCCATCGTCGGCAACGAAAAGCAGAGCGAAGACATGGTCAACTACCTCTTGCAGGAGTTCGAGGGCGACACGACGAAGATCTGGCAGTCCAACATCTTCGGCCGCAGCTTCCACGAGATCGTGAACGAAGACTTGCAGGCAAAGCTCAAGCACATGCCGGACGACGCGCGCCTCAAGCTCCGCCAGACGCTTGAGCGCATCATCAACGAGGGCACGGGCGGTCTCATCTGTATCATCCTGTAAAGAAACAAAGCGAGAGGAGGTTCCTCTCGCTTTGTTACATTCCTGTAACTGGAATGTCATCACTTTGTAACTTGTCATTTCCACTGCCCGCTGTTATGCTGTTCTATAAGAAGGATAACAGGAGGAAGAGGATATGAGCCGAAAGATCGCGCTGCCGCTGCTGGTGGCAGCGGCGCTTGTCAGCATCATCTTAGCAAGCCGCACTCCGCAGCCCATCATAGAGGAATTGCCACCGGAGGAGGCTGACGCGCCCACCGCGCTGCTCACGCAGACCGAGAAGGTCAGTGATCAGACCGTCACGCTGAGAGTCTACGAGCCGGATGAGGCTGGCTATGCGCGCTACGCGCTCTTTGGCGCGGACGGTGCGGAGATCGACATACCGTTCGGCGTGAATCGCGGCACTTGGATCGGGAATGGCAACGCTGCCGAAAAAGTCTCCCTCACCGCACGGGACGATGTGCTCGGATTTCCGGGCTTCGAGCTTGAAACGATCCAAGGCATAGTTATGACAGTTTGTGACTTCTATGCGCTGACGGAGCAGGGCTTCGTCTATGCGGGAAGGACCGTTGGCTATGACTTTGATGATGCGGCGGAGGGCGACGGCGCGTGGCCGCTTGATCTCACGGGAGATGGGCGCAGCGAACTCATTACGCGCAGCACCTTTGGCGACGGCATGTCGTGTGTTTTTGTCTACCGTTGGAACGCCGCGGAGGGGGGCTCTCAGCGCAGTGAGGTCGACTGGGATAAGGCAGACGCACAGCTTGCGCGCCTGAGTGAGCCCCTCGGCGTGACCGCACGGGCGGAGGCCTATCACGCACAGGACAATACCGTTACGCTGACGCTCTACACGGAAAGCGGCACGAAGGAAACGACGCTGCCGCTTTCCACAGATATTCTCGGCGAGTGGTTTGCAGAGGACTGACCGGAATGATATAAAAAGGAACCGATTCGAAAGAATCGGTTCCTTTTTTACTGAAAAATTTACTTGGCCAGCACTTTTTTGAGTTTGGCGAAACGGGGGAGGGAGTCCTCCTTCGGGAGCTTGGGCTCGCCCTGGATGAGGGGGAGGACATAGTCGATGAACTCCTGCTTGACGCCGTTGTGAGAGTCGTTGATCCACTCGATGGGGATCTTCTTCTCGAAGTTCGCGACTGAGGTGAGCGGCAGCAGCTTCGTCTTGCAAACGTAGTGGCCGTCCACAGTCTCACGCTCAAAGGCGACCATCTTGTCGGTGATGCCGGCGACGGCGTTCTCCACCGCGGCACGACCGGCCATGACGGCCTCTTCGATATCGGTCTCGCTTGCGAGGTGTGCGCCGCAGCGCTGGAGCAACGACAGCTCAATGCCGCGCACCTTCGCGCCGGTCTTTTCCTTCACGATGCTCGCCAGCAGCGCGGCGAGGCCGCCGAGCTGCGCGTGGCCAAAGCCGTCCGTCGCGCTGGTCTTGGCCTCGGAGACAAAGCTGCCATCGGCATAGTGGATGCCCTCGGATACGGCGACCATACAGCTGCCGGTCTCCTTGTAGATGCGCTCGACGTCGGCAAGGAACGTGTCCATGTCGAAATCAGTCTCGGGCAGGTAGATGAGGTCGGGACCCGCGCCGTACTTCGTCGCGAGCGCGGCGGCGGCAGTCAGCCAACCGGCGTGGCGGCCCATGATCTCGACAATGCAGATCATGCCCGTGTCGTAGACGTGCGCGTCCTGATAGACCTCCATCAGGCTCGTCGCGATGTACTTGGCGGCGCTGGCGTAGCCGGGGCAGTGGTCGGTGCCATAAAGGTCGTTGTCGATCGTCTTGGGCACGCCCATGACGCGGCACTCGTAGCCGACCTTCTGCATGTACTTGCTGATCTTATTGCAGGTATCCATCGAGTCATTTCCGCCGTTGTAGAAGAAATAGCGGACGTCGTGCTTTTTGAATACCTCAAGGATGCGCTTGTAATCGGTGTCGTCCTCGTCGGGGTCCTTCATCTTGTAGCGGCAGGAGCCGAGGGCGGAGGAGGGGGTGTACTTTAAAAGCTCCAGCTCCTTCGGGTCTTCCTGACTCATGTCGAACAGGCGGTCTTCGAGCACGCCCTTGATACCGTGCTCTGCGCCGTAGACATTCGTGATGCAGCCGGAATCGAGCGCCGTGCGGATGACGCCGTAAGCGCTCGCGTTGATGACGGAGGTCGGGCCGCCGGACTGACCGATGATGCACGCGCCTTTCAATTCACTCATAGCAGTTCTCCTTATCGTTTAGGCCTTGCCGGCGCAGCCGAGCACATCGACGAGCTTGTGGCGGACGAGCTCCTTGATGTTGGCACGGGCGGGCTTGAGATACTCGCGCGGGTCAAACTTGTCGGGATGTTCATCGAGGAAGGCGCGCACGGTGCCGGTCATGGCAAGGCGCAGGTCGGAGTCGATGTTGATCTTGCAGACGGAGAGCTTTGCGGCCTCGCGCAGCTGATCCTCGGGCACGCCGATAGCGTTGGGCATCTTGCCGCCGTGCTCGTTGATCATCTTGACATACTCCTGCGGGACGGAGGAGGAGCCGTGCAGCACGATGGGGAAGCCGGGCAGACGCTTGGAGACTTCCTTCAGCACATCGAAGCGCAGCGGGGGCGGGACGAGGATGCCCTGCTCATTGACGGTGCACTGCTCGGGCTTGAACTTGTAAGCGCCGTGAGAGGTACCAATGGCGATGGCAAGGGAGTCGCAGCCGGTCTTGGAGACGAATTCCTCGACTTCTTCGGGATGAGTGTAGGACGCCTCGTGCGCGGCGACCTTGACCTCGTCCTCGATACCGGCGAGGGTGCCGAGCTCGGCCTCGACCACGACGCCGTGGTCATGTGCGTACTCGACGACCTTCTTCGTGATCTCGATATTTTCGGCAAAGGGCTTGGAGGAGGCGTCGATCATGACGGAGGTGAAGCCGCCGTCGATGCAGGACTTGCAGGTCTCGAAGTCCGGGCCGTGGTCAAGGTGCAGCACGATGGGGATATCGGGGCAGCACTCGACAGCAGCTTCCACGAGCTTGACGAGGTAGGTGTGGTTCGCGTAGGCGCGGGCGCCCTTGCTGACCTGCAGGATCACGGGCGCGTGCTCTTCCTGGCAGGCCTCGGTGATACCCTGCACGATCTCCATGTTGTTGACGTTGAACGCGCCGATGGCATATCCGCCGTCATAGGCTTTTTTGAACATTTCAGTAGATGTTACGAGCGGCATAATATCTTCTCCTTTGATTAAAAAGTTATTTCAAATGTTTGGTACGTTTGGAACTAATTGCATTGTAACACAGAAATTTGATTTTGCAAGAGAATTTGCGATATTTTTGAAAAAAGGAGACAAAACCGATTCGCTTTGTCTCATTTCTTTGCTTAATTGACCCAGATCGCGGGAAGGCGGGTGCAGGTGAGGCCCATTTTCCGCTGCAAATGCAGCGACGCTTCGTTTCCGTCGACCACGTGGCAGTAGGGCGTGCGGCCCTCCTTCAGCGCTGCGGCGATCAGAAATGCTTCCAGCTGCGCGGCATACCCGCGGCGGCGGAACGGCGGTAGAATTTCGAGCATGCCCATGCTGCTGTCGTCATGAAAACCGGCGAAGCCTGCGAGGGCATCGCTCTCAAATACGCCGAAGAGTGCGCCGTGTTCGATGCGGTCGCGGATGTATGCACCGTCGCCGTCGTGATAGACGGACGCGGCCAGCGCCGCGTGCTCCTGCGTCAGCGGGCGGATGTCCGCCGTGACGGGGCAGGGCGGCTCGCCCTTTTCATAGACCCACTGCGTGCAGCGCATGGAATCGTGCAGGGAGAATTCCCGCATCAGCGCTGCTGCGGCATCGTCACTTTTGACGGTGAACAGCTTGGGAGCGGCAGGGCAAAGCGTGCGAATCTTTTCACACAGAAGCGCGCCGTCCTGTATGTCGCTCAGCAGAAACGTTCCGTCCGTGCTGAGGACGAGAGAGCCTTCATCTCCGTCATAAAGCAGGCGGCCTGCGCCGCGGCGCAGCGATTCCGTCATGTCGACGCACTCGGGCGCGGTGTTCATCAGATGTTCGCCTTGACGGTCTCGGCGATCTGATCGGCCGTCAGGCCGTATTCGCGCAGCACGTCCGCCGCCTTGCCAGACTGGCCGAAGCGGTCGTTCACGCCGATCTTGTGGAACTTGCAGTTGACCTTACCCATCAGGACGTCGGCCACGGCGTCGCCAAGACCGCCGATGACGCTGTGCTCCTCGACGGTGATGACCTTGCCGCACTTTTCAGCCCATTCGGTGACGCACGCAGCGTCGATGGGCTTGATGGTGTGGATGTTGATGACGGCGGCGTCGATGCCCTCCTTGGCGAGCTTCTCCGCGGCGGCGAGGGATTCGCTGACCATCAGGCCAGTCGCGAAGATCGCAACATCCTTACCCTCGCGCAGGACGTTTGCCTTGCCGATCTCAAAGGGCTTGACCATGTCACCTTCGAACACGGGGGTGGCGAGACGAGCAAGGCGCATGTAGACCGGGCCGTCGACCTCGGCGATCGCCATGGTGGCGGCCTTGGCCTCGTTGGCGTCCGCGGGGCAGATGACCGTCATGCCGGGGATGACGCGCATGAGGGCGATGTCCTCGATGCACTGGTGGCTGCCGCCGTCCTCGCCGACGCTGACGCCCGCATGGGTCGCGCAGATTTTGACATTGAAGTGGGGATAGGCGATGGAGTTGCGAATCTGCTCATAGGCGCGGCCGGCCGCAAACATCGCAAACGAAGAGCAGTAGGGGATGAGGCCCATCGTGGACATACCGGCGGCGATGTCGACCATGTTGGCCTCGGCAATGCCGCAGTTGTAGAATTTTTCGGGGTGTGCCTTGGCGACCTTGCAGGTCTGCGTGGCGTTGGCGAGGTCGGCGTCGAGCACAACGACCTTATCGTTCTTTTCGACCAGTTCGATCAGCGCTTCGCCGTAAGCCTGACGGGTTGCAATTTTATCAGCCATGTTCTTAGTCCTCCAATTCCTTCAAAGCCTGCTCGCGCTGCTCGGCATTTGGGGCCTTGCCGTGCCAGCCGACCTGATTCTCCATGAACGAAACGCCCTTGCCCTTGACGGTGTGTGCAAGGATGGCCTTGGGCTTGCCGGGCATGGTAGGCTTGGAGAGTGCGGCCTCGACGGCGTCAAGATCGTTGCCGTCGGGCAGCTCGACGAGGTCAAAGCCGAACGCGCGGAGCTTGGCGGGCAGATCGCCGAGGCTCATGACCTGGTCGTTCGTGCCGTCGATCTGTAGGCCATTGTTGTCGATGATGACGGTCAGGTTGTCGAGCTTATAGTGCGCGGCAGCCATGTAAGCCTCCCAGATCTGTCCTTCCTGGCTCTCGCCGTCGCCGACGAGGGCGAAGACCTTCGTATCCTTGCCGAGATGCTTGGCGCCCAGCGCCATGCCGACGGCGATGGACACGCCCTGACCGAGAGAGCCCGTGGAGGCGTCCACGCCGGGGACCTTCTTGGCGTCGGGGTGGCCCTGCAGGATGGAGTGGAGCTGGCGGAAGTTCGCATACTCGTCGCGGGAGATAAAGCCCTTGGCGGCGAGCACCGCGTAGTAGCAGGGAGCGGCGTGACCCTTGGAGAGCACGAAGCGGTCGCGGTCGGGGTCGTGCGGGTTCTTGGAGTCAACGCGCATGTGATTGAAGAAGACGCTGGTCATCAGCTCCACCGCGGACAGCGAGCCGCCGGGGTGGCCGCTGCCGGCGTTGGCGGTCATCGTGATGATGTCGCGCCGCACCTGCCGGCAGATGGGGGAAAGCTCTTTTGTATTCATGGAAACCCTCCTTGAAAAATACATTTCATCAACTATTAAGTATATCGGATGAAGCCGGGAAAGTCAATTTTAATCCTCGTTCTTTTTCATCTTTACATGCGACAAGGGATTTGCCTTTGCAGCAACGCGCAGCGCGTCGTTATCAATGTGTGTGTAGATCTCGGTCGTATTGAGATGCTCATGCCCGAGCACCTCCTGCACGGCTTTGACGTCCACGCCGTTTTGCAGCATCAGCGTTGCCGCCGTGTGGCGCAGCTTGTGCGAGGAATACTCCGAGGCGTCGAGTCCCGCGGCGCTCAGGTGCTTTTTGACGAGTGCGTGGACGCTCGAGCGGCTGATGCGCTCGTTGCGCGACGAGAGGAAGAGGGCATTGTGATCGCGGCCGGAGATGGGGCGGCGGACGGCGAGATAACGCTTGAGCGCATCCTTGCAGGCGTCGTTTAAGTAGACGATGCGTACCTTGTTGCCTTTGCCGAGCACGCGCAGCGCGTCATCTTGAATGTCCTGCAGATCAAGACCGCAGAGCTCGGAGATTCGCAGCCCGCAGTTTAGAAAGATCGTCAGAATGCAGTAGTCGCGCTCGCGGTTCTGCCCGTCGACGGACTGCAAAAGCTGCACGCTCTCATCGAGTGTCAGATATTTCGGCAGCGACTTTTTGATCTTGGGGGAATCGAGATCCTTGCAGGGATTTGTGTCCAAAAGGTGCGCTTTATTGACCAAATAGTTGTAAAAAGACCGAATTGTTGCGATTTTTCGCGCTCTGGACGCGGCATTTAAGCCGTAGTCAGACACATCGCTGTTCTGATGCTGTACGCGGTCACGGCTCAGATAGGTCATGTAGGCGTAAATATCGGTTAATGTTACTTTTTTCACAAAGTTAAGATCGACGTCCATGATGGAAATTTCATTGAGAGGGAGGCCGCGCAGCGATGGATCGCGCGACTGCTTCAAATAGCGGAAAAAGTTGCGCAGGTCGAGGAAATATTCATCGACCGTTTTCTGCGAGTGGGCTTTGATGGTCTCGTGGTAGGATAGAAAATCGCGCAAAATCGGCGGCGATTCCAAGCGGTAGTCGTTCATAGTAAATGAGCGCCAGTGCAGGCGCAGAAACAGCTCATCAAAATCAGAAAGAAAAAATACGGAGAAGTTACGAAGTGTTGGATTTCAAAATACCGGAAAAAATTCGGTAGCTCTGATCTGTGAGCGTTGTTGGCAGTTCAAACGCGACGCAGAGCAAAGCTGCGCAGAGATTGATCCTTTGAACGGGATGCACAGCGCACATGCCGTTGATCGGCTGTACGGCGGTTTTCAATAAAGGAGCCGATGGAGCAGTGGCATTTTGAAGTCCATACTCAATTGAACAAAATAAAAATTTTGTTCAATTTAGGGGAGCGGAAAAGCGTATTCTTGCGGAGATGAGCGTTTTGGCGTGGCTGGCGGCAAAAACCTCCTTTGTCAGGATCATGGGATTCTATGGGTCCGGCAGTGTGAAAACGCTGCCGGTTTTGCTACTATATTATAAATCATAGAAACTGCTTTACAATCGGCGCATCGGCGTTTACGCCTGCACAATGGCGCGCAGCGCTTCGGCGATGTTGCACGCTTCGATCAGCGCGAGCCCCTGCGGCGCGCGGATCTGATCCTTGCGCTGCTTCGGGATGATGCATGTTTCAAAGCCCAGACGGTGCACCTCGCCGAGCCGCTCGCTCAAATGGTTCACGCTGCGAAGCTCGCCGGTCAGGCCGACCTCGCCGATGGCGGCGACGTGATTGCCGATGGGCTTGTCGAGATAACTCGACGCGAGCGCCAGCACGGCGGCAAGGTCTGCTGCGGGTTCGTCCACGCTCAATCCGCCGATGACGTTCAAGAACGCGTCACAGCCGGACACCTTGAGCGCGCCGCGCTTTTCGAGCACCGCCATCAGCATGGCGGCGCGGTTGTAGTCAAAGCCGTTGCTTGTCCGCCGCGAGACTGACTGCGCCGCGGGCGCAAGCAATGCCTGTACCTCGGCCAGCACCGGGCGCTGGCCTTCCATCACGCAGGTCACGCACGTGCCGGGCGCATCGGCAGGTCGTCCCGAAAGCAGCATTTCCGACGGGTTCGGCACTTCGACAAGGCCTTCGCTGCGCATCTCGAATACGCCGATCTCGTTCGTCGCGCCGAAGCGGTTTTTCGCCGCGCGCAGGATGCGATAGCTCATGTGCGCCTCACCCTCGAAATATAAAACGCAGTCGACCATGTGCTCCAACACCTTCGGGCCCGCAATAGAACCCTCTTTGTTGACGTGCCCGATGACAAAGACGGTGATGCCCTCCCCTTTGGCCAGCTGCATCAGCTCCAGCGTGCAGGCGCGCACCTGCGCCACGCTGCCCGCGGGCGATTCGAGCGAGTCCTGATAGAGCGTCTGGATGGAGTCGACGATCAAAACGTCGGGCTTTTCTTCTTCGACGGATTCCAGCACATCACCGAGGCAGGTCTCGGACAGCACGTACAGGTTGTCCGACTGCACGCCGAGACGGTCGGCGCGCAGCTTGAGCTGACGCGGCGATTCCTCGCCGGAAACGTACAGAATTTTGGCGGTTTCACTCAGCTTTCCGCAGATCTGCAGCATCAGTGTTGACTTGCCGATGCCCGGTGCACCGCCGACGAGCACGAGCGAACCCTGCACAGCGCCCCCGCCGAGCACGCGGTCAAGCTCGCCCATGCCGGTGGGAAAACGGATCTCCTGCGCCGTGTCGAGCTCTGCAATCGGGTGCGCCTTGGCGCGCAGCGCGCGGCTGCGGCCGCCCGTTTTTGCCTTTGCGCCGTCGCCGACGGCCTGCTCGACGAGTGTGTTCCATGCGCCGCAGCTCGGGCAGCGGCCCGCCCATTTGGGCGTTTCGTTGCCGCACTCCGTGCAGAAAAATACACTTTTTGCCTTTGCCATATTGTAAACCTCTTTTGCTTTACTGCTACTGCTGTAAAAGACCGGACGCGATCACAACGGCCAGTCTTTGCTGATATTCGCCACTTTTCAAAAGCGCTGTTTCGTTTTCATTGCTCAAAAATCCGCACTCGATCAGGATTGCAGGCGCGGTGACGTTTTTCATCAGGAAGATCGACGCGTCGATGGCCTTCTCTGTCTTCTCATTGCCCGCATTGACAGTCTGATTCAGCGCGAGCTGCACCGCATTCGCGACCTCGGCACTCCCCTCTTTTTTGCCGTAAAACACCTGCGCGCCGTGTGTCTGCTTGGATGACGGAAGACTGTTCTGGTGGATGCTGACAAGGATAGCGCCTTGCGTGCTGTTGACCAGTCCCACGCGGTTTTCGAGGTCGGAGCGCTTCTTTTCCCGCAGCGTGGACGCACTGGCATCGTGGATGGAGATATCCTCTGTTCGCGTCATGCGCGTCTCCTCGCCGAGAAAAACGAGCAGCGCGTCGAGCCGCCGCGCGATGGCGAGGTTCATGTCGCTTTCCTTGCTGCCGTCGGCGGCGACGGCCCCGCCGTCCTCCCCACCGTGCCCCGCGTCGATGACCCAGACGGTCTTCCCTGTCGGCGCCGACACGCTCGTCTCCACCGCCTCCGGCGGCAGAAGCAGGCTGACGGTCGCCGCCGTCAGCACGAACAGCAGCGCGAATATGGCGTAAAACGCCTTTTTTCCGAAAACGATAAACAAAATACCCCTCACCCCGGAACAATGTATGCCCCGCGGCGCGGCCTTATGTGCTTTTCATTATACAGGACTTTGAACAAAAAGAAAAGCCCCGCTTCCCTTTTTTCTCCCGCTGCATAGGATGGTGTGGGCGGATGCCCGATTTCTTTGCAAGGAGGAGACTTCTTTGGACGACAACAGAGCCATGCGTGCCGAGTCCGGTGTGGGTACACTGCCGAACGGCTGCTGCGCGCCGCTGGCTTTTCCCTATGTCCCCGTGCAGAAAAACGACCCCGAGCGCTATTCCCAACAGGACGCGCTCAAGGCCGGCACGCTGTTTCCGGGGCTGAACCTACCCTTTCACGCGCAGATGAAGACGAAGTTCCCCGCCGTCAATACGGCGCTCTCAGAGCTGATGGCGCTCGATTTTGCCATCGACGAGCTGGGGCTTTATCTCACCACACACCCGGAGGACACCGAGGTTCTGAACCTCTACTGGTCGTATATCAAGCTCGGCCGCGAGGGGCGCGAGACCTATGAAAAGCAGTACGGCCCGATTTTGCAGACGGACGTGACGCCCGGCAGCTTCAAGTGGCTGAATGATCCGTGGCCGTGGGATCTGGAGGGAGAAAAGTAATGTTTGTATATGAGAAAAAGTTACAGTACCCCGTCAAGATCAAGAACCCGAATCCACGGCTTGCCGCGGCGATCATCTCGCAGTACGGCGGCCCGGACGGCGAGCTCGGCGCGTCGCTGCGCTACCTCTCCCAGCGCTACTCCATGCCCTACCCCGAGCTCAAGGGCCTGCTGACCGACATCGGTACAGAGGAAGCGTCATGGCCCCCAATTTTGGCGCGGTATTTTTCTAGTCCGTCCAGCACATAGACCCACTTGGCAGGCAGCAGATTGAGCGCCACCTCCACCCTGCCGTCCCGGTACACGGTCATTTGTTGGAGAAGATGCCCATAAAAGTCGTCGTCCGCCGTGCGTCCGCTGACGATGCCCGTGATGGCGGCGCGAATGTCCGGTTTTAGGGTCTGCGTGTCGGTGTTCAGCGTCTGCCGCTGTTTGATCGCGGCAATTTTTTCCTGCACCCGGTTCATTTCGCTTTCACAGCGGGCTTTGGCGCGCTGATAGTCAGCCTTGGTGATGCTCTCGTCGAAAAAGCGGTCATGGATGGTGTCATTACGCGCTTGCAGCTTTTCAAGCTCCAGCTCCAGCCGCCGCAGCTCCTGCTCGCCGCTGTCCTCACCGGACGCCAGAACGCTTTCCACAACGCGGGTGAGGCTCGATATGATCGATTTCTTATCCAGCGTCACGGCGCTCACGGAGCGCCGCAGAAGATCCATGGCGACATCGTCCCGGATCTGCCGCCCGACGCTGCATCCGATGACATTTCCTGCGCCGTCTGTGCGCCGCAGGCCCTCGTTGGTGGCGGTGAAGCAGTACCAGCGATAATAGGAGCTTCCGTCCTGCCGCTTTTTGGTGCGGTGAGAGAAGCTTTTGCCGCACTCACCGCAGAGAATTTTGCCGGAAAGCGGATAGCGGTTGCCGTGTCCGCCGCAGCCTGTCGCGCAGTTGCGGCGGGACAGCTCCCGCTGCACCGCCTGCCACGTTTCGCGGTCGATGATGGGCTCGTGGTGATCTTTTAGTTCTACCAGCGGTTCCTTGCCGTGGTTGTACTTCTTTTCGTGCGTCAGATAGTCCGGCGTGTAGGTCTTTTTCTGGATTAGGTCACCGCAGTATTTTTCATTCTTTAGGATCTTAGTCACGGTGGCCGAGGACCAAAGGCAGTTGCCCTTGCTGCTGAGAATACCGGCCTCCCGCAGCTCCCGCGCGATGGTGCTGCACCCTTTGCGCTCTTGCAGGTACTTATGGAAGATGAGCCGGACAACTTCCGCGCCCTCCGGGTTGACGGTCATTTTGCCGCCAATCACGTCGTAACCCAGCAGCGAGCCGCCAAAAACGACGCCCTTCTCCATGCTGCGCATCTGCCCCCATTTGGAGCGTTCAGAGGTCCTTCGGCTTTCGTCCTGTGCGAAGGAACTCATGATCGTCAGCCGCAGCTCCCCATCGTTGGTGCGGGTATCCAGGCTGTCATTGAGAAACAGCACGCCTACACCGCGCCGCCGCAACTCGCGGGTGATTTGCAGCGCGTCCACCGTGTTGCGGGTAAAACGGCTGACCTCCTTGGTCACGATCAGGTCGATCTGTCCCAGCTCCGCCGCATGGAGCATTTTATTGAACTCCACGCGCTTGTTGGTCGATGTTCCAGAAAATCCTTCGTCAGCATAGATGCCTTGCAACTCCCAATCCGGCTGGCGCTGGATGTACTCGCGGAAATACCGCTGCTGCGCTTCAAACGAGTTCGCCTGATCTTCCTTATCCGTGGATACACGGCAATACGCTGCTACTTGTAACATAAAAATTCCTCCTTTTCGTGGTATCATACGATACAGAATGTGTCTTTGCAATTGTGCGAATACTGAAAGGCACTATTCCTTTACAGATTTTGATTTTCCTGTATTTCTTTTCTGTTCTTCTAATTTTTGTACGCAGTTCCTACACTGCATTTCGTTAAGAACCCCTTGACGCTGCAAGGCGAGCAGGACGGCTCGCTGGTATGCGAATAGAAAGTCCTGCCCGATCTCATCTGCCGCCTGATTATGCAGCAGCTCCGGTTTGCTTGCCATCCTGCTCCCCCCTTTCCTTGAAACTATGCGGAGAGACCGGTGAACTTGTTTGCCGTTTTCCCGGAAGCGGTTTCCTGCCTGACGGAAACTCGATTTCTGCTCCTTGGCACGCTCGCGTCATCAGACGGTCATGGCCTGCTTCCCCGAAAGAGAAACGCTCCGGCGGTCATTCAATTTTGTGGAAGATCGTTTGCATCGAATTTCAACTTCCACAAAAATGATAGCAAGCGTTGACGGAGATTTCAATATGTGGTAAACTAATTGCGTTACAAATGATATACCACACACATTGCACAGATGTGTCCACGAATGGAGGAAAAGCCTTGAGAGCCTTGTATTGCTTGAGTTTTGGCCCCAAAAAGGAATATGTAGAAACGGATTTCAAGCCCGTGGAATATCGTCTTGGGACAACCCTTATTGCCTTTTTGTCCACAGATTTCGCTTCTTTACGGGCGAAATTACTGGTGCGAACAACGCCCATGATGGAAAATCAAGCCATTACCGAGATCAAAAATGCGCTGAGCGCGATCCACCCTTTCGGGGAACGCTTTGTGCAGTCCCTCTTTTTTGAAGAAAAGCTGGCAGACGTGCTTGATGAACGCATGGAAGGTTTTGAGAAACTGCAAAAGGAACTTTCCGCCTTTGCAGATGCCGTGCTCGTGCCGGACAGATCTAAGTTGAGCGCCAAGCAGCGTTTGGCGCTCTATATGAGCCGCGATTTTCAAGCTGCCACAGCGATCGCCGGTTTGGACCTCAAGATGCGCGCGGAACGAAAGTTGTATGTAGATGAGCAGAATTTTGATCCGGTGTTGGCGGCAGACCGCATTTCGACGCCACCAAAGTCCGTCCGGTTTGCCCGCATCGAGGGCTCGGACGATTTGGGCGCGACGCTGCTGACAGAACTGCTGGAGATGGTCGAGCAAGGAAGTGAATTGAAAAAGTGTGAATATTGTCATCGTTACTTTATCCCGTTCTCTTCCAAAGCTCTTTATTGTGATCGGTCAGTCGGTGATACCGGAAAAAGCTGCAAAGAACTCGCAGTCAAAGAGAAGCATGAAAAGAAAATCGCTGCCGATGATGGCTTAAAGCTCATCCGGCAGCGGATCAAAACCTATGATATGCGTGTTCGCCGTACTCCGGCTATTTACACAGATGCCGCATTTCAAATCTGGAAAGCACAAGCGGAGAATGCACGAAACCGCTATGTGAACGGTGAATTGACCTATGAAGAATTAGATGCGCTTACACAGCTCCCAAAGAAGAAAGGCGAAAAATAAGCGAAGAAAATACGAAATGTTTGCGTATTTTTCTTGTTCTTTGCGTATACTGTGATATAATAAAGGCGAGGTGATGAGTGTGACCTTAAAAGAATTGCGTATTTCAAAAGGGTTGAATCAGGCCCAATGCGCGGAATACCTCGGTATGTCCACGCGCAACTATCAGAATTACGAAAACGATGCCACAAAAGCAAATACAGCCAGATACCATGCGATTTATCAAAAGCTGGAAAGCTATGGTCAGCCTGTTGTCACAGCCGCTGTACCCTCGCAAATGCCAGAGTTTCATACGAATGTTGTCACAGGTGCGGGCTTGCAGGCGTTGGCAAACAGCGTGGCAAAATACGGCAAGCGGGACTGCTTCAGCACCTTACAGAAGTTTGTGAACGGCTCCTATGATGGGAAGATCTGTATTTTATACGGTCTCCGCCGGACCGGAAAGACAACACTTCTGTTTCAAATGCTTTCCGAACTGCCCATAGAAAAAACGGCCTACATCAAGGTGCAGACCACCGATGATATGTCACGGTTGACAAAGGACTTGAAAGTTCTGTTTGAACTGGGCTATCGGTATGTGTTTATTGATGAAATTACGCTCCTGAGCGACTTCATCGACACCGCTGCCGTGCTTTCCGATGTGTTCAGTATGATGGGCATGAAAATCGTTGTTTCCGGTACGGACTCTCTTGGTTTCGCTATGGCAAACCGCGATGAACTGTACGACAGAAGCGTGACGATCCACACCTCTTTTATTCCCTTTCGGGAGTATGCGCGGCTCCTGAACATCCGTTCTGTCGATTCCTATATTGAATACGGCGGAACACTGAAAATGGAAAATATGAGCTTTGACGATCCGGATGCCGCCTTTGACGAGGTCGCGTTTCGGGACGATGAAAGTACCCGGAAGTATATTGATACCGCCATCAGCCGCAACATTCAGCATACACTGAAAAATGACCATTACGGCGAATACTTCAATCAACTGCGGGAACTTTACGAAAAAGGTGAGCTGACCAATGTTATCAACCGCATTGTGCAGCACATGAACCACCGCTTTGTGCTGCGCGTGGTAGAGGACGAATTTAAGTCCCATGATTTTGGCTCCGCAAAGGAACTGCTTTTACATGATCTCCCTGCGGAACGGGCAACCGTTCTCTATGATGTCAATGAAAAGCAAATATTGGAGCGATTAAAGGCCATCATTGAGGTCAAGGAAAAGAGTGAAACAACCGTCCCGATCACGCAGGAGCATATCGACAAAGTGAAGAAGTATCTGTTTATGCTGGATCTGATCGTCAACTGTCCGGAACGGTACGAAAGCGGTAAGCAGGCGGAGCATATCGTCTTTTCCCAGCCCGGTATGCGCTATGCCATCGCAAAGGCTCTGGTCTACTCCTTGATGCAGGATGCCTATTTTGCATCGATTTCCGAAGCAGATAAGGCATATATCACAGGAAAGATTCTGGACGATGTAAAGGGCCGGATGCTGGAGGACATTGTTCTGCTGGAAGTCCGCAAAACCGCGCCCAGTACGATGGAAGCGTTCAAATTCAAGTTCGATGCCGGCGGCGAGTTTGACATGGTGATCTACGATAAAACAAGTCAAAATTGCCGCATCTATGAAATCAAGCACAGCACCGAGGCCGACGAAAAGCAGACACTTCATCTGCGTGATGCAGAGAAATGCCAAATCGTTGAAAAACGCTTTGGCCCGATCAGCGGTAAATTCGTTCTTTATCGCGGAAAAGATACGTTTGCCGAGGGTGTTCAGTATTTGAATGTAGAAAATTTTCTGTGTGGTCTGAAGTGACTTTTGAGGAGGATTTATCATGAACTATATTCTAAAGCAGTTCGATGAACCGCTCGTTAAATTCTCCGCAACGACCGATACCAGTGAGCCGGAGATCCAAATTCTTTGGACAAATGAAGAAAAAGCGGCATTGCTGCCGCTTGATCTGACGCTGACACCGGACGGATTAAGCCGTTGGCTGCGCCGCCGCACGATCCCGAAGAATCGTGCCTATGTCCATAGCCTTTTGGCAAAATGCGGCTTAAACCTCAACCGACCGCTCAGTATTATCAGTGTTTGTAAAGGACTATCGCTTAACGATTGCTATTGGGTCGTCGAGGACGGTGACACCGCTTCTTTCGGCAAGGTAAATCTCTACGACAACCCATTCAGCAATGTTCTGGCCGAGCTTGCCTTTACCGGCTATGGCAGCAGCGTCCGCGCTTCCCTGCTCTCCAGCCCGGAGTTTACTACCAATGGAATGCTCCGCAAATGCTGGCGGCGCATGGGCGGTAAGGTGTATCTCTATAAGGGCGGCACAGAGGGCGCGGCCAACACAGGCAACGAGCCATATTCTGAGTTTTACGCCGCGCAGATTGCTGCCGCCATGGGCGTTCACGCGATCCCCTACGGCTTATCCCGTTGGAAAGGCGTTCTCTGCTCCACCTGCGAGCTTTTTACCAGTAAAGAGTATGCCTATCTCCCTATCGGCCATCTCGTTTCTAAGGGCGGCATGGAGGCTGTCAGGGCGTATTACGAAAAGATGGGAGATAAGTTTGTCAACGCGCTGAATGAAATGCTGGTGTTCGATGCGGTGATCTGCAATGTGGACCGGCATTTTGGAAACTTCGGCGTGATGGTCGATAACCGGACGAATACCATCGTCTCCCCCGCCCACCTGTTCGACCATGGCAATTCCCTCTTTAACTTTGCAGGCGCGGACGCCTGGGCGGACGAGGCTGCGCTGGAGGCATATATCGAAACGCTGTATCCCAGCGTGTACGATGATTTTCTCGGCACAGCCAAGGCCGTGCTGACGCCGGAGCTGCGCGAAAAGCTGCGGCATCTGCTAAGATTCAAGTTCAAGAAGCACTCGCGCTATAACATGCCTGAAAATAGGTTGCGGATGGTGGAGCGGCAGGTACAGCGAAGAGCGCAAAAGTTATTGGAACTGTAAAAATAAGCACGGTTACTGGAAATAGCAGTAACCGTGCTTGTTCTTACGCGACAGCATTTGAATTGATTTTCTCTATGGTATTTCGAATTCCCATCCAAACTGTAAGATCTGTGAACACCTCCACGATGCTGCCGTGGTCGGTAAACGGCGCTTCCTGCAAAACGGACAGGTCCTTCATCATGCCGTTATGAACGATGTACTCCACGATCTGGTTCACAAAATAGATCTGTCGGCTATCGAGGCTGGCATCGTTCAGGTACTGCGCAAAAGCCTCCTTTGCCGCATTCATATCAAGCCCGACAATTTCCCGCACGAACTCGCCCAGTGGCTTCTGGCCATACTCAGCCTCATAATCCTGCTTCGTCCCGACCTCGCTCCAGAGTGCTTTCTCCAGCGCCTGCACATCCTCCGCAGTCAAAGGAACATTACTTTTTAGCTTGGCAATAACGGCGTCATCCATGTGCTGACGCACGTAGAACTCCGCCTTGGCCTTGTAGTTCTTCAGATCGTCGTTCTCCAGCTCAGATTCTTTCCAGTCCACAGACAGAATTTCGTCATCAAAATTCGTATCATAGTGCACTTTACTGACCGGAATATACTTGATGAGGTCACGCAGATTCTCCCGGATGTGCTCAAATTCATTGATTCCGGCAGTCTCCACATAGTCTGTATGCAAAATCTTGTCGATCAGCTCAGCCTGTACCATAATTTCCGGGATGTTCGCCACAGATGCAACAGCGGAAACTTTCTTAAACAGGTCGCTGCGGGCTTTAGCGTATTTCTTTCCGGCGAGATAGGCAAGCTCGATGCCATACATCAGCGCGTCGAACCGCAGCGCCTTGGCATCGTCTTCTTCCGGTGTAATGAGCGGTGCAAGCTCCTGCCCCATGAGCAGCGTGTCCTCATAGGTCAAGGCATTGTAACTGTCCGGTTCGGCATACCGCTCCACATATTTCAGGTGCTGTCGAACCGCAAAATTATCCTTGTTCAACTCCTGCACCTTGCGCACCATGTCCTCCACCAGCGTCTTGCGGAAGGCAATCAAGTCCGTCGTCTGATACGCCAAGTCCTGTAATTTGAAGGCAATTTGGGCCTTCAGATGGAAGATCGCACCTTGCAGGGCGATCATATTGGCGGTGGGCCGTCCCTTGTTCATGCGAAAGAACTCAAAGTTGCCGCAGAAGTCAAAAATATAGAACTTGTCCTTATCCTTACCATCCATCAGCCCCGGACACAGACGGGTGCCACGCCCAATCATCTGCCAGAACTTCGCTTTGCTCATGACCTTTTTAAAGAACACCAGATTCAGCACCTCCGGCACGTCGATGCCGGTGTCCAGCATATCCACGGAAATGGCGATTTGCGGCAGCTTTTTCGGATCGGAGAACTCGTCAATCGCGCTCTGGGCGTAAGTCATATAGTTATCAATGACCTTGGCAAAGCCGGGAAGGTGCGGGTATTCTTTATTGAAAACCGCGAGGATTTTCTCCGCATGGGTGTGATTTTTTGCGAAGATGATGGTCTTGCCCAGTTTGTTGCCGTAGTCGATGGTCAAGCCGTGGGTCATCAGTGTGTTCAGCACCTGCCGGATGGTGTCCTCGTTGAAAATCCACTCATTCAGTGCCGATGATGCAATGCTCTCCGGCAGCTCGCCATTTTCATCTTCAAAGGTATCTTCATAGGCCTGTTTGTCCGCGTCGGAAAGGTCATCATAGACGATGCCCTGTTCCATGAATTTCAGCTTCGTTTCCACGGACAGGAAGTCCACCAGATACCCGTCCTTCACCGCCTGCGCCAACTCATAGCCGTAGGTCGGTACGCCGTTTTCCAGCTCAAATATCTCATAGGTATTCTTGTCAATCTCATCCTTTGGCGTGGCCGTCAGTCCAACCAGCGGCGCGTCGAAATAATTGAAAATATCCCGGTATTTGTTATAAACCGAGCGGTGCGCTTCGTCGCAGATCACAAGGTCAAAGTGCCCACAGGTAAAGAGCTTGCCGTCTTCATCCTGTACGCTGTCAATGACATTGTACATGGTCTGATAGGTAGAAAAGACGCAGTGAGCGGTGTAGTTATCCTTCTCCTCACAGAGGTTAGTAACGGAGAGATCAGGCAGCAGATTCACAAAGCTGCGCTTGGCCTGCGTGACCAGACTGTTGCGGTCAGCAAGGAAGAGAATATTTTTCACCCAACCGTGCTGGAGCAGCACATCGCATAGGGCAATAACTGTTCTCGTTTTTCCGGAGCCGGTGGCCATGACCAGCAGCGCCTTGCGCCGGTTGCGTGCAAAGGCATCGCAGGCAGCTTTGATGGCGCCCTCCTGATAATAGCGTCCGGCTATCTTCTGATCCACCATGACATTTTTCAGGCTTGTCCGCATGGTCTGGAGATTGAACAGTTTTTCCAGATCCCGCTTGGAGTAGATAGCGGCACACTTGCGTTCGGGATAGATATTGTCCGTAATGCGGGTCTCAAAGCCGTTGGTCAGGAAAATGACCGGGCGGCGGTGATATTTCTTTTCCAGCAGGTCTGCATAGAGCTTTGCCTGCTGGCGTCCCTTGGTCACATCCACGCATGTGCGCTTAGCCTCCACCACTGCCAGCGGGCGGCCATCATCGCCGTAGAGCACATAGTCTGCATAGCCGACCTCGGACTTGTTTGGCATACCGGGCAGCTCTACCTCATTCAGCCAGTCCTTGCCCTCTGTCCAGCCCACATCTGTGAGCATGGTGTCGATATACAGCTTGCGGGTCTTGTACTCAGACAGGTCGAGGGGCTTGGGCACATAGGTCTGCTGCTGCTCGGTTCGGCGGGCGGTGAGTTCCTCCTTCAGCGCAGCGTTTTCCGCCATCAGCGCGGCGAGCTCCACCTCCGGCACTTCCTGCACCGGAGCGGCGGAAACTTCGCTTTTTTGCGTCAGCAGCGCAGGGTCAAAATGCCCTTCGGTGTAGTTCTCACCGTAGCAATAGGCCACAAAATCCAGAAAGGCATACAGGTTTTCCAGACACAGCGCCGCCTGCTCTTCGGTGATTTTCTTGCCGGTGTGGGCGGCATTGTTGCCCATGCGACGGATCAGGTCCATCCGCCGCCAGATGTCTGTGCCCACAATGTCCCGGAAGTCCTCGGTGTTCATCAGACTGACCAACGTGTCCTGATAAGGCATGACCAGCGCTTTGTCCACGGAATACATCCACTTCACGGCGAACTCCATCGCCCTGCGGCAGTTCAACACGCAGGCGGAGGGGTCGATATGTAGAATCCGTTCAGCGGAAACCGCAACGGAGGCAAAGGGCTCGAATTGCGGATCGGCAGCGAAAATGTCAAAGTTGGTCATGGCGTATCGCCTCGCTTTTAGGTGGTAATATTTTCAAAATCAGGCAACTTTTTTGTTGCGCCATAGATTATTCTTGTTTTGCTATAGTCGCTCTCAATGTAATTACTGGTGTAATCAGCAAAATCAACATTTGCTGTCCTTGCCAAATAAAGAATTGAAATATAGAGTGCTGATAAGGCATATACAGCATTACTGTATGATGCACCCGAGAAATATTCTCCACGGTTGTGCTTTACTTCTTGGTATGCGTTCCACCACGAAAGTTTTCCGATGTCCCATCCTTGGAAAGGGGCGATAGTTCTTCCCCACCTTTTAACAGATACAACTGCATCCACGATACGGGGATATCTGGCCAAAATCGTTTCCTTATACTTCCCGATAGTTCCTTCCGGCTGTTTTCCTGTGATTTCAAGGCAGAGCAATTTGAAAACAGACTCTAATTCTGTACACGCAAGAATCAGGATTTTGGCAAACTCAAAGGAATGTACATTCTCCTGCCCAGAAGGTTCAATAAAGCGAGAGGTATTAGTAATATCACCCTCTAATGTGAGATAGTAATTCCAAATTTCGTTGATTGTCTGTGTTGTCATTACTCATCATCCCCTTCACATCAATCAGCCCGCCACTGAAATTCTTTTGCCATGACTTCTAAGCACGCAAAGAACGCTTCTTGCTGATGTTGCTCATCCATCTTTTTAACGGCATTACAGAGATCACTCATCGCGTGAGCCGCTTTGATTACTTCCGAATCTTGCCAAGAATTATACTGTCGGATCAAATCTCGCCGCTGATTGTAGTAATTGGGATTGACATACTGAGAATTGAACATTGCATTTGTGAAATACATAATATTCACTCCTTTCATGCAGCTCCACTTTTTATTCCTGTTACGTATAGTATAGCACATATCCTTCTGACAAAATGGTCAAAAAGCAGTCAGAAAATATCACTTAATTTACAAAAGCTTTATCCAAAATACTTCTGCATCAAACTATCAAACAACAGTTGTGCTTCGTCCAACGCCTTCTGTACGGCAACTTTTGATTTGTCGGTCTGTTCGACGAAGACCGCAAACTGCTCCTGCTCAGCGACTGGAGGAACTACAAAGCGCAATTCGTTGAGTATCCCCAATGTCAAATATCGCGTGTTTGTGCCTTTTGACTGGCTTTGTAGGTATTGTAGCTTATCCTCCAATTGCCTTTTAAACAGTATGTAGCTCCATTTTTCGTTCATCAAGCGCAACACATAAGTGCGCTGATACGCGTTGAACTTACCTTTATAATGCTTGACATCATAAATCCCAGCAGCATTGTTACCCGCAAGCAAAAGTGCCTCGCAGTCAAACGCGTAAGAATCAATCTTATAGCTTTCTTTTGCACAAGTAAAAAATGGGTATCGGCCGTTTTCTACCATGGCATTAGAGTCCAGCTTTCCTGTAGTTGTTAGGAACACCGCATTCCATGGAAGAACTGGCAGACCTCGGGGATTTAGTTCCGGGTCGCCAAACAGTTCGACAAATCGGGCTTTGACGAGTTCATCCAGCTTTTGAAGCTGCCGTTGGCGGTGCTCAATAACCGATGAAATTCCATCTAGGATCAAGACGATTTTGGACTGTTCTTCCGAATTCGGATAATAGATTTTTGCTTCCTTCAACCACTTGAAATGTCGATTGTATCCTGTATTTGGAATCTTCACGCTCTTGAGCGCATAGTACAGATAGCGATAATTTGCGTCTTTAAACCGACTGCGCAGTACTTTCACGCCATCTGCACCAAGAAAAAACGGCTGATCCACATATTTGACAATACGCGTGTGATCTCCAAATACAATAGCAGGCACATTTTCAAATACACCGTCTTCTAAATCACTATATCCGGCAACTGCCTCTTGCCCTTGGTCTATTATCTGATATTTTCCTATCGGATGGTACTCATCTGTTTTTATCTTTACCCCAAGTTTTGTGGCATCCTCGAACACCTCATCGAAACTCTTAATCATCCATTCATCCCCACAAATCCGAATTGATTCGCGCAGTTTTACAATATTTTTCCCACGATAATCCGTATATTGTTTCGCAGCACATATTCCTAACTGCTTCTGTCAATGCAAACAGGTAGCCAATATCACAAGACACACGCGATACCTCATAACTATAGCGCCATTTTGCAAAAGCATCCGCAACCGTATCTATCACTGGTATACCAAAGGCATCCGCTAAAGCTCCATGTTTTTCTTCAACTTCCTTAAGAATTCTGCTTTTCTTTTCATCTGGAAGAGCCTCAAGCAATTCGTTTAATTTATGACCCTTTTTACTACCATTCTCTAAATAATCGAGAAGCGTCTTAATATATACTTCGCAGGCGAATGACAGGTTCACAATCATTGGTGTAGCATATATATCAATACGGCCTTCGAGTTTTTTCATTTTATTCCCACACATTTTTGCGCAAACATAAAAGCTGTTTGCCTGTTCAAGCATTAGTTGAAAGCCCATATTATTTCAGCATCTCCTCCAGTTCATCCATCGCAGTACCGATTTCCTTCTCCAGTCGCCGCAGCTCCGCCATGATCTCGCTGGTGGGCGGGTACTCCACGGGCTTATACTCGGTTTTCTTGTACTTGTTGATGGACAGATCATAGCCGTTGTCCACGATCTCCGCCCTGGGCACGAGGAAGGATTTTTCCGTGCGCTGGCGGTCTTTTTCTGCCTCCGGATTGCGGAAGCGGGCAATGATGTCGGGAATGTCATTGTCGGCCACCGGGCTGCGCTTATCGTCCAGCGAGAAGCCGTCGGCGGTCATATCGTAGAACCACACATGGTCTGTGCCGCCGTGACCGGTCTTGGTGAAAATCAGAATGGCGGTGGACACGCCCGCATAGGGCTTGAACACGCCGGAGGGCATGGAGATCACAGCCTCCAGCCGGTTGCCGTCCACCAGTTCCTTGCGGATGGCCTTGTGAGCAGTGGACGAGCCGAACAGCACACCGTCCGGCACGATGCAGGCGCAGCGCCCGCCGATGCGCAGCATCCGCAGGAACAGCGCCAGAAACAGCAGCTCGGTTTTCTTGGTCTTGCAGACTTTGAGAAGATCCACCGACACAGTGTCTGCGTCCAGACTGCCCTTGAAGGGCGGGTTGGCCAAAATCAGGGAATACTTCTCCTTGTCCGGGTTCTGGTCGCTAAGGCTGTCCCTGTACTCGATAAAGGGGTTGTCGATGCCGTGGGTCATCATGTTCATGGCGCCGATGCGGAGCATGGTGCGGTCCATGTCATAGCCGAAGAACATGTGGTTCATGTAGTGATCTTTCTTCTGGCGGTTGAAGAAGATCTCTTCCTTGCGGTGCTCTTTCAGGTATTCACCCGCTGAAACAAGAAAGCCGGAGGTGCCGCAGGCCGGGTCGCAAATAATATCGTCGGCTTTCGGGTCCATCAGCTCCACCATCATGCGGATGATGTGGCGTGGGGTGCGGAACTGACCGTTGAGACCGGACTGGCTGATTTTGCTCAACAGATATTCATAGGTGTCGCCCCGCACATCCACCGCCTGTGATTCATTCATCAGGCGGTAGATCTCGTCCAGCGCATCCACCACCTTGGATAGCAGAAGCGGCGTGGGCAGCTTGAAAATGGCATCGTCCATGTACTTGGAATAGGCGCTGTTCTTATCCCCGTGGAGGTTCTTGATGAACGGAAACACCCACTCCTGCATCACGCTGTACATCTTTCCGGCGGGGAAATCGCGGAATACACTCCACTTAAGCTGCTGGCCGTCGATGGTGCGCTCGCCCACCTGCACCTCATCGGTGAAGATGCCGGTATAAGGCAGTCCCAGCATGGCGGCCTCTTTCGCCCGGAGATTGTCCGAATCATCCAAGTCGTGAATGAACATCAGATAAGTGATCTGCTCGATGACGTCCAGCGGGTTTACCAGACCGCCCGCCGCAAAAATATCCCAAAGACCGTCAATTTTATTTTTCAGTTCGCCTGTAATCATGAATCCAATCCTCTCAAAGTCTTACAATTCTTTCTCTCTAATCCAAGTTTTCTATTTAACCAGCACTTCCCACTTGCCGTATCTCTTGCCGTTCTCTCTGCGGATATAGTTCTTATCCTGCAAGGACTTCATGATCCGCTTCACGGTTGCGATGGACTTGCCAGTTGCGTTCACAAGCTCCTGCTGCTTGATGGTCGGGTTTTGTGCGATCCGCTCCAAAACAGCCAGTTCCTCCAGCGAGCAGTTCAAAGTATCAAATTGATACTTTGAAACTTTGGGGCTGATACTTTTGGAAGTGCTTTTGTCCGCAAAATCAATGTGCACCTCATTCCTTGCTCAGATCTTCCGTCTTGAAGGTCGTATATCCCTCGTAGTAGTAGCTGTGGTCGATGCCCTTCATAAAAACTTCACGGCTGTTCACGTCATCGGTCAAAGCCGCTTTCAGCAGAACCTTGATCTCCACGTCCTTGATGGGGCTGCGCTCCATGGCCAGCAGGTAGTCCTCTTTATCGACCTTGCTCCAATCCACCACCTGTCCGATGCCGGCTTTCAGCATCTGGTCGAGCCACAGACGGGTGCTGCGGCCGTTGCCCTCTCGGAACGGGTGGGCGATATTCATCTCCACATACTTTTCGATGATCTCGTCGAAGGTGGACTGGGGCATCTTGTCGATGTTTCCAAGTGCCGCCTCCAGATACATCAGCGGCGCAAAGCGGAAATTGCCCTTTGCCAGATTTACCGTGCGCAGTTCGCCTGCAAAGTCATAAATATCCTCGAACAGCGCCTTATGAATGGCTTGCAGCGACGCAAATCTGCCGGGAGCCAGCTTGTCCAGAGCGCCGCTCTCAAATAGTTCTACAGCCTTCTTTTTGCTGATGCGCTCCTCCTCACGGGCAAGCTCGGCGGAGTTGGTGATACCAAGTTTATTTTCAAGTGCCATTGTGGGCCTCCCCATCATTTATAATTGCTTTCTAAACAGCTCGTCCAAGGTTTTCCCGTCCCTGTCTTTCCATTCTATCCAACCGTTTGTCGATCCGCCAAGGACAAAATCGCTGGCACCGCTCGGTGTGTTGAAATCTAATGTAACATTCAAGATGTACTTTTCTCCAGCCTTGATAATAGATTGCTTGGACAACAGCTCATCTCTAAGCCTATTATAGCTCTGCAAATGCGCCGGCTTATCCATGTTGATCTCAGAACCGTCCAGCACTTCAAATTTCTCACCGTCATACATGCCGCGGGCAGCAATACCGTTCCGCGAGGTATGAAGAATGCGTTCCTCATTGATCGTCCTTTTCGCATCATCCATCTTATAGCCTTGTGTGGCCATGATAAACTGGATTTCATCGTAAATTTCTTCCACTGCTACAAGGTCATATTCATCGATCTCATACTTCGGAACAACGCTGTTTTCAACCTTATATCGTTTGGATTCCTGTGCCTTCATAATTGCAAATTTTTCAAGGCCGCTGATCATATCCAGCGTAAATGTCTTACTCTCAGCAAGAAACATAATTGCTTTGTTCCAGAAATCTTTTGAACGGTTGTGATCGTCTAAACGATTGATGCCATTCCGCGTCTGTCCAATATAGATTTGCGCAATTCTGTTGTCATCACTCTCGTTGATCAAATAGTAAATACCCGGACGTGTAATTCCGGAAATACTTTTTGCCTCTGATATGAGTGGGCGGGGAATTACATAGGTGGTCATCGTTGAGAGATTCCGGCGAATTGAGCGGATACCGTCCGGTTGTCCATTATAATAGATCGTTTCCAGCTTCTTACTGATTGTCATAGGTCGCTCTCCTCCGCCTGTACTTATAATTTCACAAAATAATTATACCACAAAATGCCATCTCCACAAGCAATATTTCGATACTTGCGTTCCAGAAGCGGGAATTGATCGATATAACAAAAACGGGCGCGCAGCCTTGAGAAAGGAGGCTGCGCGCTCTGCTTTTTGTCGTTGGCCTTGTTCAGACGGCATATATCTTGGAATAAGCTATCTCAAAGCCGCTTTGCGATCTGCCAGATCACCCGCTGTGCTGTCGTGACTGCGGCAATGTCTTCCTTCGTGGCAAAGCCGCGGGTGTTGACAACATGAGCGATTTGATTGATGTTATTTCCAATGCCGGCGAGTTGACGCCGGATTTCGGCGTATTCAGCGAGTGGTCGGGATCGGAGGTTCATGCCAGAGATCAGCGCACGGAGGAATACTTCCATTGGGAAGCCAGAGAGCATAGCCTGCTGTTTCAAATGTTCATGCTCCTGCTCATTCAAACGGAGCGATATTTTGATTGGTCGTTTTCTCATGATCGTTTTTCCTTTCAATTCATAAGGGGTTATAGGGGAATTGCTTCCCCTAACAAGCGCATTTGGACGGCCAAATGCTATGCTTGCGAATTCAGCTTCCGTATAGCGGTTTCATTTTTGTGACAACGCTGTTGTAAAATTAACTTCTTGATTTATTGGTGTCCAATAGGTATAATAATTGCAAGAAACTTTTGAGGTGAATGACCGTGCTACACGAGGAACGAACTGCAAATATTCTTATCAACAAGGCGGGTGGAAACGCCGGTCCGGATGCCAATGGCTACCGCGTGGCTCTGCCATCTGCTTGGATGAAGGCCCTGGGCATCTCTGAGGGCAGCCGCACCGTAACGCTGCAATTCGATGGGGAAAGCATTACCATCCGCCGCCCTGCCGTGTCTGATTACAATGTCTTTCTGGCCAATGCCCGAAGCAGCGCTCACGCCCTCCTGATCCTGTACTACTACGATGGGAATAAACTCTGTACGAAGATCTGCGCTGACCAAACCACTCATCAACTTGCCATCGAAAACGAGGCCAGTTCTCCCCTTTCCACCGCTTTCGGCGTGAACCGCAAGCCCACATGGGACGATCTGCAAACCTTCTTGAAAGACCGCTGCGTGCCGCAGGAGCGGGACGGTTTGAAATATTACCTGTCTGACTTGGGACTGGACTGCTATGACCCGCTGGCGATCATCCGCAAGACCGAAGGGCGCATGGCAGAGGATTCGTGCTGGATCAAAATTGTGGAGGGCTGAATATGTCGATCAGACTGACAACGGGAAGCCGTATCGCAGAAACCTCGTCTAAGGGCAATCAGGAAAAATGGCTGGCAGATGGCCGCTGGTACAAGCTGGATCTGTTCGGCTATGAAGGGCTGGCAGAAACCGTAACCTCTGCGCTGCTGGCACAAACCAATACCGGCGCGTTGGGCTTTCGCTATGTGACCTACCGCATGGAGCGGCTGGAAGTCCACGGACACATCCGGAACGGCTGTTCCAGTGCCAATTTTCTACGTCAGGGCGAGGCCATCCTGACCCTTGCGGAACTGCTGCGAAAAGGCGTTGGCCCGGACTGGCAGACCGCGGTAAACCGTTTGCCCAATCTTCAGAGCCGCCTTGCGTGGTTGGTGGAGCAGGTTGAGCGGCTGACGGGACTTGACCGCTTCGGCACCTATCTGACGCTGCTGTTCGAGGTGGATATGCTGTTCGGCAACGAGGACCGGCATCTGAACAACATCGCTGTGCTGCGCTGCGGTGATGGCTTTGACTACTGCCCCATCTTCGACTTTGGTGCGGGCCTGCTGTCCAACACACGGGACTATCCCATGGAGATCGAGCCGGACGCATTGGTGCGGCAGCTCAAGGCTCAGCCCATGAAAACGGGCTTTGTCCGACAGGTCCATGCGGCCCAAAATCTCTATGGGCCGCAGCTTCGCTGCGACTTTGCCGAAAAAGAGATCATGGCGGCCCTTTCAGAGCCGCTGGAGTTTTACTCCAAGCGGGATGTTCCTTATATCCGTGACCGTGTGACGGCCTGCATCAAATTCCAGCGGAAAAAGTTATTCTGATTTTCTGCCGTCCTCCCGCAGCCACGCGCCCCGCAGCACCATGCGGAGATACGCCGCCCGCCCGATGCCGTGGTCCTGCGCGGTGCGGGTGAGCCGCTCATATTCTGCCTGCGTCAAGCGGAGATTTACCTGCTTTTCCCGTAAGTTCTCTTTGTTCTTCATCTGATGATCCTCCCTATTATTCTTTTTTCGGCTTGGTATATATTTATCTCAGTATCGCTCTACTCAGTCTTATTAGACGCTGAAAATCAGCGTTCAGGTGCGCTGATTTTCAGCGTTCTTGAAATTCGAAAATCGAAAGTCAAGAAATTCGGTTTTCGAATTTCAGGGGGTACAGTGCAGACGGCTTCCCCAACCCCTGCCGTTTCCGGCGCAGCAGGCCAGCTTGCTCCAGTTCGGATAGCAGGTTCTCCGCCTTGCTGTGGGCGCAGCCCAAGTCCTCCATAATGTGGCTGATGCCATAGTAAACAAAGGCGCGCCCTTGCTTATCGAACCACCCGCTTTTGCGGGAAAGTCCCATTTTGTCCAGCAATAATCCGTAAAGTAATTTTGCTTCACAATTCATGTTTTTGAATGGTTCCTCCGTAAACAGCACCTTTGGAACACGGTAAAATGTAAATAGCTCTGATTCATGCTCGTAGAAATAATCCATATTGTTCCTCCTTGCCCGTTGGGGCATAAAAATAGCGGAGGCAGGCATTTGACCTGTCTCCGCTTGCGTTGATTTTTTGCTTTTGTTTCCTTCTTGGGGCGCTATTTGGACTCTCGCAGGATCTCAAGCGCGGCGCTTTTGATGTTATTCATCGCACCTACCCACGCCATTTGATCCCGCGCCTTCAAGTCCTCGTCGATGCCCTGTGCTTTCGCCATCTGGCGTATGATGGTTTCCAGCAGCTTGTCCTCTGTGGTGTCCGGCTCCGGCGGCAAAAGGCAGGGATAATACTGCTCGCCCCGCAGCTCGTAGTAAAGACCGTTCTCAAAAATGACCGGCGGCAATGGCGGTAAATTCTGCTCCATAAACCTCGCTCCTTTCTGCCTCTATTGTACGGAAGAAATTTGTATAGCGCCAGTATGCGAAAATCATCGCTCTCCCCTGTCCTTCGCGCGGTAACGGGCCTCCAGCAGCTTGATGATCTCCCGCTCCATCTGCTGCGCGGAATAATTGCGTGGGAAATACTTCCGCAGCGACTCGGTTTTGATGCGGATTTGCTCCTTCTGATTGGGCTTTTCCTCGGTAAGAATGGCGTACAGCACCTCCGGCGTCAACTTGGCGGCGCGGGAGAGTTGCTTTATGCGGAGTGCCTGCGACAGCGACGGTGTGGCGTCCTCCCGCCCGATCAAGTCCCACAGCTCCGCCTGCTCGTCGCGGGTGAGATAGGACAGCTCCACGGCGGGAGAAAAGGCGATGCGGCCATCGTCCACCATCTGAAGCAGCGGTGGAACAAGGTTGGTCAGGCGAATGTAGCGAAATACAGTATCACGGCTTTCGCCAGACTCATGGCCGATTACCGATGCGGTATCATATTTTGTCGCAACTTGCGACTGATTTTTCTTTGGCCTCCCCGCTTGCCGTTTCATGGCCTCCAGCTTCATCTTGTACGCAAACGCCTTTTCGCTGGGCAGCAGGTTTTCCCGCTGAAGATTGCTGTCCACCATCAAAATCACAGCTTCATCGTCGGTCATCTCCCTCACCAGCACCGGCACGGTGGGCAGGCCCAATTTCTGCGCCGCCAGACGCCGCCGATGCCCGCTGACCAGCTCGTAGCCCTCCCCTTTTGGCCGTGCCAACAGGGGCGATAGAACGCCGTGGACACGGATACTCTCCACCAGCTCGTCCATAGCGGTATCTTCCCGCACCTGATAGGGGTGCTTTTCAAAGGGCGTCAGCTTGTCCGGCGAGAGCTGCGAAATAAACTCCTTCACCATGCGCACCTCCCTCTGAAAGCGCGGCGGACACGTTCACATGGTAGTGAAGGTCGGAGCCGCGATAGTGGTAGTCCGCGTCAAAGGAATGGAGCCAACCGGCATTTTGCACATTCGCGTTTTCCCTCTCTTTTTCGGCCTGTAACCCTTGCGGCGCAAGGCTTTTTCGCGCTTGTGGCCCTTGGGCTTCCACAGTCGGCACAGAGGAGCTGGGGCATCTCGAGATGGTCGGCACGATCGTTCACCAGCTTACGCGCAATTTGACCGAGGAGCAGATCAAGGAGGCTGGGTTCGAGCCGTACTTTGTCGACCACACGACGGGCGTTTTCCCGCAGTTCGCCTCGGGTTACCCGTGGTCGGCGAGCACCATGCAGGTCACGGGCGACACCATCGCGGACCTCACAGAGGACCTGGCTGCGGAACAGAAGGCGCGCGTGACGTATGACAACATTCTGCGCCTTTCCGACGATCCGGACGTGAGTGATGTCATCAAATTCCTGCGTGCGCGCGAGATCGTACACTTCCAGCGCTTCGGTGAAGGCCTGCGCCTCGCCAAGGACCGCCTGGACGAGAAAAACGTCTACTACGTAAACCCAAGCTTTGATCAGTAAAATAGAAAAATGAAAGGAAGTCTCTGCCGGTTGGCAGAGACTTCCTTTTTATGGAGGGATACGGCAATGAGAATCCGGGAGCGTTTCAACCCACGCGCCCCTTGCGGGGCGCGACGAGCAGTTTTTTTATTGCAAACAAAGCCCAAGCGATTTCAACCCACGCGCCCCTTGCGGGGCGCGACCAAGGACAACATTGTCCTGTACTACATTCCTGTGAACGGCGCTGATCTTGGCGAGGTGTTCGATTTCACCACCGACGCCACCGGCTATATCGGTATCCATGAGGAGCCCGATTACACCAACATGACCGCATCTGACACCGTTATCAACGGCATGGTTCTTTTCGCTGAGCGTATCGACGGCGTGGTGGTCGGCTCTATCACTCCGGCGGTGGGGGGCTAACTGAACTGCTGAATGAGCCTGACCCTGACACCCCGGCTTTCTCCGACATGACAAAAGCTGAAATGCTTGCGTATGCCGATGAAAACGGGGTGGAAGGGGTCAGCAGTTCGATGAAAAAGGCTGAAATTCTCGCAGTTTTGGAAGGAGGGCACTGATGACTTACGCAGACTTTGAATACTACTCCGGCACCTATATGGGCGCTGTGAGTGAAAATGACTTCCCGCGTCTTGTTGTCCGTGCCAGCTCCTTCCTTGATTATTACACGCGCAACAAAGCTAAAGACCACGCCGATCTTGATGCGGTGAAGATGTGCTGCTGTGCGCTGGTTGACAAGTATGCGGTCATCGAGGCGGCGCAGGCGCTTGCCGTGAAAACTCTTGCAAATGCCGCGGCAAATGACGCGGAAGTCAAAAGCGAAACGGTAGGCAGTTATTCCAGAACGCTTGCGACGGGCGGGGAATCCGCGCTGTCTGCGCTCAATGCGACGGACGGGGCGAAGAAACTGCTTGCGGAAACGTGTATGGAATACCTTGCCCATACCGGGATGCTGTATCGCGGAGGTGGTTGTAGATGTACGCTCCCCACACTGTAACGATTTACAATATCGTGCAGGAGACCGACCCGGCAACTCTTGATGAGGTCGAAAAGGTTTATACCACAATTTTGCGCGGCGTGATGCTGCAAGCGTCGAAGGGTGTGAACGTGCGAGAAAGCGGACTTGAAG
>OIZE01000321.1_pt1 | contig 42126 bp, 18 predicted proteins | sample 1588421 | NCBI WGS metagenome assembly OIZE01 (sample SAMN03283251) | human gut metagenome | biome: human-associated habitat; material: feces | host: Homo sapiens | place: USA | collected 2013 | reverse complement strand
ACTGTTTGTACAGATTGCTATGAAGAGCATTACACCAGATGCAGTTGCTGCGATGCCTTGCTTTATGAGGATGAAGCATACTACTCGAACGGTGATACATATTGCCGAGATTGCTATGAGGAAGAACGGGAAAACTCTGACTTGATTCATGACTACAGCTATAAACCGAATCCGATTTTCTATGGCGAGGGAAATCGTTACTTTGGTATTGAACTGGAAATTGATGAAGCGGGCAAAGACGATGATTATGCAGAAGAACTGCTGGATATTGCAAACATCCATGAGGATTTGCTCTACATCAAGACGGATGGTTCTTTGGATGACGGGATGGAATTGGTTTCACATCCATGCACACTGGATTATCATTGCAATGAATTTCCGTGGGAAGATATTTTGCACTGTGCCGTTCGGCAAGGCTACCGTTCGCATCAGACGAGCACCTGCGGTTTGCATCTCCATGTGAATCGCAATGCATTCTCTGACAGCCGGGAGAGACAGGACGAGGTCATTTCCAGAATCTTATACTTCGTAGAACATCACTGGAATGAACTGCTGAAATTTTCAAGACGTTCCGAATATTCTATGAACCGCTGGGCTGCTCGCTATGGCTATGAACACACGCCAAAAGCAATTATGGACAAAGCAAAGAAAGGCGGAAACGGTCGCTATGCCGCTGTGAATCTCTGTAATTATCATACGGTGGAGTTTCGCCTGTTTCGTGGCACTTTGAAGTACAATACTTTCATCGCTACCATCCAGTTGGTCAATCGTATCTGTGATGCTGCCATGTATAACACCGATGAAAGTATTGCAAAGCTGTCCTGGTCGGATTTTGTGGCTGATATTACAGAGCCGGAGCTGATTCAGTATTTGAAAGAAAGAAATTTATATATTAACGACAGGGTTGAGAAAACGGAGGAATATTGATATGTGTGCATTATTTGGATGGTTGGATTACAAGGGAATTGTATCAAACAAGCTGTTGAAAAAATTGACACAGATGTTAGCAAATGCAGCGGAAGAGCGGGGGACAGATGCATCCGGTATTGCCTATGTGAAGAATGGCAAGATGACGATTTTCAAACGTCCGAAACCTGCTCATAAACTACGATTTAATGCACCCCATGGAACGAGAGCCGTTATGGGTCACACTCGCATGACGACGCAAGGTAATGAGAAGTTCAACTATAACAATCATCCTTTTTATGGTCATGCTGATAAGAACTTCGCTGTTGCTCATAACGGTGTGCTGTACAACGATAAGGAACTCAGAGTGGAAAAGCACTTGCCAAAGACAAAAATAGAGACAGATTCTTATGTTGCAGTGCAGCTGATTGAACATCAGGGAAAACTGAACTTTGATGCACTCAAAAACATGGCGGAATCGGTGCAGGGGAGTTTCTGTTTTACTGTTTTGGATGAGAACAACACGCTTTACATCGTCAAGGGCAACAATCCGATGTGCCTGCTCCACTTTGTAGGACTTGGATTGTATGTCTATGCCTCTACAGAATCTATTTTAACAAAGGCTCTTTGGAAAGTTGGTTTGTCAAAATTGAAGTATGAGCAAATATCTCTGAAAGAAGGAGATATGATTCGTATCAATAAGAATGGGGAACTTTTGCAATCAATATTTATGATGCAGAATGATTTCAGCAATGTTGTGTGGCAGTATTCTGATTATGATTGGGAAGATGATTACACGCAACAGGAAGAATTGTTGTTGGAAATGTGCGGATGCTATGGCGTATCGGAAGAGGATGTTCTCTTGCTGTTGGACTATGGCTACTCTGCCGATGAGATCGAGGAGATGCTGTGCGATACGACTTTTCTTCACGATACGCTTTGTGCGATTCAGTGTCAAGAAAACAATCCAGCGATTTTCTAAATGTTTTGGCTGTCTCAGAAAGTGTACTTTTTGGGACGGTCATTTTTTTATCAAAAACCTGTGTCAAAAAGTTTCTTTTTGACTTTTGAGATGTTTCAAAAGTGGCAGAGCTTTTTGACACAATTCGGAGGCGTTTTTATGGACAATAGAACATTTGGCTACGCTCGTGTTTCCAGCAGGGAACAGCACGAGGACAGGCAAATTGAAGCTCTCACAAATTACGGGGTCAGCAGAGATAATATCATTGTGGACAAATGTTCCGGCAAAGACACAGAGCGTGAAGGCTATCAGTATCTGAAAAAGCAGATTCTCAGAAGTGGTGATACGCTGGTGATCAAGGAACTGGACAGACTCAGCAGAAGTAAATCTGATATCAAGCAGGAGTTGGAATATTTCAAAAACAACGGTATTTATATCAAAATTCTCGATATTCCAACAACACTGACCGACTTTCCACCGGAACAGATGTGGATCATGGATATGATTAATGCAATTCTGATTGAGGTGCTTGGCAGCATTGCGGAGAATGAACGTCTGAAAATCAGACGCAGACAGCGTGAGGGGATTGATGCAGCAAAAAAGAAAAATATCAAGTTTGGACGACCAGCACTGGAACTGCCTGAAAACTGGAAAATCGTAATGCAGGCTGTTGAGGCAAAGCAAATCACTGTTTCTCAAGCCATTGATCAACTGCACATTTCTCGTTCTTCCTACTATCGACTCAAACAAAATAATCCATTTTAATCAGATATGCAACAACATTATAAAATAAATACAGGAGGGATCCGATATGGAACGCAAAAAACGAAACCACAATGAAGGCAGCATACGGGAACGAGCAGATGGCAGATTTGAGATCCGTGTCACAGCAGGCTACGATTTTGAAACAGGGAAGCCGAAACGCATCTCCTACTATGCTAAAACCAAAGCAGAGGCGATTCAAAAGCTACATGAAGAGGAGTACAAAATCCACTTTCAGAAACACGTTGACCCCACATCCACCACTTTTCTTGATTGGTTGCGGCTTTGGCTGGAAACCTACATGAAAAACAAAGTCAAGCAGTCTACTTATGTTAGTTATCGAGGATACATTGAAAATCATCTTGCACCAGCATTTCCCACGCTCAAGCTGAAAGACCTTACCACAAAGCTGTTGCAGGACTTCTATAACTATAAGCAGAATACGCAGGGACTTTCTCCAAAAACCATTCTGAATCTTCATCGATGTTTGCACAAAGCGATGAATCAGGCAGTGTTGGAGCATTATATTGATTTCAATCCCTGTGATGCGGTTAATCTGCCACGCAATGAAAAGCCACAGGTTGAGATTCTCACTCGTGAAGAACAGCAAAAGCTTATCTATACTAGTTACAAATATCGGTATGGTATTTTCATTCACCTGACACTTGCAACAGGAATTCGTTTGGGGGAACTGCTTGGTCTTCGTTGGGAAGACGTTGATTTCGGTAAGAGAATGCTGTCTATTCGCCGTACGCTAAATCGTCTGCCGAAAGTAGATTACAATGGTGTGGGCAATTCGACAGAAATTGTGATTCAAGAGCCAAAAACAAAAAACTCCATTCGCTCGATTCCATTGATTCCCAATATTGCAAATGAGTTGCAGCAATGGAAGATGGTTCAGCAGAACGATGCAATGGCAGCTGGTGCAGCCTATCAGGATTCCGGCTTTCTGGTGACAAACCCATTGGGCGGATATTTGGAACCCAGAACATTCAAAGATTTCTATGATGAGATTCTGAAAGCTTCTGGTCTTGGGCATTATACCTTTCACGCCCTCAGACATACTTTTGCAACCAGAGCGATGGAGCAGGGGATGGATGCAAAAACGACTTCGATCCTGCTTGGACATTATTCTGTTTCATTCACATTGGATACTTATACTCATGTTCTGGATAGCCAGAAGCAGGAAGAAATGAAGGTGATGGAGGAGTTCTTCACTTTGCCCAATATGTCGCAAACACAGTCCTATGCAATTGTAGTAACACCGATGCTGAATGGCTTTCTACTGAATCCGATTGATTTTGATGATATGAGTATTGAAGCAGACGATTTGCAATATGGTATTCAGTGCCTAAAAACTACCATTGCTCAGAAATTAGTTGCCATGTATCCACCTACACCCACACCAGTGAATGAAATTGTTTTGCAGCAGAATGAGTTTATAGTAATGATCAATTTGTAAAAAGAAAGAATGGAACAGGACAAAATATCCTGCTCCATTCTTTTTTCGATGTTTTGGGGTCAAATTGGGGTCAAATTCAATTTTTTTGAAAAATGAACCATTTCATACAACGAAAAAGCACTAATAAAAAAGCACGCAGCCTCGATAAAGTACCGAAACTACGTGCTTTTCCTGCTCTCAGTTATCTTTCAGATAACTGCTTCTGGCGAAAGACTCAATCTTTGATACAATGCAACCACTTTGCAGGGGTTCGTTTCTTTGCTTTAGGTTGCATTGAAGATTGGTGGTTTGGAATTGTCAATAAATGTGCAGTCAAATCAGACAAAAACTCAATAGGCTTCCGTCCATAAATGGCATTTCCGTAATATCTGTTAATAACTTCTTTAATGACTTGTTCACATGAAAAAACTGCTTGATTAGATTGTCACGCTCCTGTGTCTCTGTATCTGCCTTTCTAATGCTAGGCGGCATTCGCTTTTTATGCAGCAATCCAGCTATTTTCATGACTCGGTACACTGTGCGAATGCTCACCTGCACACCACGATGCCAAAGTACGGTGTGCATCCGGCGGACACCATAGTTGTCATTGTCCTCATGTTCAGCAAGAATGCCATTGATCTTGACCAGAAGAAGCTGCTGTTTGTCAATTTACTGTGATTTTCAGCCATCTGTAATAACTAGATTCACTCATTTCCAGCACCCTGCACATCTCTTTTATGATGTAGGTTTCCTTGAATTCTAGGCTGAACAGGTGGCATTCGCATGTCTTAACTTCTTCCGGTCTTTTGCCACAGCTGAACCGCTGTCTGCTTCACGCTGATCTCATCCCAAAGCTTCATTTGAATTCTTTACTGCAGTTCATTTCTTTCACCTCATCTGATTTGTTTTCTGTTCTATTTCTATTCTATCAGATTTTTTTGTAGTTCGCAATTGTACTTTTATTATAACACTTCAGAAGTCAGCCTAGAAAACTACAACAGGTCTACTCCTTGACAAAATGGCTGTCTGTATGACAGTTTACGAGATCTTCTGGACAACAAAATGGGTAGTCTTTAACAATTAGCTTTTTCAGCAGGTTCTAAATATATAAAGTTCGAGACGAAAATGTTTTCGCTGACCTCAGCAATCTACCTTAAAAAACTTTCCTTGATCACCTTGGCGATCTGCTCATAAGCAATGTCATGAACATAATGAGTACAATCCAACTGAATCTGCTGTCCCTGGGGAACATCATTTATGAAGTTCTCCTGACACTGCAGCCAGTAGTCTACATCAAATCCCGAACCACTGCCGTTGGAGCTAAACAGAATGACCGGAACCTTAACATTAGATGCATCGTCCAGTTTATAGGTATTCTCACGAATCGTCTTGATCTCATTTACCATGTTGGTGGTCTGCGTCTTTCGATAGAATATCGCACGATAAATATTTTTCTCTTCTTCCGTTAATGTGCCATATTTAATGGCATCACTTTCTGACGTTCCCGGAATCAGGCGAAGAATTCCGGCACGTGCCGCCAAACTGCTGGCAAAAAGCATCACAGAACTTGGTGTAAAATTGGCATATGTCTCTTTGACTGCCATATCCAATCCAACAATCGCTTCCACTTCTTCCGGATAACACTGTTGCCAGTACAATGCTTCAATACCGGACATAGAATGTGGACACAGGATAAATGGACCCGTGATTTCTGCTGCCTGCAATCCAGCCCTTGTTTCCGACAGAATCGTATCAATATCTCTGGAACTATCTGTGGTATCACTAAAGCCATATCCAAATTTCTCAACGATGACAACACGAAACTCATCACTTAGCCTGCTGCTAAGAGTCCTGAAATCCAAAATCGGTGAGCAGGTTCCACTGCCTGACAAAAATACCAAGTTCTTTTCCCCATCTCCTTCTGTATAAATGCTCATTTGATGACCATTTACCGTTACCATAGTTCCAAGTGGTGTATATAAATCTTTTTCTTTCATCAGCATCACCTCATTATATCCCAAGCAACATGCGGGTAATATCCCGATCATTCCCCAAACAAGTGCTTTCTTCTTTATCCATCTGCTTTTCTTTTTCATGTGACATTATCCTTTCAGACACCTTAGAAGTACCGAACAAACTGATGCGGTTTATTCCTCAGATATCTACTAACAATATATTATATCCTATACCATGTCAGAGTGCCAAAGTTTTCTTAGCTGTACTGCTTCAGCATATCCTCGCATTCCTTCTTTGAGTATCCCTTAAGCTGCATCGCCTCTAAAAAGGTCAGCCTTGCAAACGCACCCTGTGCCGCTTCGTCAATATGCGTTCCTTCCTTTTCCAGTGACAGGTAAAGCTTTCGAAGCAAACGATACTTTGCTGTTATTTTTGAAGTTTCTGTGCAATGCGGAAGATTTCGTCTGCTGGTAAGAAGTTTTAAATAAAATCCAATAACATTAAATAAACTATCTTCCTTACCCTCTTCAGTTGTTTCAGAACTTTCTTTCATCCTCTGCAAATTGTGCTTAACAGCCAGAAGCGTATTCGCCCCATCAAACTCACGCCCCACCATTTTGGACAGCAGAGGCTTGGGACCGAATTCCACCCAGTTATTCACACCCGTCAGATAGGCATGTCGCATACACTTGGTGAACTGAACCGGCATGTACATCTGCTCAGCCATATATTTTTTCATAATCTCGCTGTTTCTTGCCTGGAATGGTTTACCTGTTACATTCAGGATAATATCCACCTTGGGTTCATGGAAATCCACGTCTTCAAGGACTTTTACCAGCTTGTCTGCAAAAGGCTTCATATATCTGGTATGAAATGGATAAGGGAGCTTTAACGCCATGATTCTGACTTTCTCATTTACTTCCTTTGCTGTCGTTTCAAAGGCTTTCAAACCATCCTTCGGAATCGTAACAATCGTCTGCTCTTTCCCATTGCAGTTGCTGATATATGACTCTTTATGCTCTTTTTCTGTATAGTGAGTAAGGAGCTGCTCCACCTCCGCATACTCTATTCCAATCACCGATACCATCAAATAATCCGGTGCCACCTGCGCCATCAGCTCTCCGCGCTTCTTGATTAGACGAAGACCCGTTTCAAAATCTACCACACCAGCACAGGCGAGTGCTGCAAACTCCCCCATGCTGTGACCGATCATGTTCTTAATCTTTCTGCTGGTATTTTGCTGATACAAAACGAACTGCAAATATTCATACACGAAGTTCAAAGGCTGACTATATTGTGTCAGATAAATCTTTTCTTCATCTCTGGATGTCTCCAACAAGTCATAGCTCAAAATATTCGATGCATCAGCGAAGATCTCAAGCGCCATTGGCTCGTTGCTGAATTCATCAAACATTCCGGCATACTGGGCGCCCTGACCAGTAAATAATGCATTATACTGATTAATGTTCATGATGCCTCCTTTATTTCTCTTTTCTGGCTTCTTCTACATATTCAGAGGAAATGATCTTTCCATCCTTCATTCGCACGATACGAGTACCGAACTTTGCGGATTCCGGAGAATGCGTTACCTGTACGATCGTGGTCTTATATTTCCAGTTAATCTTTCGAAGCAACTCCATAACTGCCTCTCCGGAAACGGAATCCAGATTTCCAATCGGTTCATCAGCAAGGATCAGATCCGGCTGTGTGATCAGAGCCCTGGCAATTGCAACTCTCTGCTGCTGCCCCCCAGACAGCTGACTTGGCTTGTACTTATTCTTGCCTGTCATACCGATTACTTCTATGATTTCCTCCAGCTTCTTTTTATTTACTTTGGCACCTGCCATTACTAGTGGAAGCAGGATATTCTCTTCCACAGATAATCCCTGTACAAGGTTATAAAACTGGAACACAAAACCGATTTTCGTACATCTAAGCTTACTTCTTCTGTGCTCAGAAAGCTTATTGATATCTTTTTCAAAAAGAAGGATCTCACCGCCACTGGGCTTATCCAGACCACCAAGCAAATACAAAAGCGTACTCTTACCACACCCCGAAGGCCCCATGATGGATACAAACTCTCCTTCCCTCACCTCAAAGTCAATACCTTTTAAGATTTGTATCTTTACACTGGAAACCTCTGTGTTGTTAAATTCTTTGATCACATTTCTGGCTTCCAGAATTACCTTTTCCTTGTTCTGGCTATCTACACACTTTTTTACGGAATTCTTCTTACTCATATCATTCACCCATCCTTTCTGGATTTATTCGTATTTCAACACATCAACCGTATTCATTCGGAGCAGGTTCACCACCGGAATCACTACCAGCATATTCAATATGAGGAAAAGAGCTGCTGCAGTAGTAATCAGAGCCTGCATTGGGAACTGGATCTTGAAGGCAAGACCTGCACTCCAGAGAATCTTTGGCATCACATACTGATATATATATGTCAGTACTGTAGAATACAGCATAATAATAACGTACATGGTCATGATTTCGCCATAGAACATGACAATCAACTGATTCTTACTCATGGCCGTGGAATACAATATAGCAAGCTCTCTTTTTCTTGAGAGGAAGCTGACCGTGATATTGTTGATAACACCAAAAATCACCAGCAATACGGAAATACCAATGATAAGGTAAAGGATTATGATCAGGGAATCCACACCGGACATACTGTCATTTACCACTTCAGTGATGGTCTTCACCACAGTAGTCGTCTCAATAAGCTCATCCGCCACATCTCCTGCAACGTTGCCGATCTCATAACCCTCTGCAACCTTGATTAGATACTGGTATGGCTGAATATCAAGATCCTGATCCAGATACTTCTGTCCAATGAGTACCGCATCACGGGATGTAGTAAAGCCAGAAGAATTGATAAAACCGGTAACTTCATAGGAATCCTTGGAAACCTCACCGGATTCTTTATCTGTAATCTGAATCGCATCGCCTATGGACACCCCGTTTTTGTCTGCCCAGAAGGAATCCACAAGAACGTATCTCCCCTCGACAAGCTTTCTGGCCTGTTCTCTTTCATAGGTAATGCTTTGGGAATGAAAATGGTAGAAATTCTCTTCATCATCCAAGCCGACAACAGTGATACCAACCTGCTGGTCACCAATTTGTGCCTTGGTATTGTAGATATAGTCGAAATATGTCTCTTTTACTCCCTCAAGATCTACAACATCATCATAGTCCGACAGATCGGAAGATAAATTGACGCAGGAAATATCAAAATCATTATTATCAATCATGTTCTCCATGGAACTCTTTACACTGAGGATTACCATAACGATGCACAAGAACATAGAAACTACAATGGTGATCAGTGTCACACTACCGCCTAGCATCTTGTCTCTTCTAAGGTTATCCACGCCAAAGTGATAAGCTCTCTTGAAGATCTGTCCCAGTGTCAGGTCATATAGTAATGTAAGAACAAAAACAACCGCCTTACACAAAATAATGCTGCTTACCACAGCCAGTACAAAACAGCCTACGCCAAGAATCAGGTTATAGCTGGTATTTCTCACATACATGGCATATGCCACTCCAGCAAGGACAAGTCCAGCAATTATGCTCTGTATGTGCATTCTGCTATCTTCCTTATTATTGGAGATCAGCAGCTCCTTCACTGTTTTTTGATTCATACGGATCACAGAACCGATGCTGCACAAAAACATGATGGCTACGCTACAAATAAGAGCTACGATGTAATATACTGGTGCGATGGAACTATCGATCTCTTCTCCTGTCTGGAAGGTATTCAGCATAGAAAATACCCTTGGACAAAGTACTATAGAAAGGACAATACCACCAATCCAGCCCAACACACCATAGCAAATATTCTCGCCAATGAAGATCATGGCTGTCTGAAGAGGAGTCGCACCTACACTCTGAAATGTTCCCATCACATGCATACGCTCTAGGAACATGATTTTGGAAATGAAAGAAATCAGATACACACTGATAAAGAGCATGATCAGCATGGCAACCATAAGTGCCAGAGAGGTTGCGCTCTTCTTCTGTGTGTAGGCCTCCTGATCAAAGCTTTCCGTTACACTAACCGTTGTCTCTTTGTCCTTCATGTTCAGATCCTTGATTTTTTGAACCACCGCATCAATATCCGCATCATCCTTCACGCTGACATAAATACTGGAAAATTCATCTTCAAGGAAGTAATAGTCCTGTACCTTGGCAATATCCATAACCAGTGAAATACTGTTCTCACTATCTCCTGCAAAAACACCACTCTTCTCTGCAACATGAGTAATCTTCAAGGTATGCTCTTCGCCAAGGACATCCACAATGATTTCATCGCCTTGCTTTTTTCCCAAGGTCTCACAAGCACTTTCCGAAAGGACAACATAGTTTTTGGCGTCCTCGTCCGCTTCGACACCGCGGATCATTTCCTCCTGAATCAGCGAATTCAGGCTGACACCAACCATATTTACCTTAATTTCACTATTATCACCACGGATAGTCTTTCCCAGACCTCCTATCACTTCAAAATATCCGCTGACACTTTCCTCCGGAAGCTTCACCTCTCCCTCTTTGAAAAGAGAATTACTCTCAATCTCTTCTGTTGTATCTTCAGCTTTCTCCTCATCAGAAGATGCCGATGTGATCACCAGATCCACCTTTCCCTTTTCATAGGCAACATTGGCACTATAGGCCTTGTCGTAATAATCATTCATTCCAAGATTTGAAATAATGAGAAAATTACACAGCATCAGAAACACAACGATCAGTGCCGTTCTGAATTTTTTCTTTTTCAGATTATTCAAAAGATATTTAATAAGCAGTCGCATGGATGCACTCCTCTCTGAAATTTTTTTCGATATAATTTCTAATCTGTTCGCATACAAACGACACCTGTTGATCAAAATAAAAATGTCCGCCCTTAAAATGCACGACAGGTACTTGTCCTTCAAAATATGTTTTTAGTTTTTCTTCCTGTCCTCTGGCACCAAGATCCTCTTCTCCGTTGAAAATAACTGCTTTCACTGTGAATTTTTCTGTACGATGAAGAAGTTTTTTTTCATCCAGCACGGTATAATCTGCACGAATGATCGGCAAGAAACACTCCCGAAACTCCTCTGTTTCCATAATTTCTCTGGAGGTCCCCCCTTGTTCATAGACCATATTCAGAAATTCGTCCTCGCTCATATCTTTCACTTTCTTACGATTCGGACACTCCTCTGGAACAGATGCTCCGGAAAGTATCACACCTTCCGGCATCCTTTTGCCCTGCTCTTCCAACTGATCTAAAATATGCAGAATCATAAGTCCACCCATACTATGACCAAAGAGCACATACGCTTCATCATCCTCTGTTTTCAAGACAACCTGCTGTGTCAATTCATGGACTACCATATCAAAATCATATAGAAGCGGCTCCTGAATGCGACTCCCATGTCCTGGCAAATCCAGAGTGAACACCTGATATCCCTCCAAATGTTTTTTCCAGGAATAAAAACGAAATCCATTGCCGCCTGCATGATGCAAACAAATGATCTTCATTCTCTTTTAACTCTCACTTTCTTCCAACTTTTGTAACTAACTGATTTTCCAAGCTATCTATTCTTCAAGCTGTCAGTTCCTTTATCAATTTTCTTCCTGCAGCATATTCACATTCTTTATTCTCGAAAGCAGATTAAGCCCGAGAAATGCCAGAAGCAGAGCAGATGCTACGATAACCAAAGCTTCGATCTTCCGATCCAGTAAAACTCCATAGATCACCAGTCCGACTGGTGCTGCAATGTTAAGTGCAGAAGTTGCCAATCCAAAGACGCGCCCTCTCACATTTTCATCCACATACATCTGCATATAGGAATAGGAAGGAATCACGATTCTTGTGTAATAAAAACCCATCATGACCAGAATCACGCAAAACACCACTGTGATCAGCAGATTTCTGCTGTTGCTCGTCTCCATACGCAGATATAGAAATACTGGAAGGCACCACAAAAGCACAACGACCGCCAGGCAAAAAAGCTTTCGCGGAATCTCAAGAAGTGACTTTTCCATTTTCTGCATGGAGGTAAAGAGCGCACCAATGATCACACCCACACCAAGTGCTGCCACTGCGTAGGATAATTGAATTTCACTTGCTCCTACACGAAGTTGCATGATATTCTGCAGCGTTACATTTGTCATCGGATAATAGACAAAAGTAAGAGTGAAGAGCATCAGCATAAGGCATTTTACGGTTTCATATATCTTCACATAAGTGAAGATATATTTCACACTGTCTTTTAACCCCAGCTCCGCATCCGCTCTTTCCTTATTCTTCATAAACTCCATAAAAAAAGTGAAGGCTGCACCAAGGAAATAGCTGATGCAATCGATGAGAAGTACCATCTTGATTCCCAGTGTTCCATAGCAAATAGCCCCAATGATCGGACCTAGGATCGTGAGAATTGCTCCCATTGCCTGAAAATAAGAATTCACCTTTGGCACCATATCTGCCGGCACCATATTTCCTACGCCAGAGTTTATGCCAAGATTCAGAAAGGTCTGAATAAAACTCACCAATACCACACCAATGCCAAAGAGAAGTAGATTATCCGAGATCTCTTCGATCATGAACAAAAGTACAGCTGTGCTGATGGCACTAAAGAGATCCGCTAATCCAATGATCTTTTTCTTGTCGTACTTATCGACCAATGTTCCTGCAAAGATGCTGATGAGAATTCCCGGAAGGATCGTCAATGTCAGCATCAGGGAATAGAGAGCCGATGAGCCTGTTACATCCAGTACATATAGACTTAGTGAAAATTTAAAAAGAGCCGTTCCAAAATCGCTGATAAATCTTCCTGCAAATAATAGGAACATATTTCGTTTCACATTTTTGATCTGATTTTCATTTTTCATATTTTTGTTTCCTTTCTTCCAGATTTTTTCACGACGATCCTTTGTTCATAACCACTGATGGGGAGACCACAATTCTCATATAAGCTTCGAATACTATCATCTTGTACTTCAAATGGCAGATTGATATCCAGCTGAATCTTGTTATTGGAATATCTGGTCATCACATGAATGTTTCTGGCCTCTTCCATATTCAACTTCTGCATCAGACGATCATAAAGGAAGTTTTCGAATACACTCATTTCTGCATCCTCCAGCTTTCCCTGGAAGTTAAATACAATGGAAGTTTTTTCCACTGTTTCATCAACCTGCTGCCACAGCTTTTCCAACGGTCTCTTTGTCTGATGAAGAGCCAGTGCAGAAAAATTCACATTGTATTTTTCACTTTGTGCAATCACCCTCTGACTCTTTTCCTGAATCACACCTGAAGTATCCTGTACAGATGCTGTCATCGGGATCATATCAATGAATTCGCCAACCGTATCAAAATATTCATTTTCCAGATACTTTCGTCCGTAGTAATAAACCATAAACGGAACATCTGAAAGCTTAAGATAATCTCTTGCAAACAGACGAAGTGCCTCAAATGCACTGCTCCAGGCATTGTTTCCATCCAGTTCTTCCATTTCAAAGCGAATGTAGGTACTATTCTTTTTGGAAAATACTGCAATAGAAGTTTCTAGCTTCTCCAGTGCCACTCGATAGCGCTCCAGCTCGAAAATATCAGCCAGCTTTTCCTCTGTGATATTGACCGGTCCAAGTCTTGTCTGATCCACAAACTCTGCATAATCTCGCTGCGGTCTATAAATAGCAGTCGTCTTTTTAGCAAACTGATGATAGAGCTCCAGAAGTCTTCGCTTCACCACCTCACCGCTCATGGCATCAAAGATAGCATGATTGACCGGAATAATCAAATAGTATTCATTTTCTGCCACCTTGATCAGTAGCATACGATACAAAATCCCTGTGAACTCCTGCTGTTCTCCTTCTAAGTCGCGGATCTGAAGGTATTCGCGGAAATAAATTTCTCGGCAGATCTCATCCACCTTTTCAAACTGAACTTCTCTGGTATAAGCAGATAGATCGGCAAATGGGACATTTACACATTTGCAATTCTCTCTTTGTCTCCAATAAAGTGTTCTGCCATGCTTTACAATATCTGCACGAAAGAGTCCCTGTTCATTAAGGAATGCGGTAACCGCTTCATCGAAAGTGGACAGATCCAAAATCTGATGAAAGGCAATCATCGTTCCAGAATAACGCTCACTACTAAGGAAATAATTCTGAATCGCAGCCATGCGGAACTCCTTCTCCACCTCTGCAGCTAGCACCGTCTCTTCAAAACGTTCACACTGCAGCTTCAGATTCCACACAAGATCTTCATCGCACTTATTCTGCAATTCAAGAATCTCTGTCTGTATATTTTCAGGCATCTTATCTCTTTCAATGTCTGCAAGTGCCTTGCCATCTTCAAAGTACTCTCCCTTGGCAAAGTGTGTTACGAAAAGCTCTGCATCCACATTTTCACTGACATAACGGCGAATATTTTCCTTCTTATCCGGTGTCAACTCCCAGAGAAAATAAATCACATATTCTGGTAGCTTTAGGATCTTCACAGTGAAACCAAGTTCTATCTCGATACCCTCTTCGATTTCCCTGGGTGTCTTTAATTTGTCGTTCTCTGCCTGATTGAGCAGAAAGGCCTCCAGCTTTTTCACTGTTGGATTGGAAAAAACATCATTGATTACTATATCTCTGCCCTTTTGCTTCATCAGAGCCAAAAATTCAATAACCTTCAGTGAATTTGCTCCATACTCAAAGAGATCATCGCTGACACCAAGCAGTTCTGTATGTAGCAGTTCTTTCCACATAGATAGAATCTCCTTCTGCAGTTTGGTTGTCGGTGCTTCGATTTGTCTCTCACCTTCCCAAATATGTCCTACCATACTTACTGCTTGAAGCCTTTCATTCAGCTCTACCGCTATATCAGCATTTGCACTTTCCTTATGAGGTTCTTCAATCATTGCATTTCCAAACAATTCACCGGACAAGGCTATTTTTTTGAGTCTCTTGTTATCCAGCTTTCCATTTGGTGTATGCGGCAGTTCACGAAGGATCAACACACGATTGGGAATCATATACTTTGGAAGTTGCTTTCTAAGTGCTACCAAAATCTCACTTTGCAGTGCAGAAACTTTATCTGCACTCTGCATGGATTTCGGTTCATGAAGACTTACGCAACCAAGAAGAAAGCTGTCTTCTGTGACAAATACTGAAGCTTCCTTTACCTGAGGAAGTCCTACGATCACATTTTGAATCTCATCCAGCTCAATGCGATAGCCTCCCAGCTTTACCATGCGGTCATTTCTGCCAACGATATGAAGATTACCATCTGCATCCCACTTAGCCAAATCACCAGTAAGGAAATATCTTTTTCCATCTTTGAAAAGCTCTGTAAACTTCTCAGCGTTTAGCTCGTTGCGGTTATGATAGCCTTGGCAAACACCATCGCCTCCAATGGCAAGCTCTCCAACGACTCCCATCGGAACACGCTTTCTCTCACCTTCCCCTGTACTGACAACCACACATCTGGTATTCGCAATCGGTCTTCCGACATGCACCTCACTGCAGCCTGTGAGTTCACTAATGGTGGACCATACAGTAGTCTCTGTCGGACCGTATACATTGAAGAGTCTGACTGGATACGCAAGGAACTTCTCTAGAAAATCCTTAGGGAAAGGTTCTCCGCCCACCAACAGGAATTTCAGCTGACACATAGCCTGCGGGAATAATGGCGAAATCATCATAGCACGAATTCTGGATGGTGTTGTCTGCAAAATATCGATCTCTTTTTCCATGATCAAAGTACAAAGTGCATCCATATCATTGATGACATCTTCGCCCGCCACAATGATCTCCATACCATCTACCATTGCCAAAAAGCTCTCCAGGACAAAAATATCAAAACCGATAGTGGTGACACTAAGCATCCTTTGGCCCTTGCCAAATGGAATACTCTTATTCATACCCAGAATGAAATTCCTTACATTTTTCTGCGTGATGGAAACACCCTTTGGAAGCCCAGTGGAGCCAGAGGTATAGATCATATACATTGCTACATCCGAGGTGAAATCATTCGGAAGATCTTCTCTCTTCTCCCATGTCAAATCATCCAGTGAAATGCTCTGAACATCCACATCTTCATCCCAGATTTTCTCCGTCTTATAATGAATCACACATGCTGTCTGGCTATCTTTTAAAATATAGCGAAGACGCTCTGCTGGATAATCAGGATCAAGAGGAAGATAGGCAATTCCTGCTTTCACCGCCGCCAGAACAGCAATCATCATTTCCGGAGATCGTCTGCACAGGATCGCCACACGGCTGTTTCCTGCCTCAAGTCCTTTTTCTCTCAGAAGCTCTGCCAAGAAGTTCGCTCTTCGATTTAGTTCTTCATAGGAAAGGATTTCTGAGTTTATTTCCAGCCTCTCTTCCCCACGGCCTTTCTTATAGGCAAACACAACTGCATTTTCTCCAGCGTGCTCAATCGCTCTGCGTTCAATACATGCCTTGATGGTATCTGCGGAATTATAGGAGATCTCATTTTTCTCCAGAAGCTCCAACTTCCTTCTTTCCTCTTCAGAAAGCGGCAGATCGCTAAGTGCTATATCTGGTGCATCCATGCAGGCCAAGAGGAAAGATTTATAATTTACGAGCATACGCAGGATCGTATCTTCCTTGAACAAAGCTGTTGCATACTCAATCTCCAAGTTGAAGATCTCGTCATGCTCACTGATATTCATAGTGATATCCAGCTTGGACACCTCGTTGGCGATTGGAAGCACGGAAACCTCAATACCATCCAAAGCCATCGGTGCATGATCGAAATTCTGCATGGAAAACATCACATCAAATAGAGGGTTTCCTGCCGAGGAATATGATATCTCCATTTTGTCCAGTAAACTAGGGAAGCTAACACACTGTGCTTCATAGGACTCCATTACCTCATTTCGCACCTGCAAAAGTTCTTCCAGACAACTCTTTTTTTCATCAATTCTTCTTCGTAGCACAACGGTATTAACAAAAAGTCCTGCCAGTTCTTGAAGTCTAACATCTGCTCTTCCAGATACCGGTGTGCCAATCACAATGTCTGTTTGTCCGCTGTATCTGGATAAAAGAACTTGGAACATAGATAGGAAAAACTGAAATGCGGTAAGTCCATTTTCTCTGGTAAAGCTGCGCACCCTCTCAGATTCTAACAAGCTTAAATCCACACTGCACTTCCTACCAGCAAAACTCTTCTGTCTTCCTCTCTTGAAATCTGTTGGAAGCTTTAATACCTCCACACCGGAGAGCCTTTCGATAAGCTTATCTTCAATTTCCTGATAGCTACTGGACTTCTCAAATTCATTAACTGAAATAGCATAATCGCTGTAGCAAATATCTGAATGTCTTGTAAAACTGCCTGCATAAGCCTGACAGATCTGATGAATCAGTACACCCGTGGACATTCCATCACAGACAATATGGTGTATATCCAGCAGAATAATCGTTTCGTTTTCAACTTCAGTTTCTGGCACACCGCTTGCTACTGCACTTTCCATCTTATGCAGTTTTGCAAAGCCAAGACGAACTAGCAGATCCTTCTCAAGGTCAAAGCTTCGTATAAACTTCCCTGCACAGGTCTTGATATCATCCTCTTCGAAATATTCTGGGTTGATAACTGCCTCATCACGAACTCTCGCCAGGAATTTTCCATTTTCCTCTAAAAAAGAAGTTCTCAGTGCATCCTGTGCTTTGATTACTTGATTCACACAAGAGGTAAAACGCTCTGTATCAAAATCTCCTAGTACCTTCACCGCACAGAACATGTTATAGGCCGTGGAATCTGGATTCACCCTCTGCATCGCATACATTTCCTTCTGGGAATTGGTCATCTCATATTCCGTAACATTATCATGCTTATGCACAGTGAATACGCTTTCATTTGCTGCTGGCTCTTTCTTTCTAGTGATGTCCACAAAGGCGGTAATGCCATAAAAAGTCGGATTAGCCAGCACATCCTTGATAGAAAGATTCACATGAAGCCGTTCCTTTACCTCTGCTGCAAATTTCATAGCAAAAATAGAATCACCGCCCAACTCGTAGAAATTATCTTCCGGACGCACAGTTTCTGTTCCCAGAACCTTACACCAGATCTGTGCCATTTCCTGTGCTGTATCTGGGGCGAGACCAGACACATTTCCAAGGATTGCCACCTTCTTTTCTTTTCTCACTCGCCTTGCCATCTGAGCAGATTTCTTTACTCTGTTTCCTGCATTTGCTGCATTCTCGTCATTTTCATCAAATGAAGATTCATCTGCCAATACTTCAATTTCTGGGATTTCCAAAAGACATTTCTTTTTTTCAAAAGGATATACTGGAAGGTGTACTCTTCGTACCTCTCCAAAATCAAAATTCTTTTTCTCTCCACAGAAAAAAGCATCTGCATAGGACTTTAATTCGTCATCTTCAATTTCCATAATCCAGGTATGCAAAGATTCACTTTGTGTATTTTCTTTTTCCTTGTTGCTGGAAATGCATCTTGGTGATTCTGTTACATAGGCATCTTCTTTTAGCTTTGCTAAAAGCTCTGCTGCCTCCCGCTTGCTTGATGCCTGCAAAAAACATGCATAGTGGTAATATCCTTCATTCTGTGCCGCAGTATAGCAAATATCCGCAAAAGAATCTTCTATATTATTTTCCAAATAATTAATCATCAGATCGATACGACTAATATAGGAGCCCCAGCTCTTTGCAGAAAGAGTCAATGGTAGAATTCTTCCAGCTTTATTCGCATAGTTTCTGCAACCATTATCTTCAGCCAAGGATCTTCCACCACAAAACTTCTGATTACCATCGCCCTTTTCCTGATCACAATTCTTATCAACTGCCAAGCTCTTACCCTCGGCACATTCCTTTATGCTATTTTCAATTCTTACCGGCTTTGGTGCCTCTTCCAGGATGATATTCACATTTGTCCCACTAAGACCAAAGGCATTGATCGCACAACGTCTTGGTGCAGCGTTCTCGCTCTTCCACGGCTGGTACTCTGCCACAATATAGACTGGAGAATCGGTGAAATCAATCAGACGGTTTGGCACATGATAGTGAAGGCTTGGATACAGCTCTTTGTATTTCAATGACATGGCACATTTTATGATCGATGCCATAGTGGAGGCATGATCTAGGTGTCCCAGGTTTGTTTTACTTGATCCAATTGCACAAAACTGCTTCTTATTCGTCTGAGAAGTAAATGCCTTCTGAATTCCTTCGATCTCAATCGGATCCCCTAATCTGGTACCTGTTCCATGGGCCTCAAAATAGGTAATGGATTCAGCAGGGACTCTAGCCTTTTTCAGATTCGCCGCGATCAGTCTGGCCTGTGCTGTTGGATTCGGTGCTGTAATACCCGTGGAATCGCCATCACTATTCGCTGTGACACCCTTGATCACACAGTAAATATCATCCTTATCCCGAAGGGCATCCTGCAGTTTTTTTACATAGATCGCTCCAACACCTTCTCCGACACCAGTTCCATCAGCGGCATCATCAAAGGCCTTTGCTTTCCAGTTATTGGCCTCCACACCCAGCTTCACCTCCATCATGGCAGGGAACATGCAGATACGGGTGCTTCCCACAATGGCAGATTCACATTCTCCGCTTTCAATTGCCAGGAGGGCAAAATACAATGCTGCTGCAGATGAAGAACAGGCTGTATCAAATATAGAAGATGGGCCGCGATAGTCACAGATATAGGAAATTCTACTGGCAATGACCGGAATAATATTGCCTGTCATAGCAAGGGTTACAGATTCAGGTTCCACATCAGACACTAGCTTTCGATATTCATTTACAGAGGAATTATCATAACCCACGAACACTCCGACATTTTTGCCATTTAGAGATCCAGCACCATAGCCTGCATCCTCCAGACAGTTCCAAGCCGCCTGCAAGAACCTTCTCTGATTCGGATCCATGAGCTTTGCTTCTGCAGGAGATATGCCAAAAAAAGCTGGGTCAAATTCCCAAATACTCTCTAAAAATCCACCCTTTACAAATTTCACATCACTGTTCTGCCCGATATACTCTAGATACTTTCTGGCATACGCCTGTCTTTTCTTTGGAAAATCTCCAACGCAGTCAATTCCATTTTTCAGGATCTGACGGTACTCTTCAAGATTTTCACTCATAGCAAATTCACCATTCATTCCAACAATGGCATATTCACTTGCTTCACTTTCTTTTTTGCTAAGAGCCATAACAATTCTGGCAGCCATATTTTTATCAATGTTTCCAGCCTTTGCCGACTCCAGCAGATATTTCATCATCTCTTTCATACTATCAAGTCCCTCAATATATTTCAATCTAATTATAGCATATTTTTGCTAAAATTGCAACGCTTTAATGTGAACATGCCCTAGAGATGTGTAAATGCAAAATTCACATTTTTAATCAATTTCTATCAATAGATAGCGACCATCCGTCTTTTCGGTTTGGATTTTGTAGCAGCTTATTTGTACCAGTTTGTGACCCCTCTTTGTATATTTTGGGTGTGATTTTCGGTTTCAGCCATGACCGAAACACATTAATTTTTACTTGTGTTTTCATGTTTTGCTCATGGCGGTTCAATCATGAATATAGGACAGGTCCCAGGCAAAGATCTTTACACTTTTAGACCTGTCCTATTCCAAAATCACAGCTTGCTGATCAAATCATCCAGATCGATATCATCATCGTCCAAAGCTGCCAGAATGCTGTCTTCTGTCATTTTCTCATCTGTACTGTCTGCCATTTCCTTTTCCACATCTGGGTACAATTCTTCGCTTTCTCTCACAAGATGTTCACAAATATCTCTGACAGTGGTGAAGGAGAAAAGAGATGCCACAGTGAAGATTTCCGGATATAGCTTATTCAGCTGTCCATAAACATTCATAAGTCGAATCGAGTTTCCACCCACTTCAAAAAAGTTATCCGTTACACCGAAATCGGAATGTCCCAACACCTTCTCCCAAATGCTCCAGATCTCCCATTCTGCATCGGTGGACGGTGCTGTGATCTCACTCTTTATCATTAACGGTTCTGGTAACTTCTTGTAATCCACCTTGCCGATTCTACTCAGAGGCATTTCCGTCAGCTTAACAAATACAGATGGCATCATATACTTTGGAAGTCTAGATGAAAGTACGCGTCTTATATTCTCTTCCACTTCATCTCCCACGTAGTAAGCCACCAACCTATCCTTCCTTATTGCAACTGCTGCACTCTCAATATGTTCCATTTCTTCCATGAGTGTCTCGATTTCCAGTGTTTCAATTCGGTAGCCGCGAATCTTTACCTGCTTATCCACACGACCAAGGAAACCAATCTCACCATTTGACAACAGCTTTCCTTTATCACCGGTTCGGTATACCACCTCTCCCGGACGATATGGATCTGCTAAAAAAGATCTGTTCGTAAGGTCCAACGCCCCAATATATCCTCTGGATACGCCCTGACCGCCTACGACAATCTCACCTTCCAGACCCGATGGAAGCAGATGCATGTTCTGATCTACGATATAAATGTAGCCATTTTCAATGACACTACCGATACTGTTTTCATGGATGGACATAGGTGTTACATTTCTCTTGATTGTGGAAACGACTGTACACTCTGTTGGTCCATATTCATTTACCAGCTCTACTTCAGGATTCTTTTTCTTTACCACTTCATAGGTCTGCTCACCCAGTCTGTCTCCCGCTGTCGTCACGATCCGAAGAGTTGCCAGCTGCTCTTTACCCAAATTTTCAAAAATGGACTGACACAGCATTGGTACAGAAATAAAATGCGTGATTTTTTCACTTTCTATCACTTTGCCGATATGCTTTATGTCTAGTACATCCTTCACAAATACGATCTTCGCTCCGGATACCAGCGGTGTGAAAAAGCTTGTCATGAATCCATCAAAGGAATAAGCAAACAGCTGAAGGATCGCATCCTTATCGGTAAATCCATATTTTTCACTTCTCCAGCCGATGGCTGCAGCGATATTATCTTTCCCCACCAGTACACCCTTGGGATTTCCTGTAGTGCCAGAGGTATAGATGATATAGGCATTCTCACCTGCTGCCTCTGGGTGATTATCACTCTTTTTATCAAGGTTCATCACTTCAAGCAGCAGATCAAACTGTGCAGCAAAAGCTTCCTTTTCCGCATCACAGATAATGCATTTTGCACCGCTGTTTTGCAACATATAGCGAATTCGCTCAAGTGGAAGGCTGGTATCCACCGGCAGATAAACGGCATTGGCTTTCATAATTCCAAGAATACCAACTGCCTGATAAACTCCGGCGCCGCACATAAGTGCCACCGTTTCATCCGGCTTTATCTTCTTTTCCATCAGTATATTTGCCAGACCGTTGGATATCCGTCTAAGTTCGTCATAGGTAAGAGAATTTTCTTCATCCTGTACGGCAAGCTTATCTTTATGCATAAGCTCACTCTTTTCCACCTGCACCATGAGCGGTTTCCAGGCACGTTTTGCATAATTTTGCACCAGTTCATTTTCTTGTTCCTTTGTCAACAGCTTCAGGTCTCTTCTCTTAATCTGCGGATCATCAATGATCTGTCTAAGAATCTGGAAATACATTCCTGCGATTTTTTGAACATCCTTCGTATAAAATGCGGCTTCATTATAGCTAAGCGCCAGCTTTAACTGCTTACCTGGTGTGAACACCACGCCAATGCTGTAATTCGTATGTTCCTTTAGCTTCACATCTTGTACTGCAAAAGAGGATTCCTCCCCGTTTTCCAGTCCCTGTTTGAGAACTTCATTTACTGGATAATTCTCATAAGCCACAACATGACTAATAACCGGATTACCCTGATTCATATCAGACTGGATCTCATACAACGGATAGTAGGAATACTGTTCCATCTTCACCATATCTTCCTGCAGACGTCTTGCTGCATCGATAAAGGTGTCTTCACTCTGCAGCGAGGTGCAAATAGGAATTGTGTTAATGAACATTCCGATAGCATTACTTGTAAATGCACTGTTTACGTCAGCACTATTTACGTCACCTTTCTGCACGTTTCTTCCTGATACAACGCTTCCAAATACTGCTTCATCACTGCCTGCTGTCATCTGCAGCAATACGCCCCAAGCGGTCAGAACAACAGATGCCGTTGTTACATTCTGCATTGTCATATCTTTCAGCTTCTTTGTGTATTCTTCATCCAAATAAAAATCAAGTTCTTTATTTTCACCTTCTTTTTTAAATGAATCTTCCGTATTCGCTTTACTTTCAACATCGACAGCTTTTTCTGTATTTTTTGCTGTATGATCTTCTCTTCTCTCCTTATTCGCTTTTGCTTTCTTTTGTGCTTCAACTTCCGCATTTCCCTCAAAAGGAATCTGCGTATTTACTTCTCTTCGTTCCAGATATTCCTTCCAGAAATTCTTTGCTTGGTAGCTACTCTGTCTGCCAATGTGGACATACAACTCTTCAGCACCGTCAGCTATATTCTCATGGTCTACAGAAATCACAGCATTCATATCTTTTTTACAAAGAGCAGTATAGTTTCCAAATATCTCCTCCAGCACCAAAGATACTGACCAGCCATCCAAAATCAAATGATGGAACTCCCATATAATCTCGTATTCCTCATCCTCTACCTGCAGTAGAAGAAACTTTGAAAGTTCTCCCTTGGCCGGTGCAAATGGCTTTTTATCAAATTCCTTTCTCAACTTTTCAATTTCACTTTCCAAAGCACCTCTGACATCCGCGAGCTTCACATACATTTCCTTATCTTTCAGGATAATCTGTACCGGATCGCTGATATTCTCACTTACAAAAGCGGTTCTAAGTGTCGCATGATTCTTCGCTGCAAGACTGAGCGCATCAGCAAGCATCTTAAGTGAAAATTCACCATGAATATGCATCACCAGCTTTTCATAATAGGCATCATCCTCTGGATGGGACATGACGTGATAGAGCATACCCTTCTGCATTGGTGTCATCTTGAGAAAGCGCTCTGCGTGCTTTCCGTACATTGCTTGCAGATATTCCATATCTTCTATGGAAATATCCAGATCAAAGTCCGCTGGCGTGAACAGTTTCTTTTCCTTCATGGATAGTTCCTTTGTCACATCGAAAACATTATTCTGGATATTTTCCATCAAAAGTCCTGCAAATGCGGTGCCCACCAGCTTACCGGAATAGGCAATTGTGAAATGAAGCTTTGTACCATCCGCTGTATCCACCAGCTTGCAGCTGATATCTACGGCATAGCTTCTGGTAATATTCCGACCTACAGTCGGTCCGATTGGCATATCTGCCTGTACAAAACCATTTGCCGATGCCTGAATGTGTCCCAAATAGTTAAAGCTGATCTGTGGCTTTACATACTTTGCTGCATTTTCAAGACCAGCGCAGATGCCAAAGGTATATTCCAGATTCTTGACACTTCTGCGTTTTTCCTTCACCTCTGCCAAGATCTCGGCAGCTGCTTGATCTGTATTTACCACAAGTGGATAAACACTGGTAAACCATCCAACCGTTCTAGTAAGATCTACATTCTGATCCTTGGCAAAACGTCCGGTGCTTTCCATCGCGAAGGCCAGACGCTTTCGCCCAGTAGTCTGCGCCACAGCTCTGGCTGTTACACTAAGAAGAGTTTCCTCCATCGTTGCATCCAACACACGGAAAGCTTCTTTTTTCAGTTTTTCCACATCTGCTGCGTTGATATCAAATTCCAGTAATCTGGTATCAGCAAAGGTGCCATAAATGTTCCCTGCATTCTCAATCTCACCGTCTGCCTGGAATACATCCAGCTCATTATCTCTTGCCAGTTCCTTCCAAATCCGCTCACTGCATGCTCTTGCCTCTTTTCTCAGCGCATCTGAATGTAGAAGCTTAGACCATTCCTTGATAGACATTGTCTTATCACCCAATTTCACATTTTCATGTGTTACTTCACCCTGATAGAGCTTCGTCAAATCCTCTGCGATAATATTCCAAGATACGACATCTACCACCATATGATGGATCGCAAAAAAGAGATAATCTCCCTCATCACTGCGGATCAGTGTCAGACGAAAGAGCTTGTCACTGGAAAGCGTGATTCTCTCCTGCTCTTGTGTGCAGATTTCCTCAATTTTTCTGTTTAAGACTACACTGTAGCTTTCATTATCATCTACAAATTCACCCTGCCAGTTTCGCAAACCTACAGCTTCATTTTCTTTTATATCCGTTTTCCGACCCAAATTTTCATTTTTATATTTTTCTGTTCTCAGATCCTCCACACGAATTTCATCTGCATTTTTCACTTCAGAAAGTGCACGGATTCTCAATAAATTTTTTTCATCCTCCTGTACAAATACACTGCGAAGTGCATCATGATGAACCAAGAGCTTTACTAATGCCTTTCTTAGTGCGTCCACCTGCAGCTCATCTTCTGAATAGAGCATAACCGCCTGGTTATATTGATCAGTCAAGGCTGCCTGATCTCCTGCCAGTTCTTCCTGAATCGGTGTCAACTGCAGATCACCCTCTACCATGCTCTGTTCATAACGGTTCCGATTTTCCTTCAAATATGCAGTGAACTCACGAATAGTCGGATGAGCAAACAAATCTGCCACCTCAAAGTGGTAACCATCTGCATGCACGTGGGAAAGAATCTTGATTACCTTGATGGAATCACCACCAATTTCGAAATAATTATCATCCAGCCCAATCGGTGAATACTCCAAAACCTCTTCCCATACGTTTGCTATGTACTTCTCTGTATCAGTTTCTGGCTTTGCAAAGCGACTCATATCAGCCTTGATTTCTGGCTTTGGAAGTGCTTTTTTATCTAACTTTCCATTCACATTAAGCGGAATCTTATCAATCGGAATGAAATATGCCGGAACCATATAAGACGGCAAATGCTCTCCCACAAAGTTTCTTACTTCATTGGCATCAACTGCTACTCCCTGCTTTGGCTGGAAGTAAGCGATGATCGAGCGATTGTCCTCTGCATCTGCAGATACCACAATAACTGCATCTTCCATTTTTTCATTTTTTAATATGCTGTTCTTGATCTCACCCAGTTCAATTCGATGTCCTCGAATCTTCACCTGCTGATCGATTCGGCCGATGTATTCCAGTCCGCCCGTGATATAACGGCCTGCATCACCACTTCGATAAACCGTGAACCCTCTGCCGCCATGCTTATATTTGAGGAACTTGGCAGCGGTAAGCTCTTCTCTTCCCAGATAACCTCGGCATACGCCATGTCCCCAGACTACGATCTCCCCCTGCATACCTCTTGGCACCGGCTTCATTCTGGAATCCACCAGAGCGAGTCCAAGTGTTGGAATCGGTACACCGATATCACTTACGTTTTCTGCAATTTCCTTATTCGTGATCTCCTTATAGGTTACATGCACGGTGGTCTCCGTGATGCCGTACATGTTGATGATCCTGCAATTCTTAAAACGGCTGTGAAAATATTTCATTACTGCCGGATGCAGTTTTTCGCCACCAAAGATGATATACCTGACAGACAACTCTACCTCTGGCTCCATCTCCAGCTGAAGTGAAAGTGAATTGAATGCAGATGGTGTCTGATTCAGTATAGTTACCTTCTCTGTCTCCAGTAGCTTCATGAACTTAAAGGTATCTCTAGCAAAATCCTTGGTAATGATGATAAGCCTACCTCCAAAGAGCAGAGCACCATACATCTCCCAAACAGAAAAGTCAAAGCAGAAGGAATGGAACATTACCCATACATCTTTTTCTGTAAAGTCATAAAGACACTTATCATTCAGGAAGAGTCGTACCACATTTCTATGGAAGATCATCGCACCTTTTGGCTTACCTGTCGTGCCTGAAGTGTAAATGATATATGCGAGATTCTCCGGTGATACTGCCACATTGGGCGCATCAGCATTCCCTATGAGATCTGAACCCAAATCCACAATTCTCACCTGCTCACTTTTATTCACTCCAAAAAGATCTCCATCAGTGATAACGATCGGTGCATGGCTATCAGCAATCATAAACTCCAGACGTTCTGCCGGATAGCTTGGGTCAAGAGGCATATATGCCCCGCCTGCCTTGAGAATTCCCAGTGCAGAAATAATGGCTCTGGCACTCTTTTCCATGAGAATACCGATAATATTTTCCTGCTGGATGCCGTTCTGAAGAAGTGTATTGGCAATTCGATTTGCCATTTCGTCCACTTCTCTATAGGTATAGGTCTCTTTTTCAAACTGAATCGCTATACGGTCTGGAAACTTTTCAACCTGTTTTCTAAAAATCTCTGTAATGGCCACATCCGGGAATTCAACCTGAAAGGCCTCTTCCACATTGATCTCTCTATAATCGCTTTCATCTAGAACTTCAATTTCATCCACAAGCATCTGACAATTCTCTGCTACCTTCTCCAGTACATTTACGTAATGGCGCATCATTTGCTGCATGAACGCATCATCAAATGTAGATCTCTTATAAATAAAACTGATCAGAATCTCATTTCTTGGAACAACTACTACTGTCAAGTCATAGTTTGTGGACTCCTTGGCGGAAGCATCTTTTATGTGGAACCTATGCTCACTTCCTGCATCCGTGCTCTTTTCATCACCCTCGGTATTCAGAAAATCAAAATTCTCGAATACAAAAATGTGGTCAAAGAGCTGACGGCCATATTCTGAATATTTCTGAATCTCAGAAAGTGGATAATAGCTATAACTTTCTGCGCCTGCGCACTTCGTCTGTATCTGTTTTGCCATACTAATAAAGCTTTCATTTTCTGCTGCCTGCACACGGATCGGAAGCGTACTGATAAACAAGCCGATCATATTCTCAACACCTGACACTGGTACAGATCTTCCATTCATAACACTGCCATAGAGCACGTCTTTGGAATCCATATAGCGCATCAGCATCACAGCCCATGCTGCCTGCATCACGGCATTTAAAGTAACTCCATTATCCGCTGCCACTTTCTTCAGTTTTTCTGCAAGCTCAACCAGGAGTGTCAGCTTATACTCTTCCCGACCGGAATCTCTGGAATCACCTCCCTTATAGAGTTCCTTTGTTTTCTCATAGCTGATGACTTCATTTTTCCAATACTCTGCAGCTTCCTCGTTATCCTGCTCCTGCAGCCAGGAAATATAATCACCATACTGGGCAATATCTTCCTCTGCGATTTCTCCGCCTTCACAAAGCTGCTGGTAATAGCTCGTTATCTTATCCATAACCATAGCAAGGCACATACCGTCCATGAGGATATGATGGTCACTCCAAACAAGTTTCCATGTATCCTGTGCAAGCTGGAAGGCCTTCACACGCATCAGTGGACCCTGCTGAATATCAAAGCCCTGATCCTTATCTTCTCTGCAATAGGCATCGATGATTTTCTTCTGCTGTGTACTGCTCTTTCCGGTCAGATCCTCTTTGGTGAAAAGAATCTCCATTACGTCCATACTCTTAACCACCTGATAGCTTACGTGCAGCTTGTCATACAAAAATACCGTGCGGAAAATATCCGTTCTTCGGATCAGCTCCTCATATGCTTTTTTCAGATTTTCAAAAACAATATCTCCCTTAAGGGTCAAATAGTTCTGCTCAAAGTATGCACCATTTCCACCCTCAGCGATGGTATGGAAGAGCATACCCGTCTGTGTTGCAGTCAGTGGATAGATTTTTTCAATATTCCTTCCGGCAGCTTCTATGATATTTTTAAGTTCTTCCATGCTAAGCTCCGGCTGACCACTTGTCGCATCAAAAGCTGATCTACCAAAATCAGCTGGTGTCTTCACGATTTCTACTCGGTCACAAAGGATTTTTGCCATATCCATACAGCTCTTTTTAAATTCTGAAGCAAAGCACTTTATAGCCTCCTCGCTAAAAACTCCCGGAACATAATCAAAGGAAACAGTCAACTGCTTCTCTTTAATACTAGCACTGATATCCATGGCATATGGCATTTCCATATCCGGATGAATCATGGTTTTATTGGAGATCTCACAAAGTGAAATTCCATCCTCTATCCTAGCTACGGACAGGTCTCCTAAATAGTTAAAACAAAATGCGCTGTCTTTACCATTCTCTCTAAACTGATAGCCAACACCCTTATCAGGAACACTGCGAATGGCTTCCTTTACGCCGATAACCTGTTCACAAAGATCCTGGGCAATCGGGAAACATACTGGATAAAGCGCCGTGAACCAACCAACTGTTTCCGCAAATTTCATTTCGTTCTTGCCGATATTTCTACCCATGGACTCCATATCCACCACAACATTTTCACCAGTCACCAATTTTGATGTTGATAATGCAGATAAAAATGCTGTGAGGAGCAGTTCCTCTGTCCGGGTTCCATACGGATGATTGGCTTTGGTCTCCAACGCTGCTGTCAGATTCTTATTCAATGTAATCGATACATTTTTTCTCGCACCAAATGCTGTGGTTTCATTGATTCTGAATGAGGTGCGCTTTCTCCCTCTAGTATCACCACTGCTTCGCTTCTCCTGGATCAGATTCCAATATGCCTCCTGCTTGCGGAAATGATATTCTCCGGAGGCCTTTTTCAGTTCAGCAATATAGTTCTGATAAGTATATTCTTCGCTTCCAATCACTTCGCTGGCTTTTTCGCCCTTTTCCAGTGCCATATAGCCTGTCACAAGATCCTTTACCAGAATTCGCATGGAAACTGCATCTACGATCAGATGATGGAAAGCAAGGAACAAGTGTTTCGCTTTTCCCTCTTCGTATTCACAAATGAGTGTGCAGCCATAGAGTTTTGAAAATACATCGATCTGCGCCTGGAGCTTTGGAATCACATCCTCCAGATGCTCACCCTTTGCTAGGTTATCTATATTCACTTTCGCCAGCTTCGCTCTATTTGACTCTTCAATAGAGCGAATATTCTGAATGATTCCTGCAGTATACTTCTGTTTAAATTCTGCGCGCAACATTGGATGCTTGCAAACCACTTCCCACAGTGCATTTTCTAAAAGCTCTGCGTCCCATCCGCTTTCATTTTTCAAAAGAACAGCCTGATTAAAATACTTCTGTGCATCATAATATGTGAAAAACCTCTTCTGAATCGGTGAAAGCTCCAATTCGCCACTAAAGTCAGCCATCTTCTCTATGGTTTCATTTTTTGTTCCATTTCCTACGATCTTTGCCAACTGGCAGATGGTTGGATTTGCAAAAAGCTGCTGCATAGTGAATTCTATGTTTTTTTTACGCAGCATGGATACCATTTGCAATGCCTTAATGGAATCGCCACCAATTTCAAAATAGTTATCATCAGTGCTGATCTCATCCATCTTCAACACACTAGACCAGATCTCCAACAATGTCTTTTCCGTTTCATTTGCCGGTACCTTGATTCCATGCTTCTTAGCAGAAAAATCCGGCTTTGGCAGCATCTTTCGATTTGCCTTTCCAGATGCTCCGATTGGAATCTTATCCAGCTTCACATAGTAGGAAGGTATCATGTAGCCCGGAAGCTGTGCTGTCAGATAATTTTTTAGTTCTGTTTCTTCCACATCACCTGCAAAATAAGCACACAGCACCTTGTCATCCTTACGGCGTTCAATTGCTAGAACGACACATTCCTTCACATCGGCATGGTTTAAAATTTTTGCTTCAATTTCCTGCAGTTCGATTCGGAATCCACGAATTTTCACCTGCGAATCGCTTCTTCCCAAATAATAAATATCACCATGTTCATCCCACTTGGCGATATCTCCTGTCTTATATAGTCTCTCACCACGGATTTGCGGGAATGGATTTGAAATAAAGTTCTGCACTGTACGCTCACTGTCGCCAAAATATCCATCTGCCAGGCAGATTCCTCCGATATAGATCTCACCGCAGATTCCCTCCGGTACCAAATTCATATCCTTATCTAGAATCAGAATATCTACGTTGAAAATTGGCTTTCCGATTGGAATCGTCTTATTTTTATTTCCGGAAAGAGCCTTATATATACAACCAATGCTAGCCTCTGTTGGTCCATAGAGGTTGATACATTTCATATGTGGAAACAGTGTCAGGAAACGGTTCACTGCCTTCGGCTTTATTTCCTCACCACCTAAAACGACCCAAACAAGGCTTCTAAGCGAACTTTCTCGGTTATCCTCTGCTGAATTCTCCATCCCTTCCACAATGGTATTGAATACAGACGGTACAAAGTCCACAATACCGACCTCTTCGCGCTCGATGATATCCAGCAAAAAGTCTGCCGTCAGCATATCCTGTGGTCTTGGAATAACCGATTTTCCTCCATTGATCAGCGGCCAGTAAAATTGCCAAATAGAGCTGTCGTACACATAGTTAGTTGTCAAAAGCACACTAGAGCAAGCCTTCATTCCAAGAGTCTGATTCATCCACATAAAACGATTGATAATTCCGCGATACGGAACTACAACACCCTTTGGTTCGCCTGTGGAACCAGAGGTATAAATTACATAAAAAGTATCAGTACCATTGATATCTGTTCCGTCATAAATCTTCACGTTCCCTGCTACCTTTTCTGTAATCTTATCACGAATTTCCTCTAATCGGATGTCCATATGTGACAACTCTGCGTCATAACAGCCTGGTCCTGCAAGAATCTCCTCTGCGCCAAGTCTTGTTTTAATCAGCTCCTTACGCTCCTTTGGCCATGCTGGATCCATCGGACAAAAGCCTGCGCCGGTTTTCATGATAGCCAGTTCCATGATCAGCATTTCCATGCTGCGCTCTGTCAAAATTGGCTGAACCTTTCCCTTGCAAATGCCCTTTTCCTCCAGCTCTGCTGCCAAAACAGAGGAGAAAAGATCCAGCTCTGCATATGTCAAATATCTGCCATCAAAGGCTACGGCCGGATTTTTCGGTGTCTTTAACGCCTGTTCATGGAACAGTTTTACCACATTGGAATTCTTCTGTGGAAAGTCAATTTTGTTATTATTATTCTGGAACAGAAGCTTGTTCTCCTCCTCCTTGGACAAGATTCCAATTTCACGAACCAGCAGCTTGCTGTTCACAAGAACCTGACGCAAAATCGTCTCATATTCATCCATGAAACGTTTCATTTTTTGAGGTTTGTATAAATTTCTGTTATAGCGAAGAACGAGTTGCCAGTGATCTGCTTCTCTATTGGCATCCAGAGTAATATCAAATTTTGCCTGATTCTGCTCGAAGTTCACCAGCTCATAATCTATGCTTCTGGTATTTTGATTACTTACTATATCGTTTACACCAAACATAGTGGAGAAAAACGGATTCTGACCGTTTTCTGAGCTGATGCCAAGTCGACTTGCAATTTGATTCATAGTGCAGTTTTGATGCTGCAGGATCTCCAAGAGATTATCCCCTGTATTTTTCACCAGCTTGATAAAAGGTGCTGCTGTATCAATATTCATCTTAAAAGGAAGACTTGATACAAACATACCCACCATTGTTTCTGTTTCTGCCAGAAATCGTCCTGAGGTAGGTACACCCACGATGACCTCATCTGTCTGTGCCAGCTTATGAAGCAGAACACCGTATACACTCATCAGGAGCATAAATGGAGTCACCTTGTTCTGGATGCAGAAGTCACTGATTGACTGATACAGATCTCCACTTATCTCACGGTAGATCGTCTCACCTTCACTTGTGACTTTTCCATTTCTCTCATAATCTGTTGGCACCAAAGTCTTCTCTACGCCCTCTGCAAATACCTTTTCCCAATAGTTTAGATCCTTTACATTGATCTCTGCAGATTCACTGCCAGCATTCCATACGATATAATCATTGAAATCCAGTTCTTTCTTCGGAAGATTTCCCCCTTGATACAGATAAATAAACTCATCGAATAATACATTCATGGAAAGTCCGTCCACCACGATGTGATGTGAATCAAACATCAGATAATCCACATCATCTACAACTACCAGTTTGATCCGAAGAAGTCTATCCTTCTCCAGATCAAATGGCTTCAAAAATTCACGAAAGGCAATTTCAACGCTGTCTGACTTACTCTCCTCAATTTCCATTTCTTCAGGTTTACGGTAAAACTGAACCAAACCATTTTCAGAATTAGAGAATCCAGAACGTATAGAAATATGTCTTTTTTGCAGTTCATTTACTGCCTTCCTCAGTCTGTCTCGATCCAGCTTCTTGCTAAAACGAATCACCAGAGGAACGTTATAAGCAATTCCCTGATCATCCAGCGCAGTGCCCAAATAAACTTCCTTCTGAATGTCTGTAAGCGGCAGCATTTTCTCATCGAATGTTTTCTTTGCCAAATTCTTCAAATGATGGATCTGGGAAACTTCTGCTGCACTTTCAGCATCTGCATTTTCAAAATCACCATTCGAATTATTGGTTTCACTTTTCACTTTTGAAATGCCCTTGCAGAACTCCCTAATCGTGCTGCTCTGAATAATATCCTTCACACTCACAAAGATCTGCAGCGTCTTCAGTTTAGAAACGATTCCGATTGCCTTGATGGAGTCGCCGCCTCGTTCAAAAAAATTGTCTTCCATTCCAAGGTTGTCACATCCGATCACTTCCTGGAATACCCTAAGCACTTTCCCCTCAGTTTCATTTTCTGGAAGACTATTCTCTTTGCTTCTCTCAATAATGAATTTTTTCAGTTCATGTGCATCCACCTTACCATTACGGTTCAACGGAATTTCTGTTACCTGATATACATAAGATGGAATCATGTAGTTTGGTAATTTATCGCGCATTTCTCCAAGAAGTGCTTCATAAGTAAGCCCTTCATCTGCGGTATAATATGCATTCAGATATTTTTCATTTTGAAGCTCATTGGTCATGATGACAACGGCAGCTCCGCTTACACCGGCTACATTTCTCATGACACTTTCAATTTCAGCTACTTCAATTCGAAAACCACGGATCTTCACCTGGTTATCGATTCTTCCTAGGAACTCAACATTTCCATCCATTGTCCAACGAGCCATATCTCCGGAACGATACATTCTGCCAGTACCAAAAGGATTTTTTACAAATTTCTCCTGTGTCAAGGCATCCTGATGAAAATATCCTCGGGCAATCCCATCGCCTGCAATACAAAGTTCACCCGGTTCACCAATACCGCAGACTTCCTCACCACGCAAAATATAGATCTGCTTATTGGCGATTGGTCTTCCAATTGGAATGTGTCTTGGAATTGGACCACCTTCATATTTCCATGCAGTGGCACAGACAGTTCCTTCAGTCGGTCCATAATCATTACTATATGTCAAAGAGCCTGCGAACTTTTCAATGATGCCATGATTGGACTCCGAGCCAGCTGTCAAAAGCAGTCGAAATGGCAACTTATGGAGCTGTGTCAGATACTGTGGGGGGAAAATACCTGCTGATACATGATTCGTTTCCAGATACTCCTCTAACATCTCCACATCATTTCGAATATCCTCTGTCACGATGCACATTGTGCCGCCGCACAGAAGCGACATGGTAATCTCAGAGATTGCTGCATCAAAAGAGAAGCTTGCGAACTGCATGACAACGTCCTGATCACTTACTCCCCTCTCCTTCTGAAAATAGCTTCGAAGGGATTCCACGCCATGATGCTCCACCACTACCCCCTTCGGCCTTCCGGTGGTTCCAGAAGTATAGATCATATAGGCAACGTCCTCAGCGGTGTGTGTCTGCTCTGTTATTCCTCCACATTCTCCATTTCTAAGGACAATCTGCGAAATTTTTGTCGCAAACAGCTTATCCTCTGGGCCAACCAGAATTGCTGCTGGTTGACAGTCCTTAAGAATATAATGAATTCGGTCCTGTGGATACTCTGGATCGATGGGAACAAACGCCGCACCGCTCTTTAATACGCCAAGAATGGCTACGACTGTTTCGATCTTTTTACCTGCATTAATCGCAACAAAATCTCCCTGACCGATTCCTTTTTTTATCAGCTCGGTAGCAACATAATTAGCTCGGCGGTTCAGCGTCTCATAGGATATTTTTTCATTTTTTAAGATAATTGCAGTCTTTGCCGGATGGCACATCGCATACTCTTCAAACATGCGATCAATGGTCAGTCCATTCACTTCTACCCTTGTCCGATTGAAGTTTGTAATAACATCTTCTCTTTCACTGTCTTTCAGAAGACTTATGCGATCCATTGGAATATCCAGTGTATCTTCACCAGCAACTTCCCATATCGCTATGAGATTTTCAATGAAATTTAGCATATGCTGCTGCAGGGCTTTCATCTCCCATGCATCAAAGGAATCCCTCTGATAATCAAAGAGAATCCTGTACTGATGCTCAGTAGACTGCAGAACATGCACGATCAGGCTCTCCACCTGAAGCGGTGTCGGATAAAGAGTCATATCCTGAGACAGATCATCCAGAATTGACGCAGACTGAAAATTCAAGCTGACATCAAAGATTTTGCTGATATTATTGTCTTTCAAAATACGATTATATGTATATTTCTGATGACGAAAAATAGAATAGACAGTCTCCTTTATGTTACTAATGTAACTTGAAAATAAATTTTCAGTTTTGTCAAATGAAATATAGATTGGAACAGTATTAGCGAACAAGCCAAGAGTATTTTTGCTAAGTCTGCCGGTACGATTCAAAACAGTACTTCCAATGTAGAACTGATCGGCACCAGTCCAACTATGGAATGCAGCACCAAGTGCTGCCATATAAAGAACATATTCAGAAATATCGGTCTTTTTACAAAAATCTGCAATTACACGAGAACACTCAAGCGAAATTTCGGTTTCCATACGAGCGGACTTCATCGACACGGTTGGATGATTGGTCAAAACTACCAGATTACTGCATTTGGCAATTTGTTCTTTCCAGTATTCCGCATCCTTCTGATATCGCTCACAGCCGATATAGTTTCTCGCCTCTTCCATAAAGCCAATATAGGAATTAAGGCTGATCTCATAATCTTCACCCTTTATTGCCGCCTGATAAGATTTTGCAAAATTTTCACCGATTTTAGACATGGTCCATGCATCAGCAATGATGTGGTTGATCAGCATGAAAAAACCGATTTTTTCCTCGCAACACACAATGGTGAAGGAATACAGACTTTCCAGTGCAGAAGGAACATTGCCTATTCTCTCCTCTACCCAAGCATGATAGCTTTCATCATCTGAAAATTCTCTGGCATCGCAGTGCTTTTCATAATCGATCTTCTCATTATAATTCCAAACTGGCTCACCACTTTCCTGCAGGATCTCCATATGAAAAATATCATTTTTCTCAAAGATCTCATACATGCAGGCCAAAGCCTTTTCTTTATTCACTTTTCCATGCACAAAAAAATCAGCTGCCAGACAAGTAGCCCCATTATCACTATACTGTTCTAACTCCAATAATTCTTTTTGTGTATCTGTTAATCCAAACATAACACTTTCCTCCTGTCTATATATAATTAATAAAATTCTCTGAGTCCCTCACATAAATGCATGAGTTCATGAATCGTTATTGGTACGAGCTTTATATTTTCATGCGTAGTCACAGCCAAAACATATTTTTTATATGAAAAACTTTTGGAAATCAGATTTTCTTTTCTAACCCCATCTTCTATCTGAAATCTGGTCATGTCATAACAGATGCCTTGCGAACTGTATTTCCCATAACTTTCCTTCAGTGCCCAGATTTTTGTAAATTCCTTTTGTACTTCGGTTACCCCCGGAAAAGGATCTGTTTCGATCTCTCGAAAATTTCTCAATTCGTCCAACATTGTTAACTCTCCAATTTTTTTCAGTTCATCATTTGTCATGAACATTCTGGCAGTCCCGACATCAAAATCTATGTACTCCTGTATATCAACACCGATTTCCTGTCTGGACAGTCCGCAGACTACACCCTCTTTACAATGTGAAAAATTGAAATATAAATTTCGATCTGTCACTAAATAAGGTTTTCCATTAGGATTCATTAAGATTTGCGGAGGTTCTTTTATGCCATACTCTAGATATAGGGCAGCTCTCAACAAAAGATATGCAATCTTTATCTGAATCCGTCCATTCCGAAATTTAAAACGACTGGCGTAGATTGCCCTTTCATTTGATATATACCTGTCCAACTCCCGCTCTTTCAACTCGTTTATACGATTTAGATCATCAAAGTAATAAATCATTTTGCATCTTCAACTTTTAAAATTAATATATTCTGAATCTTTGTTCTCAAACATTATTCCATTTCAGAAGCTTCCATTTGACACTCACAAAGAAAATGGCGTTATAAATAGTGCCCACTCTCGCCTTCGCAAAAGTAAGAATTCAACGAATTACCAAGCCATCCTATTCAATTTTCAAGCTACCATATCCCTTAAAACGCCAGATTCAACCTCTTCATATACTTCCTCTTCTGCTCAAATGAGGAGTGGACATACCGATTCAGCGTAATTTCCACGCTGCTATGCCCCAGAAGCTCACTCAAAGCCTTCACATCAAAGTCCAGCTTCACGCAATTCGATGCAAACATATGGCGCAGAGCGTGGAAATGAACTGACGGCAATTTTGCGTTTTTCAGAATCGTGCGGAAACGATACTGCATCGCCCTGGGTTCAATCGGCTTTTCCGTTCCCGTCAGCAGAAAATCCTCGTTCCTGCTCTTGAATTTAAGCAAAAAGCTCATCATACAATCTGGAATCGGTATTTTTCTTTGCGACGATTCACTCTTGGGATTTGTGATGATGAGCTTTGTTCTTGAAAATTCGGTCGGACATTGGATACGCTGCATCGTTTTTCTGACGGTCAGAATGCGTTTTTCGAGGTCGATGTCCTTCCATTGGAGGGCACATAGCTCCCCGATGCGGATTCCTGTGGACATGGACAGTGCAGTTCCCAGCGTACTGCGGTTCTGATGGCTTGCAACATAATTCTGCAATTTCACTTGTTCCGCCTCGTCAAGAAGCTGGATTTCAGGTGATTTTTTCTTTGGCAGCGACACACCGTCTAGTGGATTGAAAATGTGATAGGTTCTCACAGCATATTTGAAGATGGTTTTCATGAGAATCACAATATCAGCGACGTAACGCACGGATAAACCAGCCTTCTGCTTCTGCGAAATGAACGCATATATGTCATCGGGTGCAATGGAGCTGACCGGTTTGTTGCCGAATATGGGCAGAATATGCTTCTCTGCTTTCATCGCATAATTGGCAGAGGTGGATTCTTTGACAAGATGCTGCACACTTCGGAACCATTCCTTGAAAAGTGCATTCATAGTCTTATGGCACTTCTCAGTCGGCTGCTCATTGCGACGGATTTTCGCCATTTTCTCGATAACATCCTCTCTTGTTCTGGCAAGAATATACTGATACTTTCGTTTGCCATCCTTACGTTTACTTCTAGGGATGCGACCTTCCCAACGACCGTCTTTGCGGTGATAGACATTAACTCTTTTCATAGTTTCCTCCTTATATAATTCCTTTCAAATTCAACTCAAAATTTGCAAAAATGCTACTCCAAGCATTGACATTTTCGACAGAATGTGATATAGTCATTGGTGTAGAACCTGTGCGTTTGGTAATGTGACCCTTCTCACAATTCTTACTTTTGCGAAGGTTTCCAGCCGAGTTGCAATCCTGCAATTCGGATTTTTTATTTTCTCTAGGTATCAGTATCATATATTACTCATATCCCCATCAAAAGTCAACGGCTACAATGTACAAAGATAGAGCCTGCGGACAAAAAGTATGAAGCAATGATCCATGCCGCTTGTGCAGATCATCGTGCAAGAGGAATGTTCAGTTTCTATGGAGCCAGCAGAACTGGAAGATTTTCAGGGCGGCTAATTCAACTGCAAAATTTACCACAGAACCATTTCAATGGTCTGGAAGCATCAAAAAGACTGATTAAGGCAGGAGCATACGATCAGCTGAGAGAAGCACATGAAGATGTTACTGATGTCCTTTCTCAATTGATTCGTACCGCATTGATCCCCCCAGAAGGAAAAAAGTATATTGTAGCAGACTTTTCTGCTATAGAAGCCAGAGTAATCGCATGGTTGGCAGGAGAGCAATGGCGAATAGATGCTTTTGCAAACGGAGAGGATATTTATTGTACTTCGGCATCTCGGATATTTGGCGTAAAAGTAGAAAAGAATGGTGAACATGCAGAGCTTAGACAAAAAGGTAAAGTTGCAGAATTAGCCTGTGCCTATGGCGGTTCTGATCTGAAACTCACAGACGAAGAATTGAAAAAACTGGTAGAAGATTGGAGAAAAGCATCTCCTAATATTGTACACCTATGGCATGAAGTCGGCAGCATGGCAGTAAAAGCAATAAAACAGCAATGTGAAGTGCATGCACATGGTCTTACAATTTCAAAAGAAGAAAGTCATTTGTTTATTACGCTTCCTTCCGGACGTAAATTATCTTACTGTACGCCTGTAGTAAAAAAAGATGATTTTGGCAGAGATCGTATTTTTTATGCAGGCATGGACAGCAATAAAAAATGGGCAGTTATGGATACCTATGGTGCGAAGTTGGTTGAAAACATTGTCCAGGGTATTGCAAGAGATATTCTTTTGTATGCAATGCAAAATCTTAGTGATTATCGTATTGTTGCCCATGTGCATGATGAAATTATTATTGAGGCGGAGAAAAATGTTTCTGTAGAATCCATCTGTAAGATCATGTCCCAAACGCCCGAATGGGCAGAAGGATTGCTCTTACGTGCAGACGGATATGAATGTAATTTCTATATGAAATCGTAAGAGAAGACAGTAAAGACAGCATAGAGTCGGCATTAAACAGAAAAATTTCTAGTTCTCTCCTAAAAAAAGACAGCAAAGACGGTAAAGACGGCATATAGAGAAAAATAGTACTGCGAAATCGTAATACCATAATGATGACAAAAGACATTCTCCAGTTCATAGAAGACAATTTTTGTGAGAAAGTTTTTTCAAAAAGCTGACTTTGCCGACTTTACCGTCTATTTCCTAGTAATCAAACGGATTTTCCCGACACCATTTTCGCCGAATGCTGTCTTTTTGCTGACTTCGTGTCAGATGAAATCGTAACAAACGACCTCCACAAATATACATTATAATTCCGGATAAGGTTTATTCCATGCCTTATCCGGAATTTTTTGTTTTTGGAGGTTTTAAAATGAAAGAAGTAAAAGTATGTGCGTGTTGTGGGTGTGTTATTGATGACGATGATTACACAGAATGGGATGAGCAAATCATTTGTTCCGACTGCCTAGAAGAACACACTACCACTTGTGAATGTTGTGGAGAACGAATTTGGAACGAAGATGTCTATGGCAATGAAAATGTTGTTCTCTGCCAGCATTGTTATCGTCACTACTATGTTCGATGCAGCTGTTGCGATACGCTCCTACAGGAAGATCATGCTTGTTACATGAATGGAGAAGCATATTGCACCGATTGCTACGAGGAAGAATGTGCAGAGAATCACCTGATTCATGAATACGGATACAAGCCTGCTCCAATCTTCTATGGTTCTGGCAGTCGCTATTTTGGTATTGAGCTGGAAATTGATGAAGCCGGGAAAGATGATGACTATGCAGAAGAATTATTGAACATTGCTAACGATCACAATGATCTGCTCTACATCAAGACAGATGGTTCGCTGGACGATGGCATGGAACTGGTTTCACATCCCTGCACATTAGATTATCATATTCATGAATTCCCATGGAAGGATATTCTACATTTTGCCATTCAACAGGGTTATCGTTCTCATCAGACTAGTACTTGTGGCTTACATCTTCATGTAAACCGATCTGCATTCTCTGATATACAAGAGGAGCAGGATGAAGTCCTTTCCAGAATTCTATATTTTGTCGAACATCATTGGAATGAACTGCTGAAATTCTCTCGTCGTTCTGAATATTCTATGAATCGCTGGGCTGCAAGATATGGTTATGAATCCACGCCTAAAAAGCTAATGGACAAGGCAAAAAAAGGAAGTATCGGCAGATATGCAGCTGTCAACCTTTGCAATGCTCACACAATTGAATTTCGTATGTTCCGTGGTACTTTAAAGTATAACACTTTCCTTGCTACAATCCAGCTTGTCAATCGCATCTGCGATGTTGCCATGTATAACACTGATGATAGTATCTCTAAAATCTCATGGTCAGATTTTGTGGCAGATCTTACAGAGCCAGAATTAATTCAGTATCTGAAAGAACGGCAACTTTATATAAATGAGAACGTTCAAACAGAGGAGGAACTATAAAAATGTGTGCAGTATTTGGCTATCTGGATTACAAAGGAAAAATCAGCAATGCAGTCCTGAAAAAGTTGATTCGAAATCTTTCAATTGCTGCAGAAGTACGTGGAACAGATGCAACAGGAATCAGCTATGGAAATCAAGGAACCATTGTGACATTTAAGAATGCAAAACCAGCTCATAAGATGAAGCTGTACTTTCCTAGAAACACAAAAGCTGTAATTGGACATACCAGAATGACAACACAAGGAAGCGAGAAATACAACTATAACAATCATCCTTTTAAAGGGAACTGTGGAGTAGAAACATTTGCTCTTGCTCATAATGGTGTGCTGTACAATGATACCAAACTGAAAAAGAAATACAACTTGCCAAAAACAACAATTGAAACGGACAGCTATGTTGCTGTACAATTGCTGGAACACGAAAAGCAGTTGAATGTGGAAAGTATCAAGAAAATGGCAGAATTAGTAGAAGGCAGTTTTGTCTTTACAATTCTCAGAAATGACAATACGCTGTTTCTGGTGAAAGGCAGTAATCCATTGACAATCTACCACTTCCCTACACTGGGATTATATGTCTATGCTAGTACCAAAAGCATATTGGACACCGCTTTGCAAAAGTCAACTCTCCCCTATGAATTTTTTGAAATAGCGGTATCAGAGGGCGAAATTCTACAGATTTCTCCAGATGGTACACTTTTTAGAAGTTCCTTTGCATTTATGGATAACCATTGTTCATTCTCTCCGTTTTACAATTGGGATGCAGTAGATTGGTATCATGATGATGCAGAAGAACTCTTGTTAGAAATGTGTAGTTGTTATGGAATAAATCAAGAGGATATCAAATTGCTATTAGAATTTGGTTATCACTATGATGAAATCGAACAAATGCTCATGGATACGGCTCAATTAACAGAAGCTCTGTTAGAAATAAAAGCCGCATTTTCTATAGAATAATTGACCTGCAAATAAAAGTCAAGAGATAAAATGAAAGTTTCACAAAATTTTCACAA
>OIZE01000316.1_pt1 | contig 42369 bp, 35 predicted proteins | sample 1588421 | NCBI WGS metagenome assembly OIZE01 (sample SAMN03283251) | human gut metagenome | biome: human-associated habitat; material: feces | host: Homo sapiens | place: USA | collected 2013 | reverse complement strand
TGTCTATCTTTGGTTGTAATAATTTTACCTCTTTTTGTTTTGTCTTTTCTGTCAAGTGTATTCCTCCTTGTATAATATATTTATTTCTCTTTTGGATTTTTCTTTGGATTTAATTTTTTGATTTAAGTTTGTTAATCTAGATTTACGTAAATTTGTTAACGTGTTAATTATATAGCCTAAATGCTTGCTTGTCCAGAAAAACCGTATGTCAAAGTTCGACACACGGTTTCGATTTTTGTTGATTTTTTAGTTTTTTTAATTTATTATTTAGAAGTTTGTAATAATATTTTGTTTTGTTTATCTAATACATCTAATTAATATTATTCTAATCTGTAAATGTTGGATATCCATCATTTCCCAGTTTCCATTTTTTCCAGTTTGTATTTGTTCCAATGTTCGAATTCAACAGGTCCACAAATGTTTGACTTTTTATCTCTGATTCACTCTTTAATGTTGCTTCTCCACTGGTTAGCGTTCCTGTTCCAATAAATGGATTTGTCACATAATATACATTTTTTAACTCTGTTTTTGTTTCTGTTTTAGAACTATAATTTATTGTTCCGATAATATTTCCTACAGTGTTACCAGTCATATTTCCTATGCTATATGAATTTTCTATATATAAATAATTTCCATATGCAGTAGTACCCTGTCTACCAATTATTCCTCCTATATTTCCATTTTCAATTTTACCAATATTATAACAGTTATTTACGGTTGTTCTAGACGTATTATTCCAGTTAGTCCCTGCAACACATCCTATAATCCCTCCTTTATCTCCTTTACCAAGCAATGTTCCAGTATTTTTAGAATTTAAAATGATTAAGTTTCCACTGCTTCCCATTTGCCATCCCAAAATTCCTCCTACATTTGTAAAAGTTTCTTGAGTATCTATTATTCCATTATTTTCGCAATTTATTATATTAGTAATATTATGTGAAGTTCCAGCTATTCCTCCCAGATTGTACACTCCTTTTACTTTTCCATAATTGATACAATTCTCAATATTAATTGTGTAATTTCCATTGTTAGTTGATCCAATTATTCCTCCGACTCCTCCATAAGCATAATCGTGTCCTGTTATCTCTATCTCTCCATAATTTTTGCATTCCTTTATTGTTTGTACATAACTCCCTGCTATACCACCTACTATGTTGTATGCTTTTATATTAACTTTATTTGTACAATTTATTATAGTAGTACCATTGGCTTCTATAGTTCCTCCTACAATTCCTCCTGCTTCCCAATTAGAATTTATCTCTCCTGTCACAGTGAGATCTGATATACAAGATTTTCCAGTCATTCTACCAAATAATCCTCTATCTTCTTCTTCTCCTAAATTATTTATATATAAATTATATATAGCATTCTCTTTACCATCAAAATTTCCTCCAAAAGCACTTGGATAATATCCTATAGGAGTAAATCCTTTTCCTGTCGCCATCTCATTAATTAGTGTATTTCCGTCTGTATCATCTCCGTTTAAATCACCAAAATCTGTCCTTGTGCTGTCATTATACGAATATTTCGACTTAAAATTTAGATTTCTTGTCAATACTACATATTTATTTTGAAACATATTACTTTGTGTTATTTCAACTGCTTTGCCATTTTCTAGTTTTATTCCCGTACCATTACTCATATTCGAAAAAACAACTAAGTCTTCTATACAACTTATTTCATAAGCCTTTTCTTCGCTTCCGTCACATCTTCCACCTTTTGTTATATCTCCTGCATATTCGTCTTTTACTACTTCCTGTGGCTCGCTTACATTTCCGTCTTGGTCAATTTCATAGTATCTGTTTGAGTCTTTAAAAAGTACTTCTATTGTATCTCCTACATTGCTTACGTCTGTTGACATTTTTCCTGCTTCGTCTTTTAGTGCCGGCTCAAATATTTCATATGTTATTGCTCCATTTTTACTTCTCATCATTGCTAGCATTTTTGCTCTTTCTACTATACTTTTTTCGTTATCAATTTCTGCTTGCTCTTTTGCGTTTTTAGTCTCTTTTAATATTCCATTGTCACTTGTTACCATTCCTACTGTTATTCCTGCAAGTATTAAGATTACAACTATTGTTACTACTAGCGCTATTAGAGTTATTGCTTTTCTTTCTTTTATTTTCTCTATTGTTCTTCTCATAAAACTTATTCCTCCTGTTTTATTATGTTCACATTTTTATTAAATATATAATTTAATAAAAGAGTGTTTTCTCCGTAGTGCCTGTTGCTCTTAAGTTTTACGATTTTTAACTTTTCTAGAATTTTATTTTTATAAATTTTATGGTATTGACTTTTTCTTAGAGTTATGCTATACATTTGGTATAAAGTTTTTAATTAAATTATATATTCAATTAAAAAATCTTATAAAAATTGCCTTGGGGTTTACCCCAAGGCGTTGTTTTTATTCTTCTATTTTTCTTATTTTATCTACTACAAATATAAATTTAACATTTCCTTCTTCGTTTTCTGAAAGTCCTGCAAAGCTATTGTATGAATCTGCAAGTTCTTTTAGTTTTTTAGCTCTTTCTTGAATATCTTTTAAATCTCCATTGATATAAGAAACAACTTTGCTAATTCCTCCATCATTAAGTTCTTTCATTCCATCTGATAAAGTTGAGCTACCTTCTGCAAGTGCGTTGCTTCCAGCTTTTAGCTTTGATGTCCCAGCAAGTATTTCATCTGTTCCATCTACTATACTGTCAAATCCGTTAGCGATTTGTTTAGTTCCGTTTTCTATGTTTGTTGTTGCTTGAGATTTTAAAGCATATAAACCTGCTTTTACTCCTGCTTCTGATGAACCATCTGTTAAACCTGCATTATTTATTGCATCTAATCCATTCTCTTGTGCAGTTGTTGTTTTATCAATTGCTCCATCTATTGCAGTTGATAATCCACTAGCTAATGCTGCTTTTTCTTCTTCCGTCATTGATAAAGAACTCTTTAAAGTCATTGCAACTTCTGGTGTTATTTGTCCATTCTTTACCATTTGTGTAATCTTACTTTCCATTAAAGAATTTATTTGTCCTTCTACTGCACTTGGAATGTTTTGTTTTAATCCATTTGCAAGAGTTGTGTTTCCACCTTCAATTACTTTTTTCTTTATTAATTCTGTTTCTTGGTCTTTTCCTGCTATTATTTGATCTACTCCGTCAGATAAAACTTTAGCACTTTGAGTTAATTGGCTAGTAGCTGTTTGTTTTCCTTGTTCAACTCCTGATTTTAGAGAATGAAGCCCTGTACTTACTTCACTAACGCCTTCATCCAGTGCACTAGCGCCATTCTTTAATTCTTCTGTTCCATCTACTAGTTTGTTTGATGCTGTTTGTAATTCTGATATTTTGCTATAAATCTCGTTTAATTGATCTATATTTGATAAATCAATGTTTTCAAATACTTTTGGTGTGGCATAAGACATAATGTTTTCCATTTCAAAGTCTTTTGCATCTAATGTGATTTCTATTTTATTTAAATCTGGCAAAAAGTTTTCTTTTGCTCCTAGACTTTCTTCAAGTCCAGGGCAAGCTAAAGCTACTACTGTTGTTTTTTGTCCATTGTCTACAACTTTACCATTTGTAATTTCAATGTTACTAGCCTTAGTATTATCAAATATTGTTCCAGCCATTACTACAAAAGGTACATACATTTGTACATATTTTCCATTAACTTTTACTCTTCTTTGCTCTTTGTTTTCATATTCAATTGTTATAGTAACCTTACCGCTCTTTCCAGCTAAGTCCTTTGCAGGAATTTCTTCACCATCTAGTGTATATGTTATTTTACTAGTTATTGGAAGAGTTTTATTTATTTTTCCTTGATAATAGATATCATTTCCACAAGCTTGCCATTCTAACGAATTTCCATCTTGTTTAAACTCTTCATCTCCATTAACATTTGTAATTTCTAATAGTTCAGACATATCTTTTAATAATTGTTCTTTGTCTGTATTTTTAATATGTTCACTTACTACTGTATCATATGAATTTCCTTGAGAGTCTAATTTACTATATACAGTTTCTTCTTTTGTATATGCCATTACCTCTGATGAACTAATAACTCCTATTGAGAATATCAAAGATGTAGCAATTATTTTTGTAAATATTTTATTCTTATCCATTTCTAAAACCTCCTAAAATTTTATATTTGCTTTTCTTGTTCTTTTTGTTGTTTTACAAATTAATTTATCAAATATTATTAATAATGATGGCAATACAAAAATTACCGAAATCATACTAATTATTGCACCTCTTGAAATCAATGTACAAATTGCTCCTACCAAGTCAATATCTGATATTATTGAAACTCCACAAGTTGCTGCGAAGAAACACGAAGCACTTACAATTATAGATTTTACTGAATTATCTAATGCATAATAAACAGCTTCTTTCTTTGTTTTTCCTGCTATTCTTGCGTCTAGGAATTTATTTGTCATTAATATTGCATAATCAACTGTAGCTCCTAATTGTATTGTTCCTATTATTATTGATGCTACGAATGGCAATGTTTGATTTGTGTAAAAGGCTACTGACATATTAACAAATATTGCAAATTCTATAACTGCTATTAATAATAAAGGTATTGTTGGCGATTTGAATACGAATATCATTATCACAAATATTACTAAAATTGATGTTATATTTACACTATTGAAATCAATATTCGCAATCTCTACTAGATCTTTCATCAAAGGTCCTTCACCTGCTAGTATAGCGCTTTCATCATATTTCTTTACTATTCCATTTATAGTATTTATTAATTCATTAGCTTCATCTGTTGCATTCTCAACACTAGAGTTAATTAGCACTAACTGATATTTATCACTTTCAAAAACATCCTTTATATCATCTGGTAAAACAGAATTAGGTATTAATCCATTTGTAATTTTGCTCTTTGAAATAGACCACTCAACTCCATCTAGTTTATCTATTTCTTCTAGCATATTGTTTACTGTTGAGTCCTTTAAGTTTTTATCCACTAGCACTATTTGTGTAGATTTCATATTGTATATATTTGACAAGTCATTATTGGCTTGAGTACTTAATAATGTATCTGGTAATGATTTATTCAAATTATAATATACCTTAACATTAGCATTTCCATATATAGCTGGTATTGCTAATATTACAAATATTATTGTAATAATCTTATAATGTTTTACTACAAAATCTTGTAAGTGTTTAAATTGTGGCAATATTTCTTTATGTTTTGTTTTTTGAATAAATTTATCAAATACAAGTATCATTGCTGGTAATATTGTAACAACACTGATTAGTCCAATTAGCACACCTTTTGCCATTACTAAACCTATATCTTTTCCTATTTCTAGTTTCATTGTACATAGTGCTAAAAATCCTGCAATTGTTGTTAATGAGCTTCCAAGTACTGATACAAGTGTTGAATTTATAGCTTTTGCCATTGCTTCATATATATCTTTGCTACTTTCTTTCTCTTTTTGATAACTATGATATAAGAATATTGAGAAGTCCATTGTTACACCTAGCTGTAACACACTTGCAACTGCTTTTGTAAGATAAGATATCTGACCAAGCATAACATTGCTTCCCATATTGTATAAGACAGCCATACCAATTCCTACTAAAAGAATAACTGGTACTGCAAAAGAGTCTAGTGCAAGTTCCAATATTATGATACAAAGTACAACTGCAATTACAACATATAAAGCCATTTCAGAGTCTAGTAAGTACTTTATATCTGTTGCCATTGCAGAAATACCACTAACTTTGCATTGACTATCTGCTATTTCTCTTATTTTAGTTATTGCGTTTATAGTATCTTCTTCTCCCATTCCACTTGTAAATGTTACTAAAATAGGAGTAGTTCCTTGTTTGTTAAGTTCATCCTTTATGTCGTCTGGTAACATATCTTGCGGAATTGTTGTTCCTAAAATATCGCTTGCACCAATTACTTTGTCTACGCAATCTATTTCCTTTATTTTTTCTTCCATTTTTAATATATCTTTTGTTGGCATTTTGTCATTTACTATTAATATAGAAAACGAACCCAAATTAAAATCTTTTGCAAGAATATCTTGCCCTTCAATTGTTTCTATATCTTTTGGCAAGTATGTTAAAATATCATAATTTATTTTCGTTGCTTTAATACCTATTATTGAGGGTATTAATAATATCAACGAAATGATTAAAATTGCTTTTCTGTACTTGCAAATAAAGTGTCCAAATTTGTTTGTAGTTTTCATTTTATTTATAAATCCTCCTTATGTATTTTATGACCAACGGTCATTCTGTATTCTACAACTTTTCTGACCAATAGTCAATAGCTTTTACTAAATTTCTTTATATTTTTATATAAAAGCGCCGTAATTGTTCGTTTTCTAGGAAAGTTTATTTTTATTCAATCCTTTTAAAAAGTTGACTATTTGTCAGTTTATGTGGTATAATGTAATAAGTTATTAAATAAAGAGGTAATAATTATGGATAAAAAAGATAAAGAAAATAGACTACTAGCTACTGCATTTGATTTATTTACTAAGAAAGGTGTTAACAATACTTCTATACAAGATATTGCAGATTCAGCAGGAGTTGGAAAAGGTACTTTTTACTTGTACTTTAAAGATAAATATGATATTAGAGATAAAGTAATAGCTAACTGCTCTAGCAAACTTTTTTCCGATGCGTTAGTTGCTTTAGAAAATAGCTATATTCAAAATTTCGAAGATCAAATTATATATATAATAAATTATATATTAGATGAACTAAATAAAAATAAAATACTACTTAAACTTATCTCAAAGAATTTATCATTTGGTTTATTTAACAGTGCTATTTCAAAACTTCCAGATATAGAAAGCAACGAGGAAACTTTGTATGAAAAATTCATAGATACAGTAAATAAGAATAACATTAATCTAAAGAATCCTAAGGTTACTTTATTTACAATAATAGAGCTTGTAAGTTCAACAGGTTTCAGTTCTATCTTATATTCTGAACCTCTTACACTAGAAGAATATAAACCTTATCTATACTCTATTATAAGAAATATTCTAAGAGAACAAATTTAAAAGGAGCAAAGCTTTAAGCCTTGCCCCTTATTTTTATAATTGTGCTAATCTTGATTTTGTATCTTCAAGCATATCTTTATATTTTTGCAATTTTTCTTTTTCTTCTTCTACCTTCTCTGCTGGTGCTTTATTTACAAAGCCTGGATTTGAAAGCATCTTTGTTCCTCTTTCTACCTCTGCCTGTAGTTTTGTTATTTCTTGTTCTAATTTTGCTCTTTCTTCTTCAATATTTATTAATTCCTCGAAAGGTATATATACAGAGATTCCATTTGCGATAGCAGATATTGCTCTTTTTGGAAGATTGCTCTCATCTTTTTCAATTTTTATATTATCAGCAAATCCTAATTTTTCAATCCATGATTTAGAAGAATTTAATAATTTTTCAAACTCTGAATCTTCTGTTATAAAAATTAATTCTGATTTCTTAGAAGGATGAATATTCATATTTGTTCTTATATTTCTTATTTGAACAATTAATTTCTTGATTTCTTCTATATGTTCTTCTTCTATTTCAAAATCATATTTTGAATCCGCCGTTGGCCAAGCAGAAATCATTATACTTTCATCATTATTATATAATTCTTTGTATATTTTCTCTGTTATAAATGGCATTACAGGATGTAACAATTTTAATATATCACACAATACCTTATTTAGAACCTTTTGAGCTACTATTCTTGATTCTTTACCTGACTCTTCTTTATTATATAAACGAGTTTTTACAATTTCTATATACCAATCGCAAAATTCATTCCAGGTAAAGTCATATAACTTTTGAGCATATACTCCCATATCAAAATTGTCTAAATTAGCTGTTGCTTCTTTTATTAAAGCATTTAATTTTGATAATATCCATTTATCTTCATATTCAAGCTTTGATAAATCAATATTTGTGTCATCCATATTTTCTGGTTCAATATTCATAAGTACAAATTTAGCTGCATTCCATAATTTATTTGCAAAGTTTGAACTTGCTTCTAGTTTCTCTGGCATATATCTTATATCATTTCCTGGAGTTATTCCCATTACTAATGATAGTCTTAAAGCATCTGTTCCATATTTTTCAATTATCTCAATTGGATCAATTCCGTTTCCTAAGCTCTTAGACATTTTTCTTCCTTGTGCATCTCTAACAATTCCATGAATCAATACGTGTTTAAATGGAACTTGACCTGTATGTTCTATTGCTGAGAACATCATTCTTACTACCCAGAAGAATATAATATCATAACCTGTTACTAATGTTGCAGTTGGATAAAAATATTTCATATCTTCTGTGTCGTCTGGCCAGCCAAGTGTCGAAAATGGCCATAGTGCTGAACTAAACCAAGTGTCTAAAGTATCTGGATCTTGTGTTAAATGTGTGCTTCCACATTTTGTACATTTCTCTGGTTTATCCATCGAAACTATTATTTCTCCACAGTCATCACAGTAATATGCTGGTATTCTATGTCCCCACCATAATTGTCTTGAAATACACCAGTCTTTGATATTTTCTAGCCAATGAAAATATGTCTTTTCAAATCTTTGTGGAACAAATTCTGTTTCTTTATTTTTTACTGCTTCTATTGCAGGTTTTGCTAAAGGTTCCATCTTTACAAACCATTGTTTTGAAATCATTGGTTCTATCGTATTATGACATCTGTAACATTTTCCTACAGCATGAGTATAATCTTCTATCTTTTCTAATGCTCCGATTTCTTGTAATTTCTCTACAATTTTCTTTCTTGCATCATACATATTTAGTCCTTCATATTCTGGAACTAAATCATTCATTATTCCATTTTCATCAAAAACCTGTACAATATCTAGATTATGCTTAATTCCAGCTTCATAATCATTTACATCATGCGCTGGTGTTAGTTTAACGCATCCTGTTCCAAATTCAGTTTCTACAAACTCATCTGCAATTACTGGTATTTCTTTATTCATAATTGGTAAAATAACTGTTTTACCAATTAGGTCCTTATATCTTTCATCATTTGGATTAACTGCTACTCCAGTATCTCCAAGCATTGTTTCAGGTCTTGTTGTCGCAACTGTTACAAATCTTCCTTCTTCCCCTTTTATTGGGTATTTAATATACCATAGATGAGTTGCCTCTTGTTCGTATTCAACTTCCGCATCTGATATAGAAGTATTGCAATAAGGGCACCAGTTTATCATTCTTTCGCCTTTGTAGATTAACCCTTTATTGTATAAATTAACAAAAACTGTTTGTACTGCTCTTGTTAACCCCTCATCCATAGTGAATCTTTCTCTATCCCAGTCACAAGAACTTCCTAATTTTCTTATTTGTTCAGTTATAAATCCACCATATTCTTTTTTCCATTCCCACGCTTTCTCTAAAAATCCTTCTCTTCCTAAATCTTCTTTAGAAATTCCTTCTTTTTTTAGAGCTGCTACTATTTTTGCTTCTGTTGCAATAGAAGCGTGATCTGAACCAGGAATCCATAAAGCATTGTATCCTGACATTCTTTTATATCTAATTAAAATATCCTGTAGTGTTTCATCTAACGCGTGCCCCATATGCAATCTTCCAGTTATATTTGGTGGCGGAATAACTATTGTATATGGTTTCTTAGTTCTATCATCACTTGGCTTAAAATATCCTTTCTTTTCCCAATTTTCATAAATCGAGTCCTCAAATTCTTGTGGATTAAACTTTCCTTCTAATTCGTGTTTACACATAAGCTTTACCTCCTTAAATTTTTAAAATGCTAGAATTTGTGGTTATTTAAAAAACAAAAAACGCCCTTACAAATGTAAGGGCGAGAATATTCTCACGGTACCACCTTAGTTATATATTTTAAATATATATCTCTTGAGTTTTGTAACGCAAACTAAACGAATATATTTACTATTATTTCAATATATCTGCTCCAAAGCTACCTTCAATTTTCTTTTCTATAAGAAGCTTTCAGCCGGTGACTTCTTTTCTCTTTTCTAGATAGTTTAAATTTACTCCTCTTTTTCTTAGCATTTATCTTATGTTAATATAATATCACATTTTCTATATAAAATGCAAGTATTTTTTAAAATTTTTTTCTACGTTTGTCAAGTTTTGACAATTTTTTCATCATTTATGTTGTATACTTATGTCATCTTATTTAAAAGGAGGTGATAGCATGAGCCTTCTCAAACGTAAGAGAAGAAATACTAAGAGAATTTTTAAGTTTTTACATAGCATACTTATTGTATCTAAGTACTTCTTAAAGATAGCTCAGGTATTGAAATCTATTATCGATTTGTTTCGTTAATAGAAAAACAGGCATCGTGCTGTGATGCCTGTTTTTTTTTTTGCAATCTTTGATTGCCATCTTATTGTAAAGTTGATGATTTATGAGCCTTCCTTTACAATATTTATTATACCATACCATAAAATATTTTCAATACCTTTTAGTTAATTTTTTATAAAATCGTTCGACATTTTTCTTGTTATTATAATGTTGCTGATGTTGGTATATATGTTTCTTCAGGCGGATACACATACTCATCACTCGGTGTTTTTACTTCTTTTATCTTCTCTATTTCTACAACTGGTATAGCTCCATGATACTCTCCTTTTGTTATAGTTCCTTCTATCTCTACCCAACATCCATCCTTGTACTTATCTGCTCCATTTAAATGACACAAAAATCCAACTACAACAGCTTGCATATCACTTGAAACAATCATCTGTCTTCCAAGTACAAATTGTTCATTTGAAAAATCATATAATCTATATACAAATCCTGTAAATTGAATTTTCTTTCCAACATATGTGTCTAAATCACTATGTACTGTTTTTAAAACATTTGTATAGTTTCTAGTTGTTAAAACATTTATATTACCTTTAGAAACGTTGTTTGACGGATTTGTCGTCTGTTCTTTGCTTCTAAGCATCTTTGCAACTCCAAATATACACATAATAAAAATTAATATAAATAATATTACAAAAATTATCTTAAAAATCATTTTGCTATTTAACTTAAAATTCTTTACAAACATAGAAAAGCCTCCTCATAGAACTTTTAATTAATCTTATGAGAAGACTTGCTATTTTATGAATAATCTCGTGAAAATATAGATTTCACCACACCTTTATCTAATAAATCACTAAATATACTTTTTAGAATAATTAGCATTATTGGTCCAATAAATAGCCCCATTACTCCCATCAACTTAAATCCTGTATACATTGCAATTAATGTAAATATCGGATGAATTCCTATTTTATTTCCTACTATTCTTGGTTCTATTAATTGTCTTACAACTGACATAAAGATCCATAATAAAAAAACACTTATTGCAAGTTGCATATCGCCATTACAAGCTGAGATAATTGCCCACGGTACCATTACACTTCCAGAACCAAATATGGGAAGTGCATCCACAAAGCCTATTCCTAACGCATATAGCAACGGATATTTTACATTTAATCCTGCAATTTTGAAAATATAAAGCCCTATTACTGAAATTATAAATGATATTAGAATTAGTAACGCCTGTGCTTTTAGATATTTACCTAGTGCTGTTATTATTTCCTTTAGATGTTTATATAATTTTTTTACCCAGATTTCTGGTAAATGATGTTCCATTTGATCTATTATATAAACTTTGTCCGTACATATAAAATATAATGCTAAAAAAGTTACTACTAAGCATACTCCCATCGTCGGAATTGATGTTATCCATGCTAACACAGCTTTTAAGAAAGAATTCAACCAAGATGTAGCTGTTCCGAAGTAAATCTGTAGCCGATGTTTCTATTGTTGTTATTACATTACTAGGAATATTAAATTTCTTTAAGTTATCATCTTTTAAAATATCTTGAATAAATTTAGTTGCCTGTGTTACATATGTTCCTAGATTATCTAACAAATTAGATCCTTCTGAAATAATTGTTGCTATTCCCCACGCTATAAGTCCTAATAAAATTCCTGTTACTAAAACTAAAATAATTATACTGCTGACTTTTCTTTTAAACTTACATTTTCTCATTAGAAATTTTATTGCTGGTTCTAAGATAAGTGCTAATATGAATGCTATTAAAAATGGTAGATAGAATACTGCTACTTTAAATAGTAGATATAAGCCAAATAAGCTAATGATTAATATCACTAGCTTTTTTAGCACCTTTGTCCAATAATTCATATCTATTACCATTGTATTCTCCTAAAAACATTTTTATTATTTTATGTCTTTTTGGAAAATTTATACATAATTTTACTCTGCATTGTGTTTATTTGAACCACATATACATCCCATTGTATTTCCAAATTGATTATTGTTTATTTGATCATTTGCAGCTAAATCTCCTATTGTTAAGATCCCTACAACTTTTCCGTTGTCAACTACAGGTATTCTTCTTACTTGCTTTTCTGCCATTATTTTTTGTGCTTCTGAAACATCACTATTGCAGTTACAAGAAAATGTATTGCAAGTCATTATCTCACTAATTGGAGTTTTACAAGTATCTTTATCACATGCTACTGCTCTTAATAGTATATCTCTATCTGTTACTATCCCAACTAGATTATTGTTACAATCACAAACTGGCGTACATCCAACATGATGTTCGCACATCATCTTTGCACAATCCTGTACTGATGTTTCGGGTTTTACACAATTTACTTTGTCACACATACAATCTTTAACTTTCATAATATATCCACCTTTCAAAAAAATTATAATATTATTATGTTCTTTTGATTTTGTGAATATACAATTTTATTTTTGCAATTTTGGAAAAATTTTCTTTTTATTTATTATAATAAGCCTAACACATATGTTATATATTTTGAAGAATTCGAATTGAAAATGATTGAGCCTAGGAGTTCTTAATAAAGTTTTACTTAAAAGAGTTCAGGTGGATTCAGTTATGAATCCATACGTGGAAGGGTGCCGTAAAACTCATTTAGAAATCCTTGCGAAATTGTTTGAACGAGAATTCGGAAAAAGATATAACATATGTGCTAGGCTACAAAATCTATTAAATTAAAGACTAAAATTTTCTAAAATTGCAAATATGTTTTTTCTCTAGGTTGCATCATATGCGGATACCCCGGTCTTCTATTATTAAGTAATTGATTTAACACTAATATTCTGATTAAATCACGCAAAAAATCATTCCTTCTTCTTCCTTTATTTAATTCATTTGCAGTAACTCTATTATCAACTTCCGTTGTTGGAGCAACTTGAAGATAAATTTCATCCACTATTTGTGAAACCAATTCGTTCGTTGGTCTACTCGTCACTGACTTACATCTAGAAATTACTAATGGATTTACCTTTATGTAGATTTCTGGATATAAATCTATATTGTTCATTGTTGGTTCCATTATATTCAAAGAATTAGTTTGCATATTATTTGGTTGAAAGTTATTTCCACAACATAAATCATTATTTTTATAACCTAATACATTTCTCATATATTCTTCAAAGCTATTATACATAAAAAAACCTCCTCACTATTTAATATTATGAGAAGGTTTTTCCAAATGTTACTATATTTGAACAAAACTAAAAAATATAAAAAACCAGGTACTATAGATTATTTACAAATTCTTTGAATTTTATACCTCTTTCAATAAAATTTTTAAAAGCGTCAAAACTTGCACTTGCCGGCGACATTAATACTATCTCACCTGATTTTGCTTTTTCATTTGCCATAGATACTGCTTCTTGCAAGTCTTTGCAATGTATTATCTCAACAGTTTCTTTACCGGATTTGCTCATTGCTAATTTCGTAGCGTTTTCTATTTTTTCTGCTGTTGGTCCAGTTAGTAATAATACTCTAACTTTCTTTGCAATAGTTTCTCCTATTTCTGTGTAGTCTAGTCCTTTATCAGATCCGCCTGCTAATAATATTATATTTTCATCAAAAGCATTTAATCCTGCGATTGTACTAGCTGGGCTGGTTCCAATAGAGTCATTGTAATATTTTACTCCATTTAATTCTCTTACAAATTCTAACCTATGTTCAACTCCATTGAATTCTTTTATCGCTTTTATTTGATCTTTTTCATCAACTATTGTAGCAGTTGCAGCCAATGCTGCACATATGTTTTCGTAATTATGAATTCCTCTAAGCTTAATTTCCTGTTTCTTTAATATGTTTTTAGATTTTCCATTTACATAGTGCTTTATTGTTTCATCTTTTCTGTCATACACATATCCATTTTCTAAGTTTTCTAAACTACTAAAAAATACTAAATTGCTCTTTACTTCATCAGCAAATTTTCTAGTGATTTCATTGTCATAGTTTAGAATAACAACTCCATTTTCGTTTTGATGTAAAAAGATATTCTTTTTAGCTTGTTGATATTCTTCATATGAGCTATGTATATTTAAATGATCTGGATACATATTTGTAACTACTGAAATATCAGGACTAACTTCCATTCCCATTAATTGAAAACTACTTAACTCTAACACTACTATATCTTCTGGTTTCATATTCTTAATTTCAGTGAAAATTGGCTTTCCAATGTTTCCACCTAAGAAGCAATTTTTTCCAGATGATTTTAGAATTTCATATATTATTGATGTAGTTGTTGTTTTTCCTTCTGTTCCGGTAACTCCTATTATTTTGCAAGGCGCAAGTTTTAATACCATTTCAATTTCAGATGTTATTATAGCTCCTTTATTGGCTGCTGTTACCAGTTCTTCTCTTGTTGGCAAAACGCTTGGAGATCTAAATATAATATCAAATCCATTTAGTCTTGATAAATTATATTCTCCTATTTCAACTTCGTATCTATATTTATTGATTTTCTCCATAATTTCATCTGATGGAGTATTTTTATCAAATACTGTAACTTTTGCGTTTTTATCATAAAAGTAATCTAATAATGGAAGATTGCTGACTCCCATTCCTATTATAGCAACTTTTTTAGAGTCTAAAAACTTATTAAACTCCTCTAATTTTTTATTTATATATTCCATGTTATCCCCCTACAATTTAATAAAGCTTAATACTTTTTTGGCAGATTCTTTTGCGTTTTTGCAATCTGTAACATCTACTTTTATAGTGTTCTCGTAAATCTTATAATATCCTGCTTCTTCTTGCAATTTATCTCTTTCTTCTATATGCTTTCTCAATTCGTCCTTAGAAATTTCTGTTTCTTTATATTGGCTCATTTTTCTTTCCACTCTAGTTTCTATATCTGCTGTTACGAAAAAGTGATAATCTAATTCTGGATAAATCTTCATTAAATCTCTTCCAGATACTATTACATTATATTGTTTTTTGTAGTTATCTATTAATGTTTTTGCAAATGAATATAGCTTTGTATTATCAGCTTCTTTTGCTATTCTTGACACTGACATTGATGTTTTATCTGATTGAAGTTTTTCTTCGTTTATTTCCACTCCATCAACAAAAACTACACTTTCATTGTTTACTATTTTAATGCTAACTTTTAGCATTTCCATAACTTTACGTATATCAATATTATGTGATTCTTTCATTTGAGTAGGATTCATTCCTGAGTTCATTAGTGCAAAGACTATTCCTCTATACAAATTTCCTCCATGCAATATTATGCTATTTGGAATCATTTTTAGTAGTTCTCTACATAGAGAGGTTTTCCCCGAACCGACTAAACCTTCGACTCCAATTACTATATTATTCATTCTATCATCTCCATTTTTTTATTTGCTACTTTATTATATTGCATTTATTATATATATGTCAACGCAAACTGTCTTTCGCATATAAAAGTAGCAGGAGAAATGTCCCCTGCTACTTTGTACGTGTTATACTTCTACTTTTTGTTCCTCTACGATAGTTTCCAGTTCTTCTTCGGGTAAAATTCCCCGAACAGAAAGCTTTTCCGCTAAGAGATCCAGAAGAGTCTTGTTTTCTTTGATGACGCTCTCAGCCCTCTCATAAGCCTGTTTGATGATATTATCAATTTCCTCGTTTATTTCATCAATGGTCTTTGCTGACTGCATTTGATAATCATCATCTTGCAGATAAATTCGATTTCTGCCAAACTCACTCATTCCGTATCTTGCAACGATTCTATAAGCGACTTTTGTTGCTTTTCGAAGGTCTGAAGAAGCTCCTGCTGAGAATGTATCCGTATACTCCTTTTCTGCCACTCTGCCTGCCAAATGTAATGCAATCAGGTCAATGAAATACCTCATGTCATCACTTGAAAAGTGCCTTGTGTCTTCAAACACATTAACTCCAGCATAGTGTTCAGTAGGAATAATGGAAACTGCAACAACTTTTCTATCTGTCAGATAGTCACTCTCATGCCACATGATGTAATGTCCAATTTCATGGTAGGCCGTTCTTAACTTCTCCATCTTACTCATGTTCGTAAATCTGTTAAAGTGAGATTCGAAGTTCTTAAGAATCATGTTCCGCGTAACTCTTTCTTTGCCTTCTCTTTTTGCTACTGCCATAGAAAGATCAATCAGATCCCTTGTCCTATCCGGATTTGCAGTAGTATAGTTAAAGCAAGAAGAGTAAAGGACAGCTATCTCTGCCATTTTTTTGGAGATGCTTACCCTGTGGAAATCTGCCAACTGCTTGATGGATGCTTTGAGCATTGGATAAACTTCTTCATTTGAAGGTTCATCAACATAAATTGTCTGAAACCTTCTCCTAAGAGCTCCATCCTCTTCGAACACCTCATCATATTCCTCAGTGGTAGTTGCTCCAATTATTCGAGCAGAATCCCCTGCAAGAAGTGGTTTGAGAGCATTTGAAAAGCCCTGATTTTGGTTCTTTCCAGTGTTTCCCGCGCCCACAATCATGTGAATTTCATCAATAAATAAAATCACATCATCGTTGTTTCTAGCGAAGTCAATTATCTCCTTGAACCTCTTTTCTGCGTCACCACGATACTTGGTTCCCGCAATAATAGATGTTACATCCAAAGAGATTACCTTAAACCCCTCAAACTGCTTCGGGCACATGTGTCTGACAATGTCCGACGTCAGCTTGTGGATGATTGAAGATTTGCCTACACCGGGTTTTCCAAGAAGAATTGCATTTCTTTTGCTCTTTTTGGACATAGTAGTCCAAATCTGCTCAAGCTCAGCTTCTCTCCCGCAAATCGGGCATTCTTCGCCTTCTGCGAATTCATCATTTAAGACTCTTGCAAAGTCTCTCATGTCCTCTGGCAATTCAAACGGTGCCTCTTCGCCTTTGATTTCAGCCTCAACTTTTTCAAGGTCTGCTTTGGACTTTAAAAAAAGCTGTTTCAGGTTATCTGACATTTGAACCATAAAGGCGTAGATAATGTCATCAATTCGAATTGTCTCTCTTTCTTCCTCAGTAGCTATGAAAGCTGCATATAACAACTTTTCAGTTGCTATACTTTCAAACTTATCTGCAGTAACTTTTGTTTCTCCGCTAGCATTAAGAATGCTTTCGAGCCTTTCCTGCTGTCTTTCGTCAGGTCTGTCTAATGCTAACTCTAACGCTTTACCATCTAGGGTTTCGTTAAGCAAAAGTTCAAGACGTGCAGTCGAGTTCACATGCCTTTCGATCAGTTCATGGAAATCCTTATCTGACCGTAGCAAACAGCGTATGATCGCTTCTTCGCATATTTTGCTCAACTCATGAATCCGAGTTAGCTCGTCTGCCTTTTCAAGCAATCTCAAAGCTTCTTTGCTAAAGGAATTAACCGCTTGCACTTTTTAACACGCTCCTCTCTTCGTTTTACAGTATAAAAAAATGTTTCAACTAGTTTGTATTGCCTTCCTTTCTAAAGAGATTTTTGAAAACCAAAAATAATTGGTTTCCCCGCTAAATGTGTCTTGTCTACATAAAATATAATATCACATTTTATAAAATTTTTCAAGTTTTTCCAATTTTCTAAAATAAAAAGCTGAGATTTCTCTCAACTTTTATTTTTCTAAATATTTCTTTAAGAATTTTCCCGTATAGCTCTTCTCATTTTTTACTATCTGTTCAGGTGTTCCAACACAAAGTATCTCTCCACCTTTTTCTCCACCTTCTGGTCCTAAATCTATGATATAGTCACAAGTTTTGATTAAATCTAAGTTATGTTCTATTACTATAACAGAGTTGCCTGTGTCAACTAACCTTTGCAATATATCTACTAATTTATGAACATCTGCTATGTGAAGTCCTGTTGTAGGCTCGTCTAAAATATAAAGTGTTTTACCTGTTGCTTTTTTAGAAAGCTCTGTTGCAAGTTTTACTCTTTGTGCTTCTCCTCCCGATAGTGTAGTAGAAGGTTGTCCTAATTTGATATATCCAAGTCCAACATCATATAATGTTTGTATCTTAGATTTGATTCTTGGAATTTTATCAAAAAATGTTAATGCTTCTTCAACTGTCATATCTAATACATCTGCAATAGACTTTCCTTTATATTTTATTTCTAGAGTTTCTTTGTTATACCTCTTTCCATGGCAAACTTCGCAAGGAACATATATATCTGATAAAAAGTGCATTTCTATTTTTAGAACGCCATCTCCATTACAAGCTTCACATCTTCCACCTGGAACATTAAAACTAAATCTTCCTTTATCATATCCTCTTAATTTTGACTCATTCATCTCTGCAAATATATCTCTAATTAAGTCAAATACTCCTGTATAAGTTGCTGGATTTGAACGAGGAGTTTTTCCTATTGGTGATTGGTCTATGTTTACTATTTTATCTATGTTTTGCAAACCTTTTACTTCTTTACATTTTCCTGGCTTTTCATTTGAGCCATTTAAATCTCTTGCTATAGTTTTATATAAAATTTCATTTACTAAAGTTGACTTACCAGAACCTGAAACACCTGTTACACAAGTAAATTGACCTAATGGGAATTTAACTGTTATATTTTTTAGATTGTGTTCTTCTGCTCCCACTATTTCTATAGATTTTCCATTAGATTTTCTTCTATGTTTTGGAACTAGAATTTGTTTCCTTCCACTTAAGTAATCTCCTGTTATCGAATTTGGAGAGTTCTTAACCTCTTCTACATTTCCTTGTGCCATCACATAACCACCATGAACTCCTGCGCCTGGTCCTATATCTATAATTTGGTCTGCAGCATACATTGTATCTTCATCGTGTTCTACAACTATAACAGAGTTTCCTAAATCTCTAAGTTTTTTAAGGGTTGCAATTAATTTATCATTATCCCTTTGATGAAGCCCTATACTTGGTTCGTCTAAAATATATAGCACTCCTGTAAGTCCTGCTCCAATTTGAGTCGCAAGCCTAATTCTTTGTGCCTCTCCTCCTGACAAACTTCCTGCTGGTCTTGATAAAGTTAAATAATCTAATCCAACATCTATTAAGAACTGTAATCTCTTATTCAACTCTTGCATAATTTGTTCAGCTATCATTGCATTTTTCTCTGATAATTCTAATGAGTTTAGATAATCTTTTATTTTATCTATTGACATATCTGTTAGCTCATTTATGTTTTTATCGCCAACTCTTACAGATAAGCTTTCTTTTCTTAATCTAGCTCCATGACAAGCAAGACAAGGCGACTCGCTCATATACATCTCATAAAAAGATCTCATTCCATTAGATTTTGTTTCATTGTGTCTTCTTTCTAATGTTGGAATAACGCCTTCAAATGGTGCTGTATATTTTCTTGTACCAGCAGCTGATGTATACTCAAAATTGATTTCTTCATCTCCTGTTCCATATAAAATCTTGTTCAAGAAATCTCTTGGTAATTTCTTTATTGGAACATCTTTTATTTTAACTTTATAATGTTTAGCAACACTCTCAAAATACATTTTTGCCATTGTGTCGCCTTTTTTCATTGTACTTGCACCAAAAGCTTTTACTCCATCATATAAAGTTTTGTTTTTATCCGGAATAATTAGGTCTTCATCTATTCTCATTAAATAGCCGATTCCTGTACACTCTGGACAAGCTCCATATGGATTATTAAATGAGAACATTCTAGGAGTAAGTTCTTCAAAACTTATTCCACAGTCAGTACAAGCATAGTTTTGACTATATATTTTCTCTCCTTGTCCAACAATAGCAACTGTTACTAAGTTGTTTGCATATTGCATTGCTGTTTCAACTGACTCTGTTAAACGAGAACGAATATCCGGTTTTATAATTAATCTATCAACTACCAAATCTACATTATGCTTTTTATTCTTGTCTAAGTTGATTTCATCTTCTCCAAACTCGTACATTTGGTCATCTATTCTAACTCTCACAAATCCAGCCTTTTGATAATCTTCTAATTGCTTTACAAACTCACCTTTTCTGCCACGAACAACAGGAGCAAAAATTTGAATTCTTGTTCCTTCTTCAAGTTCTAATATATTATCTACTATTTGATCTATTGTTTGTTTCTCAATTTTTCTACCACAAATAGGGCAATATGCCTCTCCAATTCTTGCAAATAACAAACGAATATAATCATATATTTCTGTTACGGTTCCAACTGTTGAACGAGGATTTCTTGATGTGGTTTTTTGGTCTATTGAAATTGCAGGAGATAGCCCCTCTATTGACTCAACTTCTGGTTTTTCCATCATACCCAAAAATTGTCTTGCATAAGAAGATAAACTTTCTACATATCTTCTCTGTCCTTCTGCATATAAAGTATCAAATGCAAGCGACGATTTTCCCGAACCCGAAAGTCCTGTTAATACAACAAGTTTATTTCTTGGAATTGTTAAATCTATGTTTTTTAAATTATGTTCTTTTGCACCTTTAATTACAATATTATCATTCATTTTTCATCCTTCTTTACTGTTTTTTGCATAATTCATTATATCATTTTAGGTATCAAATTACAATATTTCTTTTAAAATGATTGATAGTTGGAGATTTATTACATTTACACATTTTTTCAAAAAAGACTTGATTAAATTTGAAATTAAATATATATTAATGGGAGCGAATTTAAACATAAGGAGAAAATAAAATGGGATTCATCAATGTATATACAGGACCAATGAAATGCGGAAAAAGTCAAAAAATTTTCAATGAGCTAAAGAGACAATTAATAGCTGGTAAAGATATAAAGGTTTTCAAGCCTTTATTAGACGACAGAGCTGGCGATAATGTTATTTCAACTAGGGCCGGAAATTCTGTAAAAGCTATTAATATTCAGGATATTTCTGAAATAGAAAAATACGATGCTGACTCTTATTTTATTGATGAGTTTCAATTTTTGAATGGCGATGTACATGTTATAGATAAAATGGCTTCTTCCGGAAAGAAGTTTTATATTGCTGGGCTTAATCTGACCTCGGAAAAAAAGATATTTGGTAAAATGGGTGATCTTATGTGTATAGCTGACAATGTTGAAATTATGACTTCTATTTGTGAAGTATGTAAATCTGAAGAAGCTGTATTTACCTACTTTAAAGGGAAAAAAGACAATGATATTGTTGTTGGCGATTCACAATATTTGCCTGTTTGTAGAAATTGTTACAACAAATTAATAAATGGAGAAATTTAATAAGAGCCAATGGAAATTTTCCATTGGCCTTTTCTTTATTTTTTTAATATATATCCATCTACTGAAAAGAAACGAATTTGTTCATTTTTATATGTCAAATCTAAATCTGTTATATAAAAATCTGTATTATTGTCTATTTTTATTATTTTATTTGCTTCTATATAATCATTTGCGTTTTTCTCACTTGTTTCTCTTGCTTTTATTATATTATTTACAAACTCTTTAAAATCAACCTTTATCGAATTTGTTAATTCAAAATCTTTCATCCCATTAATTGATTTATCATATGTTGAGCTGTAAGTCTTTTTAGTATACTTATATTCTCCAACTGGTATAAATTCCTCTTCTCCAATTATATACATTTCAGGATATCTAACACTTTTACTATATAAATCAGACTCATAGCCATCTTTCTTACTTGTCATGTATTCGTTAATTTCTTCTTCATCAATATAATTAGGAATATATTTTTTTGCATTTTTTTGGTCGCTTAAATATATGTAAGCACTCCATGCCGTCTTTTTATTATCTTCTGAAAGTTCACTAAAAGATTGATTTTCTCTCCATGCTCTTTTTAATCTATTCGCTTGGCTTATATTAGACGCTGATTCCATATTCACAACTGGTAATATTGTTGATATTGCTATTAGTGCTATCGCAGTTGTTATTGTATGGATTAGATATTTTCGTTCTTTATATAATGATAAGAAGATTGCTATTGCTTCAAATACTATAAACGCTATTCCAATATATCTGCTTGGTGTAAGTCCATTGCCATCTATACGTGCACATATTGAATATGTTTGCAGTAGTAAAAATGGAATAAATGCTATTGGCAATATTTTGCATATTTTCTCTACTATTTTTGATTCTTTTTTAAATGCATCTATCATTACCCATACAGGGAAAGCTACTATAAATAAGCCTGTTATTATTCTAAATATTGAATTTGCCGGCACTTCCCTTATTATAAATATTTTTGCCATATATATGTAAATTATTGCTGTTGCAAGTAATGTCAGTGGTAGCATTATATACAATATAATAGCTTTTATAAATTTTGAAAAATCTTGTTTTATCTCTGTTATTGCTACTAAGCTTGCTGGTAATACAAATAACCCTAGCAGTGCTATTTGCAACCTTGCTAATAGTTCAAAGTTGTTTTTATTATTTAATATTAATGCTATAAATATTAGTATAATTAAAGTAAGTCCTATATTTAAAATTGCATATACAATTCCTACATTTAATAAATTTTTTAATACCTTTACAGAGTATTCTCCAACATCTGCTTTTGTATTTTTAATTGCTTGCATTAGTCCAACTAAAAATACTATAATCAAGTATCCTATGCAGATTCTTGTAATTCCTATTGAAGTATTCGAAAATATTAGTTTTTCAAAAAGTACTGCTATTACTATACTTGCGACATATGACGCTCCTCTTTGCCATGATTTTTTTAGATATGTCTCACATGCAAAAAAGTTTATAGCTGATATAATTGCTATTGTTAATGTTTTATTTATTATCGTTCCTGCTAAGCTGTTATACGCAAACACTAAAAATAATGTTGTTACTATTATTACGATATTTGTTGCGGTGTATTGTTTAAAACTGTTTTTGTAATTTGTCGCAATTCCTTTAAAAAAGTTTTTGATTTTTGACATAAATTTTCCTCCTTTTGTTTTCTGGCAACATTGTATCATAAAAAGTTAAAACATACAACAAATTTTCGTTTTACTTAAAGTTATATTATTTTTATAGTTTTATAATTAAAGTTGGACGAGTTTCGATAGCCGATGCTGCTCCATTCATTGTAGAATAATTTACCCAGGCTCTCGCAGCTGGATATTCCGAGCCAATACCGTATTCGTAACTCCTCCTCTTTCAACTCTTCTGTTAGTATCACTCGCTTCTTGTGTCCATTCATTATAATTTCCAGCAAGGTCATAGATGTTATTCGCCATTGTAAATGTTGTTTTTCCTGTATTTAATTCTTTGGCCTTTCCACTTGCTTTTAGCTCCGTTTTTCCGTCATCTGCTTTCACTGATGTCTTATAATAGTTTCCCCATGATGTTGAATCTGTAATTATTTCATTCACCGTCTTTGCTCCTGAACTTATTAACCAATTCATTGTTACATCCCACTGACATCCCCATATCATTTGTGTTTTTACTTTGTCACTTGCCTGCAAATTTAATTTTTTACATTCATTATATAATTCATACCAATTCTTCATTGTTAATACTGGTTTATCTTTTTGAACTCCTGCATATGACAATTCGTATCTTCCTATATAAAAGCCACCATATTTACTAACACTTTCTATCATTTCTTTATACTCTGCAACAAACGTCTCTGCCATCTTTTCTTTACTTTTAAATCCTAATATATCTTTATAATATTCTTCCTTTGAATCACAATCATCTTTTCCTGAATAATCTTTAACTACTAAGTCTGGCTCACGGTCTCTACCGCTAGTTATCGTTCCCGGTGTTGTTCTCCTCGACATTCTTGTTGTATTACTATCTGTTCCTATTGTTATTGTTTTTGAATACAATTTCGTTTTTACTGCTGTTTCTTCTGTCGTTCCACATAGTGTATATTCTGTAGTATTTGAAGTGTCACACATTACTGTTACATCTGGGACTGGTATCCACACCCATTCGTTATTTTTTTCATCTTTTATTACTAGTCCGCGGTCTACTGAATCTTGACTTGGTGCAGAGCTTCCATCTCCCCATGTAGATGTAGCTGTATCTATTGGTATATAGTTTTTTGGTATTGTTGGATTGTTCGAATTTCCTTCTTCTCCGTTTATTGTTCCATTTTTGCTTGCCTTTGTATTTACATCTATTTTTGCTACTTTCCCTGTTGCTTCGTCTATCATATCTGATAAATTAGATAAATCTTCCTGTTCATTTGCTTTTGCTTTTCCATATTCTCTTCTTGCATCTTTTGATTTCTTGATTATTCCATTTTCATCTAGCAATAAACTTATTGTTACTCCCGCTAATATCAAAAGTACTACTATTGTTACAACCAAAGCTATTAATGTTATTCCGCTTTTTATTTTTTAATATTTTTTTCAATTTCGTTTTCCTCCTTCTTTAGTTTCTTTTTAATTTTTTTAATGTTTCTTTTGCCAACTCTCTCTCCTTTCTTTTTGTATATTGTTATTATAAAACATTGTGTTTTATAAATCAACTAGTAATCAAATTTTTATTAAATATATAATTTAATAAAAAAGTTAATCTCTTACAGTCGGTTCAAGTCTAAGTAATTCTCGTTTTTCGCTGTTTTTATTCTTCCCATTTTTTTATTTTTTAGTATTGATTTTTTCTTACAGCTATGCTATAAATAGAGATAGTAAAATTTTATTAAATTATATATTTAATTAAAAAATTTTTTTGTAATTTAAAAAGAACCCAAATTTAAAGATACAAGTTGATATTAAAATCACAAAAAATTCGCCCGAGGAGTTTATCTCTCTCGGGCGAAAAGTATTAAAATTTTGTTTTTTCTGTTAGCCAATTCTTTAAATCAACTATTGCAACTCTTTCTTGTTCCATTGTATCTCTATCTCTTACAGTTACTTTTCCATCTTCTAGTGTATCAAAGTCAACTGTTACACAATATGGTGTACCTATTTCATCTTCTCTTCTATATCTCTTTCCTATGCTTCCTGCTTCGTCATAATCACACATAAAGTCTTTTGAAATCATTTCATATACTTCTTGTGATTTTTCTGATAGTTTTTTAGAAAGTGGAAGTATTGCTACTTTGTAAGGTGCAAGTGTTGGATGTAAGTGTAATACAACTCTAGAGTCACCTTCTCCTAAATCTTCTTCTTCATAAGCATTGCATAGAATTGCAAGCATAGCTCTATCACATCCCAATGATGGTTCTATAACATATGGTATAAATTTCTCGTTTGTTTCTGGATCTTGATATGATAAATCTTGTTTAGAATGTTCCATATGTCTTGATAGGTCATAATCTGTTCTGTCAGCTATTCCCCATAATTCTCCCCAACCAAATGGGAATTTAAATTCTATGTCTGTTGTAGCTTTGCTGTAGAATACAAGTTCTTCTTTATCATGATCACGCAACCTTATATTGTCCTCTTTCATTCCTAAACTTAATAAGAAATCTTTGCAGAATTTTCTCCAATATTCAAACCATTCTAGGTCTGTTCCTGGTACACAGAAGAATTCTAATTCCATTTGTTCAAATTCTCTTGTTCTAAATGTAAAGTTTCCTGGTGTAATTTCGTTTCTGAAAGCTTTACCGATTTGTCCTATTCCCATTGGTAGTTTCTTTCTAGTTGTACGAATTACATTTTTGAAGTTTACAAATATACCTTGTGCTGTTTCTGGTCTTAAGTATATTTGTGCAGAAGAATCTTCTGTTACTCCTTGGAATGTTTTATACATTAAGTTGAATTTTCTTATATTTGTAAAGTTTGTTTTTCCACAGTTTGGACAAGGTATTTTATTATCATTTATATAGTCAACTAGTTGTTCATCTGTCCAACCATCTGCAACTATATCTTTTCCTTGACTATGTGACCATTCTTCTACTAGTTTATCTGCTCTATGTCTTGTTTTACAATCCTTGCAGTCTATAAGTGGATCACTGAATCCTGCTACGTGTCCTGTTGCTACCCAAGTTTCTGGATTCATTAATATTGAAGCATCAAGTCCTACATTGTATTTATTCTCTTGTATAAACTTTTTTCTCCAAGCATCTTTGATATTGTTTTTTAGTTCTACTCCTAAAGGGCCGTAATCCCAAGAGTTAGCTAATCCTCCATATATTTCTGAACCTGGATATACAAATCCTCTGCTCTTGCAAAGAGCTACTATTTTTTCCATACTATCTACCATAATAATTCCTCCTTTTGTAGTTATAGTATTGTGCTTTAAAGAATGGTATATAATCAAAAAAACTTCCATTCCTAGCACTTTTAATGCTAGGGACGAAAGTTTAATACTTACGCGGTTCCACCCTAGTTTAAGTTATTTTACTAACTTACACCTTAATTAATAATATGCTCCAAAGCTCCCCATATATTTGTTAATTATTGGATTCCACCATTCCCAACTCTCTAGAATTTTAAATATATTTTTTCTTTTTCAACGCACTTTATTTATAATATAATTATATTACCACGATATTTTAAGATTGTCAAGATTTCAGTTTATGTTTACTGTTATTATTTTGTATTTTTTATGGTTAACTATACACAGGGCTGTGGATAATGTGGATAACCCTGTGAATAACTTTGTAGCAAGGGTTTCATTTTCTAGTTTTGCACAGGTATTATTGTTAATCTTTTTATTGTAAACTTTTTATTTTTTATTTAATAAATTATGTATATTTTACGAACTTATTTTCTTAAAAAGAGCATAATTATAGACAGTTCTAATTGTTCCTTAATATGGTTCAATTAAAACTGCCTATTTTTTTATTTTTTAAAATTCTTTGCTACACTCTCTATTTCTTGTAGTTCAAATCTGTATTTTTGTTTTACATTTGGATATTTTTCGTGATCTATTTCACTTAAAAACATTTCTAGTGGTCTTATCCATAAACTTCCATCTCCATATAATCTTCTGTATACAACAAATGGTTGTTTTGTTTCAGAATCGTTTGCAACATCTTGTACTAGATAATAATCTCCTTTAAAATGTTTGTACACTCCATTAATTTTTATTTCTCTCATTACTTTTACCTCCTATAAGTTTATTGCTATTATTAATAATATTTGAAGCACTATTATAACTGGAACTCCTATAAAGAACTTTGGTTTTTGTGTTTTATGATGAAACACATACATTCCTATTATTTCTCCTATACTTCCTCCTATTAGTGCTAGAGTAAGTAGTGTTGCCTCCTTGGTTCTCCATTTTCCTTTTTCTGCTTTCTTTTTATCTATAAGCATTGCTAAGAAAGCAATTAAATTAATCGCAACTAAATAAATTATTAAATTTTTTATTGTAAAAATGTTGTTTATTTCCATTATTATCTTTCCTTTACGCAAATAGACTCATTTGATTGCTTTGGCTCATTCCTTTTAGACAACCTGCATTTGTTAATATTTCTATTACTGATTTTCCAACTTTTGCTCTTATTTTTAGGTCATCTATTGACATAAACTCGCCATCTTCTCTTGCAGACTGTATTCCCTGTGCTGCAACCGTTCCAAGTCCCGGAATACTGTTTAGCGGTGGTCTTATTCCATCTTCTTCTACTTTAAATTTAACACTGTCTGATTCGTATAAATCTATTGGTAAGAAGTTTAGTCCTCTTTCATACATTTCTAATACTATTTCTAATACACCATATGTATCTTGGTCTTTTTTAGTTGCTGCTTTGCCTGCAAGTTCTATTTCTTTCATTTTATTTTTTACTCTCTCTACTCCTTGGCACATTATATCACTGTCGAAAGCATCTGCTCTTATTGTAAAATATGCTGCATAATATGCTTTTGGAATATGAACTTTGAACCACGCTATTCTAAATGCGTTTGTAACATATGCCGCTGCGTGTGCCTTTGGGAACATGTATTTTATCTTTTTACAAGATCCTATATACCATTCTGGGATGTTGTATTCTCTCATTGTTGCTTCGTGTTCTTTCCATTTTTCTGGATCTTTTGATGGTTTTCCTTTACGTACAAACTCCATTATTTTGAAGGCCTTTTGTGGTGGTAATCCCTCTTTTATTAGATATATCATTATATCATCTCTAGTACATATTGCTTCGTCTAGTTTTATTGTTCCTTCATTTATTAATGTTTGGGCATTGTTCAACCACACATCAGTACCGTGTGATAGTCCTGATATACGAATTAACTCTTCAAATGTTTTTGGTCTTGTATCTACTAACATTCCTCTAACGAATTTTGTTCCAAACTCTGGTACTCCATAGCTTCCTACTTCACTATGTATTTGTTCTGGTGTAACTCCTAAAGCTTCGGTTGAACTAAATATTGACATTGTTTCTTTATCGTCTAAAGGAACTTTTGTTGGATCTTGTCCTGTTATATCAAATAACATTCTTATCATTGTAGGATCATCGTGTCCTAGAATATCCAACTTCAATAGGTTTTGGTCTATTGAGTGATAATCAAAGTGTGTTGTTATTATGTCTGATGTTGGATCATCTGCTGGATGTTGTACTGGTGTAAACTCGTATATTTCTCTACCTTTTGGTACAACTATAATTCCTCCAGGGTGCTGTCCTGTTGTTCTTTTTATTCCTGTACAGCCTTGTGCAACTCTTATTACTTCAGAGTTGTTTATTGGTATTCCTCTTTCTTCGTTGTACTTTCTAACATATCCCATCGCTGTTTTACCAGCTACTGTACCAACAGTTCCAGCTTTGAATGTTGTTCCTTTTCCAAATATTACTTCTGTATATTTGTGTGCTTTTGCCTGGTATTCTCCTGAGAAGTTTAAGTCTATATCTGGCTCTTTATCTCCATTAAATCCCAAGAATGTTTCAAAGGGGATGTCTATTCCGTCTTTTGCTAATTTGTGTCCACATTTCGGACAATCTTTATCTGGTAAGTCAAATCCGTTTTTGAATCCATAATCTGTAAAGTCAGAATATTTACAATTTGGACATCTATAATGTGGTGGTAGTGAATTTACTTCTGTTATACCTGTCATATTTGCAACAAATGATGAACCAACAGATCCTCTGGAACCTACTATATATCCATCTTCATTTGATTTCCAAACTAACTTTTGAGCTATGATGTACATAACGGAAAATCCATTTTTTATAATAGAGTTTAGCTCTTTATCTAATCTTTCTTCTACTATTTGTGGTAGAGGATTTCCATATAATTCGTGTGCTTTGTTATATGCTATCTCTTTAATTGTTTTCTCACAGTCGTTGATATATGGAGGACATTTCTCTGGAGAAATTGGGCTTATTTGTTCACACATATCTGCAATTTTATTTGTGTTCGTTACAACTACTTCATAAGCTTTTTTTTCTCCCAAATAGCTAAATTCTTCTAGCATTTCTTCTGTTGTACGCAAATATAATGGTGCTTGTAAATCGCAGTCTGCATACCCCTGTCCTGCCTCTAATATTCTTCTATATATTTCATCCTCTGGATCCATAAAATGCACGTCACAAGTTGCAACTACTAGTTTATCAAGTTTTTCACCTAATTCAACTATTTTTCTATTTATATCTTGAAGTGCCTCTACATTTGGCACTACACCATTTCTTACTAAGAACATATTATTTCCAGTTGGTTGAATTTCTAGATAATCGTAATCTCTTGCTATTGCTTCGATTTCTTCATCATCTTTACCCATTTCTATTGCTTGATATAGTTCTCCTGCCTCACAAGCACTACCTAATATTAGTCCTTCCGAATACTTTTGGTATATTGATTTTAGCACTAATGGTTTTTTATAGAAATAATCCAAGTGTGATATTGATACTAGTTTATATAGATTCTTTAATCCAACATAATCTTTTGCAAGTATTATTGCGTGGAAGCTTTTTAGCTTTTTATAGTTTACTGTATTTCCAAATACATTTTCTATATCATCAAGAGTTTCTGCACCTTTTGCTTTTAGCTTTTCTATCATAACTTTAAATACTTTGACTGTTGTATCAACATCATCTAATGCTCTATGTGCTACTAATACTTCTATTCCAAGGTTTTCTGCAATTACTCCAAGTTTGTATTTTTTATAATCTGGGAATAATTCTTTTGCAAGTCTTAATGTATCTAAGTATGTGTTTTCCAAAGATAAACCTAATTGCTTTGCATTATATTTTAAGAATCCAACATCAAAATCTGCATTGTGTGCTACTATTACACTATCTCCAATAAAATCTAATACTTTTGGTAGTACTTTATCTATAGTTTCTGCATCTTTTACCATATCATCAGTTATGTGTGTTACTTCTACAACACGTTGTGGAATAGGCTTCTCTGGATTTACAAAGCATTCAAATTCATCAATGACTTCTCCATTTTTAACCTTCATTATTCCTATTTCTGTAATCTTTTCTGTTCTAAATGAAAATCCTGTTGTTTCTAGATCTAGTACACAGTATGTAGTATCAAGGCTTTGTCCTTTTGAGTTTGATACACAAGGCACTTTGTCTGGTACCAAATATGCTTCCATTCCATATAGAACCTTCATATCAGGATTATTAACGCCTAACATTTTGTGTGCATCTGGGAATGCTTGTACACTTCCATGGTCTGTAATTGCAATAGATTTCATTCCCCATTTCATTGCTCTCTTTAACAGATTCTTAGTTGGTGTTATTCCATCCATTGTGCTCATTTGAGTATGCATATGCAACTCTACTCTCTTTACTGGTGCATTATCTGTTCTTGCATTTTTCTTTTCTTCTGGCATTTCTATTGCCGTGTTGACTAACACTCCTAGTTGTTTTGCATATGGATCAAATTGAGCTGTTCCTGCAATTCTAATTTTTGCACAATTCTTTAATCTCTTTTTTATTCCGTCAGCTCTTTCTGCTGTTGCAAATATCTTACAATCAATTGTATTTGTTCCATCATATACGCTAAATATAATTAATTGTTTTCCTGTTTTTAACTCTCTTACTTTTATTCCTAGATTGATGTCATCATCTTTTGCATCTAATTCAACTTGCAATATTTTTCCTTCTATTACTACATTTCCACTGTCCACAGATATGTCTTGAATTTTCGAGATTGGATCTTTCAGATTCAAGTTTCTTCCATATATTAAAGGAGTTTCTCCATTTTCTTCTTCTGGTGGTGGAGGAGGTGGTGGTGTCATATTTGGTGCTTCTTTTGCCGGAGCCTTATTATTTTGATATTGTTTATTACTATAATTTTGTTTAACTGGCTTTGGCTGTTTTGCTTCAAAACTTACTTCTTTGTTGTCTTTTGTCAAGTTGATTATTTCATCTTGTTCTAGTTTCTCTTGTTTTTGCTTATACTCATTATTTCCAGAAAGGTTTTCCTTATATTCTATTGCATATTTTTTACCATATATGTTTTCTAACGTTCCTGCAAATATTTCATTAAATTTATTGCCTTCTAGAAATTCTTTACCACTTAATATAAGTGTTACATTGATTTTATTATTTTCAATTATTATTGTACTATTTTTCAAAAATGCTTTTGCTATTGGATGTTTATATGATAAATATTGGATTATGCTTGTCCATTCTTTTTCTATTTTTTCTGATATATTTTCTTCATCTTCTAATTCATATTTTATTTTAAGTTTTGCATCTTTTAGAAAGAATCTTTTTTCCATATATTTTTCAAATTCTAAAATATCCAAAATTCCAATAAGCTTGTTAGATTGTATATTTACCTCTAGCAAGCTTTTCTTTTTATATAAATTAACCCCTATAACTTTTGCTCCACTTAGCTCAAAGCTATTTGAATTGTAGTCTTTAAATACTTCTTTAACTGTTTTAGGATTTTTTAGTTCCTCCATATACTTTTGCCCCCATTTAAGTATTACAATTATTTTTTCTTTTGTTAGTGTATTATTTTTATAATGTCTTGATATGTTACTACTAATGCTAATACTATTAGTATTGCAAATCCTAATAACTGAATTTTAATTTCAGTTTCTTCTTTTAATGTTTTCTTTCTTATTGCTTCAATTATTAGCAATAATATTTTTCCTCCATCAAGAGGTGGAAATGGTATTAAATTTGTTACTCCTAACGAAATTGATATTACCGCTAATATATATATAAATTCTTTTATTCCCTGTGTTTGTGCTACTACTTCTGATATTCCTACTGGTCCTATAAGTTGTGCTGTTGATGTTTGACCAGTAAATAACATTCTAAGTCCGTCTATTGTTGTAAATACAAATTCTCCTGTTTCTTTAGCTGCAAAGTTTATTTTTGCTGCAAATGTATTGTTTGGGATTTCTATCATTGTTGCAAATAATATAAAATATACTATAATTGCAAAAACGATATTTACTATTGCTCCTGCTGCTACAATCGCTATTCTTTTTGGAATGCTTGCCTTGCTAAAAGAACCTTCTTCTTCAGAACGTTCTTCTTCTCCTTCCATACGTACGAATCCACCTAATGGTATTAATCTTAATTCGTATTCTGTATTATTCTTTTGTTTTTTCCATATTGTTGGTCCGAATCCTATTGCAAATTCATTTACTTTTACTTTGCATAATTTTGCTACTAAAAAATGTCCTGTTTCATGTATCCCTATTAACAGTCCTAATAAGAACACAATTTTTATTATTGACAACAATGTGCTTATCAAATTTGCCTCCTATCTATCTTGTGAATCCGGATCATTTCTCTCCATAGATTCCATCTCTTGTTCAATTTGTCGTAGTTGACTTTCCAACTCCGATATTTTGTCAATTTCTGTTTGTGACAATACTCTAGAATGAGGATTTTTTATGTTGTACAATCTTCTTTCTATGGTTGTTCTAGCTCTTTGTCTGTCTTTTCTTCTTTCTGCTAGTAATGCTTCTTTTGCTGTTTCATATATATTTTCTTGCCAGTCAGAACTGTATACCATCTTTGGCTTTCTTGCGTCTTTTCCTCTTACATATACTTCTATTCTATCTGCCAATTTCTCTTGTTCTAATATTCCTAGAGTTTCTGGTACGCCTTCATAAGTTGCATTGTGGGCATCCACTCCCACAAGTCTTGAATTCTCGCCTATACTCATCATTGCATCATGTCTTTCAAACATCGAAAGCAAGCTTTCTATATCTGATGTTGCAATTACCTTAACTATTTTTTGATAATTCTCTGGCCAAGTCTTCATAGTATCTAATATTCTTCTATTTTTCATAGTTCCATCAAATACAAAGTTATATCCTCTATCAACGGCTTCTTGCATAACTAATGGAGTAACTGGGTTTGACCCAGTTGCACTTATTGGAACAAAATATTCTGGGACTTCCCTATTTATCTTGTTTGCCTCTGGATAATAGTTTCTATATTGATCATCATCTATTATTACAACATCTTGACCAATTTGGTTCAATTTGAAAGTTGAGTCTACAACTAAACTACTTTTTCCTCCCCCTATTTGTCCTGCTAATACAACAGCTACCTTTCTTTCTGTTGTTGCAGGGCTATTTAGTCCAAATGTGTGCAGTTTAGATTCCTCTAACATTCTTTTAAATTTTTGGCTATCTTCATTATATCGTTCCAAATCTTGTTCTTTATCTGTTTCTGAAATTTTTAATCCAAATCTTTCTAAAGCTTCTTCTAAGTTCATATTTTACATCCTTTATTTTTTATTTTCTGTAAGCATATCTATTACCTCTTGATTTCCTAGATATACTTGTTTTTTTAGTTTTAGTAATTCTGTAATTTTTTTCCTATCTTCATTCTTCATTGCTTCAGCCAATCTATTAGATATAACTTGTATTGCAACATCAAGTTTCAGATCTTCTTTCATTTTAAGTTCTCCTTTATATTAACATCAAAAATGCATATGCAAATGGTGCTATAAAAATTACGCTATCTAATCTGTCAACCATACCGCCGTGTCCTGGTATTAAATCGCTGTAATCTTTTATTCCAACGTGTCTTTTTATGCAAGATGCTGATAGATCTCCTATTTGGCCTATTATACTTAATAATATTCCTACTAAAGTAACTATTATTACATTTATATTAAATCCTGCAAATTTGTTTAGTAAAATTGTATATATAACTATCAGTATAGTAGCTCCAAGAGTTCCCCCTATGCATCCTTCTATTGTTTTATTTGGGCTAATATCTGTAAAGTGATGTTTTCCAACTGCTTTGCCTGTTAAGTAAGCAAATACATCTGTTAACCAAGAAGCTAAGAAAACGTACCAAATTAAGAACTTGCCATTGTTCAATCCTCTAATTATAGATAAAAACATTAGCATCAGTGTTATGTAACAGATTCCAAAACAGGTAATTACTATGTCCATTACACTTGATTTTGTTTTTTTGGTTATTAATAGAGTAAATGCTAGTAATAATGATACTGCAATAATTCCTGTTACAAGCATTATTCTATATTGTTCTGGAATTATATGTATGAACATTATGGCTATTGCAGATAAGTATCCTATCCATCTTATAGGATGATATCCTTTTTGCTCAAATGCGTGGAATAATTCATATATACTTCTTAAAGCTACTATTCCCACAAAAACGTCTACAACATAATCGTTTCCTAATAAAAATACTGCAAGTGTAATTGGCAATATTATAATTGCTGATAAAACTCTTTTCATTTTGTTATTTCCCTTCGTTACTATTTATTTCCTCCGAATCTCCTAGTTCTCTTTTGGTATATTTGTATTGATTCGATTAAATCCGAATTACTGTATTCTGGCCAATATTTAGGTGAGAATATAAATTCCGAATATGATAATTGCCAAGGTAAGAAATTGCTTGTTCTTTCCTCTCCACTAGTTCTTATAAGCATATCTGGGTCTGGTTGATTTGCTGTATATAAATTTTTAGCAAACATTTCTTCATTTATATCTTTTATGCTTATTTCATTATTTAATACTTGTTGAGCAATTTTTTTGGTTGCTGTTACTATTTCATCACGACCACCATAATTAAAAGCTATATTCAATACCATGCCTGTATTATTTTTTGTTTTTTCTTCTACTTCTTTTATTTCTTTATATAGCTCTTTTGGAAGTTCTTCTATTTTTCCTATTACTCTTACTTTTATGTTCTCATCATTAGATTTAAAGAAGTCTATTATGTAGAATTTAAGCAGTTTCATTATTGCTCCAACTTCTTCTTGTGATCTTTTCCAATTTTCTGTTGAGAACGCATATACTGTCATATATTTTATTCCAAGTTTGTTTGCATATTTTGATATTCTTTTTAAATTTTCTGCGCCTTCTTTGTGTCCTTGTGCAGTTGTAAGCTTATTTGCTTTTGCCCATCTTCTGTTGCCATCCATAATTATTGCAATATGTTCTGGTAAATTTTCCATATCTATTACTTTGCAAATATCTTCTTCCATTAAAACACAACTCCTTTAAACTGTCATTATTTCTTTTTCTTTTTTAGCTAATAATTCATCGATTTCTGCAATTTTGGTATCTGTCATTTTTTGAATTTTTGTTTCAGCTGCTGTTAAGTCATCTTGTGTCATTTCATTATTTTTTTGTGCTGTTTTTGCCATATCCATTCCATCTCTTCTAATTGCTCTTATTGCAACCTTTGATTCTTCAGCTATTTTTCTAATATCTTTTACTAAGTCTTTTCTTCTTTCCTCTGTTAGTTCTGGGAATGCAAGTCTTATAACTTTTCCATCGTTGTTAGGATTGATTCCTATCTCGGCTATGTTTATTGCTTTTTCAATTTCTTTTAACATGCTAATATCCCAAGGTTGTATAAGTATCATTCTTGGTTCTGGAACTGATATTCCTGCTATTTGGTTTATTGGAGTAGCAACTCCATAATAATCAACTGTTATTTTGTTTAATATATTTGGGTTTGCACGACCTGCTCTAACCTCTGATAAACTTTCCTCAAATACGCTAATTGTTTTTTTCATTTTTTCTTCAATACTATTAAAATCCATAATTTTTTACCCCTTTTCTTTTATTCGCCTTGTACTAAGGTTCCAATTTTTTCGCCTTTTACTGCTTTTTCTATATTTCCTGGTTCACTCATTGCGAACACTATTAACGGAATGCTATTGTCTCTACATAATGATATTGCTGTTGAATCCATTACTTTAAGATTTTTACTTAATATATCTAGATAAGTTATATTATCATATTTTATTGCTCTTGCATCCATCTTTGGATCTGCTGAATATACTCCATCAATTGTTTTTGCAACTAATATTGCATCTGCTCCTATTTCTGTTGCTCTTAAAGCAGCTGCTGTATCTGTTGTAAAATATGGGCTTCCAGTTCCACAAGAGAATATTACTATTCTTCCATTTTCTAGATGTTGCAATGCTTTTCTTCTTATGTAAGGTTCTGCTATTTGTCTCATCTCTATTGCTGTTTGAACTCTTGCTTCCATTCCATGAGCCTCTAACGCATCTTGCAATGCTAAGCTATTCATTACTGTTGCAAGCATTCCCATATAGTCAGATGTTGCTCTTTCCATTTCTTTGCCATTTTTGCCTCTCCAGAAATTTCCGCCTCCTACAACAATAGCAATTTCAACTCCCATCTTTTTTACTCTTTTGATTTCATTACAGATTCTATCTAATACAAATGAATCCACGCCAGTCTTCTGTTCTCCTGCTAAAGCTTCTCCACTTAGCTTTAACAAGATTCTTTTATACTTGGTTTCAGCCATGTTTTTACTCCTTTACCTAGTTATATTTTAATCTTCCTTATTCTATCATATATTAAAGATAAATTGTATCTTTTTTTGAAATTTTATTAATTTTTTTTATTTTTTTGTTCAAACTAATTATATATATTTAAAAGGATGAAGAAAATGAAAAATTCAATATTATTTAAAGTATTATTTTTCCTAGCTTTTTTAGGATTATTCTGTTTTGCAGTTGTTTTTGTTTATTATATTTATGATGTCAACAAAAGAGACAATTTATCCAAAGAACTTGCTACAACTTATTCTATATCATATTTATATTCAGACTCGCCTTCTTATAGCACTAGTTTGAATGGTACTTCCGCGCCTAAGAAAAGTGAATCTTTTGTTGTGGGCATTATAAAGATTGATAAAATAAAACTTGATTATCCCATCTTATCCAATTCTTCCGAGGAATTATTAAAAATTGCTCCTTGCAGATTTGCTGGTCCTTTGCCTAACGAGATTGGAAATTTATGTATTGCCGGTCATAATTATATAGACAATACTTTTTTTGCAAAAATTAGTAGTCTGGAGCAGGGAGACCAAATAGATATATATGCAAATAATGGCTCTCACGTTTCCTATATTGTTGCCGATAAAAAAGAAGTTTCTTCTGATAATATGAGCTGTACTTCTCAAAATACTAATGGTCAAAGAGTTGTAACTCTAATGACTTGTAATAGTATAAAGCAAACCCGAATAATCATAACAGCCTATGAGAAGGCATAAAAAAACTATTGGCAAATGTATAACTTTGTCAATAGTTTAACGAACAATTATATATTAAATTATTTTATATTATAGTCCCTTATTTTTCTGTATGCATATATTGCTGATATAGCACATACTACCATTAATATTGCTACAACGTATCCATCTGTTACTCCTGTTTTTGGTAATGTGTTAGTTGTATTTGTAGTATTATATGTTGTTGATGTGTTTAAAGGAGTATAATTTTGGCTAGTTGTATTCTCTGTTGTGTTTTCCACTGTGTTTTGTGTATTTGATGAATCTCCTCCTATTATGATAGCTGGTGTTTCATCGTTTGCAGCAAATACAAGTGTTGAACTAGCTACGATTACTAATGCTAAAACAATTCCTATAATTAATTTTGAACTACGTTTCATCATGTATGTTCTCCTTTTCTTAAATTATTTTTATTATTATTTACAGTTTTAATTTTACTATTCTTTTTTTAAATAGTCAACTATTTAAAATTATATTTCCATTACAATATTATTACACATATGTAACATTTATTCTTGTTACTCTTGTGTATATGGTAATATAGCTATTTGTCTTGCTCTTTTTACTGCTATTGTAATATCTCTTTGATGTTTAGCACAAGCTCCTGTTGCTCTTCTTGGTAATATTTTGCCTTTATCATTGATAAATTTCTTTAATTGATCTGCATTTTTATAATCTAGAACTAATTCTTTATTTGCACATAATGGGCAAACTTTTTTTCTCATTTTTCTAAATTTTGGATTATAATCTTCATCACCATTATTTCTTCTATTTTGTCTTTTATCTGCCATTAGTCTTTCCCCCTAACTTTTATTATTTAGCTTAAAATGGTAAGTCATCTCCTGATGATACTTCGAATTCTGAGCTTTCGCCAGCAGAGCCTGTTGCATCTGTTCCGAAGCTTGCCCCAAAATCTCCTGTTGTGCCATCTCTTTTGCTATCTGCAAAATATGCTTCTTCTGCAATTACCTCTGTTATATAATGTTTTTGGCCTTTGTCATCATCCCAAGTTCTTGTTTGTAATCTTCCAATTACTGCAACTTGTTGACCTTTTTTAAAATATTTGCTTACAAATTCGCCTGTTTTGTTCCATGCAACTATGTTTATAAAGTCTGCTTGTCTTTCTTCTCCTTGTCTAGCAAATCTTCTGTTTACAGCAAGTGAAAAAGAAGCTACCAATGTGTTGCTTGTTTGTGTGTATCTTACTTCTGGGTCTCTTGTTAGTCTACCCATTAAAATTACTTTGTTCATAAGTGACCTCCATTTTTATTTTATTATTCTCCTACATTGATTGTCATATATTTTATAACATCATCAGTAATTCTGTAGTTTCTTTCTAGTTCAGCTATTAAACTAGGATTTGCTGTAAAGTTTAATGTTACATAGTAACCTTCTGCATTTTTCTTTACAGGGTAAGCTAATTTCTTTTTACCAAGATTTTCAGCTTTTTCTACTTTTCCATCTTTATTAATCATATCTGTGAATTTTGTTGTTAATTCATTAACTCTTTCTTCTTCAACAGCTGGATTAATAATGACTATACTCTCGTATTTATTCATTATTTTCACCTCCTCATGGATTTATAACCTACATATTGAATGTAAGTAAGGATTTTAATGGTTGCCCATTAAAAAGCAGTGCTATTATGCACTGCTTTATTGTATCACAAAATTGTTTTCATTGCAATACTATTTTGTTAATTTGCTATTGATAGTTCCATAGCCTTGTATTAATGGTATTGAATTGTTATAAGCAGACCAATCCTCTTCCTGTCCATTTATTGTATACAAATCCTCAATAGTTATGTTTGAATTTAAATATACTATTGGTCTAACTGCATAACAGTTCGCGCACCATGCATCGTACGAGAAAAATAGTGTTCCTGCCACTTGAACTTTACCATTAACTACACTACCAGGATCAAAGAACGCACCGTTAGAATCAGCCCCCACACTAGGAGACGCCAACCAATATGATTTTGCATTTTTATCGGCTTTTGTAGTTTTATCAAATAACATATTTTGCAATGTAGCATCTATTTTTAGTCCGCTCCATTCATACATATAAGCTGTTGCCGGGGAGGTCTTTGTTCCTTCAGTCGCCTTCGTTTTATTGTTTACATAACCTTGCGGTGTATAATCTCCTGTTTTATATGTATATTGATTTCCAAGTACTTGTAATATATCTAGATTTGTGTTTGGGTTTGAATTCGCGTATACTTTCTTATTTTTATAATCTACCGTTACTCCTATTAGTCTATTTATCTCTTCTGCTGTTATGCTTTGTGCTGTTCCTAAATTTGTGCTATATATTCCACTTATATTATTGAGAACTTTTTTGCTGTTTATATAGCCTTTAGCCCCTTTTAATACTAGATATGGGGATTTTTCCCATTTTTCTGTTGTACCACTTGTTTTCATCTCTTTCTTTATTGGACTTTGTGAAATTAACATTAGTTTTTTCCCTGTTTCATCTAGTCCTAGTACTTGCCAGTATGTTTCTTTTGTTGCTATATATTTTTGATCTCCCCATCCATTTTCGCTTGTTACTGTTGTATATGTTTTACTTTTGTCCACATAATCATTATAATTTAGATAATCTCCAACTTTTATATTTCCTTCTTCAAATGCTTGTACTAGTGTTACATATTTTCTTGTAACTGTTTTTCCAAAATTTACTTCTGTAATTGTTTGGCCATTTATAGTTTGATTTTCTTCTCCTTTAACACTATAATCAGATATTTCGAATGTTATTTGCGCCCCATAGCCAAGTTTAGCACTATCTTCTGGTATTGTGTATTTAGCTGTGATGATATTGTTGTTCCAAGCTAATGTATCAGATACATCTTCTCCATTAATTTTAACAGTTGGCAATTTTATAAAATTTTCTTGTTTATATCTTGATATCATTTTTAGTGTTACTACTTCACCTGTGTTTGCAACTGTTTCGTCCTGGCTATTATTGCTTTTTAGAGTTATTGCTGAAAAAATCGGATACTCAACTTTTGTGTAAAAATCTTTTGCAGTTCCACCTTCTGCAAAATCATCTGTTATTGTATAATGTTTCTGTCCACCAAAAGTTGCACCTTTTAAATAATATACTGTTAGCGAATATTCGTTAACAACATACATATCATCAGTTTCTTCATTTGCTTCGTTGTTGTTTATTCCTCCATTATTTAACGAAATGTTTTCTAATAAGCTAACATTTATTCTATAATAATTGCCATAATCATTCGGATTGATGTCTTCGCTTGGCACTCCATAGTCTGCCAAATTATATGTCTTTGTTTCGTCTATTGGTAAGCTATTATTCTTTAAGTAATATGCTTTCACTTCTTCTGATAGATTAATTATATCTTCTTTTACATAGTTATAATTTCTAGTTTCCATTGTTGATTTTACACTTACGTTTATCGAGAAAGATAAAATCATTAATACTACAATAGTTATTGTCAATGTGACTAACGTTATTCCTTTTTCATTTTTTATTTTTTTCATTTGCTTTTCCTCCAACTTATACTACTTATAATCTTACTATTATTTAATATTTTTTTCAATATTTTTTATTAAATTTTTAGTTTTTTCATGTAGGTTAGTCAATCATTAATACTGCTACTTTTCTATGTTGGCATATTTTTAATAAGTTATTTTAGTTTTTACATATTTACATAACAATACTTGTAAACACAAAAGAAGCACCACACTAGTGGCGCCTTCTTTTAGCTTTTATTATGTCTACTCGACAATTATTTTCACACTGGTGCTCACGCTCTAGAGTCCAGTATTACTTTATTATTAAAGTGGGACGAGAACCGTGTGCTGCCGTTGCCGCTGTCGTCCGGAATGTAGCCGTTGCGGTCTGAAGCTGGGTAGAAAGAGCCATCGCCGTTGTAGTAACCACCCATGTAAACTCGAACGCTGGTGCTGCCCGCCTCTTGAGTCCACTCCAAGCAGTTTCCAGCTAGGTCATATATATTATTTGCCATTGTAAATGTTGTTTTTCCTGTATTTAACTTCGCACTTGTTCCATTTGCTTTTAGTACTGTTGTTCCATCATTTGCTTTTACTGATGTATTATTATAATTTCCCCATGAGCTCGAGTCTTTATTTACTTCATTACTTGTCTTTGCTCCTGAACTTATTAGCCAATTCATCGTTACATCCCACTGGCATCCCCATATCATTCTTGTTTCTACTTTATCACTTGCATTTAATTCTTTACATTTTTTATATAAATTATACCAATTTGTGTTTGTTAATGTTGCTTTATCTTTTTTGACACCTTCTCTTGATAGCTCATATCTTCCTATATAAAAGCCTCCATATTTACTCACACTTTCTATCATTGCTTTATATTCATCTACAAATAATTGCGCTAGTTGCTCTTTGGTTCCTGTTTCTCCTAATATTATTTTACAATACGTATCACTAGCATCATATTCTGTTCCACTTCCAACTAATAAATCCGGCTCACGGTAACTAGTTTTTCCTGGTGTAGTTCTTGAAATTGTTTTTTTATTGCTATCTGTTCCTATTGTTATTGATTTCGAATACAGTTTTGTTTTTACTGCTGTTTCTCCTGTTGTTCCACATAGTGTTTTTTCATCACTTGATTCTTCATACATTGTTGCTAGTGTTGCCTTATCTACTGGTACCCACACCCATTCGTTATTTTTCTCATCTTTTATTACAAGTCCGTGTTTTACTGAATCTTGGCTAGGCGCAGTACTTCCATCTCCCCACGTAGATGTAGCTGTATCTATTGGTATATACCCTTTTGGTATTGTTGGATTGTTCGAATTTCCTTCTTCTCCGTTTATTGTTCCATTT
>OIZE01000307.1_pt1 | contig 42841 bp, 40 predicted proteins | sample 1588421 | NCBI WGS metagenome assembly OIZE01 (sample SAMN03283251) | human gut metagenome | biome: human-associated habitat; material: feces | host: Homo sapiens | place: USA | collected 2013 | reverse complement strand
GTTGGCTGGTGCTTGACCCGCTACAACGTCCATGCTGAATTCAGCGGTTCCAGAATGAAGAACTGGGAAACCAAAGCAGACGGATACACTGTGGACGAAGTAAAAGCAATCCTGGCAGCACAGGGTAAATAATGAAGCTGAAAATCCCTCTCTCTTTTTTCGGAGAGAGGGATTTTTCCCGGGAAATAACAGGAGATTACCGGTGGAAATTTAAAAATAGGAAAACTGATGGCTATTTATACAATTTGGAATAATAAAGCGGTTGATTTTGCAAAGGCGGATGATTATAATAAAGGAAGAAAAACATTTGCAGAGACAAGACGATAAAAAGGAGCTTACAATGGAACAGCAGAAGATTGTATTCGTTAGTCATTGTGCGCTGAATACCGCTGCCAAGGTGCAGCGTTCGCCGCAGGAAGGAGAGCAGGAGGAAAAGCTGCGCAGGGAATTTTTGCACTGGGTCGTCGACCAAGGTATCCAGTTGATTCAGCTGCCCTGCCCGGAATTTACCCTCTATGGCGCAAGCCGTTGGGGTCATGTCAAGGAACAGTTTGACAATCCTTTCTTTCGCGACCACTGCCGAAAAATTTTACAGCCGATTATCCAGCAGATGAAGGGCTACCTTCAGCCGCGTGAGCAGGAAAAGTTTCAGGTGCTGGGCGTGGTCGGTATCAATGGAAGCCCGAGCTGCGGGGTTAAATTCACCTGCTCTGCTCCATGGGGAGGGGAGTTTTCCAGTCACGACGACCTACCACAACTGCTCCGGGATGTCCGCTGTGTGCCGGAACGTGGTGTACTGATGGAGGTGCTGTCGCAGATGATGCAGGAGGAGGGCATCGACCTGCCGATGGTGGGTCTGGACGCCGAGGACCCGCAGCCGTTGTACGAACTGCTGGAAGGGAAAAATAGAAAATAATGGATAAAACAGCTTTTGTATGGAAGGTACATTTTGGTACTGGGGATACAAGGGCTGTTTTCTTTTATAAAAGCTAGCAGCCGTGGCACTGGAATGACAACTGTGAATGAAATGTAAAATAGCTGGAGATGCCTTGACAGATGGCGCATATTTTTCTATCATAAAGATAAATAGTTTAAAATTCAACTATTTTCCTGGAAAACAGGAGAGTCAAGCAAAGGAGAGGTTTTGGATGAAGGATGTGCTGGGCGCTTTTAACCAGCTGCAAAAAGCATATCGAAAATACTGCTATCAGGCGGTTGCTCCTCTGGGCATCAAGATGAGTGAGATGCTGTGTGTCCTTTACCTCTACAATTTTCCAGACGAGGATACCGCACATGCCATCGCACAGTATTCCCAGCTTTCGGCGGGGATGGTGAGCAAAAGTCTGGAAAGCCTGCGGGAAGCCGGCTATATCTGCTCCCAAAAAGATGAACAGGATAACCGAATCTATCACCTTCATCTGACGGAGAAGGCGCAGGAGCTGGTAAAACGACTGCGTGTCGCACAAAGCTATTTTATCAGTGAGGTAGCGCAAGGAATCTCGGGAGAGGAGTTTCGGCAGGTGGCAGAGGTGGCAGAGCGGATGCTGGAAAATCTTGCGGAACATCCGCAGCTTGGTGAGGGAGCAAGGAGCAAAGAAGAATAGGGAATCATACAAGAGGAGGCAGAGCGATGAACGAAAAACAGAAGGATACAAACAGCGGCGCACAGCAGAAGCTGAAGGAAGAAACCACACAACTGCTTTCTGCGGTGGAAGAAGCTGAAAAGGAGCTGGAAAAAAGCTATCGGACACTGGCAGAGGAGCCAAAGGAAAATGGGGAAAATGCTCATCTGGACCAGAAGATTCAAAAGGAGATCGACAGCTTAAAGGAGGTCAACAATGACCTCAAGCAGGCGCATCAGCGCACAATGGCGATGGAGGATGAGCTGAGCGCGCGCTTTCGGGATATGCAGAAGAGCCGTGACCGCAAGTGGTACCGCCTGAACCCGCCGGCAAACGGCACCATCGACCTGGAGGAGCGCCAGCGCAAGCATTTTGCGCAGGGTATCAACGGCTATAAACTGATGCTGGTTTGCTTTGTGGGCAGCTTTGCAGGCGTAGTGGTAGAATCCATCTGGTGCATCCTGCGCCACGGCTATCTGGAAAGCCGGGCGGGATTGGTATACGGACCGTTTAACCTGTTGTACGGAGTGGGTGCGTTGACCTTGACCCTTGCACTGTACCGTTTCCGAAATCGCGGGCGCTGGCTTTCCTTCCTGGGAGGAATGCTGGTCGGCAGCGTAGTGGAATATGTCTGCTCCTGGGGACAGGAATTGATTCTGGGTTCTCGCTCGTGGGATTACAGCCGGATGCCGTTTAATCTGAACGGCAGAATCTGTCTGCTCTATTCCTGCTTCTGGGGTGTGCTGGGTGTACTTTGGATTAAGGACATCTACCCGCGCATGGCAAAGTGGATTTTAAAATTGCCCAACCGCTTTGGCAAGATTGCAACCTGGTGTGTTGCTGCCTTCTTGGTGGTCAACTGCGTGGTTTCGATGGTCGCAGTTTACCGCTGGTCCGAGCGTGTCCATGATGTTCCTGCTTCCAACAGCTTCTGGGAGATGGTGGATGAACGCTTCCCCGACGAACGAATGGAGCGGGTCTATGCCAATATGAATTTTGGTAAGTAGCTACCCGGGAACACAACAATTCTATCTATCATACAAACAGCCGGCTGGAGCGCAACAGCTTCCCAACCGGCTGTTTATTTTTATGGAGCAGATAGACGGCTGGTGCCCTGCCGGAAGTTTGTTTGATTTGCATGAAAAAAGTTCTCCGAAAGTTATTTGCCTGTTCATTGTTCGGTCTATCTTTATCCAAAAGTATGGGATAAAATAATCCATCATATAAAGGAGGTCAAAAGGTTCTATGATTGATTATCGTGAAGCGGGAACAAAGGATTTTAATCGCATTGCCCAGTTATCTGCCAAATCATTTGGACATTATCCCTATTTTGACTGTGCTTTTCGTAACGCATTTAAAAATGAAGAAAGCTACAACACTTATATGGAAAAGCTGCATCGGGTCAATATCAAAGCCAATGCACAGCAGAATAAATGTTTTGTTGGCGTAAAAGATGGGGAGATTGTTTCTGCGGCGTTGATACAAGACCCTGCAAAAAAGAAGGCAGATGTTGAGGATTATGTAAAAGTCGGAGGTTTGAGCCTGGTTTATCCGGTTGGTCTTTCAAAAATTTTGGATTTTTTCCATTTTTCAGAAGATGCACGTGCAGATTGTGACCGTAAACACCCATCCGCGTGGTATCTCGAAGTCCTGGCAGTGGATAACTCGATGAAGGGTTGTGGCTTGGGAAGTGGTATGTTGCAGGATTGCCTCATTCCTTATGTTCAAAAGCAGGGCGGACAGGAGCTGACCCTCATCACCAACACCGAGGGCAACCGCAAATTTTATGTAAAAAATGGATTCCAGGAGTTTTCTCAGCGTACCTTAGAGAAGAACGGTCAAAGAGTTGGAAACTGGAGCTTTTGTATGGATATTCCGAAGCAACAGAATATAGCTTGAGTCATATCGACCTACTGAAATGGATTGGGAAGCGGGACGGTTGCGCGTAAAGAGTTCGGAATATCCCAAAAGGGATATAGTGAAAAACGGATGTTCAACTATACAAAAGTTTCATTCATAAAGCAAAGCAATGTGTATACGGGAAAATCTTTTCTCGCAGTATGGGCATGGATTCTAATAGAATTGGATAGACGGTATCGCCGCTTATTCTGGAAACGGTGAAATCGACTTTTTAAAATAGTATTTTATACAAGCAAAAGAACAGTGACCTGTTTTACAGGTCACTGTTCTTTTGTACTCGTATTTGTCGAGGAGGTATGGGTGCAATTCGGATTTTTGAATATGTTGAATTTTAGCCTGTTCGCTTTAAGGTCTAAGATGCCAAGAAAACGATATTGTGCCGAAAGAAGGAAGGAAAGATTCACCACAAACAGACAAAAAGCTGACATTTTATGTAATGGACAAACAAATCAGCAAACTTTTGGGCATATCCTGAAAGGAGAGCATTTTTATCAAATGATTTTGGAGGGATGAACGATGTATACTGCAATGGTACTGACCGCCCTGTGCAACATGATTTATCTTGCACTGCATGTGACCGGAAGCAGTTGTTTTCCGCAGCCGCTGAGCAAGGAGGAAGAGCAGGAGTGTCTTAGGCGAATCGAGCAAGGGGATGAAGAGGCAAAGAATGAGCTGATTGAACACAATTTGCGGTTGGTGGCGCACATCATTAAGAAGTACTATGCCAGCTACCGTGATCAGGAAGATTTGATTTCGATTGGAACGATTGGGCTGATCAAAGCAGCTTCTACCTTCAATAGCAGCAAGGGAACAAAATTTGCGACCTATGCAAGCAGGTGTATTGAAAATGAAATCCTGATGTATTTCAGGCAAAAGAAAAAGACGATGCAGGATGTTTCCATCAACGACCCGATTGACATGGATAAGGATGGAAATTCGATCACCCTGATGGACATTGTACAAAGTGACGAGAATATTGTGGAAAGCATTGATTTGAGTATCCAGTCACAAAAACTTTACCATTTTTTGGAAACCAACCTCGAGCCGCGGGAACAAAAAATTCTTTCCTATCGCTATGGCTTGTACAACCTCAGACCGCTGCCACAGCGGGAGGTGGCAAAAAAATTGGATATTTCCAGGAGCTATGTATCCCGCATCGAGAAAAAAGCGCTGGGGAAGCTGAAGACCTGCTTTGACAAAACGGGGGACAGGGAATGAGAAAACGGAAATTCTGCAAATAGGATAAAAGGAGAGGTCAGGGAATTTGAAGTGACCTCCAAAAGTTAGACAATATTTTGAAGTAAAAATTGTTCAAGCAGCCGAAAGGGCTTGCTGTCTGTGAATTGCAGGCGGCAAGTCCTTTAGCTTTGCCTTGATTCTGTGTTTTTTAATTCTTGTAGCACAAAACAGCTGTGGCAAAGGTTTGGGTGTGAATAAATGGGATGTACTTGAGCTTGTGATGATTTAAAAAAGGGCACAGGTCATAAAAATGATGAGGATTTACAAATAAAAAGTTTAGAAGAACATGCAGTTGTCCGCTTAAAGGGGTATATTGAAGGGACAGAGAAAAACACTGACATCTTTTCAGGAGGGACTTTTATGAACACAAACAATATCTTTGAACGGATTCGCGAACAGTTTTCGGAAATGGCAGGCTCTACGCAGGAGCATCAGCGCCTACTGGAGCTGCTCAAACAGATGGAGGGCAAACAGGTGAACCTGCTGGTCACCGGACCGACTGGAAGCGGAAAGAGCAGCACCATCAACTCCCTGTTCAATATGCGCGTCGCAGAGGTTGGGGCAGGAGTGGACCCGCAGACCAAAGACATCGACTGCTACAAGCTGGAAAATCTGGTCATCTGGGATACGCCCGGATTTGGGGACAGTGAATCTGCCGACCGAGAGTATGCACGGCAGATCATCAGCAAGCTGGAAGAAACAGACAAACGACGGGAATTTGCTCATCGACGTGGTCCTGGTTGTTCTGGATGCTTCTTCCAAGGATATGGGCACAGCTTATCGACTGATCGGGGAAACCATCCTTCCTCATTTGGACTCGGATGCCGGGCAGCGCATTTTAGTTGCAGTCAATCAGGCAGATGTAGCGATGAAGGGAAACCATTGGGATTACGAGAAGAACCTGCCGGATGAAACCTTGCAGAAATTTCTGGAGGAAAAGGTTTCTTCCATCCAAAGAAGGATTTTGGAATCAATCGGCTTACAGACTGACCCCATCTATTACTGTGCGGGATACACAGACGAAAACGGGGAACAGAGAAGAGCCTACAACCTGAATAAGCTGCTGCTTCAGATCCTTCGGGCGGTCAAAGGTGAAAAGGTACTTGTGCTGGCAGACAACATCAACGAGGACGAGAGTATGTGGACCGATGATGATGGAAAGGAAAATTACAGCGAATCCATCGCCCGCTCCTTTGGCGATATTTTCAAGGACTGTATCGACGACGGCTTTGAAACCGGCGGTGTAATCGGAGGGATGATTGCCGGGATTCGCGGAGCGATTGTCGGAATGTTGGTGGGTGCAATCGGCGTAAGGATTTGCGGGCTGTTCAAGGGCTTGTTTGACCGATAAACAAAAGGGCAGGATACCAACTGTGGTACCTGCCCTTATTGCATCAGTTCATCGTAAGTTGTGTGGAGGATTTCCTTGATGGCTTTGAGCTGGGTGGCAGAAAAGTGTTTCTTTCCATGCTCCCACTTTACCATCGTTTCCTTGGTGACGTTGAACCCGCGCAGCTGTAGCTGCCGGATGACCTCAATCTGCTTGATGCCTTGAGAAAGGCGAATCCGGCGGATGTTGCTGCCGATGTCAATCTGGTCGTCACTTTTAATTTTTGATTCTGCCACAAACTCACCTTCTAAAGATTGTACACTTGTCTACCTTATTTTAGCTGAAATCTGTGCTAGAATAGAGACTGAAAATGGTCTCTATTTCGAACAAAAAATATTTTTATCGGACAGAAGGATGTCCGGTTCTTTCTTTATAATAAAAAGAGAAAAAGAGAAGGAAGCAGGCAGCTATTGACAGAAGCTACAAAAAAGGGGTAGACTCTAATCGAATGAGCAAATCGCTTATCTCCGAATTATGTGAAAAATAATAGCAATGATAAAGAGGAGCCATCATGAGCGGAGAAAAACAGGATAGGTTAGCGGCGCAGTCAAAATGAAGGATGCCAAGGATACGATAGAGGTTGCGCAGTATCGCCATAAGAAGAATGAGCAGCGTTTTAAGGAAACAGAAGAAGAGACCAATCAAGCGATGGACAAGCTCGGAAGATTGGAGCTGGAAATCACTAAGAGTTTTGGAGATTTTGCGGATCTTTTTGAAAAGATTAAGAACAGACCAACCTTTAAGGAGTACTCAAAAGGCGGTGTGGTTCTTCCCAAATATAATGGCGAGAAATTGAAAGAGGTATCTGTTGGTGCTGGTATTCTTCTGGGAGGTCTTGGAGGAGCAGGAGCAGGTGCAGCAGGCGCATTTGCTGCTTCGGGAGTCACTACGACAGCAGTGATGGCATTGGGTACAGCTTCTACTGGAACAGCAATCTCTTCGCTAACTGGAGTAGCGGCAACCAATGCAACGCTAGCTGCATTGGGAGGAGGTTCTATTGCGACAGGCGGAGGAGGAATGGCACTGGGCACGACAATTTTGGGAGCTTCTACCTTAGGCGTAGGGCTTTTGGTAGGTGGCATTATTTTTAATGTTACAGGCGGAAAGTTGTCAGAAAAGGCAGATGAAGCGTGGGAACAGATGGAAGAGGCAGAGGGAAAAATAAATGAAATCTGTGCCTATCTGGGAGAGCTGTGCGCAGCCTCTGAAAAATATTATGAATGTCTTTACAAGGTAAATAATATGTACCAGTTTTATCTGTTTAATCTGAGACAGATGGTAGAGGTTCAGGGAAATTGTGACTGGAATGATTTTACCCCAAGAGAAAAGATGATGACGGAGAATACCGTTTTAATCGTAGGTTTGCTGTACAACATGTGTAAAGTGGAACTTGTAAAGAAAAGCACACAGGAGAACGGAATAAATTCTGTGAATACAAAAGCAATCGATAGCTCGATTGACAATGCAAATGTAATGATAAAGGAGAAATTCCATTCATAAGTAGACCAGAAAAAAAGGACAGACTTTTGTCTGTCCTTTTTTGCATACTTTGATGTATTATTGGCGGTGCAGGTTATCGGCAGCCTCCAGACGGCTGAACAGGCGGCGCAGCACAAGGATGGCAGCGGTTGCCAGAATGACCTCGGCGCAGAACTGCGCATAGGCAAGACCGTACAGTCCCACCGTGCTGTTGAGGATAAAGAGCGCAGGGATTTCCAGCACGATCTTTCGCAGGATGGCAAACAGCAGCGATTCCCGTCCCATGCCGACGGCCTGGAAGACACCGACCGCAAGAAAGTCGATGGAAAGGAAAGGCAGACCCAGGCAGAAGCCGCGCATCAGGTGGGTGCCGTACTCGATGATGACCTCATTCTTCATAAACAAGGATACCCAGAAGCCGGGGAAGAGGAAGAAGAGCACAGCCACCGAGATGATGACCGTCAAAGCAGCCTGACGGGCAAAGCTGACGGCGTGCTTCATGCGGGCAACGTTGCCGCTGGAATAGTTGTAGCTGACCAGAGGCATGACGCCCTGCGAGATGCCCTGTGAAACGTACATCGGCACCATGTAGATTTTCTGGCAGATACCGATGGCAGCCACCGCATCCGCTCCGTAGGCGGAGGAGAAGTTGTTGAGGATGGTCATGCCGGTAACGTTGAGCAGGTTCTGGATGGAAGCCGGAACACCAACCGCACACACACCGGAAACGATGTCCCGACGGAAGGAGAACTGCTTGGGGTTGATGCAGACATAGGTCTTTCCGCGCTTGATCAGCAGCAGCACAAAGAAGTACAGGCAGGCAACACAGTTGGAGAGAAAGGTGGCAAAGCCTGCACCTCCGGCACCCATATTCAGTCCCCATGGGAGAATGAAGATTGGGTCAAGGACGATGTTGAGCAGGCAGCCGCTCATTGTGCCGATGCTTGCGTGCATCGCAGCGCCCTCCGAGCGGACCAGATAGGCCATGACCACGTTGAGGATGGCAGGAACTGCGCCGCAGCTGACCGTCCAGAACATATAGGAACGGGTTGCCTCCAATGTGGAAGCGTCCGCACCCAGCAGCACCAGCAGCGGCTGCTGGAAAACAGTGCATAACAAAGAAAAGATGGCGCCGCAGATGACCGAGCAGTAAAAACCGAAGGCGGAGCTGCGGGAAACGGTATCAAAATCCTTTCGTCCCAAAGCACGGCTCATCATACTCGAGCTGCCGACACCGAACAGGTTGTTGACAGCATTGAAAGCAAGCAGGACTGGGGCAGCCAAAGTGACAGCGGCGTTCTGAATCGGGTCGTTGAGCATTCCTACCCAAAAGGTATCGGCAAGGTTGTAGAGGACCATGACCAGCGAGCTGAGAACGGTGGGGACCGCCAGCTGTGCAACTGCTTTCGGGATTGGGGTCTGTTCAAACAGAACGACCTTATCGTTAGATTGTTGCATAATTTTTCATCTCCTAAATTTTTTAATACCCTCAATTATAACACTTTTCGCAAAAAGAAACAAGAGAGTGGACAAGCGGCTGCCTTTGCTGTCGGAAGCGTGGACGGAAAGAAAAAATAGTATACAATCAAGTAAAAAGGAAAAGACATAGGGAAAAGGAAATGATAACGTTAGTCTGAATATAATAAGATGGGCTTTGACTGATACGATTAAAAGTGTGGGAATTATCAAAACCACTAGGAAAATTTATTCGAATCAACGATTCGGTAGGAAAACCCTTGAAATAGTGTGATATAATAAAGTAAGAGAAATGTTCTATGTTATAAAACAAAGAATGGAGAATTTAAATGAACCAACCAAACGAAAAAGCCCTATATGTGATAGATTTCAGCCCCCATGGCAGCAACCAGCAACTCGCATTACATATCATTGTCAGAGACAGCCCAGATAAGCCAGGAACACCTGAACTTTGCTTTTACGATACCAACCGTGGACATATGATCCGTGGAAAGATGAAAAACACCCAGGAACACGGCTTCACATGGACCGACTGGAGAGGTGATGACTGGACATTCCGAGAAGTTACCATCCAGGAGTTCCGCAACAACTTGTGGCAATATGTAGGCAACGGCTACGGCATCGCCAAAGTCATCCATACCACAGAGGACCTGTGGGAATGGTACCGAAAGACATTTCCGATTTAATGTTATCTTCCTTTTTTAAAAGTTATATCACCTTTACCGACAATCCGGGTAAAAAACAAAGCCCACGACCTTACTTATTACGTGTGAAAAAATGTCACGCCAGCAAATGAAGTTTACAGTTTCTGCCTTTCAAAAGTTTTATAAAGATAGTATAATAAAACAGCAGCAAGATGAGAAAGGGTGAAAGAGTGGACGAGGACTTTAATAAAATCATACACGCAACGCCGAAATGAAGCGGCTGACCGAATGGGAACAATCGGAACAGACGTTTGACAGGAAAGGTGAAATTGTATGATCAGTGAACGAAAAGAAAAAACGATATTGAGATTGTCCTTTGTCGCAGGGCTTGCGTTTGCCCTTGTTGAGTTGATTTTTGCCATTTACAGCCACTCGCAGTCGGCGCTGACCGACGCGGTGTACGATGCTTCCGAGCTTGTCTTTATTGCATTGCTGCTGTTTTTGACCCCGCTGTTCCACAAGCCGGTTTCGGAAAAGCACCCCTACGGCTACTTTCAGCTGGAGTCCATCTTTTTGATTGTAAAAGGGGTCATGATGCTTTCGGTTACGCTCGGCGTAGGTGTCGAGGTCATCGAGTCGGCGCTGTCGGGAGGAAACCCGGTCGATGACCTTCAGGTTTCTCTCTTTCAGCTTTGTCTGGGTGTGGCAAGCGTGGTCATCTACGTCATCATGCGCGGGGTGAATAAAAACTCCTCCTCCCCCACAGTGGAGGCGGAACTGATGGGATGGCGGTTGGACATCGGGTACAGCTTGGGGATGTCGCTGGCGTTTTTTGCCTCCTCCTTTTTGGTCAAGACGCCGCTGGCGTTCATCGCACCTTATTTTGACCAGATTATCGCCGTATTGGTGATGGTGTTTATGCTGCCGGAAAGCGTAAAAATGCTGTGGAGCAGCGTGCGGGACATCTTTTTATTTTCGCCCGATGAAGAGCTGGTGGAGCAGATTAAACAGATCTGCACCGAAAGCATGGAGGATTACGCCTTTTCGCCGGTGTTTTTTGACATCACCCGCACCGGCAGACACCTGTGGATAGCGGTTTATTTTAAGGTGTCCTCGGCTACGCTTGCGGTCGAACAGCTGAAAAAAGCTACCGAAGAGGTCAATCAAAAAATCAGCAGCCAGCTGGAGGAATGTACCTGCGAACTGATTTTGGCACCGTAAGAAAAGCATAAAACCAATAAAAAGCAGCAGCCTTCCAGGACCGGAGGGCTGCTGCTTTTATGGAGGAGAAGAAAAAACAGGGGTTGTCGGGAGGAAAAGCCTGTTGTAAAATAAAGACAGAAAAGAAATAAGGAGGGGCGACAGATGATTCTTTTGCCGACGCCAAAACAGCTGGAGGTTTTTGAGGAAAAGTTTGTACTGCGCTATGATGCGTACATCGTGCTGGAGGACGGATGCAGTCCGCTGCACCGCCGGCAGGCATTTTTGTTTCAAAAAAAGATAGAGGAGCGCACCGGGCTTGCCCTGCACCTGACCGCAGGAAAGGCGCGCGATGGAGACATCCTGTTGCGCTATGACCCGCAGATGGATGCACAGCCGGAAAGCTATGCTATTGAAATCGGCAGCCGAGGGGTGGTCCTTGCCGGTTCGGAGCAGGGACTGTTCTGGGCAGTCCAGACCTTCTGCCAGATACTGGAGCAGTACGGATGCTGTCTGCCGCAGCTGCGTTTGCAGGATGCTCCCTCCCTGCCGTACCGCGGCTACTACCACGATGTGACCCGCGGCAGGGTGCCGACTCTGCACTTTTTAAAGCAGCTGGCAGATAAGCTGTCCGAATATAAGCTTAACCAGATGCAGCTGTACATCGAGAACACCTACCTCTTCCGCGATTTCAGCGAGGTGTGGCGCAGCGACGACCCGCTGACACCGGAGGAAATCATCGAGCTGGATGACTACTGCTATGAACGGGGAATCGAGCTGGTGCCATCCATCTCCACCTTCAGCCACCTGTATCAGGTGCTGCGAACCCGACAGTTTTCCTACCTGTGTGAGCTGGAAAACAGCTGTGACGACCCCTTTGACGCCTGGGACAAGCAGGACCACCACACCATCGACATCACCAATCCCGACAGCTTCCCCTTTGTCTGCCGGATGATTGACGAGTACCGTCCGCTGTTCCGCACCCGCTTGTTTAACCTGTGTGCGGACGAAACCTTTGATTTAGGCTTGGGCAGAAGTCAGGAATACTGCCGTCAGGTCGGCAAGGACACCGCCTATGTCGGCTTTGTCAAAAAGCTGTGCGACCACCTCATTCAAAAAGGCTGCCGCCCGATGATGTGGGGGGACATCATCGGAAAATATCCCGATTTGGTGCAGCAGCTGCCCAAAGAGATGATCTACCTCAACTGGGGATATTCTCCGACGGTGAAGGAGGACGAAAGCCGACAGTTTGCACAGGCACAGGCGACCTTTTATAACTGTCCGGGTGTGCTGAGCTGGTCAAGGCTGGTCAACAGCGTGCAGGATTCCTACCGGAACATCCGCAGGATGGCAGAGTATGCCCATCGGTTTGGTGCGGTAGGGCTGCTGAACACCGACTGGGGAGATTTCCACCACATCTGCCACCCGACCTTTAGCTTTCCGGGTGCGGCAATCGGCGCACAGTTTGGCTGGAGCGAGCAGCCGATGGAGTATGATGAGCTGATGCAGTCTATCTCGGTGCTGGAATTTGGGCAGCAGCTCCCGCAGGCAGCCGGTTGGATTGGGGAAATCGACCGGCACATCCTGTACAGCTGGATGGCAATCTGCGTCTTTTATGAGTACCAGACCTACCACAAGCACAAGGGGACCGAGTCGGTCCGGCAGTTTGTGGACAGCCGCTTTTCCTCTGAGCAGACAGCAGAGCAGGTGGAGGAACAAAACCGCTGCCTAAAACAGCTGCAAACCAAGCTGCTGGGCTGTGCTGTACACGCTTTGCCGCAGGGCAGGGAACGGCTCAATGCCTATGTGCTGGCAATCGACGGCTGCTGCCTGTTTAACCAAATGGGAGCGATGGCAGCCAATCTGGAATATCTGCACCGACCGGTCGATGCAGCGCAGGCAGGCGCTCTGGCAGAACAGCTGGAAAACTGGCTCTATTACTACAAACAGCTGTGGAGGACGGTCAGCAAGCAGTCGGAGCTGGGACGCATCGCAGAGGTACTTGGCTGGTGGGCAGACTATCTGCGGACAGTGGACTGCCGCAGCGGTGCGCTGTGCAGGGAGGCAAAACAGGCAGAATGAAGGAAGTCTACATTGGTTCGATCATCCGAAAACGCAGGCAGGAGCTGGGACTGACCCAGGAGCAGCTGTGCCGCGGCATCTGCGAGACAGTGACCCTCTCGAGGATTGAAAACGGCAAGCAGACCCCGTCCCGCAGCAAGCTCAATGCACTGCTGCAACGATTGGGGATGCCCGGGGAACGGTATTATGCGCTGCTCAGTGAGCAGGAGATGAAGATTTCCAACCTGCAAACCGAAATCGTTTCCTGCAACGTGCTGGGTCAGCGGGAGCAGGGTTTAAAAAAACTGGATGAGCTTGAGCAGATGATGGAAGCGGACGATCATCTGACCAGACAGTTTGTGCTGCGTTGCCGGGCACTGCTGGGACGATGGGAGGACGGCAAGCTGGTCCCGTACAGTTTTCGGGAAAAGCAGATGCTGCTGTTTCGGGCAATCAGCCTGACGGTCCCTCATTTTTGTGTACAGGACATCTCCGGCAATCTGTACGGAGTGGATGAGCTGAAGATTATTAACCAGATTGCGCTGGTCTATGCCGATTATGGGCAAACAAAAGCAGCAGTCAGCCTGTACAGCCAACTGCTGCAATATTTGGATGGGCACCTGCAAAGTCTGGAGCAGACCCGCCCGATGAAGATTTTGATCAGCTACAACTATGCGCGGGTTTTGTGTATGGAGCAGCAGAACGAGCAGGCAATTCAGGTCGCCCAACAGGGCATCGAATGTTCGGTGCAGTCGGGTCGTTCCAGCTGCATGGGCGGGCTGCTGTTTGTCATCGCGCAGTCGTTGCACCAGCTGCACCGCGAAGAGGAAAGCAAGCGCTATTTTTACCAGTCCTACTTCTATTACTGCTCGATGCAGGACAACAAAAATGCACAGCTGATGAAGGAGAACATTGAGGAGTATTTTGGCGAGCCGATGCCCTATTGGATGTCACCGGCACCGTCCGGGAACTTGCCGTCCAGCAGCATGATGCCGTAATCCTCGTCGCTTTCGGAAATCTGTGCAGTCAGTGGGTCGATGGTCAGCCTTTGAGCCTTTACCTGTGGCAGGAAGCGGGCAGCGCCCAGACACAGCAAAGCGGCAAGGATGAGGGAAAAACATTTTTTCATGGGAAGTCCTTCTTTCTTTTGTGGATGGAGGTGGATGCTCGTACAACCGAAGTATACAACAGCATCGTTGCAAAATCTGTCGAAAGAAGGCGGAGAATCATGGGCGGATGATATTTTAGGACTAGGATTTTGGCGGAAAATCGTGTATAATAAAGACGAAAAAGCCGAGTGGACGAAGGACCTTCGTCCGATGAAAATGGAATAGGAAAGTGGGGTACTCAAATGAATGTACTGATCATTGGCGGCGTAGCTGCCGGTACCAAAGCAGCGGCAAAAATCAAACGCCTGTCGCCCGATGCACAGGTGACCATCCTGACAAAGGGCAGGGACATCTCCTATGCAGGATGCGGACTGCCGTACTATGTCGGCGGTCTGATTGAGCATAAGGAAGAACTGATTGTCAATACACCTGCAAAATTTACCGCTTTGACCGGAGCAAACGTTCTGGTTGAGCGGGAGGTGACCGCCCTGCTGCCGCAGAGCAGGGAAGCAGTGGCAAAGAATCTGCGCACCGGGGCAGAGGAGCGATACAGCTTTGACGAGTGTATCATCGCAAGCGGCGCTTCCTCCATCATCCCGCCGCTGCCGGGAGTATCCCTGCCGGGTGTGTTCACCATCCGCACACCGCAGGATGCCATCGACCTGCGGGAGTATTTGGAGCAGAACAATGCAAAGCGTGCCGTGGTCGCAGGAGGCGGCTTCATCGGACTGGAGATGGCAGAAAACCTGATGGAACAGGGTCTGTCGGTCACCGTCATCGACATGGCAGAGCAGATTATGCCCGGCTTTGACCCGGAGATGGCAGAGCTTGCCAAAAATCACCTGGAAAAGCAGGGCATCAAGGTCCGCCTAAACACCCGTCTGGAGGCAGTGACCGGCACCACACAGGCACAGGGCGTGCAGGTGGCAGGAGAAGAGCTGAAGGCGGATGTGGTCGTCCTGTCGCTGGGCATCCGTCCAAACACCGCCTTTTTGAAGGAGAGCGGCATCCGGCTGATGCCGAACGGAACCATCGCAGTGGATGCACAGATGCGCACCAATCTGCCGCACATCTATGCAGCAGGCGACTGTGTTACCGTCAAAAACCGTCTGACCGGAGAGGACACCTGGTCGCCGATGGGTTCCTCCGCCAATATGGAGGGCAGAATATTGGCACAGGTGCTGTGCGGGGAAGAAGCCTCCTATCCGGGTGTGCTGGGCACCGCAGTGGTCAAGCTGCCGCAGCTGAATGCAGGACGCACCGGCTTGAGCGAGCAGGCAGCCTGCCAGGCAGGATATTCGATAATTTCGGTCACAGCGGTCACCGACGACAAGGCACACTATTACCCGGGCTCGAACCCGTTCATCATCAAGTTGATTGCCGACCGCGACAGCAAAAAACTGCTGGGCGTGCAGGTTTTGGGTGCAGGCGCAGTGGATAAGATTGTGGACGTTGGCGTGGTCGCTCTGACGATGGGCGCAACAATCGACCAGCTGCAAAATATGGACATGGCGTATGCGCCTCCGTTTTCCACCGCCATCCATCCGTTTGTTACCGCTGTCAACCTGCTGGAAAACAAGCTGGCGGGCAAGTTAGACAGCATCACTCCGCTGGAATTTTTGCAGGGCAAGGCAGAGGACTACCGAATCATCGACGCAGCCATTCAGCCAAAAATTGCCGGCGCACCGTATGTGAACCTGACAGAGGTAAACGGCGAGGTGAAGGGTCTTGGCAAGGAAGAAAAGCTGCTGCTGGTCTGCGACAAGGGCAAGCGCGCCTACCTGCTGCAAAATCGTCTGCGCCACTTTGGCTACACCAACACCAAGGTGTTGGAGGGCGGTTTGACCGTCAACCGGATGCCAAAGCAGAGCGGTCAGGTGACCATCAGCGCCGAGGACATCAAGCGGGTCAAGGCGTGGGGATTTTTGCATAACAAAGGTACCGACTGCTTCAATGCCCGCATCATCACCCGCAACGGAAAAATCACCGCAGAGGAAAGCGCCTGCATCACCGAGGCAGCGCAGCGCTTTGGCAGCGGCGAGCTGGAGATGACCTCCCGTATGACCATCGAGATTCCGGGCGTGCCGTTTGATAAAATTGAAGAGCTGCGCGCCTTTGTAGCGGAGTACGGTCTGGAAACCGGCGGCACCGGCTCGAAGGTAAGACCGGTGGTTGCCTGCAAGGGTACCACCTGTCAGTACGGACTGCTGGACAGCTTTGACCTCTCCAGAAAGATTCACGACCGCTTCTATAAAGGCTACGAATCGGTCAAGCTGCCGCACAAATTCAAGATTGCCGTCGGAGGCTGCCCGAACAACTGCGTCAAGCCAAACCTCAACGATTTGGGCGTGGTCGGTCAGCGCATCCCGGGTTTTCAGGCGGACATCTGCCGCGGCTGTAAGGTCTGCCAGGTGGAAAACACCTGTCCGGTCCATGCAGCAAAGGTGGTGGACGGCGTTCTGAAGATTGACCCGAACCTGTGCAACAACTGCGGTCGCTGCATCGGTACCTGCCCGTTCAAGGCAATGCCGACCGGCGAGTATGGATACCGCATCTATATCGGCGGACGCTGGGGTAAGAAATATGCCCACGGCAAACCGCTGGACCCTGTGTTTACCTCGGAGGAAGAGGTGATGCAGGTCATCGAGAAGGCAATCCTGCTCTTCCGCGAACAGGGCAAGACCGGCGAGCGTTTCTCGGATACCATCGAGCGTCTGGGCTTTGAAAATGTCCAGAGCCAGCTGCTGGGTTCCGAGCTGCTGGAAAGAAAGGACCAGATCATCGGCGCGAAGCTGCATCTGGTCGGCGGCGCAACCTGCTGATTTCTAATTAAAAAAAGGGAAGCATCCGAAGGGAGCACACCCATAAGGAAGTAATTGTTAAGTTGCAAGACAGCATAGCGGTTTGCTATGCTGTCTTGCTTTTTGTTGCCTTTAGGCTGGTTCTACCAGGGGTAAATAAAAAAGCCTTGGCAAATAAATTGATGGAAACTAGTAGTAAGCAACATAAATAGATGTAATTTCCTTAAAAGAAAATCTTGTGAGAAAAAACATATAAAAGGTTAGAAAGCACTGTAAACCTTAAAAAGACACGCATGACTGGTTTACCAGTTGCGGAGCGAGCGATGCGATGATATTTTCAGTACCCCTTCGAGGGGTCAGCAAGTACTGACCCCTCTGGGGTCTGAGCAAACCACTAGTAAACTAGTGGTTTTGATTCTCTGCCGTTCAATGGTCTGCTTATTCTCGTCCTGTTCCAGTTCTCCGATAAAGTTCCATACAATCTGTATCTTCTGTCTGCGGTGTCCGCTTGATTTATCCGGCGCATGGACGATGATTTTCTTTACAAACTCATTGACGATAGTGGGAGTTAATTTGGTTATTCTCACATACTTGCGGATGATGGCGGTGAAGCTGTCAAAATCGCTTTTATTCTGTTCGTAGGTATCGACTTCTTGTTGTTCTGCCTTTACCTTTTCCGTCAGCTCTTTTTGTTCTGCTTCATACTCTGCGGACAGCTTCAAAAATCGCTCATGGCTGATTGTGCCGTTGATGTCGTCCTCATAAATCCGCTTGAAAATCCGGTCAAGTTCTGCAATCCGTTTTCTTGCCTGTCCGACCTCACGCCGTTTGCGTTTTATGTCCTTTTCCGCTTCATCAAATCGCTGTTTCTGTATCAATTCCATAAAAGCAGTGATGTCCTCATAGAACATGGCAGTTACGGCCAATATCTGATTGAGAACGATTTTCCGCAGGACTTCTTCTCTGATGAAGTGTGCCGTACAATCTCCTGTATTGAGACGAGATTTGTCAAGGTGATTTTCTGATAAAAAAACACTTTTTTTAGAAGGCTTTATATACAGCACCCTTTATCATAAATCTCTGTATTTACAATAAAAAAAGACCAGCGTATGGATATAATGCAATCTCAGCGCTGGTCTTCTCTAATGTTGGTCTATTTCTCACAAAGAGACACCTTAATAATTTTCAGGATGTAAAAATACTGTATTTATCCAAACAGAATGATAAATGACATTTCCGAATATACAATCAAATCTTTACTCTACCCGCAGCATTCGATAACCAACACCGATATGTGTCTGAATATATTTGGGGGACTCAGGGGTTGTTTCTATTTTCTTACGAAGAGTCGCCATAAAGACTCGAAGAGAAGCAATATCATTTTCCCAGCTGTGCCCCCATATTTTTTGTGTAATGTAGGTGTGGGTCAGAACCTTTCCTACATTTTGAGAAAGGATACACAACAGTTTATACTCGATTGGTGTCAAATGTAATTCCTGCTCATTCAAGTAAGCACATCCAGCGGCATAATCAATCCGAAGCTGTCCATTGGAAAAGACTGCTGCACCTGCCGAAGATTCGCTTTCCATCATTGCAATTCTCCGCTGGGTAACACGAAGGCGAGCCAATAGCTCTTCCACAGAAAATGGTTTTGTAAGATAATCATCTGCACCAGCATCCAAAGCGTCTATCTTATCGGTATCTTCGCTCCTTGCGCTAATGACAATAATTGGCATATTAGACCATGTTCTGATTTTTTTGATCACATCCACGCCGTCTATGTCCGGTAAACCCAAATCCAAAAGCACAATATCCGGATTGTGGGAAGATGCTTCTAAAATTGCAGCCTTCCCATTGGGAGCCGTTAGATGCCGGTAATCATGTGCCTTCAATGTGGTTGTAATCAAATTTTTCACGGAAGAATCATCTTCCACAACTAAAATAAGTGGTTTATTCATGTATTTGCGCCTCCTCAGCAGGTAATGTGAATGTAAACACTGTTCCATGTGGTATGTTATCGGAAACAGAAATCGTACCGCCATGTGCATGGATAATCGATTTGCATAACGACAGTCCCAATCCTAAGCTACGCCGGCTATCTGCAATCTTATTCGCACCACTATAAAACATATCGAACACTTTCGGTTTCAGCTCATCTGGAATTCCTTCCCCATCATCTGCTACAGTAACAATCACATGCTCGTCTTGCTTCCTTGTTTTTATCTGAATATGCGAGCCTTTTGGAGTATACTTAATGGCATTGTCTACAATATTGATAATGACCTGAACGATCAGTCTGGCGTCTATTTTAGCAAGGATAAAATCTTCTTCATGTTCTACCGTAATGCAATGCTCTACACTTTTACGATTTACATGGTGCAATGCCTCCGCAATTACTTCATCTATCAAATTTGCAGACGCACGAATATTCAGCCGCCCTTCCTCTATCCGAGTAACGGCGAGAAGATTTTCCACAAGATTAATCAACCACATGGAATCGTCGTAAATATCGGTGTATAGCTGGAGCTTGGTATCTTCGTCAAAGGATTTTCCGTTTGACAAAAGATTGCTGGCATTGCCGGAAATAGAAGTCAGGGGAGTGCGAAGGTCATGGGAAATCGCCCGTAGAAGATTTGCCCGAAGCTGTTCATTTCTGGCAAGAATTGCCGCTTCCTCTTTCTCCCTGGCGTTTTTCTCATTTTCCAGTGACATTGCACACTCACCAAGAATCGAAAGCAAAATGCTGTTCTCAAAAGCATCCAGAGGCTGTTGGCCAATGACGATTCCCACCACACCGTACACTCTGTCCATAATCCGGACAGCAAGATAAAGGCATTTTGCATCAGAAAGTGTATCTGTGGTAGCGCCTGCATGTTTGTTGTTTTTCAAAACCCACTTTGCCACCCCTTGTTCATTTACAGATAGGCAGCTGTTATCCAAAACATTCCCGTCCGGTGAAAAAGTACGCGCTTCTCCAAGCAAGCCATTTTCTACAGGATAAAACACAATCCCCCTCCCAAGCAGCTTGACAAGCTGCCTTGATGTGGCAGAAATAATATCCTCTTGATTTTTTTCCTGCTGCAAAATCTGATTCGTGTCAAATAAAACCTTGGTGCGATATGCAGCCTGTGCGGATTGTTTTGCATGATTCTTGAGCTGTGTGGCAAGAGAACCTGTCAGGAGTGCCGCAAGAAACATGATAATAAAGGTAACTGGATATCCCTGATCGTATGCTTCCAATGAAAATCTCGGAACGGTAAATAAAAAATTAAATAGCAAAACGCTCACGATGGAAGAAATGAGGCTGTAAATCCAGTGTGTTGTGATAGCCGAAGTAAGCAGCACTCCCAAGACATACACCGTAATGATATTAGCTTCGGCAAACCCTAATTTCTGAAATAGAAACCCGATGCCACTTGCAGCAAGCAAAATACCGATACTTTTTGCAAGATCGGCTGGCGAATATACCAGGTGCCTGATTCCCTTTGCTTTTTTTGCATAGTAGGAAACAGGGGCAGAAGTTGTATCGGGAATAATATACACATCTAAATTGGGGGCATAGGCAATCAGCTTTTCTGTCAGTGTAGGTTTGCTGAATAAATGCTTTTTCGCAGCTACACTTCGTCCGATCACAATTTTTGATACACCGGAAAGTCTAGCAAATTCTGCAACTTGTAAGGGAATATCATCGCCATATACAGTTTCTATCTTTGCCCCTAATTGTCTGGCAAGATGCACATTATCCTGAAGTCTTTTTTTATCTTCCACTTTCATAGCAGAAAAAGCTGGTGTTTCTACAAATAATGCCGTAAAATCACTGCGGAAAGCATTTGCCATTCTTGCGGCAGTCCGGATTAATTTTGCGTTGGAGGGAGAGGAAGAAAGACACACAAGAATATGCTCATCGGTATGATAATCACCATGACTTTTGATTCTGCTGTTTTCAGTCAGGATATTTACCCGATCTGCACAGCGGCGCAGTGCAATTTCCCGAAGGGCTGTTAAATTTTCTACAGTAAAAAAGTTATTTACTGCCCGCTTTGCCTGGGATTCCCGATAAACATTTCCCTCTTTCAACCGTTCGATCAGCTCCTGAGGTTCAATATCCACAAGCTCTACCTGATCAGCCTGATCGAAAATGGAGTCAGGGATGCGTTCACGCACAAAAACGCCGGTAATAGAAGCAACCATATCATTCAGACTTTCGATATGTTGTACATTAACTGTAGTATACACATCAATTCCGGCATATAACAGCTCTTTTATATCCTGATAGCGTTTTGCATGGCGGCTGCCGTCGGCATTTGTATGAGCCAGCTCATCTACAAGAATCAACTGCGGCTTTCTTTGAAGGGCTGCATCAATATCAAATTCCCGGAGGGTAATCCCGTTGTATGGAACACTTTTACTCGGAAGCACTTCCAGACCATGCAAAAGAGCAGCTGTTTTGGGTCGTGCATGAGGTTCGATATATCCGGCAATCACATCAATTCCACGCTGCTTTGCCTCATGAGCCGCTTTCAGCATAGCATAGGTTTTTCCAACTCCGGCAGCATATCCAAAAAATATTTTCAAACGTCCCCTGGTTTTATCTCGTTCTTCCTCTTGAATGGCTTTCAAAAGTTTATCAGCCATAAGATTATTCTCACTCACAAGTTCTCACCTCTTATCATTACATTAGTTTAGCCTATATCCCATTAAGTTGCAAAAAGGATCTGAATACAGACATTAAGGTTGCATAAAGATTATACAATATAACGGTCTTTTTTTCAAACCAGCTAAATTCTAAGCGATTGCATCACAGAATTTATCATATTGCTTTAACAGTTCGACAAACTGATTTAATTCCCGTTTATATAGATCTCTTTTCCATAATACTTTTATCATAATCGGAGTTGTATCAATCGGATTAATAGGAATGTCAATTACGAATGTACTTAAAGAATTGCGCTTCAACATAATAAGTGCAGACGAGTATTCTTCCTTTTGAATTTCCTGACAATCCGCTGCAACAAATCCTAAATCAAAATTATTTTCTGTCAAACCTTCCTGTATCTCATGTGTATTTCCAGTCATGAAATATATATCGCAATCCGGATTTCTTTTAGAAAATTCTTCCAGCAAATCGGATAAAGAAGCAGCTATGGAAGAATCCTCCATAGCTATACGAAGGGCAGAGGTGTGTTCCATCACTTCCAGCCGACTGTAATTATCGTTTAAGAAATGATCTACCTTATCCATGATATAAAAACCAAAGGCAAACATTGCCACGACTGCACCTATTAAAATAATTTCTTTCCTTCTTTCGCAGCTGCAAGGACCTCAAAGCCACCTGTATTTCTTTCATTTTATCTTTATTTTTATAAAATGTGTATGAGTAAACATTGAAACGCATTAAGATTGTATAAAGGGCAGGAAAAGATTTTTCCTGCCCTTTAACATCTCATCCTGCCATCTTTTCAGTTTTGAAGCAATCCCATTGCTGTACCAAGTTCAATGTTCACTTTTACTACATTCACAGTTTCCTCTCCAAATACTCCTAACAGCTTACCGGTAGTATGATTCTCTATGATTTTACGCACCTGATCTTCCTCCAACCCAGAAGCAGCTACAATACGAGGAATCTGGATTTCAGCTGCCTTTGGAGAAATATGAGGGTCAAGACCGGAGCCGGAAGCCGTCAGCAAGTCAGTAGGAATATCCTCCGGCTTTACATCCGGATTTTTTTCCAGAAAAAGTGCCATATCTGCTTCCACTCGTTCTACAAGCTCAGGATTAGACGGCGCATAGTTATTAGAGCCGGAACCAATTCCGGAAAATTCCGTTCCGTCCTGATAAGTTTGAGTTCCATCCGCATTTTCTATGTATACATTGTAATGATAAGCAGACGGTCGGCTCCACAAATAATAATCTTCTGTAAATTCCTGCCCTACATTCTCTGCTGCCACTGCCTTACCGTTTATCTCTATCAAACTGCCTTCAGCCTGATGCGGGAAAAGAATCGCAGAAATGCCGGAAAGTAAAAGCGGAAAAAGCAGTCCGCAAAGCAACATCAGCACCAGAGATACGCCAAAGGCTTGTCTTGTATAATGCAACATTCCTTTTATATTCTCTTTCATGAATAATCAACCTCCTATTACAGTCCCAGCAGTGCCAACAATGGGTGAATGATCATATCAATTAACTTAATACCCACAAAAGGTGTAATGACACCGCCAACACCAAAAATCATCATATTCCGCAACAGCATTTTCCCTGAAGACATGGGACGATATTTTACGCCTTTCATTGCCAGTGGGATCAGACACGGTATGATAATCGCATTGAAAATCAAAGCGGAGAGGATGGCGCTGTATTGCGTAGCCAAATGCATGATATTAAGAACCCCTAATTCAGGGATCGCCCTCATAAACATCGCCGGAATAATAGCAAAATACTTTGCTATATCATTGGCAATGGAAAAGGTAGTTAAGCTTCCCCTTGTAATCAGAAGCTGCTTACCAATCTCCACGACTTCCAGAATTTTTGTAGGATCGGAATCCAAATCCACCATATTGGCAGCCTCTTTTGCCGCTGTTGTACCACTGTTCATGGCGAGTCCTACATTCGCCTGTGCCAGTGCCGGAGCATCGTTTGTACCATCTCCGGTCATAGCCACGATTTTTCCTTCAGCCTGCTCTTTCTTAATAACTTCTATCTTATCCTCCGGCTTACATTCTGCGATAAAACCATCAACACCGGCTTCCTTTGCAATAGTGGCGGCAGTCAGCGGATTATCTCCGGTACACATAATTGTCTTGATACCAATGGCTCTCAGCCGTTCAAATCGTTCCGCCATTCCTGCTTTTACCGTATCTTTCAGATAAATAACTCCTAAAATACGATTATTTTCACAGACTGTCAGGGGCGTTCCTCCAAGAGAAGAAATTTTTTCCACTTCTTCTCGTAAATTTTTGGGAATATGCCCCTCCTGTTCTTTTACATAATTCTCTATTGCATCTGCCGCACCTTTTCGGATTTTTGTTCCGTTAGGAAGATCCACACCGCTCATACGGGTTTGTGCGGTAAACTCGATAAAGTTAGAACCGGGTGTTTCCGTGCTGTTGTCACCCATACGGTGAGCAAGTTCCAGCGTAGATTTTCCCTCCGGCGTGTCATCATGAAGGCAGGTCAGTGCCGCACAGCGAATCAGCTCGCTGCGGTCTGCACCATCTACCGGGAAGAAATCGGCCGCCAGACGGTTTCCGTAGGTAATCGTACCAGTTTTATCAAGAATCATGGTATCCACATCACCACAGGCTTCTACTGCTTTACCAGACATGGCGATTACATTGAAGCGAGTCACTCGATCCATACCGGCAATCCCGATTGCTGAAAGCAAACCGCCAATGGTCGTAGGGATCAGGCAAACAGCCAGGGCAATCAGCGTCGAAATCTGAAGCTGAACGCCGGAATATACTGCCATCGGATAAAGGGTAACGATCACAATTAAAAAGATAATCGTCAAAGAAACCAGTAAGGTATTGAGCGCAATCTCGTTGGGCGTTTTTTTACGGGAAGCACCTTCTACCAGTGCAATCATACGATCCAGAAAGCTGTTGCCGGGATCAGAAGTAATGCGGATTTTCAACCAGTCTGAAACCACGGTTGTACCTCCGGTAACGGAGCAAAAGTCTCCGCCGGACTCTCTGACAACCGGAGCCGATTCACCTGTAATAGCGGATTCATCCACAGAAGCGACTCCTTCGATTACCTCACCATCACCGGGGATAATTTCTCCGGCAGAAACCAGAACAACATCATTCTTTTTCAGCTCGCTGGATCGGATATCTGTTGTAGAACCGTCCGAACCGAGCAGATGCGCCGTGGTATCTTTTTGCGTCTTTTTCAGGCTTGCCGCCTGTGCCTTGCCTCGGCCTTCAGCCACAGATTCGGCGAAGTTGGCGAACAATACGGTCACGAACAACACCACGCAGACAATGATGTTATATATCCTGAGATTGCTGGTTGCTATATCGCCAAACAAACCTGGAAAGAAAGAAAGCAGCAGAGTGATAAAGCAGCCTACTTCCACCACGAACATCACCGGATTTTTCATCATATATCGTGGATTCAGCTTTACAAAGGAACCGATGACCGCCTGATGGAAGATTTCCGGCGTTATCAATTTTTTTGTTTGTTTTTTACTCATATTCGTTTTGCCTCCTTACGCCCATAGTGTCAGATGCTCTGCAATCGGACCGAGAGCCAGCACCGGGAAAAATGTCAGCGCCGCAAAAATATAAACGACAACGACAAGAATAATCGGAAATGCAGCCGTATCTGTATGCAGGGAACCGACGGAGTCATTTACAAATTTTTTCTTCATAAACGAACCTGCGATTGCAAGCTGGATCACAATGGACAAGTATCGTCCAAAGAACATGGCAAGACCGGTGGTAATATTCCAGAACATGGTATTGTCTGCCAGTCCTTCAAAGCCGGAGCCATTATTGGCTGCTGATGAAGTAAATTCATAAAGCACCTGGGACAGTCCATGAAAGCCAGGATTCGTAATGCCTTCCAAACCAGCCTGTGTCCCTACCGCTAAAGCGGAAAATGCCAAAATCAAAAACGGATGGATAATGATACAAAGGGCAGTGAGCTTCATTTCACGGCCTTCAATTTTTTTACCCAGATATTCCGGTGTCCGTCCGATCATCAAGCCACAGATAAAGACTGCTAAAATTGCATATATGATCATGTTCATTAAACCGACACCTTTACCGCCGAACACCACATTGAGCATCATGTGCAAAAGTGGGATCATACCGCCCAGTGGTGTTAGGGTATCATGCATATTATTGACTGTACCGGTAGTAAAAGAGGTAGTCGTGGTTGTAAACATTGCTGATTGTGCAATGCCAAACCGAACCTCCTTGCCTTCCATACTTCCCATCGACTGAGACAATCCAGCTTCTGCCAATGCTGGATTTCCTTGAGATTCTGCCCAGAAGCAAACGCCCAGACCAATCACAAAAAGAATACTCATCGCAGCAAAAATGGTTCTGCCCTCCCTACCAAAGAAACGGGCAGTAAAACTGCGGGAATCTACGCCGCTGCGAACTGTAAAAGCTGTACTGCCTGCCTGTGCCTCACATTTGCGGTCACGAACCATTTTACCGAATGTGATTACACAAGCGCCGGGAAGCAGCATCATGGAATACAACTCAATCAGGTTGGTAAGAATCGTAGGATTTTCTATAGGTGTAGCAGAGTTTGCACCGATAAATCCGCCGCCATTGGTTCCCAAATGTTTGATAATTTCCAGAGCAGCGACCGGACCCTGTGCGATAATCTGTTTGGCACCCTCAATGGTATCTACAATCACATTGCCGCTGAAGTTCTGCGGAACACCCTGCCAGACAAGAAGCAAACCGCCAATGATGGAAAACGGAAGCAGTACACGAGTGATGATCCGGACCAGATCCGAATAAAAGTTTCCTACGTTATTTTTGCTTTTTCCAGCCAAGCCACGGATAAAAGCAACACAGGCAGCATATCCGCTGGCTGCGGAAACAAACATCATAAAGGTAATGACCAGCATCTGGGAGAGATAACTCAGACCGGATTCCCCTGAATAATGCTGAAGGTTGGTATTTGTCATAAAGCTAATAATCGTATTAAACGATAAGGATTCCTCCATAGCGCCTACACCGTTGGGATTGAAAATGGGAATACTTTGAATCCTCAAAATCATATACCCCAGTAAAATCATAACTGCGTTTGTACCAAGCAAAGCCAGGGCATATTTTTTCCAATCCATCTTTTTGTGTGGGTCAATGCCGCTTATCTTATAAATCACATCATCCACACGATTCAATACCGGATCGGCAAAGGTATGTTTTCCGGCGGCAATATGATATAAATAGCTGCCTACCGGAATGACCATAATCAAATAAATGAGAATCGTCAACACAAGTTGAAGCATCGTTTTTTCCTCCTTTACATATTAGAATTTTTCCGGGTGAACCAATGCGTACACCAAATAGCCACCCATTAAGAGGACAATACCTCCAAGTACATACATCATAAAAACAATCTCCTTCCTATTCGTTTTGATCGACCTGTTTCTGACACCAATGAATCAACAATGCAATCGATCCACAGCAAGCACCTAAAAGAAGCAGCATCCAAATATCAAGCATTTTTATTTCCTCCTCTAATCTGATTTCCCCATTATCTTAATCTCTTTCCCATAAAGTCAGTAAAAGTCTTTTTTACTTGCCATAAAGTTGCCATAAAGATGTTAGACCCAACCGAAAATAAGGGAAAGTGGCAAGGCAATCACTGTGGTGCCTGCCGCAACAGCAATCAAAGTAAAAATGGGCATCCCAATAAACAGAGCAAAAAATGCAAAATATGGATGATGAAAAGTAAAGCGTTCCGCCTTCTTCTCAAATTTGTCTTCGTATTTATGAATGGATTTTATTAAGGTTGTCATAGTCAACTCCTCCTTTTGTGCTTACAAGAGTAGCATAGAAGGAATTAAAACAGGGAAAGGGATTTTTGATTGAAATTAAGAAGAAGTAAAATCGTATTGGAGTAGTCAGTTCGGAAAAATCGGTGTACTTCTTTGCCAGTGAAAGGAACTGCGCCGCACGGTCAGTATCTTCCTCAAAAAAGGACAGATGCGATTCTGCATCCGATACAGATGTGACAAGAGTTTTCTGCTCCGCTTCGTATTCTGCAAGCAGAGTATCAAAGCGTTCATCGGTAATGTGCCCAATGGCAAAAGATTCGTAGAGCTTTTTGATAATAGTATCAAGCTCGGCAATACGCTTACGGTCTTTGTTCAACTTGCGTTTGGTATCCTTTGCGACTTCTGCCTGTCTGATTTGAGAAGCAGAACGTACCTTTTTCATAAACTCATCCTGATTGGCGATGGCAAAGGTGCTGGCTGTTCGGATGGTTTCCAAAACAAGCTCTCTGACCGCTTTTGTTCGAATATAGTGACCGCTGCAAGCATGAGTGCGCTTTTGATGTGCCAATGTGTAGGCGGAGCAATCATAAAAATCGGAGGGATAGGGATTGTTCTCCGTACCGCCTTTGGAACGGTGATTGGTCATTTTCGCTCCGCAGTCAGCACAGAACAGAAGTCCAGTCAGCGGATTGGCTTCGCCAAGTGTATCGTGGCGTCTCGGTGTCTTTCGCAGTTTCTGTGCAAGCTCCCACATTTCCTTATCTACAATCGCTTCGTGGGTGTTCTCAAAGATCAGCCAGTTCTCCTGCGGATTCATAACCGGATTTTTGTCCTTGTAGGACTGCTTGTGGGAACGGAAGTTGACCGTATGCCCCATATACTCCGGCTTGGAAAGAATCTGACTGACAATATATCCGCTCCAGTTATATGGGTTTGGAAATTCCTCCTTGCTTTTCCAGATGCCACGCCCCTGCTTTGCGGCGTAAACCGCAGGAGTTTCCACCTTATCGTCATAGAGGATACGGGCGATGTCATAAGGACCGTTTCCCTCGATGGTCAGACGGAAAATACGGCGGACAACCGCAGCGGCTTCCTCGTCGATATACCAACTGTACTTATCTCCCGGCATTTTCTTGTAGCCATAAATGGCGCAGTTGGTGGTAGGCTTGCCGGATTCGCCTTTCACACGGATCGCTGTTTTCTGCTTGCGGCTCAAATCACGAAGATACCACTCGTTCATAATGTTGAGGAACGGGGCAAACTCATTGCTGTTCTGATCGTCGCTGTCCACGCTGTTGGCAATCGCCACAAAGTGAACATGATGCTGACGGAAGAATACCTCCGTGTAAAAGCCTGTTTGCAGATAGTCACGCCCCGCCCTGCTCATATCTTTTACAATGACATGAGCAACTTTGCCTGCTTCAATGTCGGCAATAAGCTGTTTCCAAGCGGGACGCTCAAAATTTCCTCCACTCCAACCGTCATCGGTATAGTGCTGACAGTTCATATAACCTTTCTGATGGGCATAGCTTTCAAGGTATTTTTTCTGATTGACAATACTGTTGCTATCACCAGTTTGGTCATCATCACGGGACAGCCTTTCATATAAAGCTGTGATTTTTCCTTCAGTCTGTTTTACGCTCATGATGCGCTCCTTTCAGACTGTCGGCTCATTTGTGGTGAATCTATTATACCACAAGTTCCGCCAGTTGTAACCGTTTCATTGCGAATCATCCGTAAAATTTTATCCTCCATTGTTTCTTTCTCTGTATCGCTGAATACTACTTTAACTTTATAGGTGGTGCCGCCAATGCGGCGAGTCATATAAGAAAAATTACTGTTCTCGTTTTTTGCCATAGGCAGTTACCTCCGTGTTGAAATGTTCATTGTTTTTTCGTATAATAGGTTTAGTTCCGGCATGGTGTAACCACTTGCATGGTTAAAATCGAGCAAAGGGTATTAACACCCTGCCAATGCAGAAATGCCCTCAAAAAAGCTTTGCGGCACAAGGCTTTCCGAGGGCAAAAGCGTCACATCTGTTGTTGTTTTTCTCGGTACTTACGCACCCTTGCTGCGGTCTGCTTACAGCGAGCTTCTTCGGCACAGCGCTTTGAGCAGTGCACCCGTTTTCCGTCAGTTGGGAATGGCTTGCCGCATTGTTTGCAGTGAGTGGTTGGTGTTTGCGTGAATACGGCTTCCAACGCTGTATCTTCCGGCAGGACAGACTTGCGGAAATATCTGCATAATGCGCTGTTGGTAAAGCAGATTCCCAACATTGGACAGTCACTCGTCGTCACAAGCTTTGTATCACTCGTTTCCGTGCAAGCACGAAAAACTCGTTTACTCCGCTGCTCCTCCTCTCCCCAAAAAGTCTTATGACTTTCTGGGGACCCCGATAACGCAGGCAGCCGTACTCTTTGTCGTAGTTGGCACAGAGAGAAGTAACCAACTTCTTGATCCGCTGCTTCTCCCTGCCCGTCAGCTCACGATAATTGTTTGACATAGGCGGTTTCCTCCTTTCATTTAGTGTCGGAAGTAATCTGATAACAGATAAAATAGATTACTCCCTCACTTATAGGAGAAATACAGGGTACTTAGCGGAACTGTTTTTATGGAGAATCCAAGAAATTTTCAAAAATATTTTTGAAGGGAGGTGTCTGCGGTGTTCGACGATCCCGAACGATATGAAGATGACGGCTTTTATGAAGAAGATACTGACTAAGGTTATCACCGGCTATTGTCCGGTATTATAAAAAGGAGGAAGGCTGAATGAAGCTGGACCATATCGCAATCATTGCGTCGGATTATCAAAAGGCATTGGCATTTTACGGAATCCTGGGATTTCAAGAAATCGAGCGGGTCAAACGTCCGTTTGACATCATGGGGATGTTGGAGTGCGACGGAGTGTGGATTGAGCTGTTTGAAAAGGCGGCACCTGCGCGTCTGACCGAACCGGAGGCGCTGGGACTGCGGCACATCGCCTTTGCCACCGATGATTTGGACAAAAAGCTGGAGCAGCTGCACCAAAACGGAATCGAAACAGAGGCAATACGCACCGACCCGCACGGCAGACGATTTACCTTTTTGAAGGACCCGGATGGACTGCCCATCGAAATCAAGGAGGAATTGCCGAGGAAATAATAAATAGCATATGCCAATTATTTTTCTTGACATCGACGGCGCAGTCTGCTAAGATAAGATTGTAAATAGCATATGCCATAAATGCGGAGGTGAAGAGGATGCCGCGACCGAGAAAATGCAGGAAGGTCTGCTGTCTGCCGATAAACGACGGATTCCTGCCGGTGCGAGGGGAAAAGGGACAGCAGCCGGTCATCCTGAAGGTGGACGAATATGAGGCGCTGCGCTTGATCGACCGGGAAGGCTTTTCACAGGAGGAGTGCGGGGATTATATGCACATTGCCCGCGCCACCGTGCAGCAAATCTACACCAGCGCCCGCAAAAAGCTGGCGGATGTGCTGGTGGAGGGCAGACCGCTGCTGATTGCAGGTGGAGAATACCGCCTGTGCGACGGCACCGAAAGCGGCTGCGCCTGCAAAGGCTGTCACAAACGTCGCTGCCCAACGGTGAGAACAGAAGCTAAATCAGGAAACAACAGCAAGGAGGGTTCAGATGAAGATTGCCATTCCATTGGATGAAAATAAAACAGATGTCTGCATGGTGCTTGCCCGCGCACCGTTCTTCCTGTTTTGGGAGGATGGGCAGCAGACCATCGCAGAAAACCCTGCCGCTCAGGCACAGGGCGGAGCCGGTATCCAGGCAGCGCAGTTTTTGGTGGACAGCGCAGCGGACCTGCTGATTACCCCGCGCTGCGGGCAGAACGCCGCCGAAGTGTTCACCGCTGCCGGTATGAAAATTTTGAAATCCGCAAACCAAGCCGCAGCGGATGACCTTGCCGATTGGCAGGAAGGAAAATTGGAGCCGCTGACCCATTTTCACGGCGGCTTTCAGGGAATCCAATGAAGATTGCCTGCCTGAGCGGAAAGGGCGGCGCGGGAAAAACCTTTGTAGCGGTCAATCTGGCAGCGGCTGCCGGGGACTGCACCTACATCGACTGCGATGTGGAGGAACCGAACGGTCGGCTGTTCCTAAAGCCCGAGCAGCTGCAAACCACGACGGTCACCACCCTGCTGCCCGCCTTTGACCCGCAAAAATGCACCGGATGCAAACAGTGTGTGCAGGCGTGCCGCTTTCATGCGCTGATGTACATCAAGGAAAAGCCGATGGTCTTTTCGGAGGTATGTCACAGCTGTGGGTTGTGCGGATTGGTCTGCCCTGAACAGGCGGTGAGCGAAACGCAAAAGCCGGTCGGCATTTTGGAGCAAGGGAAGCACAACGCCATCCGGGTGGTGAGCGGCATCCTAAACGAAGGGGAAGCCTCCGGTGTGCCGGTGATTCGGCAGGCTTTGCAGCAGGCAGAGGGAACCACCATCCTGGATTGCCCGCCCGGAAGCGCCTGCAATGTGATGGAAACCGTTCTGGCGGCAGACTACTGTGTGCTGGTGGTGGAGCCGACTGCCTTTGGCTTTCACAATTTTCAGATGGTGTACGAGCTGGTGAACCTGCTGCACAAGCCCTGCGGAGTGGTCATCAATAAGCAGACTCAGCCGTATGAGCCGCTGGAACGCTTCTGTGCCGAGCATCGGCTGACGGTGCTGGACACCATCCCATACGACGCAAAGCTGGCAGAACAGCTTGCACAAAATGAAATCGCGGCAGAACGTTTCCCACAGCACAGGGAGCGGTTTGCTGCCATTCTGAAAACGATCGGAGGCTGCCTATGAAACGAATTCTTTTGCTCAGTGGAAAAGGCGGCACCGGCAAGACCACCGTTTCCTCCGCGCTGATTCGGCTGTCGCAGGCAAAGGCGGTGGCAGACTGCGACGTGGATGCACCCAACCTGCATCTGGTGCTGCAAGAAAAAGAAAAAGCGCAAGTTTGCGCGCAAACTTGCGCTCAAGTAAGCGAATTTTTCGGCAGAGAAAAAGCCGCAGTAGACCCAGCTCTCTGCACCGGCTGTGGCAGATGCGAGCAGCTTTGCCGCTTTGATGCCATCCATCTGGTGGAGAATACTGCGGTAGTCAACCTGTACAGCTGCGAAGGCTGCGGAGTGTGCAGCCATGTCTGTCCGGCGGGAGCAGTTCGCCTGCTGCCGGACGTCGCCGGAAAAAAAGAGCTGTACACCGGCGACAGGGTCTTTTCCACCGCCACCCTGAAGATGGGCAGAGGCAACTCGGGCAAGCTGGTGACCGAGGTGAAAAAGGCGATGCTCAAAGCCGCGCCGCCGTGCGAGCTTGCCATCGTGGATGGCTCGCCGGGCATCGGCTGTCCGGTGATTGCATCGGTCAACGGGATGGATTTGGTGCTGGTGGTCGCAGAACCCAGCGGCAGCGGCATCAGCGACCTGAAGCGCCTGTGTGCGACCGCTGCCACCCTGCAGGTTCGGCTGGCAGTCTGTGTCAATAAATATGACGTCAGCCCACAGCACACCGAGTGTATCGAAACATTTTGCAGACAGCAGGGAATCGCTTTTGTGGGGAAAATCCCATTTGACCCGATGGCGGTGCGTGCCGTCAACGAAGGAACAACGGTGGTGGACATCGACTGTCCGGCAGGCAGGGCGGTGCGGGAAATCTTTGCAAAGCTCACCGCGCTGCTGGCAGAACGCTCTATCTAAAAGGAAAGGACAGCGCCGGCTGCGGTCGGCTGTATTTTGCCATACAAAATCTATCAAATCAATAAAGGAGATCATCTTATGAAAATCGCAGTATCCTGCAATGGAAATCAGATTTGGGCACACTTTGGTCATTGTGAAAACTTTATGATCTATGAAGCAGAAAACGGTGTCATCACCTCCGAGCAGTCGGTTCCAAATCCGGGACATCGACCGGGCTTTTTGCCAAACTTTTTGGCAGACATGGGCGTTGCGGTCATCATCTCCGGCGGCATGGGCGGCGGCGCTGTGGACATCTTTAACGAGCGCGGCGTCGAGGTGGTGCTGGGCGCACAGGGCGATGCCAAAACGGCGGTGGAAAGCTACCTGCGCGGCGAGCTGCACTCCACCGGTTCCATCTGCCACGAGCACGCACACGAACATGAGTGCCACTAGTAAAAGGTTAGTACAATCGAAACCCATCGCTCGCGATCGGGAGGAGAGCTGTGTGATACAGCTCTCCTCCTTTTTTGTCGGCAGCTTTGGGTTTCGTTGCTTTTTAAAAACTGCTGTGATAGAATGAACTTATAGTTTCCAGATGTTTTGGAGAAATCTGGGCAGCCCAAAAAGGAGGAGCAGATATGCGGGTATTGTTTTGCATGGGAGAAAAAAGTGCGGATGGACGGGTGTTTGTTCGTCCGTCTGCGCGCTGCATTGCCATCGAGGGCGACAGGGTGGCAATGGTACACAGTTTGCAGTACGACTACTACAAATTCCCGGGCGGCGGCATCGAGCCGCAGGAAAACCGAGAGCAGGCGCTGGTGCGGGAAACGCAGGAGGAAGCGGGTCTGCTGGTGATACCCGATTCGATTCGGGAGTTCGGCTGCGTTCGGCGGCTGGAGGCTTCTGATGGGGCAGAGTATGACTGCTTTGTGCAGGACAACTTCTACTACCTGTGCCGGGTGGAGCGGACAACGGTCGAGCAAAGGCTGGACGATTATGAGGCACAGGAGCAGTTTACGCTGGAATGGGTGCAGCCAAAGCGGGCAATCGAAGTGAACCGGACGGTGGACCACGGTCCCAAAAATCAGAATATGCTCGAGCGGGAGGCACGGGTGCTGGAAATTTTGCAGCAGGAAGGCTATTTTTCCACAAAGGAATAGGAGGACAGCGATGGAAGTGTGTATCAGAAGGGCAAAGCCGGGCGACGAGGAAACGCTTGCGATGATTCAGATAAAAAGCTGGCAAAGCGCCTTTGCCGACATTTTGGACAGGGAAACGCTGGAAGGATGCACCGACTTCGAGCGGGTGACGGCGACCTACCGCAGGTTGCTTGAGCAGGGCATCGGCAATGGCTATCTGCTCACCGTCGACGGGAAGCCGCACTGCATTGCGTGGTGGGACAGAAGCCGCACACAGCAGATGGCAGAGTATGCCGAGCTGATTTGTATTCACAGCCTGCCCGACCGCTGGCGGCAGGGCTTTGGCAGCAGGATGATGGAGCGGGTGCTGTCGGACATGGCAGTCGCCGGATACCGGCAGGTGATGCTGTGGGTGTTTGCAGAGAACACCCGCGCCAGAAAATTTTATGAAGCGAACGGATTTTTTACAAACGGCGAGCAGAAGCCGCAGCTGCTCCCGGTGGAGCTTTGCTACCAGAAAAGGCTGTAAGCGGTTGGAGAAGGAGAGAGTTCCTTGCAAATGGAAGGAAATCAGAAAAGAAGTGCATGGCTCATAGTGGCGTTTTTGGGAATCGTTTTATTGATTTACTATTTTAACGACCTTGTGGGTCTGCTGCTCAACAGATATTACAGCCCATACTGGAACTGCAATAGTGTTTGGGCAATCACACAAATGTACGCGGAAACGCCCTGTGTGTCAAAAGTAAGATTTGAGCAGGTCGATGGAGGCAAAGGAGGGATAGACGCTGTGTGCTATATGCGGTGGGACGCGGGCATTGAGGAGGATTTGCAGGCATACAGCGACCTGTGCAGTATCGTGAGTTCGGACAAATTTTTGTCGGCTTATTTCGAGGATGTCTTTTCTGAAGAGGAGCACCCCGATACAGACCGAATCATCTTTTCAGTATCGGTTGTACATCAGGACCGCTCGCAGCTTTCCGGGGATGCTTTCTATCAGCTGGTTGAGTCGGAGGAGGGTTTCCGGTTGGTGCAAACCAGTCCCTTCCCGCCTAAACCACCGATACGCTTAGGGTACGAATCAGAAAAAATGGATGAGTTTGTCTGTACCCAATAGCAGAAAATTGAATTGACTAAAACAGCTCCCATCTGTTTTAAAACAGATGGGAGCTGTTTTGTTTTACAGGATGTACAACACAGAATCGTTTAAACGGCAATCAGTCTACGATTTTAACAGAGGTCTTCTGATATGGCAGCTTTGTAACAAGCACCGCAGACAATCTGGATTTTGCAGTACTTGATGACGTTGCTAAAAATTTGGCTGCCTGGGTCATCAAGCGCGGAGACGAACCGCTGGACTTCTATGCAGTGTATTGGTAAAAAGAATATGTAAAAAGAAGCACCGTTGCTTTGTGGCGCGTGGAAATGTGTCTGCTGTACGACGGCTTTTTTTCTTTTGTCGTTGTTCGGCAGATTTAATCACATTTTCTATCTTACTTGTAATTCTATGATAAAGACCAAATTTTGCAGAAATATCCTAAATTTAAAAATCAAAAGCATTTTTATTTTTCTTACTATTCGCATTGTAACAGAACTCGTCAAGGATAAGCAGGAGACAGCGTTCTTTCCTTTTACAAAATAAAGACAAAACAGGAAGGCTAAAAGAAATTTGATTTTCTTTTAGCCTTCCTGTTTTGTGGTGTGCTCATTCTATGCACCAGACGCAAACGTGTCCATTCTAAGTGAACATTATGCTGCGGGTGCAGCTGCACGGCTTTGGGAAGCAGCCGCGACGGTCAGCAGAGTGTTGTCCATATTTTCGGCAAAGATGCCATACCCGCGGGTCGGGTCGTTGACAAACACATGGGTCACAGCACCCACCAGCATACCGTCCTGGATGATGGGAGAGCCGCTCATGCCCTGCACGATGCCGCCGGACAATTCCAGCAGGTCCGGGTCAGTGATGCGAAGGACCATGTTCTTGGTCGGTTCGTCCTGTGACAGGCTGAGTTTTTCAATGCAGGCGTCAAACAGCTGCGGCTTTTGCCCGGATACGGTGGTCAAAATCTTGACCGGTCCCTGACGCACCTCCTGACACTGTGCCATCGGAATGGTCTGCGCGTCGACCGGCTGGCTCAGCAGCCGTCCGTAAACACCGTTGTAGCTGTTTGTGTACAGGGAACCGATGGAACGGTTGGCAACAAAGGCGCCCTGTAGCTGCCCGGGACTGCCCGATTTTCCTGCGTGTACACCGATGATGGAAGCCTCTACGATCTCCCCTTGTGAAAGCGGCATCAGCTGACCGGTGTCCACGTCGCAGATGGCGTGTCCCAGACCGGCAAAGCAGCCGTTGTTCGGGTCGTAAAAGGTCATGGTGCCGATACCTGCCGAGCTGTCCCGCACCCACAGCCCGAGGTGGTAGCTGTTGTCGAGCGAGGAACGCACCGGCGACAGGTGCAGAGAGGTCAGCTGCTCCCCTCGGCGCACCACCAGCGAAAGCGGCTGCCCGGCGCTGCTTTCCACCAGCTTCGTCAACTGCTTTTTGGAGGAGATTTTTTCGCCGTTGATGGAAAGGATAATGTCCCCCTCCTGGATACCGGCGGTCTGTGCCGGACTGACCGCGCGGCTGTTGCAGTCGGTGACAGCGCCGGTACCGACCACCATCACGCCGTCGGTGACCATCTTGATGCCAAAGGGTGTTCCGCACAGGGCAACCACCCGACGGTCGACCACCTGCACACTGACAGGCTTAATGTTGATGAGTCCCAGCAGCTTTAAATCCATCCGAAAGGTGTTCCCGGTGGACGAATAGACCGAAAGCGGGTAGCCGTCGTTGCTGCTGGTTTGAATCAGGGAAGAATCCCCCAGGGAAAAGCGGCTGCCCTTTGCCAGATAGTATCGGTCGGGCAGGGTAGCGGACAGACACAGCGCCCAACACAGTGCTGCCAGGGTGACCACGCTCAAGCCGCCGGTCATCAGCTGCCAGGTGCGGCGCAGCGAAAGATGAAAAGTTTTTTTCTGTTTCAAATTGCGATCCCTCACAGTTTTTTTATTTTGATGAAAATGAAAAGCCAAAAGCTCCTTTTTACTATTTGCAACGAGCAACAAAATATCGCAGGAAATTGTGTACGGCAAAAATTTTGACCGCGGCTGCGCCGGAAGGAATTTACATTTTAAACAAATCTTTAATTCTTTTTCGGATTGGTCGATTTTCTTGTGCTTTTGACAAAAATGTTCTATAATATGAATAATCATATGGATGGATTGGAGGTGGCGTGCGGTGCCGGAAGATTTTGAGCGCCGGGTGCGTCAGAAAATTGAGGAGATTTCGCGTTCGCAGGAAATCAAGAATATCAAACGGGATTTTGGCAACATCGCGCGGGACGTTAAAAAAGAGTTTTCTTCTTATCAAGGAAATCATACAGGGCAACAGCAGCAGCGGCAACAGCAGGAAAGCCAGCAGCGTTACCACGTCGGTCCTAATCAGTATGGGTCATCGCAGAAAAATCATGCACCCAATCCACCGGCAGTCAGTCGATACAAGACAGTCAGTGTCTCCGGCATCCTGTTCACCGTCTTTGGCAGCGTGGGATTAGGAATCTTCACCCTGCTTTTGTTAGTCAGCAGCTGGTTTGCTGTGGTGACCGACCTGCTGGGTGCACCCTTTGCAGTGATAGCAGCCGTTTTTGTACTGCTGCTGGGCGTATCGGGCGGTATGCTGGGGAAGGGGATCTCTCTGCTCAAACGCACCAATCGCTTAAAACGCTACCTCAAAACGGTCGGCTCCAGCCAGTTTTGCCCGATTGATATGCTGGTAAGGGACAGCGGCAGGGACAAAAATTTCGTGCTGCGCGATTTGCAGAAGATGATTCGCAAAAAGGTGCTGCCGGGCGCGCACATCGACGACCAGAAGACCTGCCTGATGCTCACCGATGAGGTGTACAATCAGTATCTGTATGTGCAGCAGCAGGCGCAACAGCGTGAAAAAGAAAAGCAGCAGCGCCAGGAGGAACTGAAAAAACAGCAGCAAGAACAGGCAAAACAGGATGAACAGCTGTTTGCCGAAAATCCCGAGCTGGCTGCCACCATCCGGCAGGGACGGGAGATGATTGAGCAGATTCGCCGCTCCAACGATAAAATCGAGGGGGAGGAAATCTCTGCGAAGATGGACCAGATGGAAACCATCGCAAAGAAAATCTTTGAACAGGTGCAGGAGCACCCCGAAAAGCTGCCGGACATCCGCAGGCTGATGAACTACTACCTGCCGACCACCCTCAAGCTGCTGAATGCCTATGAGGAATTTGACAGCCAGCCGGTGCAGGGGGAAAACATCCGCAGCGCAAAACAGCAGATCGAGGCTACGCTGGACACCATCAACGTTGCCTTCGAAAATCTGCTTGATAAGCTGTTTACCGACGAGGTGCTGGATGTCAGCTCTGACATCACCGTTTTGGAAACGATGCTCAAGCAGGAAGGGTTGACCGGCTCGGAATTTGAGCCGAAGCAGTAGCCGCTAAGCAGAGGAGGAGATAGAAATGACCGAATCAAATGAAAAGATGCTCCAGCCGGAGCTGACCTTGACACTCGACCCATTCAGTGAGCCGGCGCCGCAGATGCAGACCGCCCAGCCCGAGCCGCCGATGGCACAGGAGCAGCCCAAACCGGCGTTCGACGAAAGCATGCTCACCGAGCAGGAGCGGCAGATGGTGAACAACTTTGCCGCTCAGATTGATTTAAGCAACTCCAGTGTTATCCTGCAATACGGTGCAGGCGCACAGAAGAAGATGGCGGACTTTTCCGAAAGTGCGCTGGAAAATGTGCGCACCAAGGATTTGGGCGAGATTGGTGAGATGCTGACCGGCGTCGTCACCGAGCTGAAAAACTTTGAAGAGGAAGAGGACAAGGGCTTCTTTGGCTTCTTTAAGAAAAACACCAACAAGCTCAACACCATGAAGGCAAAGTATGCCAAGGCAGAAACCAACATCAACCAGATTGTACAAGGTCTGGAAAACCAGATGGTCGTCCTGCTCAAGGATGTGGCAATGCTGGATAAGATGTATGAAATCAACAAGACCTATTTTAAAGAGCTGTCGATGTACATATTGGCAGGTCAGAAAAAGCTGGCAGAGGTCCGCTCCACCCAGCTGGCAGAGCTGGTGGAACGTGCAAGACGAACCAACCTGCCGGAGGATGCACAGGCGGCAAACGATTTGGCAGCGCTGTGCGATCGCTTTGAAAAGAAACTGCACGATTTGGAATTGACCCGCATGATCTCCATTCAGATGGCTCCGCAGCTGCGCCTGGTGCAGAACAACGACACGCTGATGACCGAAAAGATTCAGTCCACCATTGTCAACACCATCCCGCTGTGGAAAAGCCAGATGGTTTTGGCGCTGGGTGTCACCCATTCCCAGCAGGCAGCGCAGGCACAGCGGCAGGTCACCGATATGACCAACGAGCTGCTGCGCAAAAATGCACAGACCTTAAAGATGGCAACCATCGAGACCGCCAAGGAATCGGAGCGCGGCGTGGTGGACATTGAAACCCTCAAGGCAACCAACGAGTCGCTCATCTCCACCCTGGACGAGGTGATGAAGATTCAGCAGGAGGGCAGACAAAAGCGCAGAGATGCAGAAGCCGAGCTGGGACGCATCGAAGAACAGCTCAAGCAAAAGCTGCTGGAAATCAGAGGCTAACTTATTCGCATGATATAACAGCATAAAAAGACCGACCTGTTTTACAGGTCGGTCTTTTTTGCTTTGTATTGGCAGAATATGCAGAAGCTATCGTTTGTCCATCTCTTCCTGCTCATCCTTTAGATACTCATAAGCGGATTTGATTTGCTGCACATCCTGTTCCTGCACAGGGTCGTCGCTGTAACGGGCTTTGATATACACCCGGCGCACTTGACGCAGCTGACCCAGGCTCTCCGGTCGAAAGAACTTCTGTGACTGTTGTTCGATAGTTTGGCTGTCAGCAGAAGAGGGGAAGAAAACACCCATCTTCTGGCAGGTGCGCAAAAAGCAGCGGTAGTAGTAGCGGACCGCCTTTCTGGGCTCGGACGGAGGAAAGAGGTCTGCCGGTGCAGCTGCCTCAAAGTAACGGCTGCCCGAAACGGTGCTGCGGGTCTCCTTGGCATTGGAGGGCTGGAAGCGGTGACGGTTGCGTTTGATCAGCCGTACCAGCAGGATCAAACCCGCGATAGAGATGGCAAGGGTAAACAGCGGACCCAGATAGTCCAGCAGCTGAAAGGGAGCTTCCGCCTCCATATCTTTGGGCAGTTCTTGCAGCGGCGCGTTAAGGCGACCGACAAACTGGTCGTAAATTTGCGAGAGGAAGCTCCTGATTTTATCCTGCAAGGGACTGAAGAGAAGCATCAAAGCCCCGCCGACCACCAGGGCAATCAGCATGATGATCGGAGCGATGACCCAGCGGTAGAACAGATACGGCAGCTGGAGCAGCAGATTGATAAACCACGAGGAGGAGAAGAGAACGACCAGCAGTGCCAGCAGAGCCGAACACAGCAGGACGGCGGTGCGGTATCTGCGCTGCAAATAGACGCTGGGATCGTGGCGCAGCGCCTGCGTCAGGATGAGGGTGCAGATAAACAGCAGGATGACAAACGGGATAAAGCGCGGCAGCTCTCCCCAGGCAAAGGTGAGGATGGGGATGAGGCAGGCAACCAGCACCTTGATGGACAGGGACAAAAAGCCCAGCCGGTCGTCGTAGGTCAGAGCAAAGTTCTGCCGGTGGACAATGACTGCCAGATACCCCACCGAAATCAGAATAATCACACCGGTGAAGGTGGAGTTGACCCCAAAAAAGGCAAGCGGAGCAGGCAGCAGCGCCAGATAGCGCAGGATAGGCTTTTTGCTGTTCAAAAACAGACCCAGCCCGCCGCAGCAGGACAGCACCAGCAGCGGAAGAAAGGAAACGTCGCAGCTGGTCATGCAGAAAAAGGCGTTGGCAGCGGCATACAAAAGTGACAGGTCGCCTGCCATCTTTAAGATAAAGTATAAACTCATGCGCTTTTTCCCTCCTTGTCGGTCTGCTCGTCGTCCGACTGATGCAGCAGCTCGGGCGTCATCACCAGAACCTTGTCGGAGGTCAGCTCCTGCAGCTGGTGCAGCTGCTCCTTCCAGCTGTCCGAAAGGGTCGGGGTGACCAGGATGTGGTACCGTCCCTGTTCACTGGACAGGCAGGCGCGGCGCAGGGTGAAGGAAAAGCTCTCGCAGGCGCCCTGCGAAACCCTGCCCAGCAGCTCCATGATGCGGTAAAAATGCTTGCTGCCCAGTCCCTGCTCGGTGTCGGCAGAGAGTGTGGACAATCCCGCAGGGATGGCGTTGGACATCAGGCGGTACTTGATGTGGTTTTGCTCGAGCTGTTCGCAGACCGAGCGGATGAGCGAGCAGCACTCGTCTATTTTTTCTTCGTCCTCAAAGACGTTGAGCACCGACTGGACGTTGAGCAGGATGGTGACCGACAGGTCGACGGTGTGGTCGTAGTTTTTGACCATCATCCTGCCCAGACGCGCGCTTTGGGTCCAGCTGATGTCGCGCATCGGCTCGCGTCCGGTGTACTCGGAAAAGCCGACGGTCAGCATCGGGTCCTCAAAGATGAAGCGGTTGACCGAAATGTCCCCGATGACGCCGCCGAGCATCCGCTCCAGCTGCGGCGCCTGCACTTGACGGGGCATGACCACGACCTCTTTAAACAGCGGGAATTTCTGGTAGGCGTCCTTGATGCCCAGAAAGTCGCCGCCGTGCATATTGCATCCTAAAAACAGGTAGCGTCCGCGCTTGGGAAAGCAGGCGGTGACGCTGCGCATCAGCTTCTGCTTGGGCATCAGATAAAAGCTGGAAGAAAGGGTGGTGCTGGTCAGCTGCTGAGAGGGTGTGGCAGCCGAATGGGCATACACCTGTAGACTGATGACCTCTTGGGACATATTTTTTTCCTCTCCCGGGACATGGATGCCCAGCGGAAAGTTTTCGGACATACTGACATAAGGGACAAACCAGAATTTGTGGTTTTCTATCGTCGAATGGATGGTAAACTCTTCGTCCGGCTCCAGCAGGCTGCGGCTGGTCTGAACATCATAAAAGATACGTTCCAGCCCATGCCGGCGGGAATAATACTCCACTGCCGCCAAAACCAGGAGAAAGACGATCAGCAGTATGATCAAGCGATCAGCTCCTTTATTTGCGGATGGTTTCCAGCGGAACAGGGATTTCCGAAAGCAGCTTGGCGATGTATTCTTCCACATCTCCGGCGCGGGTCGGACCACCGCTGGCGATGCGGTGTCCCAGCACATACGGTGTGACATAGCGCACGTCCTCGGGCAGCACATAGTCACGACCGGACAGCGCAGCGGTCACCTGGGAAGCCTTGTACAGGGCAATCGCGCCGCGGGTGGACACGCCCAGTGTAAAGCGGCTGTCGGTGCGGGTACGGGTGACAATCTCCATCAGGTAATCGGCTACCTCGTCGGACATCTGAATCTGCGGAATCATCTGCTTGAGCTGTTCAATTTCCTCCAGGGAAACCACACACTCAAGGGTTTCTACAATCTGGGAGCTGGAAGGACGGCGGATGACCGAAAGCTCCTCCTCGCGGTTCATGTAGCCGAGC